>Ga0207701_10006203_pt1 | contig 11958 bp, 10 predicted proteins | sample KBSSwiSSwithPhiX_FD_184294 | JGI IMG/M metagenome (GOLD analysis project Ga0207701, IMG submission 184294) | Switchgrass rhizosphere bulk soil microbial communities from Kellogg Biological Station, Michigan, USA, with PhiX - S5 (SPAdes) (version 2) | ecosystem: Environmental > Terrestrial >...
CCCTTAAGCCTGCAGGTGTCGTACTCGTTTCTGAATCCGAAATGAATAAATATCACAGGAGTGCCAAATGCGAGACATGGTAATGCACAATGAATCCTGGAAGTAACTACCAGTTTAGCTGTAGCGTACTTTTTCAAAAAATCTTCTGCAACCGAAAATCTTTCTTTTTCAGAATGACGTGCAGGATGATAATGAGATATTGATTTCGATACCTGCATAATATCTTCATCAAAAAGTTCATTTAGCAAGCGGGTCCGCTGATTCATTTTAATAAGATCGCCTGATAAAATGGCCTTGAGCAATTCGCGTGGCGTTCTTGCAGAAGTTGACCATCCGGGAACTCTGAACAAAGCATCTGCGAAATAAATATCGTTGGATCGGTAATTAAATTTATTCTCAAAAGTCGAAGTAAGGCAACCGCTCAGGTATGTTTCAACTCCTGCTTTGCTCAGAACGTCGAGTGTATACGTATCGCGGCAACCCACAGGCTCATGTTTTTTAAACCATTCAATGCTTTTTTTGGAGAGCATAGATTCCTTTGCCTGGGAGTTGAGATGGAATGATGTAACGAGCGGTTCAATTTTATCTGATGGTGGCCAGTTGGAAGGGCGGTGCATGAACCAGCCGTTCATGATAAGTTTTAGATTGTTGCCATTATATTCATTTAACTTTTCACGGTTAATATATTTGTCTACCCGCGGCAGGTACTGGGCGGCAGCAAGACTTTGTATATAATCACCGGCATTGTATTCAGGCCAGGCGAGATAGGTCAGGAGTCCGAAAGAAGACATACTTCAAATTTACGGGGCATAACAATTGCCCACTATATAATATGAATAAAACAACACTTGTTTTAGGAGCTTCAACTAATCCATCGCGATATAGCAATCTCGCGATAAACAAGTTGCGAAGATATGATCATCCTGTGGTAGCTATCGGTAAAAGAAACGGGATGATAGGTGATACTCCGGTTGAAACTAACACAAGAAAGATCGATGACCTTGATACCGTTACCCTGTATATCAATCCAAATAACCAGAAGCAGTATTACCAATATATAATGGATCTTAAACCCAGGCGATTAATATTTAATCCCGGTACTGAAAATGAGGAGTTGGCAGATATGGCCAGGAAAGAAGGCATTCAACCCGTAGAAGCATGCACACTTGTGCTTTTAAGCACCGGGCAATACTGATTTTAGAATATGTACTAAATACATATTCCGCTAAAAATCAGCCCCAGTAAGGGTTTTCTCGTAAAAAAATCAGAGCCTAACCACTATTGAAAAATAAATTCCGGAGTATAATAAATCTTAACTATGTATCTTCCTTTTTCCTTCTTATTCTATCCCGGAAAACCAAATATTCCCAATTTTTAGATCATAATTGTTAACGCGTGAAGCAAATGCAATTGATATTGGTGTGTTTGGTACTCGTACTTCATGACCAGATTCATGCCCAGGAGCCACCTGCAACTTTAAGAGAAAAGAAGTTGTCTAAACCTTCCCTATTTACTTCCCTGCCCGAACAGTTGGAAGTGGCTTCAACTGAGCTTCACCGGATTCTTTCCGGCGATTTGAACGAGAAAATAAGTGCACAATTATCTAGCCAATTTCAACTGGTAGGGTTTGTTGTTGACAAAAATCAACACACTCCTGGTTCGCTCACAATGAACATCAGGTTGCAGAATTATGACAATGCTCTATTTAATCTGACCATACGTTTTCTTGCTGATAATTCAACAAGTATACAGGGAAGAATTCTTCATCCGAAGTATGGTGATGTGCTCGAGCTATATAAAGAAGGAGACAGGTATTACCTCAAAAAGATTTCACAGCGGTTATACATGCCCGATTGATTATGCCGAAAATTCGAAAGGAACCACAATAATGCTTACCACCAGGTCGCTTTACATTACTGTTTCAGTGTTATTGCTAATGCATGTTTGCTTTTCACAGGCAATACCAAAATTCAATAGCAACTCTGCAGCATCTGCAACTGTGTATCTTGATTTCGACGGCCAGGTGGTAAAAGGAACTGCCTGGAACTGGGACAGCGCCATTCACGCTCAACCTGCAAACCTTACTTCGCCGAAGCTAACCCAAATATTTAACAGGGTAGCGGAGGACTTCAGAATTTTCAATCTTAACATCACTACCGATTCATCGGTTTTTAAAAAGGCTCCTCCTTCAAAGAGGATGCGGATAATCATTACACCTACATCAAATTGGTATGGCAACGCAGCGGGTATTTCATTTGTGAATTCATTTGCATGGGGTGATGATACACCGGCATGGGTTTTCAGCGTACTGCTGGAGAACAATCCAAAATATATTGCCGAAGCGGCATCACATGAGATCGGCCACACGCTTGGATTGCAACACCAGAGTACTTACACCAAAAACTGCGAGCTTGTTCATGAGTACGCGGAAGGAAAAGGTGCCGGAGAAATAGGATGGGCGCCTATCATGGGCGTTGGATACTATAAAAACCTGACATTATGGACGCTCGGTACAAGCATCGAAGGATGTTCTGTGATGCAGAACGACATTAACATTCTCACCAAGGGGTTTAATAATATCGGCTTAAGAAGCGATGAGCATGGCAACAATAGAGAATTTTCAACTCCTCTTGTTTTAAATAACAACAATTTTCAGTCGAACGGTATCATCAATAATGCCACTGATCGCGATTTTTTTAAAATCATTCTTCCGAAGCGCATCAAACTGAAAGCGAAAATTACCCCTAACAATGTTGCGGTTAATAATGCAGGAGCCAACTTAGACATTTTCCTTACATTAATTAAAAGCACTGGCGACACCATCGGCCGCTATAATCCGAAATCACTGCTGAACGCTTCAATCGACACAATACTTGCTGCGGGAACATATTACTTTGGTGTTGACGGCACGGGAAATCAGAATGTATCGGATTATGGAAGCGTAGGTTTGTATGCGTTATCAGGTTCACTGGAGAATCTGATCGTGGCACCCATAGTTTTATTAAAAGGCGAAGTGAAAAAGGATCTCAATATTATCAATTGGAATGTTGAAGATGGTCCTGAAGTAAGAACTACCTACCTAGAATATTCGATCGATGGAAGGATCTTCACCCCTTTCAAAGATGTACCTGTAAATTCAACATCATATACCCACCATCCACCCGGAGGAAACCCTGTGTATTACCGTGTAAGAATGTTACTGAATGATCAGACAACTGAATATTCAAATGTTGTGGTGCTAAACAATACCGCAGGGTCGAAAGTATCGCTGATGAGCAATATCGTATATAGTTCCGCTCAGGTAAGAGCTACAGGCGAATACTCATACCAGTTAATTGATGAATCAGGCAGAATACTTGGAAAAGGAAAGTTAACTGCAGGAATAAACGAAATTCCTTTGAGAACACTCAACAAGGGACTTATTTTCTTGAAAGTATTCAATCAGCAACAGCAATTTCACTATAGGATAATAAAACAATAATATACCAGGGTTTGCGACCAATCTGAATTTTCGTTAAATTGTGAAAACCAATTAACTTATGAAGTGGAGAAAATTTAATGGCGACCCTATTGAATTACCCATACTTGAAGCCGTTGAAACTGCAATAAAAAGAGAAACGGCAAACGGATATCATCTCAAGGTATGCATAGGTACAGACTCACAGGTAAAGGGAGCCGAAACAGAATTCGCAACAGTTATTGTTTTTCTTCGGGAAGGTCACGGAGGGTTCATGTTCATCCATAATGAAAAAACAAAGCAGGTTTACAGCATTAAGGAACGCATGCTTGTTGAAGTAGCGAAGAGCATTGAAATTGCGTATGAGCTTTGCAACCTCTTCACGTTTTATGATGTAGACATGGAAGTTCATGCCGACATCAATACCAATCCACACTTCAAGAGCAATGATGCATTGAAGGAAGCGATGGGGTATATACTCGGGATGGGATTCGCCTTTAAGGCGAAGCCTGAAGCATTTGCCAGCAGTAGTTGTGCGAATAAAGTGGTGAACTAATCTGCCATTGTCTTCTCAATAAATCCGAGAATTTTTTCTCTCCCGGTTTTCTTTGTTGCGCTTGTAACAAAATGCTGCGGAAGAAACTGCCAGCTTTCTCTCATCTTATCAAGAAATAATTTTACATTCTGGCTTACCGTTTTTTGTGTTTCCTTATCAGATTTCGTAAACACAAGTGAAAAAGGAACTTCCCATTTACCCAGTTTATTAATGAAATCAATATCTAGTTTTTGTGGTGAATGCCTTCCGTCTATCAGCACAAAAACGTTGCTGAGATTTTCGCGCTTGCGCAAATAATTTTCAATCATCTGCTCCCACCTGTTCCTCGCATTTATTGAAACCTTTGCAAAACCGTATCCGGGTAAATCCACCAGGTACCATTCACCGTTTATTATAAAATGATTGATCAATTGTGTTTTACCCGGCGTGCCTGATGTTTTCGCAAGCTTATGATTATCGGCAAGCATGTTGATCAGTGATGACTTTCCTACGTTACTCCTTCCGATAAACGCAAATTCCGGCTTATCAGGCTTGGGAGCTTTCGAAAAATCAGGGCTGCTGATCAGGTATTCTGCTGAGACGATTTTCATTTCTTCAAGGTAAAGCCTAAAAGTAAAAAGTACTTACTTTGCCGCATGACAAAATTTTCGCATGATACCGTGGTCCCGTATAAGCATTCCGTGAAAAGCAAAAAGGACCAGGTGGCAGGCATGTTCGATAATATCGCTTACCGGTACGATTTCCTGAACAGGTTTCTTTCGGGCGGCATCGACATCATCTGGCGGAAAAAAATGCTTGCTGAACTGAAGGAATCAAGGCCGAAGACCCTGCTCGATGTGGCTACAGGTACTGGAGATGTGGCAATTATGGCTGCGCGGGCGCTAAAACCGGATAAGATAACAGGGATCGATATATCGGAAGGAATGCTGGAAATAGGAAGAAAAAAAATTACTAAACTGTTGTTAAATAACAAGATAGAGCTTTTAAAGGGCGATAGTGAGGCAATAAATTCGGCGAATGATTCGTTTGATGCGGTAACTGTGGCATTTGGCGTAAGGAACTTTGAAAATCTTGAAAAAGGGCTTTCTGAGATCCTAAGGGTTTTAAGGCCCGGCGGCAAATTAGTGGTCCTGGAATTTTCAAGGCCAGCTGGTTCTTTCAGGTGGATCTATAACCTGTACATGAATAACCTGGCTCCTTTTTTTGGAAGAATATTTTGTAAAGACAAAGAAGCATACCAATATTTACATTCATCCGTAAAAGCATTTCCTGAAGGCAAAACATTTCTACACATTTTACAACAAGTCGGATTTCACGAAACCTCATTAAACAGACTGAGCTTAGGAATATGTACAATCTATTGCGGAAGAAAACAGGTTTGAGACAGATGGTATTTTTTAGTTTGCTTGCAAGCTCCATGTCTGCATTTGGACAAAAAGAACTTTACTTACCCAATCACGATGATAAAAAATATTACCTCGGCATAGGGGTGATCTATAATACTTCGCGATTACAGCTGCATCATGATCCGAAGTTTTTAGAAAGCGATAGCGTATTGGTTGTGAATCCAGAGAATGCAGGTGGTATAGGCCTGGCCGGCATGCACACCTACAGATTGTCGCCCCGCTTTGAAGTAAGAGCCATCTTTCCGCAGCTTCTTTTCTCCTATAAAAATTTAACCTATCACCTTAAGTATCCTGATCCCGGAAAAGAAGAACAGGCGGTGATGAGCAAAAAGCTCGAATCCATCCTGATCGGGCTTCCAATACATATCAAGTTCCGATCCGACAGAATAGATAACTTCCGAGTATACATGTTTGCAGGAGGAAAGGTGGAATATGACCTCGCATCCAATGCACGGTCAAAACGTGCAGAAGCACTCGTTAAACTGAAAAAAGTAGATTATGGTATTGAAGCCGGTATAGGATTCAATTTCTATTTCCCTGTGTTCATTTTATCACCTGAAATCAAGCTGAGCAACGGGTTGACGAACATACACGCTAAAGATCCGAAGCTTAATCTTTCAAATACTATCGACAAACTTAATTCACGGATGGTTGTTTTCTCGCTGATCTTTGAAGGCTGATATCAATCCACGGCAAATCTTTTTTACGATGGTCGGTCCTTCATAAATAAATCCTGTCCACACCTGCACGAGGGCAGCACCGGCATCGAATTTCTCAAGGGCATCTTCGGCTGTGAATATTCCACCGGAAGCTATGATTGGAATTTTACCACCCGTTTTTTCATGAATATACCTTACTATGGCGGTGGATCTTTGTTTCAAAGGTCTGCCGCTCAAACCTCCTGGACCGAACTTATCAATGATCTGTTCATCAATACCTGTTAATTCTTTCCGGCTTATCGTAGTATTTGTAACAACAAGCCCATCCAGGCCTATCTCGAATGCAAGAGAAATCAAATCATCGACCTGGGAAGTGGTCAGGTCTGGTGCGATCTTCAGCAATACCGGTCTGGGTACTGCATGCAACCAGTTGATCGTTTGCAGGTGCGATAATATTTTATTCAGCGAATCTTTCTCCTGCAATTCTCTCAATCCGGGTGTGTTGGGTGAGCTTACATTTACAACAAAGTAATCAACGAAATCAAACAGTTCGCGAAAGCAGATCTCATAATCCTTCCATGCTTCGTTATTGGGAGTAATTTTATTCTTACCAATATTTCCCCCAATGATGACTTTCGTTTTCTTGTTTGCAGCTCTCCATAATGCAAGACGTTTAGCAACAGCTTTAACCCCCTCATTGTTAAATCCCATCCTGTTGATGATAGCGTTATGTTCCGGTATCCTGAACAATCTCGGTTTGTCGTTGCCTGCCTGGGGTTTTGGTGTTACAGTTCCAATTTCTATGGAACCGAATCCTAGTAATTCAAGTTCGCTGAGATATCGGGCATTCTTATCGAATCCCGCTGCAAGCCCGACAGGATTAACAAAAGGAAGATTGAAAATGTTTTTATAAAGTACGGGGTTCCGGGTTATTGACGGACTGATTATTCTTCTGAGGCCTGGAATATACTTAGCAACGGAAAACGCACTCATTGAAAAATAATGAATGTCTTCAGGAGGAAATAAGAATAAAATTTTTCTGATTAGTTTATACATAAGACAATAAATCCCGCCTCAGGCCGTAATTTAATTTATTATAATTTTTCAAGCATTTCCACAACTTTTTCTCTCTTTAAAATCACATATCCGATCCTGTCGTTACTGATGCCGTCTTTAATCTGGTAACTGAATTTCAACTGGTCTTCCAGTACAGCTGTTTCAAAATATTTAAATGATATGTTCGGATAGGCTTTTAGTTCTTCTCCTATTTCATATAAATGAGTGGAGAGGATAAACAGTGAGCTGGTAATTTTTATCAATCCCTTTACAACAACCGATGAGCATTTCATAGCGTCCTGCACATTGGTACCTTTGAATAATTCATCAATCAATACCAGCCATTTTCTTCCATCATTAATTTTAAGAATTGTATTTTTTATCCGCTGTACTTCATTGAAGAAGTAGCTCTCTCCTTTAATAATATTATCTACCACATTTATATTGCTCAGCAGCCCGTCAAAAACAGTAAGGCTCATGGAAGTTGCAGGCACGCCCATGCCAAGATGAGCGAGAAACACCGCGCTGCCTACTGCTTTGATGAATGTACTTTTTCCGGCCATATTTGCGCCAGTAAGAAAAATAAAATTCGAATCGATATTCATCTCGATATCATAGGGCACCGGGTTTGGTAACAATATATGATACAACCCCTTCGCATTGATGAATGGATGAGGATTCTCATTAACTGAGGGAAGATTGAGCTGATAAGTTTTTGTGGCAATCGCCATAGCATACCATGCATCGAGCCGGCCGAAAATACTGATCAGTTCATATAAGTTGTTCTTGTATTCGTACCGTATGAATTTTCCATACTTAACCGTATCAGTATGCGTAAATTTAATGTTCGCTTCTGTTGAAGCAAGCTCTGAAGCAAGCGACCTGCCAATAAGGTCTTTGGCACGCTGCAAGAATCTCCGTAGTGTGGGAGGAGTCGAATCTTTATCAAAAAGTTCAGTCAGGGTCCGCATGCCGCGTAAAAAGTCCGCAAAATGTGTAAGGCTGTATCTTAACAGGGAGAAATCAGGCGCATGGAAAAATTTGTAGGTAAGCGCCTCCATGTAGTTATGTGAAGCAGGAATGGTATCGATACTGCTTTCGTAAAACCGGGTGATCACCATGATCGTGCCATTCGAAATGCTTGCCGGCCATTCATTTTCCTTGTGAAGTATCAGCCGGATGATATTTTGAGTTTCAACGATGAGTTTCGCATCACTGAAAGGGCTTTTGAAAAACCGGAATAACCAATCCTTCCCTTCTTCTGTTTTAGTAAAGTTGAGTTTGTGAAATATTGAGAATTCTTCTTCACTGTGAAAAACCGACAGATCGTTATATGATGTATTATCTACTTCCATTCAGATCAGATTACTTATCCCTTTCAAATTTCAGACGTTGACCTTTATTAGATTCGTTCCAGGCACCTTTTTCATAAACAAGGTTGCCATTAATAAATGTATGTGTAATGGCCGCAGGAAATGTTATGCCCTCAAGTGGGCTCCATCCGCATTTGTACAGGATATTAGCTTTTGAAACCGTTGTTTTTGATGTAAGATCCGCAATCACAAGATCGGCGTGGTATCCTTCTCTTATATATCCCCTTTCACTGATATTGAAGCAAACAGCTACTGCATGGCTCATTTTTTCCACAACTTTTTCGATAGTGATCTTTCCTTCCTTTACATAATGCAGCATTAATAAAAGCGAATGCTGTACAAGGGGAAGGCCGGCATGTGCTCTCTCATACGGCTCGTTCTTTTCTTCAAAAGTATGCGGGGCATGATCAGTAGCAATCACATCCAGCCTGTCGTCGAGCAGTGCATTCCAAAGAGCTTCCTTATTGAAATAGGGCTTTATTGCAGGGTTGCATTTAATGAGATTCCCGAGTTTTTCGTAATCGTTGCTCGTAAAATGCAGATGGTGAACACAAACCTCGGCCGTTATTCGTTTATGCTTCAGCGGTAAAAAATTACCAAAAAGATTTAATTCTTTTTCGGTAGAAATATGAAGGATATGAAGCCTGCTATCGTATTTTTTTGCAAACTGGATCGCCGCGAATGATGATTCAAAACAGGCATTATCGTCCCGGATGTCGGGATGGTCGGCAGCCTTAAGCACACCGCGTTGGGCTTTTATGCGCTCAAAATTCTTTTTAATTATCCTTTCATCTTCACAGTGTGTGGAAATTAAAAGGGTGGAGTCGCGGAATATGCGGTCGAGAGCCAGGTAGTTATCTACGAGCAAGCCCCCGGTTGAAGAACCCATAAAGATCTTGACACCGCAAACGTCGTTTTTTTTATTGTTCGTCTTTAGTACTTCTTCAGCATTGTCATTGGAAGTGCCCATAAAAAAAGAGTAGTTTGCCAGTGAGGATGCCGCCGCAATGCTGTATTTATCTTCGAGTAGCTCCTGTGTAAAAACCGGTGGTATTGTATTGGGCATTTCCATGAACGACGTTACACCGCCGGCCACAGCAGCTTTCGATTCTGTGTAAATGGTTGCTTTATGTGTAAGGCCGGGCTCCCTGAAATGCACCTGGTCGTCGATTGCTCCGGGCAACAAATGCTTACCCTCACCGTTTATTTCCCGGACGGCAGTATCGCTGTTTATGCGGTCGCTTATCTTTTCGATCCTGCCGTTCCTGATGAGAACATCCTTCGTTTGCGACTTGCCTTCGTTGACTACAGTGATATTCTTTATCAGGTAATTTTCCATAATATTGACTCGCTTAAATGACAGGCATGCAATTTATTATAAAAATTCTGCGCGGATCATTGATTTTATTGCTGCCTTTCTCCGGTTTTTCACAGACCACTTATTTGCCGCAGGGTGACGAACATGGTCAGCTGCTGGACAGGCTCGAGATCAAATTTTCTAAAAACCCAGATCTGAATTTATCTGTCGCCAAACCATTCAGCAGGAGAACGGCAGTACGGATGGCTGAAGAAGCAGACACATCTTCCCTTGTTGCTTTGTCCCGGGTCGACAAATCCAATCTTCACAGCCTATTGATGAATAATGAAGAATGGGTAAAGGGAGATAAAAGTTCTTTTAAGAGCCGCAAAAGCTTATGGAATACAATTTATAAAACCAGGGCTAACCTAATTGAAATAGATCAGAAGGATTTTTTTCTTGCAATAAACCCGGTGTTCCAGTTTCAGCAATCGTTGGAGAAGGACAACGACGAAAGGGTTTTTCTGAATTCCCGCGGTATAACCCTGCGGGGCAGAATCGCAGATAGAGTTGGATTTTATACATACCTCGTAGAGAATCTTGAGCGCGCCCCGGAATTTGTGCAGGAACGTGTCGATTCTTTTCGCGCGATCCCGGGTGCGGGAAGGTACAATGAATATAAAACCACAGGATGGGATTATTCTGATGCGCGTGGCGGCATAACGTTTAATGCGGCAAAGTATCTCGACTTTCAGTTTGCATATGACAAGAATTTTATCGGTAATGGATACAGGAGTCTTTTCTTAAGTGACTTCGGCAGTAATTATCTTTTTCTGAAGGTCAATACCAGGATATGGAAAATAAATTATCTGAATATCTTCATGGAGATAAATCCGCAGTTTCCGCAATCAGTCAGAAGCAATGATATTTTGCTGGATAAAAAGTATGCAGCGATTCACCACTTGAGTATAAATGCTACGAAATGGCTGAATGTCGGATTATTTGAATCAGTTATTTTCGGACGTAAAAATGATTTTGATTTTTCTTACTTAAATCCAGTGATCTTTTTGCGTACCGCCGAGAAACAAAATAATAGTCCTGATAATGCATTTGTTGGGTTTGATTTGAAGGCTAACCTGGCGAAGCGGGTGCAGTTATACGGGCAGCTTCTGTTTGATGAGCTGATTATTAATGAACTGACTGCAGGCAATGGATGGTGGGGTAATAAATTCGGCGTACAGTTTGGTGGAAAATACATTGATGTTTTTGGGGTGAAGAATCTTGATGTGCAGGGCGAAATGAATTTAGTGCGGCCATTTACCTACTCGCATTACGATTCAACTGCTAATTATGGTCATTACAACCAGCAGCTGGCGCATCCGCTTGGTGCCAACTTCATTGAGGGAATCGGAATCATTAAATACCAACCTTTTCCTAAATTAACGGCGAGCGCAAAGCTTATTATCTGGCATCAGGGTGTGGATACTGGCACTAGCAATGTGGGAACAAACATTTTTAAATTATACACTTCAAGGAGTGGTGATTATGGGTATAAGCTCCCCAGCGGGATCAGCTCTACCGGCCTGAATGCGCAGTTGTTTTTAAGTTACGAATTAAAAGAGAATCTGTTTATTGACTGGTCGCTGATGGTGAGGAAATGGGATTCTAACAGTAATGTATATCCTAAAAATAATACTTCCGTTGCAACATTAGGATTGAGAATGAACATGTTCAGGCGTGAGTATGACTATTGATCATTCCTGGTGGACATTTTCATTTTTCCCATTTAATAGGTAATTTTAATGTATGCAGGAAGCTTATATCGTTGCGGGATTCAGAACCGCGGTAGGAAAAGCAAAAAGAGGCGGGTTCAGGTTCTACAGACCCGATGACCTCGCAATAGATGTTATCAAAGGATTGATGGCATCCATTCCGCAGCTCGAATCAAAAAGAGTGGATGATGTGATCGTAGGTAATGCCGTACCCGAAGCAGAACAGGGATTGCAGGTAGGCCGCATCATCGCAGCAAGAGCACTTGGCTATGAAGTGCCAGGCATGACTGTCAACAGGTATTGCGCATCGGGACTCGAAACAATCGCCATTGCAACAGCCAAGATCCGGATGGGGCAGGCGGAGTGCATCATCGCCGGAGGT
>Ga0207701_10006204_pt1 | contig 11956 bp, 10 predicted proteins | sample KBSSwiSSwithPhiX_FD_184294 | JGI IMG/M metagenome (GOLD analysis project Ga0207701, IMG submission 184294) | Switchgrass rhizosphere bulk soil microbial communities from Kellogg Biological Station, Michigan, USA, with PhiX - S5 (SPAdes) (version 2) | ecosystem: Environmental > Terrestrial >...
GGCTGCCGCAGCGGTATGAGGACCGGCGGGAGGTGCGGCCGGTGCTCCCGTGGTTACCGGCGCCGCCGGGGCCTACTGGGAAAGCGTCATGTTCGCCACTCCGGCCGGGCAATTCCTGGTGATCTGCAATGGCACCAATGGCGTGCGGACCTACAACAGCACGGCGGGCTGGCAGGATCAGACGGCGGCGATCACCGGCACATCGGGTGCTGTCAATGATTTCGTCTATGTGACTTCGCACAAGAAGCGGCTCTGGTTCGTTCCCCTGGCCTCGACGGATCTCTGGTATCTGCCGACTGAAAGCATCTCTGGTGTGGCGGTCAAATTTCCGGTCGGCGCGCAGCTGAAGCTGGGCGGCTACATCGTCGCCGTCGAGACTTGGTCGGTCGATGCGGGTGACGGGATGGACGACCTACTAGTGGTTGTCTCCAGCGAAGGCGAGCTTATCGTCTATTCAGGCACCGACCCCTCGACCGCCAACACCTGGAGCATGATTGGCGTCTATGTCGGCGGTCAGCCCATCGGACGCCGCTCTCTGTTCCGGGTCGGTGGTGATCTCCTGGTCGTCAACGAGGATGGCGTGCTGCCGATCTCGACCGCGATCAAGGTGGACCGCGCCGTCGCCGGTCAGAAGTCCATCACCGCTAACATCCGCCAGGACTATGTCGATGCGGTGCGCCGCGCGCGCTACCTGCAGGGCTGGCAGATTGTCGTTCATCCGCTGCAGAACCTTGCTCTTCTCAATGTTCCAGGCTCTGGCTCCACACCGACCCAGCAGTTTGCGTTCAATACTACAACAGGCGCCTGGGGACAATATATCGGCTGGAACGCCTCATCGTGGAGTTCATTCGAGGACGGCATTTATTTCGGCGCTGAAAACGAAGTGTTTCGCGCCGAGTATGGCGGCAACGACAACACCGTGCCGATCATGATCGAGGCGCTGCCTGCCTTCTCGCATTTGTCATTGCGCGGCCGGTTGAAGCACGTGAAGATGTTGAGGCCTTACATCTCGACCGATGTGCCGGGCGCCAATGCGCAATTCGCTGTCGCCATCGATTACAAGGTGCCGGGCTCCTCATCCGGGTCAGCCAGTGTCGGCACCAACTTTTTTCAGTGGGATGTGACCGCCTGGGATGGCCCGGCGATCTGGTACGATGCGACGGTCAGCACCGACTGGAAAGGCCCGGCGAACCTGGGCACGGTAGTCTCGCCCTATCTGCGGTTCGATCTCGATGCCGATGCGGCCGGGGCGGAATTCGAATTCCGCTGGATCGCCACCGACATCATCTACGAGCCCGGCGGCATTGTCTAAAATCCTGCTCGATTCATCGGAGTTCGTCCGGCACTGGGCCGCGATCCAGCTGGGGACAACCTTCGTTGACCCTTGCTTCGCCATCGGGGTGCTCAACCGGCGCGGGCATCTGGTCGGGGCGGTGATCTACAACGCCTATGAATTCCGTAATGTCGAGGCGACGGCGGTCGGCAAGTTTGGTCGCTACGCCACGGCTGAGATCTGTGCCTATGCCTTCGACCGGCTCGACTGTCTCAGGATCAGCCTGACGATCCCCGAGCGGAATCCCCGGCTCATCAAGATGCTGATGCGGATGGGTTTCGAGATCGAAGGCCTGAAGCGGGAATATTACGGCGAAGGAGAGCACGCCATCATCCTGGGCATGCTCAGACAGGAGTGCAAGATTCCATGGCGTACGGCAGGGAAGACAGTCCAAGCTCCGGCAAGCCACAGGGCAGCAATCTAGGTGGCCCATCGCGCAGCGGCGCCGGGGGAGCCGGTGGCACCCGCCGGTCGAGCGATGGCACCCAGCGGGAATCCCAGGGCTCCGTCGCCTCGTCCTCGCGGGCAGGCGCCGGTCCCCAACGGTCAACAACCGGTGGCGGCAACCAGGGTAGCGGCAATTATGGACGTAGCGACAGCCCGTCGAGCGGCCGTCCGCAAGGCTCAAACCTGGGCGGCGGGCGCCAGGGTGGCGCTGGCATGGGCTTCCAGGGCGGCGGCAAGATGGGGGCGCTGTCCGGGCAGCACATAGCGGGCGTCTCCCGGCCCGGCTCCTATGCCGGTCCCAAGGGGGCCAGGGCGCTCGAAAACCAAGCCCTGGCAGCGGCGCATGGGCCATATGGGCATTTTACCGACCCAGCCGAGCAAGCCATGCAGCGCCTGCAGGCGCGCGGCTGGTCTCCTACGGTCGCAGCAGGCATTGCGGGCAATCTCAATGTGGAATCTGCGGGATTCAATCCGTTCGCTGCTGGTGACATCCGCAAGGGCGTGCCGACAGCTGCCGGTCTCGGTCAGCATCGGTTTGAGCGGCGTGCCGCTCTTGAGGAGGAGGCCGGACCTTTCGCGGGCTACAATCCGGCTACAAAAACCTTCACTACTGGGCCAACCTTCAATCAACAACTCGACTTCATCGACCGCGAATTGCAGGGCCTGACACCCAACCGCGACCGCAAGGCGATGCGGGCCGGGAAGGCCTTCACCGCCAATCCGAATATGTCGGTTGCGGAAGCCGGGGGGCTTTTCGCGAAAGACTATGAGCGGCCTTCCAAGGCGGCCTTCCGCGACACCCTGGGCCAGCGCACCGCGATGAATGTCCTGGGTGGTGGCTCGCCGGGGCTGACGCAGATTGCTGGCAGACCGCCATCCCCGAATATTCAACCCGCCGGTTTCACTACGCAGATGCCGCGCGCCAAACCTGATCTACGCGGCCTGCCGATGGGCATGCCGCGCGCCAAGCCGGATATTCGGGGGATGGCAGTCGGAATCCCGCGCGAGAAGCCCGCGCCGCCAGCCCCGACCTATGCCCAGATGTCCCCGGCCAGCATCTCGGCCTTTGCCGCACCGCGCACAGCTATCCCGCAATCGATCTTCGCCTCACCCGCGACCGCCTACGGCATGCCGAGGGCTAAGCCGTTCGGTGGTGGCGGGCTCGCGCAACTCGGCCGCGCCAGCCGGGGAAGGAAGCGAAAATAATGGTCGGTTTCCAGGAGGTCGGTAACTTCGTCGCCAGGGGCAAGGAGCGTGTCGATCCCAGGCTGCGCCGGATTCTCGAGGAAGCCGCGCGCCGGTCAGGGCGCCGGGTCGAGGCCTTTTCCGGCTATCGCCCAGGCGACAAGGGCAAGCACGGCAAGGGGCAGGCAACCGATATCCGGCTCTATGACGACCAGGGAAAGCCGATCCCGAACTACCAAAACGCCCAAGGTTTCCATGACTACGAGCAATTCGCGAAGGTAGCGCGACAGGTCCAGCAAGAACTCTATCCCGATATGAACGACCAGTTTCGCTGGGGTGGCTATTTCGGGCTCGATCCGAGGACCGGCCGACCACGCTACGGCACCATGGATCTGATGCATTTCGATGTCGGCGGCGGTCCTGGCCTGGGCATGCGCGGCGGCTCCTGGGAAGGCGGAATCTCGCCGCAGCTTGCGACCTATTACGGGCTCCAGGCGGGCCAGGGCGGTGTTCCGGCGGCAGTGCCCGCCATGCGACCGGCGCGCCCGTCCGATGTCGGCGGCATGCCGGGGCAACAGGTGCCGGTGACAATGCCGCAGACCGGTGTGCCGCAGTCCCCGGCCAGCAGCGCGCCACCCTGGACGCCTCCCGAACCGAAAAATGAGTGGTGGAAAAACTTCCGGGTGCCGGATCTCAACTTCACGCCCGAGGGACCGCCGCCGCAATTCCATGGCGTGCTCCCTGCTGACCCTCCGATGTCCCTGGGCGGCCCTTTGGGGAGCCTGAGTGCGAGTGCCCCCCCGCAAGCTCCGGGCGCCCTGCAGGCCCTGGCGCAGGCCCAGCAAGGCGATACCGGCGGCCAATACTACGAACAAGATCCGCTGACCGGAAAGCACCGCGCCGGGGCGAGATTGCGAAGGAGGGTGCTCTGATGCCGCGCAAGAAGGTCGAGGAGGATTCCAGGGAATTCACGGTCGAGGTGACGCCGGGAACGACAGCCTGGGATAAGCCCGCACCGCCCAAGCCAGAGCGCAAACCACCGCCATTCGGCAAGATTGCCCGTCCACCTCCGCAACTTTTCCAGAAGCGGCTCGCAGATCTTTTAAGGAGATAGACCATGCCTCAAGGTGAAGGCGGCTCAAATGTCATTAACCGGCCCCTAGCGCAACCGGCTGCAGCATTCAGAGCCCGGCAGCAGGCTCCCGTGAATACTGGTGCGCCGTCGAGCCCGGCACCCTCTTCGCCGGGGGTGCCGGGTGCCGCGCCGCCCGGCATGCCGGGAATTTTCGCGCCCACGGCACCGGTCCTGCCGCCCCGGCCGACCGATCCGACACTGCCGGGGATCTATTTCCAGGGCACCCAGCCACCGCAAACCAAGACCGGCCGCACCGCCAATCTGTTGCTGCAGCAGCCCAGCCAGACCTTGTGAGGCGCCATGGCGCAGGACTTCTCCCAGTACGCCCCCATCGCTAAGGCTTCGTTTCTGAAGCCGCGCGAGCCGACGCTTAGCGCCAGGGCGCCGACCCTGCGCGAGAAGCTGGCCGATTGGCTGGGGCTCGACACCAGGGAGAGCGTCCAGCGTCTGGAATCCCTGACGGGCAGCAGCGGCGACGCTTCGTCGGAAGGTCAGCTGCGCGACATGATCAACCCGCTGGGCGTGCCCTTCCGGGTGCATCGCGGCGGCCAGAAGATAGCCGAGGGCGATCCGGTCGGCGGCGCCATCGATGTGGCGGGCGAGGTGCCGGGTGTCGGCAAGGTGCTGGGGCTGGGCAAGATTGGGCTGGGCGCGCTGGCCAAGGCCGGTCTTGGCAAGGCCATGTTTTTTGGCCCGATGGCGAAGAAGATCGGCGGCCATTTGCAACTCGATCTGTTCAAGAAGATCAAGGGCGAGGCTGGCGAGAAAGTGCTCAATCACGCCAAGTATCTGCATGACCAGGGTCTGCCGAGAGAAGACATCTATGCGCAGACCGGCTGGTTCATCGGGCCGGATGGCAAATGGAAGCATGAAGTCAGTGACGTTAAGTCGAAGCTGCAGGTCAATCCCAAGCGCGGCGCCACTTACACTGCCGCCGAGGTGTTGAAGCATCCGCAGCTATGGGAGAATTACCCACAGTTAGCCGATCTGCCGGTCACTTTCGAAAGGCTGCCGCCCAATGTCGCTGGTGCTAGTCGGCCGGAAGGTCTCGTTATTGCAACAGGACGACCAAAGGAGAAAGTCCATTCGACCATGCTGCATGAGTTGCAGCACAATGTGCAGGATGTCGAAGGCTTCGGCAGGGGCGGCAATCTTCTCTTGACGCCAGAGGAGTATGCTGCCCGTGTTCAGCTTGAGACCGGCCTGAGCGTCCATACGGTGATGCAGACTGGTCTCCCGCTCGACACGGCGGTGGAGCATGTCGCTGGCATGTATGGCACTGATCCAGTTGCTTTGAAGCAACTGGTGCAGAGCACGTCGAAGGCTGATCTGCTGCAGAAGTTCAAGGAAACGGACCCTATAGAGCAGTACCGGCGACTGGCAGGTGAGACTGAGTCACGCGCGGCCCAGGCGCGCTCGAAATTGACCGAGAAGGAACTACGAGCACAGCCGCCCTGGCAACAGGGAGCCTTCGGCTACGATGTGCCGGAAAGCCAGCAACGTGTCCGGTTCGGGCAACCGGAAGGGTCGGTCCAGTGGTCAATGGAGCAGGCGCCTCCTGGCAAGAAGAAGCTGGGCAAGATCGCGACCGCAGCGGCACCGGCAATCATCAGGCCGAATAGCCGGGGCATCATCAACCCGATACGGGAGGCCTATCCCGGCGTCTACAAGAGCCCGCAGGAATTGGCGGCAGAGGTCAAGGTGGCGCCGGAAGATCCGGCCCTCAAGGAATTGTTCGGGGTCAGACGCGGCGATCTCTACGACATCAGCCAGGGCGGCACGCGCAAGGGTAATGTCGAGCCAGTGCTCGATTTCGCCGCCAATCCGAAAGGATCGAAGGCCTCTCGGCAGATCATGACGCCAGAAAACGCCACGCGGCAGGTCGAGGCCCTGGACTATGCGCGCAGGCATCGCCCGGATCTCGCTGAAGGCATGATCCCCTGGTACGTCATGGACCCGGCCTATAAGGTGCTGGAAGAGCAGGTCGGTCCCGAGGAAGCCGTCCGTCTGTACAATCGTTTCAATATTTCAACAGGCATGCACTCGCCCGGCTCCGAGGTGCTCACGGAGATCAATCGCGGCACGGGCGCGAACATGATGATCAACCGGGGCGAGTTCGACAAATACCTGCAGTATGGCGGCATGGCCGAGAAGGATCGCGGCGTGGACTTCCCCGAGGCCATGCGCGGCGTCAAGAGCCATGCCTATCACAAGACCAGCCAAGCCGGTGCTCTGGACAGGTATATGCGTGACAATCCTGGCCAATGGAATCCGGCCGATCTCGGCCAGGGCTCCCCGAAGGTCTCGACCTATGTGCTGGGGTCGGGTGTCCCGCAGACCGGATTCCAGACGCGCTGGCCGGTGCCGGACGCCCACTATACCCGCGCCAGCGGCATGAGCGATGTGCGGACCACCGCGAATCCCGGCGAGAGCATGAAGATGCCGGAATATCAGGACTATGGGCCATGGTATCGCGAGAACGTGGCCGAGCCCCTGAACATCGAGGCGGTGCCAGCGCAGGGCCTGGAGTGGGGCCTCTATGGGCCGCAGACCGGCGTCACGACCCCGGTCGGCGCACCCAAGCTGGAATTGCTGGCGCAACGCATCAAACAGGTCGCCGCCGAGAAAGGTATCGACGCGAAGAAGCTCCGCGACGCCGTGCTGAAGGGTGAGGCGCATGCGATGTGGCTGGTCGGACTGGGAGGAGCAGGTCTGGCGGCATCGCAAGCAATTCCGCCGGGAGGTCCGTCGCCCGAAGGTGGTCAATTCTGATCCGGTCGGGCTCCTCGAAAGCCAGATCCCAGCGCACCGAGATCCGCCCATACTCGTCCATTACGTCGTCCCAGACGGTGCCGGTAATCGGCACCGAGGACCACGGAGCAATCTTCTGGACCCTATCACCATTCTTGAACATCCCGTGAATATAGCGTCCCTGGTTACAACCCACAAGGGTGACTGATATGCACTCCCCCAAGGCCCCAGATCCCAACAAGACAGCGCAAGCCCAGGCCAATGCCAATCTGCAGTCTTCCGTGCAGGGGCAACTCTTGAGCATGGTCAATCAGGAGGGGCCTTATGGTTCGCTGACCTATAACCAGACCGGCACACGGAAAGATCCGATTTCGGGAAAGATGCTGCCTGCTTACACGGCCAGGACTCAGCTGTCGCCCGAGCAGCAGGGCTTGTTGGCGCAAGAAAACCAGTTCGATAAAATGTACAACGACATCGCCCTGCGCCAGACCGGCGCGATTGGCGAGCATCTGGCGACACCCTTCAAGTATGATGTCGGTGATTACGAAAAATGGGCCGGTGATACCTACGGTAAGCTGACCGGCGATGTTAATGCGCAGCAGCAGGCGGCGATGACACAGAAGCTCGCCGGTCAAGGCCTGCAGCCCGGCACACCGGCCTATGACGATGCCATGCGCAACCTGACTTATAGCCAGGACAAGGCGCGCAATGACTTCATGCTCAATGCCTATGACACCGGCCTCAACACCGCGCTGACCGAGCGGAATCAGCCGCTCAATGAAATTGGCGCCCTGATGAGCGGCGGTCAGGTGCAGATGCCGCAATTCCAGCAGACGCCGAGCGCCAGCGTCCAGGGCACCGACATCGCGGGCATGATCTACAACAACTACAACCAGCAGATGCAGCAGCAGAACGCCATGATGGGCGGGCTCGCCGGTCTCGGCGGCGCCGCACTGGGCGGCTGGGCATCTGGTGGATTCAGAGGCTTCTGAGGAGGGTTCGATGCCAAGACCGGGCGGAAGGTTCGCAGGAGCCCCCTATAGCAGCACAGGCTATGCCACGCCTGCCGTGATAACGCCTGCGGGCGTGGACCCTATTCAGTCTTTCCGCACTGATCCGAATATGACGCCTGATCAGGTCAGGCGGCAGCGGGCCATGGGCGAAGCGTTGATGCAGCAGGGTGCCAGCATCGAGCCTGTGCAGCATTGGACGCAGGCCCTGGCGCGAGTGGCGCAGAGCGGCATCGGCGGATATGAGGGCTATCGGGCCGGTGAGGCCGAGAAGGCGGGCCGGGGTGGTTTCCAGCAGCGTCTGATCAAGGCCATGGAGGGCGGCCTGGACCCGACTGAATCCATGACGCTGGCGAGCGATGAATGGGCGCCGGAAGGGGCAAGTTCTGCCCTGTTTAAATCGGCCCTCGATACGGATCAAGAAAAGTGGGCGGTCAATCCGAAGACCGGGGAATATTACAACGTCAACACCGGGGAAGTTAGACCGCGAGCGCCGGGGACTGCCGCGCAGATGGATGCGGCAGACCTGATGAAGTTCGTCAATGGCCTGGAAACGTCACCGGGTGTGAAAGGCTGGCGCGCAGTAGCCCCGATCCTGTCATCCATGCGAAAGTCACTAAGTGACAAAAGCTCGATCAGTGATCTCGATTTCGTCAATGGCGTGGCCAAGATCCTCGACCCGACATCGGTGGTGCGCGAGAGCGAAGGCAAGATGGTCATCGAAAGTCAGTCGATCACCTCGCAGACCCTGGGCACCCTCAACAAGATCCTGAATGGTGAACAGGCGCTGGACGACAACACGCGGCGCGCGATGTATCAACTCGCGCGGCGCCGTGGTGCTGAGCACTTTGAGCAGGCGAAACGCGATTACGACTACTACACGCAGTTGGGCAGACCCTACGGCCTGAATCCGAACCAATTCCAGCCCCTCGATCCGCTGTCGGAAGATGCGCCTGTACCCTCAAAATATTGAGTGAACGATCATGGACCCAAAGCTCGTCGCCATTAACCAAGCTGTCGATCAGATGAAAGCGGCGGGTAAGTCTGACCCGGAGATCGATGCTTTTGTCGCCAGCCAGGGCGTCGATGTCGATGAGTTCGTGGCTATACGCCAGCAACTCAAGGCGCAGCAGCCGCAGCCCGGCCAGGGGGCGCCGCCGGGCACTACACCGCCGGGAACGCCACCGCCAGCGCAGCCGGGGCAAGCCATGCCGCCAGAGCGGCAGGCCTTCGTTGACCAGGAAGGCGGCGCGGCCAATTTCATTGAGCAGGCCGGTCTCGGCTATGGCACCGAGATCATGGCCGGTCTCGGCGCCCTGGGCGGCTATTCGCCAGAGGGCGGCTGGTTCAGCCAAGCCCCCTCACTGCCGGGTGGCGAGAACTGGCAACAGCTGCAGGATCTCAACCAGAAGCTGGTCGAGGATTACCAGAAGGCCCATCCCGTGCAGGCGGGGGTGGCGCAGGCGGCAGGTGCGGCGGTTCCGGCTATCCTGACGGGTGGCCAAAGCCTAGCGGCTATGACGGGCCTGGGCGCTGTTCAGGGCGCGATTCAGGCGACCGGCACCGGCAGTGGCGGCGTCAGTGAACGCCTCTCCAGAGCCCCGGAAGGGGCCGGATATGGCGCTGTGACCGGTGCCCTGGGCAAGCCTATCGGGGCGGCGGCCGGGTGGCTGGTCGATTACGGCAAGAACCTGCTGCGCCAGGGCGTCAATTCGCAGGTCGTTTCCAAGATTGTCGAGCGTCTCGGCACCATGTCGCCGGACGCGGCGCAGGTGGAAATACAGCGCCTGGGCGGTGACCCCGCCATGCTGGCGGATGTTCACCCTGGCATGCAGACGGCGACAGCGGCGACAGCGGCCATGGACCCGACAGCTGCCGCGACCATCGGGCGGCGTCTGCAGGAGCGCCAGGAGGCGGCACCGCACCGTCTCGATCAACGCCTGGATCGCGAGCTAGGCCCCGCTCGTGATCCGCATGTCGTCGAGACCGACGAAGCGGCAGCGCGCAAGGTATGGCAACCTGTCTATCGCGATGTGGCCCCGCAATATGTGGTGGACCTCGATCCGACCTCGCAATTTGTCCTGTCGGAGATTCAGCGGGTGGGCACGCAAGGGCCTTATGGCGCTTCGCTGCAAAGAATCCGCCGCATGCTGAATGATGAATCCGGCAACCTGCGCAATCGCGGCGATCAGGCGCACGGCCTGCGCGAGGAAATTGATAATATGATCGATACCGCCAGGAGCGCGCGCGAAAACAAGCTGGCGGCGCAGATCGACCAAGTTCGGCAGCGCGTCGATGCAGCCGTGAAGCAGGGCATCCCCGGCATGCAGGAAGCCGACGACGCTTATTTCCGCTCGCATAACAGGGTGCGGGCTTACGAAAGCGGGCGCGACGAATTCCTCGACACCAAGGTCTCGCCTGGGCAGCAATATGCGAACCGCCAGCGCATGGGGCCGGATGAGCGGGAATTCGAGCAGGCGGGTCTGCGCTACGAACTCCAGCGCCGCATGGGCGCTCCGCAGCAGACCGGGCAAGCCAATCGGGCCGAGCGCATTCTCGGTCATCCCTTCACCCAGCAAAAGCTGACACAGACAATCGGCCAGCGGCAGGCCGAAGCGCTAACGCGCGGCATCGACGCGGAACAGACCTTTAACGACACTTTCCGGCATGCCCATCCTACGCAGGGCTCGCGCACGGCGCCGGTCGCGGAAGTTGCGGAGCAGATGTGGGGTAAACCGCCGCCTTCCGGCATTGGCAGCGATGTGCTGACGATTGGTGCCGCCACCGCCACTGGCGGGCCAGCAGCTGGCCTGGGCGCTACAGCGGGCGTTGCAAAACGACGTTTTACGTCAGGGGGCGGGCAGGCCCTCACCGACAGGGATCGCGAGATCATCCGGCGCACCGCCGACAGACTGACAGAAGGCGCCGGTCCATCGCGCGATGCCTTCATGCAGGCGGCGCAGCGGGAATTCGATGCCTTGCCGCGCTGGGCACGTCGCCGGGAAGTGGCCGAGCGCATCGCTGCCGGGCTCATAAGGGGAAGCGCCGGGCCAGTCCAGTCGGCCACTAGCTCAAGGGTCGATCCCTTCATCGCGAAAGCTTCAGACATCATCAATCGAGGATTACAATAATGCCCAGAAATGCCAGCGGTGTCATGAATCTAGGTGGCGTCTTCGCGGTCGCCAATGCCGTCCCGAGCAGCACCACCATTAATGGCTATATCACTGATATCACTGATGAAATCACGGCGAGCCTGGACCGTGATGGCAAAGCGATCATGCGCGCCGATCTGCGCGCAGGCGGCTATAAGGTCATCAACGTCGGCACTGGTGTGGCGGCGGATGACGCGGCGACGGTCGGCCAGCTGGGGGCCTATGGCAGTCTCGGCACCGCCAATATCTGGACGGCGAACCAGACCTACCGGCTGACCGACGATGCCGCGACCGCCGGTCCCGTCATCACCCTGGACCGGATCTCGACCACCCCGGCCGTCAACGACATCCTGGGCAAGGTTCTTTTCCAGGGCAAGGATAGCGCCAACAACACCACCGACTACGCCTCCATCGATGCGCGCATCTTCTTCCCCAATGACCCGACCGAGAATGGCGCCATGGCCTTCAGTGTGGCGCGGAACGGCACCAATACGGCGCGCTGGTTCATCGAGGAGGGTTTTTATGGCGCGGGGGCGACCGGCGGCAACAAGGGTCCGGATTCCGTCAATGCCGGAAGTTACTACCAGAACGGGAATCTCGGCACGATCATGCCGCGCAACTGGATCGATGGCGCGATCCTGTCGAACAACAGCAGCGATCTGAATAATGATATTGATGTCGCGGCCGGGCAATGCATGTCCGACGACAACACCTACATGATCACGGTCCCGGCGATCACCAAGCAGATCGATGCGCTATGGGCGCTGGGCACCAATGCGGGCGGGCGCGATACCGGCACCGAGACCAATTCGACGTGGTATCACGTGTTCGCCATTGCCCGGCCGGATACCGGCGTTTCCGATGTGCTGTTCTCGACCTCCGTCTCGTCGCCCTCCAGCGCCGTCCACCACGCGCTCGCCGGGCTCGCGGCTGGCACGAACCC
>Ga0207701_10006205_pt1 | contig 11955 bp, 13 predicted proteins | sample KBSSwiSSwithPhiX_FD_184294 | JGI IMG/M metagenome (GOLD analysis project Ga0207701, IMG submission 184294) | Switchgrass rhizosphere bulk soil microbial communities from Kellogg Biological Station, Michigan, USA, with PhiX - S5 (SPAdes) (version 2) | ecosystem: Environmental > Terrestrial >...
CTCGGCCGACCCGTGTCCGGACACATGGACGTGACGCGTCCCTTCGTGCACGACCTCGGCGCCCCGGCGCGCCACGTGATTCATCACCCGGCCGATCGATTTTTCGTTGCCCGGAATCTCCCGCGCGGAGAACACCACCACGTCGTCGAGACCGAGCTTCACATGGCGGTGATCGTCAATCGCGATCCGCGAGAGCGCCGCCTGCGGCTCCCCCTGCGAGCCGGTGCAGATGCACACCACGTCCTGGGCGGGAAGCGATCGCACGTCGCTGTCGCGAATCTGCACGCCGGCCGGCACCCGGAGATAGCCGAGCCGCTGGGCCGTCTCCGAGTTGTCGATCACGCCACGACCGACGAAGGCGACCTGCCGATCGAACTGCGCGGCGAGGTCGACGAGTATCTGCATGCGGTAGATGCTCGACGCGAACATCGCCACCACGATCTTGCCGCGCGCGCTGGTGAAGATCTCCTCGAAGGCATCGACGACCTCGAGCTCCGAGCCGCTGAACCCTCGCCGTTCGATGTTGGTGCTGTCGGACAGCAGCACCTGCACGCCGGCGGCGCCGAGCTGCGCGATGCGGTGAAAGTCCACGTGCTCGCCGTCGAGCGGAGTCTGGTCGATCTTGAAATCGCCGGTGTGCACGACGACCCCGCGCGGAGTCTCGATCGCCAGGGCCACACAGTCCGGCATGCTGTGCGTGACGCGGAGGAACTCGACCGTGAAGGAGCCGATCGTGATCCGGTCGCGGGGTTTCACCCGCACCAGTCGCGAAGACGCGGCATCACCCAGCGATTCCAGCTTGGGCTCGAGCAGCGCCAGCGTGAATGGCGTCCCGTACACGTTGCCGGTGAAGTGGGGCAGCACGTGGACGACGGCACCGATGTGATCCTCGTGGCCGTGCGTCAGCACCAGGGCCGAGATCCGGTAGCGCTCGAGCGAACGCAGGTCGGGGATGATCAGGTCCACGCCGAGCAGCTCCGGCTCGGGGAACATCACGCCGGCATCGACGAGGATGGCCGTATCGCCGCAGGCGATGACCATCATGTTCATGCCGAACTCGCCGACGCCGCCGAGCGGCACGATCTCGAGCGGCGGCACGTCGATGCCCGGAGACTCAGCAGGACTCATGCGTCAGCAGTATCCGTACGTCGGAAAACAGCAATGGAACCCCAGCCAGAGGTCTGGTCGTGAAGCCTGGAACACGGAAACGAAACGGAGGCCATCCGGGCGGATGGGCCGTGTCGTCGGGCGGCGGGCACCGCGAGTTCAACCGTGTTATCCGGCAACCCGCTGGGACGGGCTACCGAAGCTCGGGCAAAACGATAGCACGGAGAATCGCTGGAAGCATCAGAAAATTAATGAGTTGACCTGATGGCGGCGCCGTCGAACCGGTCGGCGAGGCGGGTCAGCTCGGCGAGCTCGAGGGTCTCGGGGCGTCTCGACGGGTCGATCCCGGAGGCCTCGAGCGCGGCGACCGCGCGAAGCCCGCGCGCTTCCGCAAACGGCCGGAGCGCATTGCCCAGCGTCTTCCGCCGCTGGGTGAACATCGACCGGACCATCGCTTCGAACACCCGCTCGTCCCGCGGCGGCGAAGGCGGTCGCCGAAACGTCAGCCGGACCACCGCGGAATGGACCTTTGGCGCCGGACGGAATGCGCCCGGCGGCAGGCTCAACACCCGCCGCACGTCCGCGTGCAGCTGCACCGAGATGGACAGGACGCCGTAGTCCTTGCTGCCGGGCCGCGCTTCGAGCCGCTCGGCGACCTCGCGCTGGAGCATCAGGGTCGCATCTGTGACACGGATATCGGGGCTCGGGGTTCGGGGCTGGGCTTGCCCGCCGTAGCGCGGAGCGCGAAGTTGGGCAGCCTCGATCAACTTGAACAGGATTGGCGACGAGATGTTGTAGGGAAGGTTACCGGCGACCCGAATGGGACCTGGCTGAAGCACAGTGGTCAAGTCCAGCGCCAGAAAGTCAGCGACGACGACCTCGACGTTCGACGGGAGCTGCGGTTCGAGCGCGGCCGCGAGGTCACGATCGACTTCGACGGCGGTCAGGTGCGCGACCCGGGGGGCCAGCCTGAGCGTCAGCGCCCCGGGCCCGGGGCCGATCTCCAGAAAACGATCCTCGGCCTCGGGTCCGATTGCCTCCACGAGCTTGTCAGCCCAGGCGGGCTCCAGAAAATGTTGTCCAAACCGCTTCCTCGCGCGAGTTGGGCTGACCGACGAACGTGGAACCTGGCTTTTTGATTTTGGCAATCTTGGCAATCTTGGCAATTCCGGCAATGCGCTAGTCGTCGACCGACTCCCCCCGCCAGTACTTCTCTTCAATCTCCTCGATCTCCTCCTCACTCATTCCGAAGTAATGGCCGAACTCGTGGATCACCGTCTCGGCCACGCAATCGCGGATCTCGTCTTCCGTATCGCAGGCCTCGAGAATAGGTCCGCGATAGATCGAGATGCGATCGGGCAGGGAATTGCCGTGGCCCCAGGTACGCTCGGTCAGGGGAGTGCCCTGATAGAGGCCGAACAGCGTGTCGCCCGGTTCCACTTCGAGTTCCTCGAGAACGTCGGGCGGCGGTTCGTCCTCGACGATGACGGCGACGTTCTTCATCTCGGTGCGAAAGCGCCGCGGGATGTCGCGCAGGGCTTCTTCGACCAGGCGGGTGAAGTGTTCGCGGCTGATGGTCGCGTGCCTCATTTCGCTCTCTTGCGGACGACGGCCTTCTTCGCTCCGGCCAGCACGCTCCGGACGACTGATTTCTTTTTCGGCACGACGCCCATGGTTGCGCGGTAGTAGTTGCATTCATCGCGCACCGCACACTTCTCGCACAGCGGCCGCGGCTTGCAGATGCGGCGGCCGTGAAGGATCAGCGTGTCAGAGGTGACGGTCCATTTCGCCGCCGGCATCGCGCCGCAGAGCTGCTGTTCGACGATTTCTGGATCGTCTCCTTTTGCGATCCCTATCCGGTTCGCCACCCGGAGCACGTGGCGATCGACGGGCAGACCCGGCACGCCGAGCGCATGTCCCAGCACCACGTTCGCGGTCTTGCGGCCGACGCCCGGCAGCTTGACCAGGGCCTCCATCGTCGCCGGGATCTCGCCACCGTGTTCGGCGACGACCGCGGTCGCCATGCCGGCCAGCGACTTGGACTTCGCGCGGAAGAATCCGGTGGACTGAATCTGCGGTTCGAGCTCGGTCGCGTCCGCCTGCGCCAGCGCGCGCGCGTCGGGATAGCGCTCGAACAGCGCGGGCGTGACCTGGTTCACGCGCTCGTCGGTGCACTGCGCGGACAGGATCGTGGCCACCAGCAGCTCGTACGGCGTGCGGAAGTTCAGCTCGGTGAACGCGTTGGGATGCTGCCGTTCGAGCTTCGCCATGATGCGGCGAGTCTCGTCCGGTGTCTTCGAGGGCTTCGGCGGTTTCGGTCGTGCGGCTGGACGAGTCGGCACCTGCCGATTGTATCGCCGACTATTTCGTCGAGCCCTTCGCGCGGTCGGTCGTTGCCGTCAGGAGCGCGATCAGCGCCTTGCCTCCGCCCTTCACTTTCGACGTTCCCACGACCACCGTCTCGCCATCGTCCATACGGAAGGACGTATCGATGACCGCGCGACCGCCGGACTTGCCCGACGACGCAGCCAGCGACTGCTTCAGGTCCGCGATGCGGCGCGTCACCGCGGCAAGCTGCGCTTCCTGGCGCTTGACCTCGTTTGGATCCTGGGCACCGGCCTCGACCTGTTTCCGTCCCTTGTTGATCACGATCTGAAGGTCGTCGCGCTCGCGTTCGAGCTGGAAGATCTCCCGGCTGATTTCCAGCGTGCCGGAGTCCGTTTTCGCCAGCTCGTTCGGGTGCAAGGCGGTGCGGCTGCCGTCGCCTTTCACCGCCGTCGTGCCGTCACTGCCTTCCCGCAAAAAGAACCGCACGGAGATTCCGGTCGAACTGGGTGCGGGGGTGCCCGCCTGGAATGCCGAGACCGCGCGCAACTCGAGCTCGAACTCCTGATCCTCCACGCCGCGCAACCGCGTGATCGCTGGTCCCGAATTGCTGGCCAGCACCCACTGCGTGTCGAGCAGCCGATACCCCTTGTAGGGAAGGAAGTCCTTCATGTCCGCGAGCGCTTTGCGGGCGGCAACCGGGACGGTGTCCAGACCACTGGCATCCTGCATATCGCCGAGGAGGAGGACCACGTTGAAGCCGCGCCGCGGCGCCGGCTCGGGATTCGTCAGCTTCTTGAACGGTGCGGTATCCGCGGCCTGCCGGGCATGGGCCGGCGAGCTCGCCAGTATCGCGCACACGACGGAGGCCGGAATGAACAGTGGACGCACGTTCATGGCAGTGTTCCTTTCACCTCGAAACCGGGATCGAACACCCAGATGATCCGCGTCCCCCCGGGAGTGGAAAAATGCAGCTGTTGACGCTGCGTTGCCGGAACGTCGTCGGTTGCGGACGCGAGCACCGGATCGGCCGGCTCGACACGCGTTGCGGTTTCGTCCGCGAGCCTCCCGCCCTGCAGCGCCGTCAACAGCGCCACGCAGGCCATCGTGAGCGCGGCTGCCGTGGCCGCGAACGCGCGGGACCACTCTTGCCCGGCGGACGCCGTGGCGGGAACCGCCGCCACGACCCTGCGCCGCATCCGTTGTGACGCTTCGGGCGCGACGTCGCGTCCGAGCGCGCGATCGGCCTCGCGGAGCCGGAGTCTCCAGTCAGTCATGATTCGTCTCCGAGCACACGAGCCATTTCACGGCGTGCCCGCATCAGGTGCCACCGGACTGTCACCGGCGTCACGCCGAGCAACCGCGCGATCTGGCCGACCGGTGTGCCCTCCAGTTCCGAGAGGACCAGAATCGCCCGGCGCTTTGGCGAAAGCCGATCGAGCGCCCGCCACACCGTCGCGTGCGCAACCAGGCCGGCCTCGGGATTGAACGCGCCCGGTGCCGTCACTTTCCCGTCCGCCACGGCGCGCACGTGGACCGCGGCGTGGCGCCAGTTGTCCCGGCAGACGTTGATCAGCACCCGCACCAGCCAGGCCTCCTCGTTCGGCATGCCGCGGGGCACCCGCCCGGGCGCACGGGCCACACGCAGGAATGTTTCCTGGACGAGGTCGGCGGGATCGTCGGGCGGGCGCGCGAGCCGCCGCGCGAGCCGAAATAGGCGCTGGTGGTGCGCGTCGAACAACGCGGCCACGCGGTCGGATGCATCTTCGCCGGTTCCGCCCATCGCTGCCGGAACCGCCACCGCGTGTGCGTCCGTCGCCATTGTCTGGAAGTGTAGACGCACGGAGCGGGACCGGCGTTGGTCGTCGGTGTGGTTTCCGGCTTCAGCCGGAAGGATGCGTGCGCCTCACGATTCTCAGTGCACCGGCCCCTTGTCCCAGCTGGCGCCGGTGGACTCCGAAAAGATGCGCATGTGCTCCTGCAACGCTGCGATCAGGTTGGGCACGACTTGCAGCGGCACGACGATCTTGGCCCGCACCGGCGCTTTCACCGTGTGGTCGGCTTCAGCGGCCTTGATGTCGCGCTCCGACAGCGGCAGCACCTCGCAGAAGGCCAGCGTGAAGTCGAACGGTGTGTGCGAGATGGCGCAGAAGTTGGCGTAGGTTCGCGGCAGATCGTCGGAGTCGTCCGGGACGATCGTGAAGTTGATTTGTTTGCGGTCAGTCATTGTATGGGCCGGGCTCGGACCGAAGGGCGCGAGCCCGGGAACCCCTAGTATCGCCGCATTACTCCGACAACGACACCCTGAACGACGACCTGATCGGCCGGGACCACGATCGGCTGCACCGTGGGGTTGGCTGGCTGCAGCCGGACACGCCCCTGTTCCCGATACAGCTTCTTGAGCGTGACCTCGTTGCCATTCACCATCGCAATGACCATTTCTCCGTTGTCCGCCGTCCGCCGATCTTCGACAATGACGAAATCACCATCGCGAATCTGCTCGTCGATCATCGAGTCCCCTTTGACCCGCAGAACGTAGGTCTCGCGTTTGCCCACGAGATCCTCCGGGACCGCGATCGTTTCGTTGCCGACGACGGCCTCGATTGGTGCGCCGGCTGCGACAAAACCAAGCAGCGGCAGTTCGACGGCGCGGCCGCCGGTCTTGTTGGGGACCATCTCCACGGATCGGCTGCGGTTCCAGGCGCGCCGGATGAAGCCCTTTTCCTGCAGATTCGTGAGATGTTTGTGGACCGTTGCGAGGGAGGAGAGGTTGAACCGCCGCCCGATTTCCTCGAGGCTCGGAGCGTACCCGTGCTGCTGAATGAACTCGTTGAGGAAATCGAGAATTTCCCGCTGACGTTTCGTAAGTGGCAGCATGGGCGCACTATAGACAAACAAAAAGCGAAAGTCAATTGATGCGCTTGCCGACCCTTCCACCCCTCGGCCCGGAGCGGACGTTCGACGTCATCGCACTCGGCCTCAACAGTCTCGATATCGTCGCGGTCATTCCGCAGCATCCATCGCCCGGCGGGAAGACGCGCATCGAACGCCTCGCCACGCTGCCCGGCGGCCAGAGCGCGAGCGCGGCCGTCGGCTGCGCGCGTCTCGGCTGGAAGACGCAATACATCGGCACCTTCGGCGACGACGATGCGGCGCGGATCGGGATCGAGAGCCTCGAACGCGATCAGGTCGACACGTCGCTGGTGCGGCGGATCCCGGGCGCCACGAGTCACACCTCGCTCGTGCTCGTGGACGTGCGCAGCGGCGACCGTACCGTGATCTGGTACCGGGATCCCCGGCTCGCGATGTCGGCGGAGGATGTGCCCGTCGAAGCGATTACGCGGACGCGCGTGCTCCTCGTGGACGATCACGAACCGCTGGCCGCGACCGTTGCCGCACGCGCGGCGCGAGAGGCGGGCGTGCGCACCGTGATCGATGTCGAGAAACTCCGCCCAGGAACCGAGGAGCTGCTCCAGCACATCGATGTCATCATCGCCGCGGAACACCTGCCGTCAGAGCTGACCGGCCTTCCGGACCTCGGCGCCGCGCTGCGTGAGATGGCGCGCCGATTCGAGCCGGCGCACACCTGCGCGACGCTGGGCCCCAAGGGCAGCCTCTCGCTCGTCGACGGCAAGGAGGTCCGCACGCCGGCATTCGAGGTCCATGTCGAAGACACGACCGGAGCGGGGGACGCCTTCAGGGCCGGATTCATCTCCGGCTGGCTCCGCGCCGGACCCGACCCGAACGTGCACAACGTCCTGCGCTATGCCCACGGCGTCGCGGCGCTGAACTGCCGTGGTCTCGGCGCCCGCGACGCGCTGCCGCGCCCGGCCGAGGTGCTGGAGCTGATCCGCCGGGGCTAGGGGCGGTTCAAAACCAGCTCCTAGTAACTTTTTGCAGATTCGGCCGGTCTAAGCTCCTGAGCAGTCTATGTCTGCCGATGCTCTATCGCTCTCTTCGAGGATCGCGCTGCATCCGGTGGCCGTCGAGGCCCGGTCGTGTGGCGCGGGGCTTCCGATGACCACGGCCGACGACGACGCCCTGGTCCGGCAATGCCTGGCGGGCGATACGAGCGCCTTTGACGTGCTGGTCGAGCGGCACCGCCGGCAGGTCTACCAGGTCTGTTATCGCTTCGTGAACAATCACGAGGACGCGAGCGATCTCGCGCAGGACGCGTTCCTGCGCGCGTATCGCGCCCTGCACACGTTCAAGGGGAATTCGGCATTCAGCACCTGGCTGTATCGTGTCGCCATCAATGTCTGCCTCAATCGGGTCTCCGCGAAGCAGGCGCCGACCGAGCCTCTCGATCAGCGAGAACATCAGGATGTCCGGGGAGCGTTGCCGGATCGCGAGGTGCTGCGGCAGGAACAGGCGGCCACCGTTCGCGCGGCGATCGCCCGGTTGCCGAAAAAGCAGCGCGCGACGATGATTCTCCGCATGTATCACGAGCTGCCGCACGACGAGATCGCGGCGATTCTCGGCAGCTCCGTCGGCGCAGTGAAGGCCAACTTCTTCCATGCACTGGCGAACCTGAAGAAGCTGTTGCTGGAGAGCACCCGATGAGCCGCGGGACTGCGAATGGCGCCCCGCATCTCGCCGACCAGGAGCTCGTCGACGCCCTCGAGGGCACGCTCGACGCGCGTCGTCTTGCGCATGTCTCCACCTGCGCGTCCTGCACGATGCAGCTGGAGGAATTCAGGACGATCGCCGGCGAAGCAGGCGCAGCCGGCGTGCCCGAACCGCCGGCCTTCTTCTGGACCCAGCTGTCGGCACGCGTGCGCGCGTCGATTGCCGAGGAACCACGGCCGGGATCCTGGTCTCTGTCGTGGCGGCGATGGAGCCGCCCGGCGGCCGCGATCGCGGCTGCCGTCGTGGTTGCGGGAATTGTCGTCCCGGTGACCGGGCTCTGGCCACGGACCGCGACCAATTCGGAGCCGCCGGTTGCGGCCGCGTTGCAGATCCAGGACGACGGCGATGCCGGCGAAGATGTGTTTGCCGAGATCGACACCGACGAAGCGTGGGCCCTGGTCCGTGCGCTCGCCGAGGATCTCGATCACGACGAGATGGAAGGCGAGGGCGTGTCCGCCAGGCCGGGAGCCGTGAACTACCTGACCTCCGAGCTCAGCGCGGCCGAGCGGATCGAGCTCGCACGTCTGCTCGAGGAACAGCTGAAGGGCCGGACCATTCCGGGCCCGGCATCATGACTCGCATCACGGCCTTCGCGGCCGCTCTAACGCTTCTGCTTGCCATATCCGCGCACGCGCAGGAACCGGCGCCGCAGCCGGGCCCGCCTGAAGGGCGCGGCGGGCGCGCGCAAGGCGTTCGCCCGGCCGAGCTCGCCGGCATGCTCGACGCGTGGGCGATCGTCCAGGCTCAGACAGCGCTGCAGTTGAACGACGGACAGTACGGACAGTTCGTCACGCGGCTGAAGCGGTTGCAGGAGACACGGCGGCGCAACACACAGATGCGGAACCGGCTGCTCGCGCAGGTTCGGGCGCTGGTGGCTCCTGGCCTGACGCCCGACGAAGCGGCGATCCGGGAAAAGCTGAAGGCCTTGCGCGACCACGACGAGCAGACCGCCGCGGCCCTCAGGCGCGATGCCGATGCCGTGGATGAGGTGCTCGACACCCGGCAGCAGGCACTCTTCCGGCTGTTCGAAGAACGGATCGAACGCCAGAAGCTCGACCTCCTCATGCGCGCACGCGATCGAGCCCGGCCGGACGCGCCCGTCAGGCCTGGCGGCGGCGGGGGAGACCGCTGAGAAGAACCACTCGGGTTTACAATGACCGCATGGTGTCCAGAACTCGTCTCGCTGCGTCCGGGCTTCTGGTGGCGCTCCTGGGCGCGTCGGTCACCCTCTCGGCGCGTCTGACCAAGCAGGAAGCCGATCAGTTCTCCGCCAAGCTCACCAGGATTGTCCAGCACGGGAACGTCAAGTCGCTCAAGCCAGGTGCCGGTCAGACCACGCAGATCAGCGACAACGAGCTCAACGCCTATTTCAAGTACAACGCCGGCAGCCAGATCCCGGTCGGTATCGTCGATCCGACGATCAACGCGCTGGGCGACGGGCGCGTCGGCGGCCGGGCGGTGGTCGATCTCGATGCGGTGCGAAAACAAAAGCAGCGCGGCTGGCTCGATCCTCTCGGCTACATGACCGGCCGGCTGCCGATCACCGCGACCGGAAGCCTCGCGACCAAGGACGGAGTCGGGAAATTCAATCTCGAGTCCGCGGAAATCTCCGGCGTGACGATTCCAAAAACGGTGCTGCAGGAACTTCTGAGCTACTACTCGCGCACCAAGGACAACCCGAACGGGATCAACATGGACGATCCGTTCGAGCTTCCCTCACGCATCCGCGAGATCAGGGTCGGCAAGGCCACCTCCACCATCGTCCAACAATGACTCCGGTACGAGTTCACTAACCGGGATCCGGGGTCCGGGATCCGGGGTCCGGACAAACGGACTACCGGATCCCGGACTCCCGACCCCACCGTCAGCTCCCGAATGGATCCTCTCGCGTCGGCGCTTCAATATCTGAAAGGCGTCGGCCCGCGGCGTGCCGCGGATCTGCAGCGGGTCGGTCTCTCCACCGTCGAGGATCTGCTGTATCGCTTTCCGATGCGCTACGAGGACCGTGGCGCGTTCAAGACGATCGCCTCCTTGAAACCGGGGATGGTGGCGTCGGTCATGGCCGACGTCATCAGCTCGGGCGTCCGTCCGACACGCCGGCCGCGTTTCAAGATCTTCGAAATGCTGGTGCGAGATCGCACTGGCGCGCTCCGCGCGGTCTGGTTCAATCAACCGTTCCTCGCCGACGTCTTTCATCCCCATCAGCGCGTCGTCCTGTACGGCAAGCTGGAGCTGTCCGCGCACGGCCTGCAGCTTCAGAACCCTCAATACGAGATCGTCCGGGCCGAAATCGGCGACGAGGGCGGTGACGGCGAGACTCCGGCACCGGCCGACACAGAAGGTCTCCACACAGGACGCATCGTTCCCGTCTACGAGAAAACCGGCACGCTGACGACGAAGATGCAGCGGACCCTGGTGTTCCAGGTACTGTCCCAGCTTCCACAGGACTTGCCCGACCCTCTTCCCGGAGACGTCCGCCGGCGCGAGCACCTGATGGATCGGCGCCAGGCACTCTCGGACGTGCACTTCCCGCCGGAAGGCACCAGCCTCGAAGCGCTCAACGCGTTCCGCTCGGACGCGCACCGCCGCCTGATCTTCGAAGAGTTCTTCTTCTTTCAGCTGGGCATCCTGTTGCGGCGGCGGCGATCCGACACGGATCGAAAGGGAAGACCCGTCGTCATCACCGAGGAGATCCGGGAATCCGCCCGTCGCGTGCTTCCGTTCAAGCTGACCGGCGATCAGAAAAAGGCGATTGCCGAGATTGTCGGCGACATGAAGCTGCCGAAGCCGATGAATCGGCTCCTGCAGGGAGACGTCGGCTCGGGGAAGACGATCGTCGCGCTGATGGCCGCGCTCGTCGCGATGGAAAACAACCTGCAGGTCGTCTTCATGGCGCCGACCGAGATCCTGGCGGAGCAGCACTTCATCAACATCCGGCGGCTGCTCGAGCCCTCACGGTTCCGGCTGACGCTGCTCACGGGAGCAACGCCGGCGAAACGCCGCCGCGAGCTGCAGGCCGAGCTCGCCGGTGGATCGATGCACATGGTCGTCGGCACACATGCGCTGATCGAGGAAGGAGTCACGTTCCGGGAACTGGGCCTCATCATCATCGACGAGCAGCATCGCTTCGGCGTGCTGCAGCGCGCCGCGCTCCGCGCCAAGGGGCTGCACCCGGATGTCCTCGTCATGACCGCCACGCCGATTCCGCGCACGCTGGCGCTGACCGCGTATGGCGACCTCGACACGTCGGTGATGCGCGAAATGCCGCCCGGGCGTCACCCGATCAAGACGACCGCACGAGGGGAGTCGCGGCGGGAAGAGATCTACGATTTCATCCGGCGGCAACTGGATGAGGGACGCCAGGCCTACGTCATCTATCCGCTCGTCGAGGAGTCGGCAAAGGTCGACCTCAAGGCCGCGACCGAGATGGCCGACCATCTCGCGCAGGACGTCTTTCCTGCGTATCGGGTCGGTCTCCTGCACGGAAAAATGAAGCAGGACGCCAAGGATCGGGTGATGGGCGCTTTCGCGCGCGGGGAGCTCCACGTGCTCGTATCGACAACGGTCGTCGAGGTCGGCGTGGACGTCGCCAACGCGTCGGTGATGCTGATCGAGCACGCCGAGCGCTTCGGTCTGTCGCAGCTGCACCAGCTGCGCGGCCGGGTGGGCCGCGGTCCCCATCAGTCGTACTGCGTGTTGCTCTACCAGGAGCCCTTGTCGGACGATGGACGAGCGCGGCTGAAAGCGCTCACCGACACCTCCGACGGCTTCGAAATCGCGGAGCGCGATCTGCAGCTGCGCGGCCCGGGGGACTTCTTCGGCACCCGGCAGTCCGGCCTGCCGACCTTACGCGTCGGCGACCTTCTGCGCGACCACAAGCTGCTCGAGATCGCA
>Ga0207701_10006209_pt1 | contig 11949 bp, 8 predicted proteins | sample KBSSwiSSwithPhiX_FD_184294 | JGI IMG/M metagenome (GOLD analysis project Ga0207701, IMG submission 184294) | Switchgrass rhizosphere bulk soil microbial communities from Kellogg Biological Station, Michigan, USA, with PhiX - S5 (SPAdes) (version 2) | ecosystem: Environmental > Terrestrial > Soil...
GAGCAGCACGTGACACGCCAGCGCGAGGCTCCCCGACGCAAGTGCGAAGCCGCCGATCGCCCACGAAGAGAAATGCGGCACGCGGCGGACCAGCAGCGAATAGCACGCCCACGTCAACGCCGATCCGCAGGCAAACGCGAAGCCCAGCGCCGCGCGCGCGTCGATCGATGCCGGCGCGACGCCGATCGCGAGCGCGGCGCCGGCGAGACCCAGCAGCGCGGCCGCCACGTGACGCGCGCCGAGGCTCCAGCCGGGCAGGAGTACGGGAGTGAGCAGCACGATCAGGAGCGGCCACAGGTAATTGACGAGATTCGCCTCGACCGGCGGCGCGAACCGCAGCGCGAGGAATAGGAGGAAGTGGAAGCCGAAGAGGCCCGCGATGCCCAGCATGAGCGTGCGCATGGGAACGCGCCATTGCCGCCACCGCGGCAATCCCGGCAGCGCGCCCAGCACCAGCGCGCAACCGGTCAACAGGAAGGGAGGAAGATGCGCGAGCGCGAGGCCCAGGGTCGCGAGCGTGCTCCACAGCAGGATCGCAGCCGCGGCGGCAAGGAGCGGTGTAGCCAACGTCCGGGGCCTACGCGAGCGCGATCTCCACGCGCCGGTTGCGCTTGCCCTCGCTCTTGATCTTCAGCACGCGAACCGCGCCGATCTCCGAAATGTTGCGCACGTGCGTGCCGCCGCACGGCTGCAGGTCGATGCCCGGGATGCGCAAGAGGCGCACGCGCCCGCTGCCGCGCGGCGGTTGCACGCTCATGGTCTTCACGAGCTCCGGGCGCGCGTCGAGTTCCTCGTCGGTGATCCAGACGGTCTCCGTTGCGATGGCGCGCGCGATGATGGCGTTGGTCTCGCTCTCGATCTTCCGCGCATCAAGGAGGCTCATGTCGATGTCGAAGTCGAGGCGAGCTTTCTCGGGCGCGATGTTGCCGCCGGTGACGGGCGCAACGACGACGCACGACATGACGTGCAAGGCGGTGTGCAGGCGCATGAGCGCGTAGCGGCGGTCCCAGTCGACCCGCTGCGCCACGACGTCCCCGACCGCGAGCGGCGCGCCCGCGGCAACCACGTGCACGACGCTGTCCGGAGCTTCGCCCTTGCGCGTATCGGTCACCACCACGACATCCCCGTTCTCCCGTATCAGCGCGCCGGTATCGCCGACCTGGCCGCCGCCCTGGGGATAGAAAATGGTTCGGTCGAGCACGACGCCGCGCTCGTCGATACCCGTGACGGTCGCAGTGGATTCGCGCAGGTACGCGTCGTCGCGGAAGAGGAGCTCGGTAGGCATCGGGAGATTGTAGCGGTAAGATCGCCGATCTCGCTTCCGATCCGAAAGGACCATCCATGCTGCGCAAGAGCTTGCCGCTCGTCGCGCTCGCGGCAGTGCTCGCATTCGTGGCACCCGCGCAAGCCCAACAATCGCCAGCGCGGTCGCGCGTTGTCATGCAGGTGAGCGACAACGATCCGGCCAAGTGGAACCTCGCGCTCAACAATGCGAAGAACATCCAGGCCGATCTAGGCGCAGCGAACGTCGACATCGAGGTCGTCGCGTACGGGCCTGGCATCAACATGCTCAAAGCCGACTCCGTCGTCGGCAATCGGGTCGGCGAGGCACTGGGCGCGGGCGTAAAGATCGTGGCTTGCGAGAACACGATGCGCAACCAGAAGCTCGCCAGGGAAGACATGCTGCCGAAGGTCGATTACGTGATGGCGGGCGTGGTCGAGCTGATGCAGAAGCAACAGCAGGGCTGGGCGTACATCCGCCCTTGAACGAAGATGGATGACGGCAGGACGCCGCGCACGATCGGCTCGGGATACGCCGATCGCTACCTGACCGACGACGAGGTCCGCGACATCGTTCGCGCGGGGCTCGACTCCCTCGCGCCGGACGGCAAGCGAATCCTGTTCATCATCCCGGACGGCACGCGCACGATGCCGATGCCGCAGATGTTCGCGCTCTTCGACGAGCATCTCGCGCAGCGCGCGAAGGCGTTCGACTTCCTGATCGCGCTCGGCACGCACCAGCCGATGGACGACGCCGCATTGTCGGTGCACCTGGGCGTGCCCGTGAAGGACGGCATCGCGGGCACCTCGCGGGTGTTCAATCACGCATGGGACAAGCCCGACACCTTTGCGACCATCGGCACCATTCCGGCCAAGGAGATCGCCGAGCTCTCGGGCGGACGGCTGTCGCAGGACGTGCCCGTCTCGCTCAACCGGCTGATCTTCGACTACGACCACATCGTCATCTGCGGTCCCGTGTTTCCGCACGAGGTCGTCGGTTTCTCGGGCGGCAACAAGTACTTCTTTCCCGGCATCGCGGGCGCCGAAGTCATCAACTTCACGCATTGGCTCGGCGCGCTGATCACCAACTACGAAGTGATCGGCGCCGGATACACGCCGGTGCGCGCGGTGATCGACCGCGCCGCCTCGATGGTCGCGGTACCCACGTCGTGCTTCACGCTGGTCGTGACCAAGGACGGGACCGCCGGACTCTACTTCGGCGACCCGCGGGACGTGTGGCAGAAAGCGGCCGCGCTTTCGTCGCAGCGGCACATCGTCTGGCTCGACAAGCCGATGAAGACGGTGCTTTCGGTGATGCCCCCGATGTACGCCGACGTGTGGACGGCGGGCAAGGGCATGTACAAGATCGAGCCCGCGGTCGCCGACGGCGGCGAAGTCGTCATCTACGCGCCGCACATCCGCGAAGTGAGCGTCACGCACGGGCACGTGATCGAGGAAGTGGGCTATCACACCCGCGATTACTTCACGGCGCAGCCGGAGCGCTTCGCGCAGTACCCGGGTGGCGTGCTCGCGCACTCGACGCACGTGAAGGGCCTCGGCACGTACGACAAGGCGACGGGCGTCGAGACGCCGCGCGTGACGGTGACCCTCGCGACCGGCATTTCCGAGGACCGCTGCCGCAAGATCAACCTGGGCTACCGCGATCCCGCTTCGATCGACATCGCGTCGTGGCAAAACCGTGAGGACGAAGGCATCCTGGTCGTGCCGCGCGCGGGAGAGATGCTCTACAAGGTACGGCGTCCCTGAACGTGCGCCGCATTTCGATGGAGCGGGTGAAGGGAATCGAACCCTCGTCGTAGGCTTGGGAAGCCTCTGCTCTACCATTGAGCTACACCCGCGTGCTCGCGGAATTCTACCCGACCGCCCTCGCCAGAGCAGCGTCTATCATGGGAATGGCTTCCGATAACGTGAGCTCGACCGCCCGCTCGCGGCACGCCGCGAGCTCGGCTGCGTTGTGCTCGCCGCGTCCCGCCGCCGCGAGAACCCTCGCCCGGCGGACCTGGAAATCGACATAGGGAACGGACTCCGCGCGCGTGAAGTTCTCGAGCGCGTCGGCCTGCCATAGCGCACCCTCCCAGTCGCCGTTGCGAAGCAGTGCGTTGATCGCCTCGCGGCGGTACCAGAAGTGGCTGTGTGCAGGCGCGCCTTGCGCAAGCGAGCGCTCGCCGTCCGCGAGCACGCGGCGAAGGTCGCCTTCGTGCTCCGCCATCATCGCGCGTGCCCCGTGCACGATGCCGCCGTAGAAGCGCTCGCCGACGCTGGCCATGAGCTCGTAGACGCTGCGAAGCGCGTCCCGCGCTTCCTCGCGGCGATGCACGTTCCAGTACGCGTATGCGAGAAGGCCGAGGTCGAAGAGCATCCAGCGCTGCGAGCGAATCTCGCGTGCGAGTGCCAGGCTGCGCTCGACCGGCTGGATCGCCTCCTCGTGGCGTCCCTGCAAGACACGCACCCAGCCCTCCGACTCGTCGGCCATCACTTCGGCGGCGCGGTGGTGCAAGTCGCGCGCGTCCGATCTCACGCTCTCGATGACGCGCAGCGCGCCGTCCGCCGGCTCGAGATAGGCGTGCACCACGGCGAGCATGCAACGATTGTTGAGGGAGAACCGCGCAAGCCCAAGTCGCGCGCACAGCGCCACGCACTGCTCGAACGCGGCGTACGAGGACCGCATGCGACCTTCCGCATACAGCACGTCCGCGAGTCCCGAAAGCGCCTGCGCCTCGCACTCGGCGTCGCCTGCTGCGCGCGCATGCTCGAGCGCTGCCGTGTGTGCGGCGCTGGAAGCGCGCGCGTCGCCGCGCGCGAACTCGAAAGAGCCGCGAAGGTACGCGGCACGCGACGACTCGCGTCGCAGACCGGCGCCTGCCGCGATCGGCTCGGTCTCCGCGAGAACGGAGAGTCCCGCCTCCGTCGCGCCGGTTGCGCGATGCACCGCCGCCATGCCGAGGTACGCGTTGCACCGTTGCGATTCGCCGGACGCGTGCGCGAGCGCGCGCTCGAACGCGGCCAGCGATCCCGCCGGATCGCCGATGTCGCGCGCGAGGTCGCCTTCGAAGAGCGCGAGGGCGTAGCTCACTTCGCTGGCGGCCGGGACCTCGCAGCCACGGTGCGCAAGAGCCCTCGCGGCGTCGAAGCGCAGCGCCGCCGCCTCGCTCCTGGCCGCCGCAAGATATGCAGCAGGCGCGCGCGGATCCTCCGCGAGGTCGAGATGCTTCGCACACAAGGGCGCGTCGCGCTCCGCGTACCAGTCGGCCGCGCGAAGATGCAGCGTGCGCCGGTGGCTGTGCAGGAGGGAGGCGTACGCGCCGTCGCGAATGAGCGCGTGCACGAATCCGAATCTGCGCGCGTCGGCGTCGTCGGAGCGCACGAGATCGCGGCCCAGCAGCACGCCCGCATCGTAGGACGCGTCGTCGATAAGATGCCGCAGCACGGGAAGTTCGAAGCGCTGCCCGATGACAGCGGCCGCTTGCACCGCCGCCTTGTCCGCAGGCGACAGGCGGTCGAGACGGCTCAGCACAACGCTCTGGATGGTCGAGGGAATCGCCGAGCCGTCGGCACCGCTTCGCAGGAGCTGCGTGAGAAACAACGGATTGCCCTGCGCCCGCTCGACGCATCCCGCGGCCACGTTCGGATTCGCGGTGAGGTACGAGCGCGCCAGCGCGAGCGCATCGCGCGTCGCGAGCGGAGGCAGCTCGCAGCGCTCGATCACGACATCCAATGGCGGCACGCCGAAGGGATCGCCTTCGCGCCGCGTCGTGCACACGACGATCAGCGGCACGTCCTGCGCGACGTCGATCACGGCGCGTACGCCTGCGAGCACGACGGGCGTAGCCCAGTGCAGGTCCTCGCCGACGATCAAGGTCGGCCGCTGCGTCGCCGCGCGCGACACCGCGCCCGCAAACGCGCGAATGCGCCCCTCGGCACGCGTCGCGTTGTCCATCGCCTCGTACACCGCAGCGTCGCGTTGCGCGATCCCAAGGATGTCGGCGGCGAAGGGCTCGTCGCCGTCTGCGACTGCACCCGATGCCACTGCGCGATCCAGTCCCGCGCGTCGATCGGCAGCGTTGGCATCGACGGGCACGCCGAGAATGCCCGCCAGCACTCCGTGAATGGCATCGCGCCCCTGCGCGTCGCCGAAGTCCAGCACGGTCGCCGTGTACGTCGCGAAGCCCCGGCGACGCGCATGCGTGACGAGCTCCTGCACGAGTCGCGTCTTGCCCATTCCGGGGTCGGCACGTATGTGCCGCGCCGCGCCGCGGCGCTTGGTCTCGACGTCCTGCAACAGCGCCTCGAAGTGCGCGAGTTGCTCCTCGCGCCCGACCAGCGGATTCTCGGTCGCCGCGTCGAGGCGAAGCGAGCGCAGCTTCCACACCGCCATCTCGTGCGCGAAGCCGCGGATCGGCATGGTCGCCACGTGATCGACCTCGATCGAGGACACGCATTCGCGATACACGTCGTCCGAGATCACGGTCTCGCCTGGATGCGCAAGCTCGAGCAGGCGTGCGGCGAGATTGACCGCGTCCCCGGTGACCGTGTAGGTGCGATGGACCGCGCTTCCGGTGTCTGCCGCAACCACCTCGCCGCTCGCTACGCCCACGTGCGCGGCGAGCGTACGTCCCATTTCGCTGCCGAGGGTCGCGATCGTGTTGTGAATGGCGGCGGCCGCGCGCAGCGCGCGCATCGTGTCGTTGCCGTAGGCGACGGGCGCGCCGAACAGCGCCATCACGCCGTCGCCCATGTGCTTGTCGACCGTGCCGCCGCACTGCTCGATCAACGCGTCGACGAGCTCGAAGTAGCGCGTCAGCAGGCGATGCATGCCTTCGGCGCCGAGCTCGTTGGCGAGCGGCGTGGAACCGCACAAGTCCGCGAACAGGATCGCAACCACGCGGCGCTCCGCGGGCGGCGCCGACGATGCGACGGGCGCGTCCGCGAGCGCAGTGCCGCATTGCGGGCAGAACCGCGCGCCCGCGGGTGTCGGGGCAGCGCAGCGCGGGCAGGGCGATCCCGGCGTCATGAGAGTGATTCTGTGTTAACGTGGTCGGCGACGCTAGGGGTCCTGGTCCGTCGACCGGGTGAGAGCAAACCCTTGGAACCTGATCCGGATAATGCCGGCGCAGGGAAGCGTGAAGCGCAAGCCCTTTCCTCCCGCTTCCCGCTCCCCGCGCCGCCCGCCGAGGAGTACGCCATGAACGCCAACGACCGCTTCTTCGCCCGCGATGCGAAGGTGGATTCCGCCGCCGTCGCACCGCTGCCGGCGTCGCGCAAGATCCACGTGCAAGGGTCGCGCCCGGACGTGCGCGTGCCGATGCGCGAGATCTCGCAAAGCGACACGCCCGCCTCGTTCGGAGCCGAGGAGAATCCGCCCCTCGCGGTGTACGACACCTCCGGTCCGTACACCGACCCGAACGTTCGCATCGACATCCGAAAAGGACTCGCTGCGCTGCGCGCCGCATGGATCGCCGAGCGCAACGACACGGTCGAGCTCCCTGGTCCGACGTCGACGTACGGCCAGGCGCGCCTTGCCGATCCCGAGCTTGCTGGCTTTCGCTTCGACCTCGCTCGCAAGCCGCTGCGTGCCAGGCCGGGCGCCAACGTGACGCAGATGCATTACGCGCGGCGCGGCGTCGTCACACCCGAGATGGAGTTCATCGCCATTCGCGAGAATCTTTTGCGTGACGAGCTCGCGGCGCGGTTTCCCGAAAGCATTCGGCGCCAGCATGCAGGCCAGAGCTTCGGCGCGTCCATCCCGCAAGTTATCACGCCGGAGTTCGTGCGCGACGAAGTCGCGCGCGGCCGCGCGATCATTCCCTGCAACATCAACCATCCCGAAACCGAGCCGATGATCATCGGCCGCAACTTCCTCGTGAAGATCAACGCCAACATCGGCAATTCCGCCGTGAGCTCGTCGATCGGCGAGGAAGTGGAGAAGATGACGTGGGCGATTCGCTGGGGCGGCGACACCGTGATGGACCTGTCGACCGGCAAGAACATTCACGAGACGCGCGAGTGGATCGTGCGCAACTCGCCGGTGCCGATCGGCACGGTGCCCATCTACCAGGCGCTCGAGAAAGTCGACGGCAAGGCGGAAGAGCTCACGTGGGAGGTCTACCGCGATACGCTGATCGAGCAAGCCGAGCAGGGCGTCGACTACTTCACGATCCACGCCGGCGTGCTGCTGCGCTACATCCCGCTGACCGCCAAGCGCATGACGGGCATCGTCTCGCGCGGCGGATCGATCATGGCCAAGTGGTGCCTCGCGCATCACAAGGAGAGCTTCCTATATACGCGGTTCGAGGAGATCTGCGAGATCATGAAGGCGTACGACGTCGCCTTCTCGCTGGGCGACGGCCTGCGTCCCGGCTCCATCCATGACGCCAACGACGAGGCGCAGATGGGCGAGCTCGCAACACTCGGCGAGCTTACGCAGATCGCCTGGAAGCACGACGTGCAGGTGATGATCGAAGGGCCGGGCCACGTGCCGATGCACATGATCAAGCACAACATGGACGAGCAGCTTCGGCTGTGCGGCGAAGCGCCCTTCTACACGCTGGGACCGCTCACGACCGACATCGCGCCGGGCTACGACCACATCACGAGCGCGATCGGGGCGGCGATGATTGGCTGGTACGGCACCGCGATGCTCTGCTACGTGACGCCGAAGGAGCATCTCGGCCTTCCGAACAAGGCCGACGTCAAGGACGGCATCATGGCGTACAAGCTCGCCGCGCACGCCGCCGACCTGGGCAAGGGGCATCCGGGCGCGCAGTTGCGCGACAACGCGTTGTCGAAAGCGCGCTTCGAGTTCCGGTGGGAAGACCAATTCAACCTCGGCCTCGATCCCGACAAGGCACGCGAGTTCCACGACGAGACGCTGCCGCAGCACGGCGCCAAGCTCGCGCACTTCTGCTCCATGTGCGGGCCGCATTTCTGCTCGATGAAGATCACGCAGGACGTTCGCGAGTACGCCGCGAAGCAAGGGATCGCCGAGAGCGAGGCGCTCGCCAAGGGCATGGAAGCGAAGGCAGTGGAGTTCGTGAAGAAGGGCGCGGAGATCTACAGCAAGGCGTAGCGCCTCCGGACGGACCCTACAATCGGCCGATGCGCGGCGACATCCGCATCGGCATTTCCGGCTGGCGCTACGAGCCCTGGCGTAGCACGTTCTATCCAAAGGGTCTCGCACAGAAGTGCGAACTCGAATTCGCCTCGAGGAAGCTCTCGACGATCGAGATCAACGGATCCTTCTACTCCCTGCAAACGCCGGCCTCGTATCGCACGTGGTACGAGGCGACGCCCGACGGGTTCCTGTTTTCCGTCAAGGGTGGACGCTATATCACGCACATGCGGCGGCTTCTCAACGTGCGTGCAGCGCTCGGTAATTTCTTCGCGTCGGGCATTGCCGAGCTGCGCGAAAAGCTCGGGCCATTCCTCTGGCAGTTCCCGCCCAATTTCGCTTACGACACCGAGCGCGTCGAGAGCTTCCTTGCCATGCTTCCGTACGACACGGATGCAGCGGCGGCTGTTGCGCGGCGGCACGACCAGAAGCTCAGGACACGAGCCGTGTGCGTCTTCAAGCCGCCACGCGTGCTGCGTCATGCGATGGAGGTGCGGCACCCCTCGTTCATGGATCCTGGCTTCATCGCCCTGCTTCGCAGGTACGGCGTCGCGTTCGTCATCGCCGACACGGCCCGTAAATGGATCGAGCGCGACGACGTCACAGCGGACTTCGTATACATCCGCTTGCACGGCGCCGTGGACCTGTATCACAGCAGATACACCGAGGAGGAGCTCGCGAGCTTCGCGACGCGCATCGACTGTTGGGCGCAGGGCAGCGAGCCCAGGGATGCGTGCCGCATCGCGCAACCTGCGCTCAAGGCCGCATCACGCGACGTGTATTGCTACTTCGACAACACCGACAAGGTGCACGCGCCGGACAACGCGATCGCACTCGCGCGCATCCTGTCGGCTGCCGGATCACCTGGAGGCGATCCGGTCCGAATCAATGCGGCGGAGCCACGCTCCACGCCGGGTTGGATACTGTCCGCCGGTTCCTGACCGACTAACCCTTCGGCATCTCCACCTTGCGTTTGGCCATGTAGTAAAGGTAGGCGAGGAGGTCGTCGAGCTCGCGCTCGGTCATCGCGTTGATGTCGAAGCCCGGCATCTTCGCCCCCGGCCACGAGCGCAACGCCTGCGGATTGCGCACCTGCATGCGCAGGAAATCTTCGCGCAGGTATTCGGTGGGGCTGAACGGGACGTTGAGGTCGGGTCCGACGCGTGCATCGCCCAGGAGGTTCAGCGTGTGACACGGCAGGCAGCTCGCCGAGAACACCCCGAAGCCCCGACGGATGGGATCGTTGACGGGCACGCCCGTGCCGGGTGCCAGGCCCGCGAAGCGCACGGCGACGGGTGCGACGTCTTCGATGCTGGCGATCTGGTACGGCCACTGCTCGGGCGAGATGCGTCCGCGGTCGGTGCGCACCCACACGAGATAAAACGGACCCGCGGTTGCCTTCGCGTTCGCCGCGAGCGGTGGCCACGGCGCGTCGGCGGGCTCGACGGCGACGTACGCCCGCGGCGCGTCCTCGGTCGCGGTCATCAGCAGCGGCGCAGGAATGCTCGCCGCGAAGCCGTCGGCGGCGACGAAGCGCACGCTGTCTTCGCGCGGCAGTCCCGCAAGCAGAACCGATGCCGGGACGGCTCGATACGTCATCGACTTCTTGTACGAGACGTCCTGCGGGACCGTTATCGTCGTCACAGCCGGATGCGCGAGCAGCGCGGCGGTCGTGTACTTCTGTGTGCGCCCTGCGATCGTCGTCGTAAGCTCCGCCGCGTCGGCGGCCGACATGAGCGCCGCGAACGAGCACGCGGCGGCGAAAATACGCATGATCAATCCTCGGAAGTTGCGAGGCGCACTAGATAGCCGCCGGATTTTTCGTCGCGCTCGAGCGAGAGATGGCCGGCTTGCGCGGCCGCCTCGAGCATGGCGTTAAACGAACGAAAGCCGTAGAACGATTCGTTGAAGCCCGGCTTGCGGCGCTTGAGCGCCTGCTTGACCATCGACCCCCAGATCTTGTCCGAGCCGCGCTCCTGCGCGAGCGCCTCGGTGGTCGAAACGATGAGATCGATGACTTCCTCCCCGCGCTGGTCATCCGGCACGCGCGGCGTCGCCTCCCCGGCCGGGGCTTCGACGGCCTCGGTCTGCTTGTCCTTGGCCTTGCGCTTGGCCGGCGTCTTGGCCGTGCGCCGTGCGGCCGCCTTTTTCTTCTCGCGGACGAGGTCGTCGTAGAAGATGAACTCGTCGCAATTGGTGACGAGCAGGTCGGACGTCGAGTTCTTGACCCCCACGCCGATCACCGTCTTGGCGTTCTCGCGCAGCTTCGACACGAGCGGCGAAAAATCGGAGTCGCCGCTGATGATGACGAACGTGTCGACGTGCGTCTTGGTGTAGCAAAGGTCGAGCGCGTCGACCACCATGCGTATGTCGGCGGAGTTCTTGCCCGACATGCGCAGGTGAGGGATCTCGATCAGCTCGAAAGACGCTTCGTGCATCGTCGCCTTGAAAGCCTTGTAGCGATCCCAGTCGCAGTACGCCTTCTTGACGACGATGCTGCCCTTGAGGAGCAGGCGCTCGAGCACCTTGGTGATGTCGAACTTCTCGTAGTTCGCGTCGCGCACGCCGAGGGCGATGTTCTCGAAGTCGCAGAACAGCGCCATGCTGGTGTCGTCGGTAGGGGTGGGCATCCCCTATGTTCGCATGAAAAAACTTCCGATGGAGGCGGGCCTGCAAGGCGGCTTCGCGCGTTGCCGGCCCGACTTTGGTCGCACTAGGCGGGATGCGCCAGCCTGACCGGTATGCGGCGACGTCCGAAGTCGTGACGGTGCGCCTCGAACCGCCCGGCGATCGCCGTTCCGCAATCGGGGCATGCGCCAGCGTCCGTCACGCGGTAGCGCAGGATCTCGTGCCAGTCGCGCACGACCAGCGCCGCGCTGCAGGCCGGGCAATACGTCGTGCCGCCTTCGCGATCGTGGACGTTGCCCGTGTACACGTGATGCAATCCGGCCCGCATCGCGATCTCGCGCGCCCGGGTCAGCGTCGCCCCGGGCGTGCGCGGCAGGTCCGTCATCTTGTAGTCCGGGTGGAAGGCGGTGAAGTGTAGCGGGACGTCGACACCGAGCTCGCGCGCGATCCACGCGGACATCGCCGCCAGCTCCTCGTTGGAGTCGTTCTTACCGGGGATGAGAAGCGTTGTGATCTCGGTCCACACGTTCGTCTCGCGCACGAGGTATTGCAACGTTTCGAGCACGGGCGCCAAGCGCGCGCCGCAGAGCTTGACGTAGAAGTCCTCGGTGAATCCCTTGAGGTCGACGTTCGCAGCGTCCATCTTGGCGTAGAACTCGCGCCGTGCTTCGGCGCCGATGTACCCCGCGGTCACGGCGACGCTCGCTATTCCGCGGGCGCGGCACTCGTCCGCGGTATCCATCGCGTACTCGGCGAAGATGACGGGGTCGTTGTACGTGAATGCGACGCTCCTGCATCCGTGCGCCTGCGCGGCGTCGGCAATGGCCGCAGGCGACGCCGCATCCATCAGCGTGTCCATCTCGCGCGACTTGCTGATGTCCCAGTTCTGGCAGAACTTGCACGCGAGATTG
>Ga0207701_10006210_pt1 | contig 11948 bp, 9 predicted proteins | sample KBSSwiSSwithPhiX_FD_184294 | JGI IMG/M metagenome (GOLD analysis project Ga0207701, IMG submission 184294) | Switchgrass rhizosphere bulk soil microbial communities from Kellogg Biological Station, Michigan, USA, with PhiX - S5 (SPAdes) (version 2) | ecosystem: Environmental > Terrestrial > Soil...
CTCCCTCGCAAACCGAAATACTTCTTCGTTTCGCCCGAGATCGTCTTTTCACTAGCGGGGGATGGGTTCCAAGTCTCGACGATCGCGAGGTTCGACCTCATAAGTTGTGTCGAATTGGCTGCCAAACCCCGTAACCCGCAACTGTCGTCCGGGTTTCAGATAAGGCGCACGAGAATCAATGTTCGTTGATGCGCTTAGGAACACTTGTACTACGCCACTACCGTCATTCAGGAATACCTTGTAACCATACGGAAGATCATCGAGGACACCGTCCTGCGTGATGGTTCCCTCGACCGAAATGAGATACCCCAGAGTCCCGATTCCGACTTGACCGGTCGCCACTCTCAGTTTGACTCCCGGAAGCGCTTCGATATCAGCGAGGCTATTAGGAACGATCTGAAGCTTTCCGTGGCTCTGTCCGAGTGTTCCACTTACAAGCACCCTCTGACCTACTTTGAACTTGAGGTTTTCCTTGACACTGATCCAAATGCCTGCGGTCTGATCTTGAATAGCAAAGCCCTCATCTCCGCTGGACGACCGAAAATCTCCAGAGGGAACTGTTACCAAGCCCATGACTGCAACCGTTGTTCCTTGCGCTTGAACCCTGGCAGTGACAATAGGAATGTAGTTCAGACCAGCCGCCGCTGCGCAAATGGGTGCGATGACAATCCATGCGAGAACGAGTGCTCGAGCTAATCGGTAGTCAAACGCCACCACTTACCTCGGAATTTTGGCCATCGCCCGTTGTTGGGCAGACACCAGATTCTCCATTGCATTGCTCATGAAAACTCCTCTACTTTCTGGGTCTAACGTATAGCGTTTTATCCCTAAAGGTTGGTGGCAATCAAGTTACTTGATGCTGGCCCGTGTAGTGCATCAGATCATACTTGTGGAACGCGGTGTTCATCTCATCGAAAATCTGTTTTTAGACGAACTGGTGCACGACAAGATCTATGAATTTCTTTTCGTCCCTTGCCACGCCCAAACTCAAAGGCGGGAGCGCCTTTCCCGGGGAACCGATCGCAATCATTTAGGTACAATCCAGGGATACCGGAAAGCTCTCCCTATGAGATAAAAACCGGGTTCGTTGAAAATAACACTCAGAGGGATTCCGATATCCGGGATTTAGGACAATCACCCGTTCCTAATGGCAACCCGCCACGCCGGGAGAACGGCTCTTTGCCCCGAAATGTCTGTAGCACCCATTGGCGGCGCGCCGCAGCGGACAAGTCGTCGATATATTCGCGGCATTAAAGAAGAGCTTGGAAACCGCTGGTCAGCAGAAAGCTACCGCCGATCAAGGCAAGCGCAAAAGGAAGGCGTAGGGATGCAACTGGGGACTTGTCGCCTTCAATTCCTCGCGGAATTATTGCAACGAGCCTGTTAAGAAGCGCGGCAAAACCAACAGAAAATCAGCGCCTCTCTCCCCTCTTCTCTGCTGGTGCTTGCTCGTGTTTGCGGATTGAGCTAGCACAAAACTGGCACAGCGCTTTCCGGACTTTTGCAAAATTTTGGCTCAGTATATAGAACATGTCATCGGCTGACCCTTTATTGGACCAAAGTCCAATACCTTGGTGTCGCGGTAATTGGACGAATAGGTGACGAAGCGGCGCATCATCAAATGGCTCGGTGGCCTGAGCGGGCTTTGCGTTATTCTGTTATTTGCCATCGCTTTGATTCTCCCCCGTATTCTCGATAGCCAACCCGTAAAAGAGAAAATCCGCGCCTTCCTGTTAGCCAAAACAAACGAAAACGTGGCCTTCGAAAAAATCGATCTCGTGTGGCTTCCCCGGCCGACTGTGGTGGTACACGGTGCGTCGCTCTCTGTCGCCGATGCGGTCAGTGGGAAGATCGAGTCCATTGAAGTCTACCCGTCGATACGGGGTCTACTCTCGGGGCGCTTGGACATTTCGCGGGTGGAGGCGGTGAGCCCCGCGGTCGCGGTGCGGCTGCCCGAGCCGGCCGAAGGAGCTTTCAACATTGACGAGATCGAGAGCAAGATTCGCTCCATAATAACGACATTGGGGACGGAAATTCCCGGCATAGCCGTGACCGTCAGAGGCGGTTCAGCGGAGATCAAGATCGGTGATAGACCAGCGGTGATAATCACCGACTTCGACGGGCGGCTTAAGGCGCCGCCCGATGACGTGGACTTGCGGATCAGTTGCCGCGCCAACGTCTTCGATTCCTTGCATATCGAGGGGAACATCGCTGCAGCTACCCTCGCGACGCAAGGACGTATGAAAATTGAGCGGCTCAACCTTCGAGAATCGATTGCTGCGCTCTGGCCCCGTCCGCCAGAATACGTCGAGTCCGGCGACCTAAGTTTGGAGGTGGGGCTCACTTCCACGGGACTCAAGAAGATTAACACTGAAATCAACGGCACGTTGCCGTCACTAGGACTGGTGCGGGGAAACCGAAAGACGGTTGTTGAAGGAAGCAGCTTCAAGGCCGCCATCAGCCGTGACGAGGGAGTCGTCAACGCTATCATTGACCGCCTTGATGTCGCCTCGCCGCGCTTGGCTGCCAACGGAGAATTGACGCTTGATCCGGCCTCGTCATCACGGTTGAAGTTGGCAGGGAAGGAGCTCGATGTTTCTCAAATCCGTGAGTGGGCGCTGAAGATCGCCGGTGATATCGGAGTCGTGGAGGACATATTCCGTCATTTCAAAGGTGGAAAGATACCGGAAATCAGCTTCCAGACCGCCGGGCGCTCGTTCGACGAATTGTGGAAGACGAACAACATGGCGGTAACCGGGACTCTCCGTGATGGGAATGTCATAACTTTCGCCATAGGTGTTGATCTGGAAGAGGTGAGCGGGCCCTTCGTTGTGTCCCGGGGAGTGCTCGAGGCTAATCAGTTCTCGGCACGACTCGGCAAAATCCAGGGAAGGGACGGCGTGGTTCGAGTGGGACTCGAAGGCAAGAGCGCTCCTTTTCATCTCGATCTGATGGTGCAGGCCGATGCGACCGAGCTGCGGTCCTTGCTTCTCCGTGTCGTGGAAAACGAAGATTTTCGCAAGGAGGTCTCGAAACTCCGCGACGTGAAGGGGAATCTGTCGGGAAGACTCATACTCGGTGAAAGAATTGATTCCATTTTGCCAACGGTTTCCATCTCGAAGGCGACCATTAGCGGCTCTTATGATCCGATCCCATACCCTATCTCAGTCAAAGAAGGCCGTTTCCAGTACGGCGACGGCAAGATTGCGTTGGATAGCGTGAGTGGAACGGTCGGCCTTTCCTCATTCTCCGAGGTCACTGGCTCTCTGAGCTACAGTGGCGCACGCCAGATCGAGGTCAAGTCTGGGACGTTTTCCCTCGACGTAGCGCAGACTAGCAATTTGTTGAATCGTTTTGCAGTGCTCCCGAAAGGGCTTAGAGATGTCGATTTTACTCAGGGCAGGCTCGATTTAATTGCGCTGTCCCTTAAAGGTCCGCTCGACCAGCCGAGTCAATGGGATTTTAGCAGTACCGGCAGCGTTAGCGGGATCGCTGTGAAGCATGCCAACCTCCCCGGAGTGATGAATGTGTCCGGCGGAAGTTTGAGTGCGACACCGACAAAATTAACGGTTTCCGATGCCAGGATTAATCTGCTGGACGCTTCGGTGACCGTGGAAGGATTTCTACAAGGCTTCAACGAAGCGCCGCTAAGTCTGGACGCGACCGCAACAGGGGCCATCGGCGGTGAGGTGGCAGGATGGCTCAGCCGGCAAATCGAATTACCTAAGGAGCTTATGCTCCGTTCTCCTCTGCAGGTGACCAAGGGCCACGTCCTTTGGAAAGAGGGTGGCGATGTTGCTTTTCAAGGGGACCTCACTGTCGCTGGCGGTCCCCGACTTTCTCTGGATTTGGTGCGGGCTCCGCAAACCCTCGAGGCCAAGGAGATCCTTATCGCGGACGGCGAGCAGCGTGCTCGCATAACGTTTGATCTCGAGAGAGATAAATTTGTTTTTTCGTTCAACGGCGCGCTCGAACAAAAAACGCTAAACCAAATTTTCCAAGCACCGCCGTTTGAGGCGAGCCTGATTCAGGGCGACATTGAGGTCAGCGCTTTTCTCGAGGAACCCCACCGATTCACGGCCCGTGGACGATTGGCGGGCAAAGAGCTCCGGGTGCCATTGAAGGATGAGCACGCGATCGTCGAGTTTTTTTTCCTCGAAGCCGACCCTAACGGACTCAACGTTCGATCCGCAAACCTCCGATGGCGAGACAGCCGTCTGTCGTTCATGGGGAAGTTGCTCGCGGAACCGAAGGCGCTGCGGCTCGACATGGATGTCTCCGCTGACCGGGTTGTTTGGGAGGAATTCGACCAACTGGTCAACCGTGGCAGCAAGGGTGGAGACAATAGAGGTGTCCTGGGAAGAGCGCTGCCGCCCCTGGAGGGCACGGTCCGCCTCAAGGCGGATCGTTTCACGCTTGCTGGATTTAGCTCGAGCCCATTCCAAGCCGTGGCTTCTCTGTCCCAGAACACGGTAAACGTACAGATAGAACACGCTGACGTTTGTGGTATCGCTGCAGTCGGCAGCGTCGACGTCGCATCTGGAGAAATCGGTCTCGATGTCTCGTTCTCTGTGACGGGCGGTCAGTTAGAATCGACCAGCAGCTGTCTGTCCGACAACAAACAGACCATCAAAGGTAACTATTCCTTGACGGGTCGGCTCACCGGTCGCGGAACACCAGAAAAGATAGCGCAGACTCTCCGCGGCGACTTCGAATTCAGCGCTCGAGATGGCGAAATCCTAGAGTCTCCCACCGAGGATACCCCTCTGGAAGCCGCCTTCAACTACTTGAATAACACCGGAGATTTTAGCGTGGCTTTCCCCGATCTCGACACAGAATCGTTTCCGTTCCGGCTCATCAGCAGCCGGGGAACGGTGCAAGGCACGAGCCTGGTCAATGATGAAGTGACCCTCCAGTCTTCACTATATACCATCGCCGCCACCGGCAGGATTGATTTTGAGCACAAGCAAATCGATGCGAGAGGTCTGGTCTCCGTGTTGCTGCCCGGAGACCGTATCATTAGACGCATACCCGTCGTTGGCTCGTTTCTCGCTGGTTCGATAGTCGGCATAGTCGGCATTCCGATTCGCATGACCGGCTCTCTTGAACATCCCGATGTTACGTATCTATCTCCGGCAGATGTCGGCGCCGAACTTTTGCGCATCCCCGTAAGGATCCTCGGCTTGCCCCTTGAGGCCATACGGCTTTTCACGCCGAATGTCCTGGAGCCGGAAAGGAAATGAGGAAGAAAAGAGTGGCGAGGGTCGAGGAAGAGCTGTTATCGGCTTGCCACTTGTCACTCGTCCCCTGTCACTCGAACCGCAGGCAAGCCCAAACTGCGGGTGCCGCATATGAAATTCAACCGTCAGATTGGCGACTACGCCGGCGAGTTTTACAGCATCGAAGGTAATCCGCTGAACGAAGGCGAATTCCAAGCCCACACAACGCAAGTGCTGCCCGGCCCCGCGGATCAAACGCGAAGAGTTGCTAAGCGCCGGTATGTCTGAACTGGCGCAGAGGGTTCGTCATATTTCTGACCTGGAGGGTGATGGCGCTGGATGCACCGCGCCAGGATCAGCCCCCGTATTGCAGGCGGCCTTTGCCGATATTAATATCCGCAAGAGCTGGTCAGGGCTTTTAAGAGAGACGGAAACATACGCAGAAAACGAGTTTTGTAGATTCGTTAGCTGACATATAGCAAGTGCTGTGAAAGGAGGAAGCTATGTATGCGACAGTGCGACGGTACGAGGGCGTGACGAATCCTAGTGAGGTCGGACGCCAGGTAAGAGAAACTTTTTTGCCTCTCATTTCTGAGATCCCAGGGTTCGTCGCGTACTACTTGGTTGATGCTGGCGGCGGTGTCCTGATTTCCACCGGTGTTTTTCAAGACAAAGCGGCTTCTGAAGAGTCGAACCGAAGAGCTGCCGAGTGGATACGGGAGAGTCGAGGTTCATTGCTCCCAAATCCGCCACAGGTCACAGCGGGTGAGGTTGTAGCGCACAAGTCAACATAGGAAGGAGATGGTTCACAGGAAGTGCCAAAACGCCTAACAAACCGCTGGAGCAGACAGCCCACGGCGGGGCCTTATGAGAGGGCGAGCGGACATCGAACTGAGAATGCACGCTGATTGAATATCAGAGGTCCGAATCGAACTCAGATCATCCAACCACAGTTTCTTGAGACTTTCATCGTTTATCTGTGACGCGGCGATGGTTCTTAGCATCCCATCACTGCTGTAGCGCCGGCGTATTGCAGGCGATCATCCCGCGCCCTATTCTCACCGGCGCTGACGGGTCGTGCTTGACGCTATAGTTGAAATAACTCACGCTGATGCCCAACTGACACGCCCTGCTCTTGGGCTTATACAAATCAAAGCCAGAATTCACCTGCTGCCATTCGATCCGTTTATCGATTCCGCAATCTCGAGCGCGCCGGCGTTTCCCGTAGCGACGCGATGAAAATGATTGGACACAAGACTGAAAGAATCTATCGACGCTATGCATCGCCGATGAAAGATCCATGAAAGAAGCCGCCACCAAGCTCGATCAATTTTATGCTCTCGACCAGCGGCCGACGGAAATCCTAAAGTAAATTCCTTTCTAGAAGTCCACACCGCCTGCGGGTATAAAAGCGCCGCGCATGTAAATCAGGTGATTACAGACGGGAGCTATGTTCGAACTTTACAAAGAAAAGCAAAGTTGTGGCAAAGTAAAATCCTTCCGATGCGATCAGCGGCAGCCGGAACGTTTGTAACGAGTTGAAAAATATAAGGTGAAATGGTGGCCAGGGACGGAGTCGAACCGCCGACACGAGGATTTTCAGTCCTCTGCTCTACCGACTGAGCTACCTGGCCATACGAGTGAAAGCTGAAATATTGCGTAAAAGCGCGGGGGAGTCAAGAATCCGGCGAATTTCGCGCGAGTTTTTCCGTTCGCTGTTCGACGAAGTCGATCACTTGGCTTTCCAAGTGCACGCTGTCGAGCGCATTGATTTCCTGAATGCCGGTAGGGCTGGTCACGTTGACTTCGGTCAGAAAACTTCCAATCACATCCAAGCCGACGAAATATAAGCCGTCGGCTCGAAGCAACGGCGCGAGCGCCGCGCAAATCTCCCGATCACGCGCCGTGACTTCGGTCTTGATGCATTGTCCGCCGACGTGAATATTGCCGCGCGTCTCGGATTCCAAGGGAACGCGCAACACTGCTCCGAGCGGCGCGCCGTTGAGGACAATGATGCGTTTGTCGCCCTGGCGGATCTCCGGCAAGTAACGTTGCCCCATGACGAGCCGCCGCCCGTTGTCGGTGGCCGCTTCCAATATCGAGTTGGTGTTTCGATCTTGCGCGTTCAAGTAAAAGACGCCGCTGCCGCCGCTGCCGTCGAGCGGCTTGATGATCAGCTCGCCATCCAACTCGCCCATGAACGCTTTCAGGCGGCTCATGTCGCTGCTGACCAGGGTCTGCGGAATCTGTTCCGGAAAGCGCAGCGCATAAAGCTTTTCGTTGGCCTCGCGCAGACCTTTCGGATCGTTCATGACAAAACATTTGCGTGGATCGATCAGGCTCAACAAATGAGTCGCGAAAAAAAACTTCATGTCGAAGGGCGGGTCTTTGCGCATCCAGACGCTGTCGAACTCTTCCAGCGCACCCGTGCGCTCCTGGCCAAAGCGGTAATGCGGCGTCGCGCGCTCCAGTTCGAGCCGGCGACAACGCCCCTGCGGGGTGCCGCCGCGAGCGTACAAATCATCGAGCTCCATAAAATAGATTTCATGGCCACGCCGCTGCGCTTCGAGCATCAGAACGAACGTCGTGTCCTTATCGATATGGATCTTATCGACGGGGTCCATCACGACGCCGATTTTTAGATTCCTCATAGGCTCTTCAGTCCGCGCCGTTCAATCTCGAATGACCCAAGTGCGCGCCAGAAAATCATGCCAGCCGCGCTTCTCCCGGCTCCAGAATATCCAGAGCAGGCTCAGTCCAATGCTCGCCACGCCAAAGCCGACGGTTCCGAGCCAGCGCAGGAGCGCGCGTCGATAACTGATCCGCTGCCGGTCTGCCCCGACAACGCGCAAGTGAAACACTAACTTGCCGATCGTCTGGCCGTCCATGCCGTGAAACACAACAAAATAGGCTGTAGTCAGAAACAGCCCAGCCATGGTCAGCAATACCACAAGCGGACTCGCGTTGCCCAACGACACGCGGCGATTATGCGCGGCTAGACCGACCTTATACGCGACGTACGCCATCGCTGCCATAACCGCGCACAGCAAAGAAATCATCGCAAGATCGACAATAAAGGCGCCGAGGCGGCGCCAGAATCCACCGTACCGCGGCGGCGGTGCGGTTGCCGCATCGATCGGGCGCGAGGCAGGCGGAAATTCCGGCTGTGGTGGCGGCGAAATTCGCCAATCGTCATCCTGCGCCGATTCCTCGACTTCATCCGACTGTTCTTCAGGCAGCAAGGTAAAATCTTGGCTTTTGGCAGCTCCCAGAAAAACCCGTCGGTGGAGCAATTTGGCTCCGCACTTTTCGCAACGCTCGTCTGTAGCCAACACCGGCGCATCACAGTTTTGACAGTTCATATCAACATCAAATCTCAATTTAGTTTAAATCATGCTAGAAAAAGCCCGCAGTCGAAACAAGGGTAAGCTATTTTAGATCTCCCCACAGATACTGCACGAGGGCAAGCGCGGCCAGCGCCGCCGTTTCGGCGCGGAGAATACGCCGACCAATTTTCACCGGCGCGAAATTTTGCGACCTGGCAGCCGCGACTTCTTCCACGGTAAATCCGCCTTCCGGCCCGACCGCGAGAAGCAACGCCCTGGACTCGGGATGGCTATCGTAAACTTGCTGTAGCGATTGATCGGTTTCCTTCTCCCAAAAAATCAGCTTCAACGTACCCGGCCATGGGCGGCTGATAAATTCGTGAAAGTCACAAAGCGGCAGAATTTCCGGCACGCGCGTCCGGCCGCACTGCTTTGCCGCGCTCACGGCGATCTTCTGCCAGCGCTCGGTTCGCTTGGCGATCTTTTCTGCATCTAGCTTCGGCACGGCATATTCCGAGGTAAAAGGCACGATCTTTTGCACGCCGAGCTCGGTCGCTTTTTCGACGACGAAATCGATTTTTTCTCCCTTGGTCAGGCCGATGGCCAAAGTGATTGGCAGCGCCGATTCCCGCGCGGTCTCATAAGAGCGCAGAATCTTGAGCTCGCCCTGCGCCGCGCTCACGGATTCGATCACGGCGTCATGCTCCCAGCCCGAATCGTCGAACACGGTGACTGAGTCGCCGGCACGCAGACGCAAAACCCGGCCCAAATGCGCGAGCTCCTGACCGTCGATGACGCCGCGGCTCCCGTGAATCTTTTCTTTCGGCAGAAAAAAACGCGCCATGAGGAATTAATCTTTCCGCCGCAATAGCAAAGTCACCCATTCCTGCCTGCGCCGCCGCTCCAGAACGCGAAATTTTTCCGCAAAGCGGCGAACGATGGCGCTCGCTTTCTGATACAAGATCCCCGATAAAATGAGATATCCGGCGGGCGCTACTCGTCTTTGCAGGGCTTCGGCAAGTTCGCCAATCGTCTCCGCGGTGAGATTGGCGACTACTACGGTGAAAGCCTGTCTGATCGAACTGAGCTTCGTAGCGCTTAGCTGGACTTTCTCCACGACCCGGTTGACCCGCAAATTTTCAGCGGCGACTTTCACCGCCACAGGGTCATTATCGATCGCGCGGATTTCGCTCGCGCCCAATAGCGCCAAGGCGATGGCGAGTATTCCCGAGCCCGTACCGACATCCAAACCGGTAAATTTACCGGCGCCGACGCGCGCGCGGACAATTTCGAGAAATTCCATACAAGCGCGCGTGGTCGCATGGGTGCCGGTGCCGAAGGCCATGCCCGGCTCGATCGTAATCACCTGCCGACGGCGAAAGTGCGGCGGGGTGAGCCACGGCGGCGTGACCCAAAAACTTTCGCCGACACGCCGCGGCTTGATGAAGCGTTTCCATGACTGTTGCCAATTTTCCTGCTGGATCACTTTCCATCGAAGCCGTGGCTGGCGTGGCCGAACGGTGTGCCGAGCATGAGCATCAACAAAACGCCGCACTTCGCGTCGCAACGCCGCATCCTTGCGCGACCTCGGAAAGAAGGCATCCAAGCCGTCTCGTTTCACGACAATGCCAGGCGAGCCGCGTTCGATGACGAAGTTTGAAAACGTATCAATGTCGGCCGCACCAGTGCGAATCGACAGTTGCAACCAAGATTGTGCCACGATTTTTTATGCCACAGCGGTGTCATCGGATCAATTGACGATCATTCGACGCGTGGCGCCCACCCGTCTTGTTAAAATCGCCGCTTCCAGATATTGAACAGAGCTGAGTTGAAAGGAGCGATGCATGAAATTAGCGGCGATCAAACCAAATGAGCTTGCGATTGTAAAAAATGAAACCCTGATCTCAATCGGCGAGCTATTGCCCAAGGGATCGACGATGATCGACCTCATCACAGCTTATGACGCCATGAAGGACAAATTGGCTGCGCTAGCAGCCGGTGGCACCGGCGTGGGACTCGATGCCAAACGCCTCAAACCGCCCGTCGAAAACCCATCGAAGATTTGGGCTGCGGCCGGCAACTATAAGCGCGGCACCGCGGGATTGGGCGATGCCCGCGGGCGAGGAACCGCCGCCAAAACCTCGCCAGAGGAATTGCTCGAAAACATTTTTCTGAAACCGCCATCAGCGATCGCCGGGCCCGAAGATAATATCCTAATTCCTAAAAATGCCGAGTCGATCTTTCCCGAGTTGGAGCTTTGCGTGGTGATCGGCAAAAAGGCCCGTCACGTCAGCAAGGCGCGCGCCTTTGACGTGGTCTTCGGTTACACGATCATGCTCGACGTGACCGCGCGCGGCTACGGTTTGAGCAAGAACCTTTCCGGCACCCGCAACGTACGCAAAGGCTTCGAAACTTTTGCTCCGATCGGACCGTGGATCACCACAAAAGATGAGATCGCCGACCCGCACAATCTATGGATGAAGCTGTGGATCAACGGCGAGCTCAAGCAATCGGCGAAAACCGACGCAATGATCAACGACATCGCCACGCAAATCAGTTTCTTATCCGAAGTCACAACCCTGTTACCGGGCGATTTGCTCACGACGGGCAATCCGGACTCGCCGGAATTCCAGGAAAAGCTCAAGCCGGGCGACGTCTTGAAATCCGAGATTGAAGGCATCGGCGCGATGAACCTCGGCGTGGCGCGGCAGCAATAAAGTTTTCACCGATAAAACGACTATGATACGCATCGCTCCGTTTCGGGGGGTTTTTTACAACCAAAAGAAAATTCGAGATCTAACCAAGGTCGTAGCGCCGCCCTACGACGTTATTTCCAAAGAAGAGCAGGAAAAACTCTACAAGAAATCGCCTTACAATTTCGTCCGCCTCGATCTGAGTCAGGAACCCGACTCGTACAATTCGGTAGCGCAAACTTTAATTGAATGGCAAGCGCAGGGCATTTTGGAGCGCGACGAAACGCCGGCGATTTATTTTCTGACGCAGCGCTTCAAGCTTAAAAGTGGCGAACAAAAACTTCGCACCGGCTTTTTCGCTCTCGTCGAGTTGCAAGATCTTTCCAGCGGCGATATCCGGCCGCATGAAAAAACCCTCGACGCGCCGAAGGAAGACCGGCTAAAATTGATGCTCGCAACGCAGGCGCAACTGAGCCCGATTTTCGCGCTCTATGCTCAGCCGAAGCCAACGGTCAATCATCTGCTCGCGACCGCGGTCGAAGGCGCACCGCCCTTTCTCGTAATCGAACAGGATAATGGGGATGAATGCCGCCTGTGGCGTATCACTGACCCGGCGCTGATCGAAAAGCTACAGCAGGAAATGAAAGACCAGTCGTTATTGATCGCCGACGGTCATCATCGTTACGAGGCGACGCTTAACTATCGCAATC
>Ga0207701_10006212_pt1 | contig 11947 bp, 10 predicted proteins | sample KBSSwiSSwithPhiX_FD_184294 | JGI IMG/M metagenome (GOLD analysis project Ga0207701, IMG submission 184294) | Switchgrass rhizosphere bulk soil microbial communities from Kellogg Biological Station, Michigan, USA, with PhiX - S5 (SPAdes) (version 2) | ecosystem: Environmental > Terrestrial >...
TAGTTTGTCGCCGCCTTCTTGCTTGCGAATGTAGCCGCGCCCGCCGGCTCTCAAAACGCGATCTGCATAGAGCGATTCGTCGTGCATAGACATGGCGAGTATTCGAAGGTCTGGCTGCTGGGCGCGGGCGCCCTTAATGAACTCGACTCCATTCTTCCCGGGTAGTGTGATATCTACCAGCACGAGATCGGGTTTCAGTTTGTTCAGTAATGCCAAACCTTCGTTAGCGGTCGAAGCCGCACCGCATACTGCTAAATCCTCGGCATGCTGAATGATCTCGGCGACGCCTTCCCGCACCATGATGTGGTCGTCGATAATCAAGACGCGGTTCTTGCGCGGCGTTTTGGCAGGTTTTGCAGTTTTCTTCTTCATTCGTTAGGCTAAAAGACGCAGATAATCCGTGTGCCACGCCCCGGCTTTGATTTCACCTGGAGATCGGCGCCAATTAAGTCTGCCCGATAGGCGATAGTTCGTAGACCCATCCCTTGAGACTGTGATCCGTCGATAGAAAAGCCGCTGCCATTGTCATCAATGGTGAGGGAAACTTTGTCTCCTACTTTCTTCAAAGAGACAAGCAAACGTGATGGACGACCATGTTTTAGTGCATTGTTGATCGCTTCCTGCGTGATGCGGTAGAGGTGAGTCGCAGTCATCGGGTCTTCCACCACGATTTTGCCTTTGCTTTCGAAGGTATAGTCAACGCCGAATAATTCTTTTACTCCGTCGGCCAACTCCTGCAAGGCTGAGACCAAGCCGTTACTTTCGAGCGCGACCGGCGAAAGACCGCGCGCCAGCATTCGGGTCCGGTCGATGGCGTCACTCACCCTCGCGCCAATTTTTTCCACGCGCTCCTCGACGCCCTCCGGCGGAATCTTCGTCAGCGAATTTCTGAGTGCGTCACAAGAGAATCGAATGCCCGCCAATCGCTGACAGAGATCGTCATGTAGATCGCTTCCGATTCGCCGCTGTTCGTGGTCGCTGATCTCGAGAATTTCCTGCTCCAGAAGTCTGCGCTGAGTGATGTCGCGGACCAGCCCGGTAAAAATTCGACGCTGGCCAACGCTTGCGGCACTGACCGCGAGATCCATCGGAAATTCGGTCCCATCCTTGCGACGTCCTCTCACCTCTCGACCAATGCCGATAATGCGCCGCTCTCCTGTCTTGCGGTAATGTTCAAGATAACCATCATGTTCCGAATGAAAGGGTTCCGGCATTAGCATCGAAACATTCCGACCGATGACCTCATTCGCCGAGTATCCGAAGATGCGTTCCGCTGATGGATTCATCGTCTCGACGATGCCTTTCTCATCAATGGTGATGATGCCATCGACCGCAGTGTCAACAATGCCGCGCAACCGAGCTCCGGTATCGCGCAAGTCGTCTTCAAATTTGAGTCGCGAGATAGCTGCTGCCAGGACATTCGCGATAGACTCTAAAAAATTAACATTATCTGCAGTGAAGGCGCGCGGTGATTTGCTATCGATGCCGAGCACACCGAAGGGCCGGGGATGGCCGGGAATAACAACCGCGATGGTACTGATGACGCCGTGTTCGCGCATGAATTTTGGCAACAGGAGGCTCCGGTCGTTGCGCACGTCCTCAATAACAATTGCATGGTTTAGGAGCAGGGCGCGACCTTTCGGCGTCGCGTCGTCCGCGTCGATTCGCATCACGCCGACAAGGCCGGGTCGCCAGCCGATTCCGGAACGAAAGAGCATCGATTTGCTGTCCGCATTGCATTCCATGACGGAGCTAAAGTCCGCCCCGGTATGCTCGCGGAGAATGTGCGCCGCATCATCGCACACGATTTGGATACTGGAAGCGCCCAAGGCATCGATAGAAAACTGGGCGGTGAGCGCCTGTTCGCGCAGGCGTCGCTCCAAATCCGTCACATCGCGGTTACTCTCAAGAATCAGGAGCATGCCCTTTTTGCTTGAGATGAGTTGATGGCGTGACGCGACAGTTAAAATCCGCCCGTCCCGCGCGACGTGTCGCAACTGTCCCTGCCACGACCCTTGCTCGCGAACCCGTCGTTCAATTTCCGGCCACGGAACCGGAGGCGTCGTCTTGAGCAGGTTATGCGAAATTCGCCCGCGCGCCTCTCGCTCGGTGTAACCGTAAAGTTCGACTGCTCCCTTATTCCAAAACTCGATCCCACCGGGTTGACGCCAAAGAAGGATCGCATCCTGAGAGATGTCGAAAAAATGAGCGTGGTTTTTCAGGACATCTTCCCAATCGTTAGGCGCGGCCTTCGCCACGCACGATTCGCTTTGACGCGCCCTTGAGCGCCTCGGCAGAGACGGCTTTTTCATTGAAAATAAGCGCAGGTGTGTGCACACCGAGCATGCCGGCGATGGGCAGAAGCAAACCGTTCGCTGGGAGAAGCATATCCGCTGCGACTCAAAATGCACGGACAAAAGCCACGAAATCTCGCCGCAAGAAACGCCGAGCAAGTCGCAAGTAGTGCACAGACATTAGCGCTGACAGGATCGAATATGAGTGCGTGGCCAAAGTTAAACACTCCCGCAAAATGCGATTGCAAAAGATCATGGTCCCGATGGATTTTTCTGCGGCCGCCCAAAAAGCGCTTCGATATGCGCAGGATCTCGCGCAGCGATATCGAGCCCAGATCATCTTGCTGCACGTCGTCGCGCCCTCAGAATCGCCGGAAGTAAAAGTCGCAGCGAGTGTGGCGAGGAAAAACCTGGCTCTTATCTGCAAAGCGGAAGGCGTATTAGCAAAACGCTGTAAAGCGATCGTGCGCACCGGAATTCCGTCTTTCGAAATTACGCAGAACGCAGACCAGAACAGAGTCGAATTGATTGTTCTCGGCCGGCGTGACGCGACAATCGAAGGCAAATTCGGTGAAGGCCACACCTCGGACCGCGTGATGCGCTACTCGAAATGCCCGGTCTTGATTGTGGGGGAAACGGGTCGCGACTTCGTCGCGGCGGCCCACGCAGCCTAGCGTTCTACTTGGTTCGTTGGGGATTTTGGGTGGAGCGACACTAAGGGAATTTTCTTATCTACTTTAAGGGACATCCACGACAGCGCTCGATGGATCGTTCTCATTGTTGGGAATTTCGAAGGGCAAGAAGATCAGGGCATGCAAACGCCTGCTCTCAAAAATTCACAAGTCGCACCGAATAACGCTAAGAAACTGCTGGAAGCCCTCGCCCAATCGAAGGTTTACCGTCAGTACGAACGAACGTTCGTAGAAGCCACCGGCCTGCCGCTCGCTCTGCGGCCGGTGGAATTTTTTGGGCTGCCTTTTCAAGGCAAGAAAAAAGAAAATGGATTTTGTGCGTTTCTAGCCGGAAAGGGTTCGTGCTCAATGTGCCTGCAAACGCAGGGCCGATGCGCGAATAAGCCCGGCGAACAGCCGCGTTCCCTGCAATGTGCTTTCGGATTAACCGAGACGAGAGTTCCAGTGCGAATGGGCGGCCGGGTCATCGGTTTCCTTGCCACCGGTCAGGTCTTCACCCGGCCACCCAAGGCAGCGGTCTTTAAGAAATCAATTGGCCGATTCTTTGCCCACGGCTCGGCGGCGGAGAAGAAGGCGGCGCAACTTTGGAAACAAAGCCCAAGTATGGCGCCGTCACGCTATGAGGCCACCGTTCAATTACTGAGCTTTTTCGCTAATCAGCTCTCCAGTTTGAGCAATCAAATTGTCACCGAGCAGGCGAATGCCGAGCCGCTGATCGTAACACGAGCGCGCCACTTTATCATCGCGAACAAACGTGAACATCTGTCGCTTAGCACTGTGGCCCGCGCGGCTGGCGCCAGTCTTTTCCACTTTTGCAAGGTATTCCGCAACGCCACCGGCCTGAAGTTCACCGACTACGTTGCGCGGGTCCGGGTGGAGGATGCAAAAGCGCTTCTGTTCAATCCCAACCTGCGGATCAGCGAGGTGGTTTACGAGGTTGGATTCCAATCTCTCACTCAGTTCAATCGAACCTTTCGACGCACCTTCGGACAATCTCCGACCGAATACCGCGCCAAACTGCCTGTTATCCGCCTCGCCCTGGCGGCATGAAGCCTAAAAACCATGAAGACACTTAACGAAACATTCCTCGTCACAGCATTCACATTCTTGTGGCTGATTGTGCTTCCGCTCGCCGGCCTCTTCGAAATCGTCGTCATTCTTTCCGACAAGGTCGAAGCTCTAACAATCCATCACGTGGAAACTGCGTCATTATAGAGATTCATGTCTAATCCAAACAAAGTGGGTCTGGTTGTGGCCGCGCTCATCGGAGGCTGGCACGTCCTCTGGTCACTCCTTGTTTTGCTCGGTTGGGCACAACCGATCCTCGATTTTATCTTTTGGGCCCACATGATTCGCTCCATTTATATCGTAAAGACATTCGATCTCAGCGCCGCCATAACTCTCATCATGATTAGTTCACTGATAGGATATGTCTTCGGTTATATCGGAGCAATTTTCTGGAATAAGTTGGATCGAAACAACGTAAATCACATCAGGAATTCAGCTGCCATCTGAAATGACTACACCCGCCATCAAAACCATTCTCGTTCCAATTGATTTTTCAAAGTTATCGAACCGCGCTATCGAAACTGCCAAAGAGATAGCGCAACTATTCGACGCGACTGTTCATCTCGCCCACGTGCACGAGTTTTATTATCCCCCTGGGTTTATCGCGCCTGTGCCGATTTCGGTTATCGCTTGTCGAGACGACGCTGCGATTCAGCGGAATCGGAAGCTTAAAGCGTTGGGAAAGAAGAATGGCGTTGGGGCGGTGAATTGTCATTTCTTGGATGGCGCGCCACCCTTCAATGAGATCTGCAAACTCGCAGGACGGATCTCCGCCGATCTAATTGTTATGCCAACCCACGGTTACACCGGCATGACTCGCATATTTCCGGGAAGCACCGCGGAACGCATCGTCCAGCATTCCCCGTGTCCGGTGTTAGTCATCCGCGCGGCCAAAAAGGGAGACCGGAGTTCGCGAGAAATGAAGACCAAAGGCATTAACAGCATCCTGGTGCCGGTCGATTTTTCACCGTCGTCTTTCCGGGCATTTGAATACGCACTCAAGTTCGCCGAGCGCGTCGCCGCCAGGGTCATTGCTCTTCACATAGTGCAGCTCGGCGAACCATTCACTGCGGATGGTTATGCTATGTATGATCTATCGCGATTGATAGAGGCGGCGCGGAAAAGCGCTGAGGCGCGGATGCAGCAGTTCTTAAGACTGGCAAAAATCCGGCGGGTCAATGTCAATAGCGGTATCCATGTCGGATTGCCTGCTTCTGGGATCTGCGACTTTGCCAAAGAGCTTGAGGTCGATTTGATCATAACTGCGACGCATGGTCTGACAGGATTGAAACATTTGTTGATGGGGAGCGTAGCTGAACGCGTCGTTCGACACGCGGACCGGCCGGTGCTGGTAGTACCGTCCCATCCGGAATTAAGAGTGGACAGCTCAACGCCGGAACGGCATAGCTCGACAGAAAGAGCGGACCGCAGACCGGAGACGCTGCACGCAGCGAGAGGTTCGTGAACTGTGAGATCTGGCCAGAGCTTGGCAAGGAATAGACAGCGCCACTTCGCTCACCGGCGCAGCAAGAGTTATTCTTATAAAAGAGTGGAATCGACTCTTCGAAATTAGTGTGCTCGGATCGCAAGCATTTCCTGGTGTACATTGTGCGTTTGGTCTCACTTTTATTCGCGACAGCGACGTATTGCTTCGAGAGCAGGCGCGAACATTGCGGGCAGTCTTTGTAGCTGCAAAATCTGCATAGCGAAAAGCAACTTATGGTGAGTGCCCCGACATCGATCAGTCAGATTAAGTATATGAAAACACTTCTTCTTTTGATCGCTGCGCTATCAGCCGCCGTGACGCCGGCTTATGCGCAGTGGTCAGTCGAATACATGAGTCAGCCGCGCTACAACATGGTAACGGCTAGGTTTCCGACCCACGCCATATTTGTCTCCGACAGTTGGGATCGATATGATGCTTCCACCGGCACGTGGAGTAACGGTGTTCTCTCGGACGCCCGCCTTGAAATCAGTGTGGCCCAAGCTGGCCCTAAGGCTTACTTTGCAGGTGGCAAGAAGGGACCGTTCACTGATCCCATTTATGTAAAGGCGATCGACATTTACAACGACGCCACCAATACTTGGTCAAAAGCAAATCTTTCCGTCGCCCGTTCGGTGGGTGGCGCGGGGGCACTGGGGCGTCAGGTCTTTTTCGCTGGTGGTCGAAGTGCGTACACCATCTACAACAACGTCGATATCTTCGATACCAAAACCGGCGCGATTTCCCGCGGCAAGCTCTCCAAAGCACGACATGATATCGCGGTCGGCGCGGCTGGCAATAAGATCGTATTTGCCGGTGGCTGGTATTGGGACATCAACTTCAGCGTGCTCTATTCCAACGCGGTCGACATCTACGATAATACGACCCGACTCTGGACAAAGACGACCCTGTCCCAGAAACGCGATGCGGTCAGCGTAGCTGTCGCTGGCAGCAAGATTCTGTTTGCTGGTGGGTTTATCACCACCGGGACGGGTATTTCGAAGGATGTCGATATTTACGATGTGTCAACCGATACGTGGACCACCTCCTCCATGTCAGTCCCGCGTTACATGCCATCGGTGAACGTTGTCGGGAGCAAGGTTTACTTTGCGGGGAGCGGCAATGAAGGAGTGAACACCGTGGACGTTTACGACGTGGCCACGAATAGCTGGAGCGTTTTGACAATGCCTTACATGCTCACCGCCATGCGCGGCGTAGTGATTAATAATCAAATCTTCTATGCCGGCGGATATACTCCCGGGACTTACGCTGTCGCGGATATCGTCCAAATTTACGACATTGCGAGCAACACCTGGTCTACACAGAATCTATCGGAAGCACGGGCCGGAATGGCATCGGCCTCTTTCGGTGCGTTGAACCTCTTCGTGGGGGGGCAGACACGCGTTACCTATCCTCCGGCCGGTTCCGCAACCGTCGATATTTACACAGCCCCCTAGTTCGAACAAAGGAAAACAAATTAAAATGAATACAACAACAACTCATCAATTGTTCCGCACGACCTTGGTTGTGCTCTGCGCACTATCTGCCACCGCGGTCTCGTCTGCAGTGGCCGCTGGTTGGACGACTCCGGCAACCCTCGGTGCACCAAAGGCAAGCTGGGTGGCAACTGCTGGGGCCGATCAAAAAGGCAACGCCGTTGGCGCCTGGCTTCAGACCGATACTGTGCCCTATAAGGTTTATGCCTCGGTCCGCAAGGCGGGGAGCCTTACTTTTAGTCCCGCCTCGGGCTTGTCGGGGCCTTCGACCTCGAATCCGTATCCAGTCATCGCCCGCCTCGATCGGTCTCGGAACATGTTTGTCGTCTGGGAGGATCAAGGGTCAGTGTACGGCGCTATTCGTCCTGCCGGGGCAAATACGTGGGGCCGGCAAGAGCTAATCGCCGCTGGTGTTTCACTTGCCGGCTTCGAACTGGATAAGGCTGGGAATGCTACAATGCTAGTCGGCACGTTTGGGGCAGTCCAGATAATCGATCGCCCAGTTGGAGGTTCATGGGGGTCTCCACAAACCATCGCCTCACACACCTACAGCGGAGCCACTGGTCTCGCGGTGGCCGACGATGGTGGTGCCGTGGCTATCTGGGAGACGTACGACAAGACTACTGAATACTACACGAACTTTGTCCTGCACGCTTCGCGTCGGTCGAACTGGGGCAGCTCGTGGGGGCCAGTGGCTGATCTGTCGGTGCCGCTGACCACGCACCAGATCACACCTTCTGGTCACGCTGCCGTAGTTGGCACTGATCCGAGAGGAAACGCCGTCGTTATCGGGCGGCAACTCGACAATGACACCAATTTAACTTTGGGTGCGTTGACCTCGCCGCTCGACAGCGACACTTGGAGTGTCTTGCAGATCGTCTCGGCGGCCGGATCACAAGCTGGCTACCCTTCGGTTGCGGTTGATGGTTCCGGGTTTGCTACATTGGTATGGGCGGATGTTACGTCTGGTTCAGTACTAACAGCAACCGCCCAACTTCCCGCGAACGCGTGGACTGCTCCGCTGATGATCTCGCAAGCTGGCGTCGTTACTGGTTACCCACTTATCGGGACGAGTCGCGCCGGGATAGCTGCCGTCAGCTGGCCGACAATCAATGCGAACGGTTCGATGTCGCTCCAAGCCGTAATTCGGTCGACTCGAACCGGTACCTGGGGCACGCCTGCAACGTTATCCACCTCGTCCGCTGGACTATCCAACGCGACTCCATGGATCGATAACACCGGCCGAGCCCTGCTTATCTGGAACGAAACGCCTCCAGGTTTTGTTGGCCAGACAACTAAAACCTCAACGTATGTGCCGCAAGCTAACTAAGGCGCAACGCGGTCTATGTTTTTGTCCGTAGCGTGTCGAACTGATGGAGACCCAACGGTCGTTAGCGGCTGACGGCGCCGCTGGCGATCAGTTGGGTGTTCCCGTGTGCCGACTAGAAACGCGTTGATTGTCGGCGCGTGGGTCGATGACAGAAGTGCCAATACCGGCCAACGCAGTGCTACCTTGTTCAAGCAACAAAGTGACTCTCCCATAAACGCGGGGCGTTCAGCGGCCTTGAAGGCAAGTGACGCCCCAGATCGCAAGAAATGCTCAGAAAAACGCAATTCAAGGGGAGCAACGGGACAATAGGTTAGAGAATGTACGGCATGAAAACAACCAAACTTAATCAATCCCAGTTTGCGAACGCGCTGCCTATTCAGCGCACTTCATCCTTCACGGCCCTGATCTTACTGGCTTTCTGTGTGAGCGCTTTGGCAGCGCCTCCATGGTCACCACCAGCAACGCTATCTAAGGCCGCGGTCAATGCCGAATCACCGTCAGTCGCTATCAGCGACGGCGGGGCGTCGGCGGCGGCGTGGGCTCGACAACAAGGCTCGTCTTTCTTGGTGCAGGCTTCAGTCAATCTGAATGGCACCTGGACAAGAGGCGTAAATCTCGCTGGCGGTTTCGAGCCGGCAGTTGCGATCGATAACTCTGGCGTTGCAACGACCATTTGGTCTGGCGGCAATGTGGTCCAAAGCTCGACCCTGCTGGCAAACGGCAGTTGGAGTCCGCCACTTGCCATCTCCGCAGTTGGCACGTTGGTCCGGGATCCAAACATCGTGGTGGATGCTGCGGGTAATGTCACCGCCCTTTGGGTTCGCTATGATACTAACGGCGCAGCTGGAGTGGAAACGGCCACTCGTCCCGTTGGTGGCAATTGGAGCACACCCCTGCTCCTAAGCGCGGGTGCGCCAGATGAGTTCAGCCTGGTAGTAAATGCGGCCGGAGATGTTGCCGCTATCTGGAGTTCCTTTGTGGGCAATGCGGCGGTGGTTTCGTCTGATCGGCCTTTCGGTGGCACGTGGAGCGCGCCATACAGCGTCGCGCCGCCAGCCTACCGTCAAGGTGGAGCGACCATAGGTATCGATGCTAACGGCAATCTCACCGCTGCCTGGCGGACTTACACACAAATCCGTGTAGCGGATAAGCCAGCTGGTGGAAATTGGGGAGCGCCGGTAACACTCTACACGAGCAACTCAGTCTCCGATCTGCCTGTCATGGCGAAGACAGCCTCAGGAGATGACATGGTGGCTTTCGTCACCTACGTGTTTAACGGCAGCGGCTATAACTATCAAATCCGCACCTCGGTTCGGCCAGCTGGTGCAGCCTGGGGTGCGTCGGTCCTTCTGACAGGTAAGAATGAATACGACTCACAGCTCCACGCCGGTACCACGCCAGGTGGGTCATTTGTCCTGACCTGGGTTGATAGTAACAGACTAAACTTCAAAAGCAGCACGCGCACCGCCACCACGGCCTGGTCGCCCTTCGCCGTCATTGCAAACGGCGGGAATTTCGGGACCGATCTTGGCGTAGCTGGAAATAAAGCGGTAGCGATTTGGCTCGGCGGTTCTTTTCAAGCAACCGTGTCGACGTTGTCCGTATCACCGTAGCCTAAGCGTAGCTCATTTAACCGGGCGTCTCGCTCTCAAGCGAGACGCCCTTTTCCCATTATAATGAGATGAACTATTCTCCCGGCTGACGTCATTTGCCTCTCGATATTACGTAGGTGACTTACCGGCAAGCTCATAAAGGCGCGGTTGAATTGGGAAAGCGATTGAAAACCGACTTTCGAGGCAATTTCACTGATTTCAAATTGCGGCTGTGCAATCGCGCCCGCGCTTTTTCAAACCGCATCGATGCGACGTAACGAACAAACTTTGCGTCCGTCACTTCTCAATGGCGGTTGCCTGCTATGCGGCGCGTTGGTGGGTGTCCGCCCAGTCGGGGTCTGCAATCTCAAAACAACCGCTTTTACAGTGGTCGGACAGCGATTCCTCGCTTAATAACTTGGTTACAGAGGGTCGCCTGACGGATACTCACGAGCGCCGGTCACTGCTCCGATCGCAAGATTTGAACAAAGTCTGACAAGTAATGAACAGCACTGTTTGCCTAGCCGCATAGATAAAATGTATGAATACATTTAAAATAAAAAATCTGTTCGGGCGAGTCAGCCAAGCTCCGCTCCGCGCTCCGAGTTATCTTTTGGGAGTGATTGTCGCTGCACTCTCAATTTCGACCAGTAATGCACAAACGTCTGGCACATGGGCGCCGACCGGCAGTATGGCAAACCCCCGATACGCCTTTAGCGCCGTCCAACTGAGGAACGGCAAGGTATTAGCGGGAGGGGGCATCAGCTCCACCGGAGTCGTGGCAGCCGCTGAACTCTACGATCCCTCGACTGGCATTTGGTCGTCGACGGGCAACATGAAGCTCGCCCGGGCGTATTACACCGCAACCTTGTTGCAGAATGGAAAGGTGCTCGTGGCAGGTGGCTGTACTAATGCGAACTGCTCAGCGGGGACTGCGACCGCCGAAATTTATGATCCGGCCGCAGGGCTATGGCGGAGCGCAGGAAAGATGTCGACCTTGCGTTACTTCTTTAATGCAACGGCGCTGCAAGATGGCAACGTGTTAGTCGAGGGTGGCTGCAACCAGGGAAACTGTGGCACTGTGACGGCCAGCGCGGAGCTGTTCAATCCCGGCACCCGTCAATGGACCTTGACCGGAAGCATGCACATTGGGCGCGACTATCACACCGCGACCATGCTAAGCGGCGGAAACGTCATGGTTACCGGTGGTTATACCGTTCAAGGCACAAGCAACAATGTTGAGGTGTATGATCCCGCCAACGGGACCTGGACAACAATTGCGTCTATGATATCCGGGCGTGCTTTGCACGCGGCGACCGCCCTTCCTGATGGCAGAGTCGTTGTTGCCGGGACGGGTAATCTGCCTAGTGCGGTTACAGAGGTTTACGATCCAGTGGCAAACCATTGGTCACCTGTCGGCAACCTCAATACGACGCGCTCCGAACCAGTCGCCTGCTTGCTGCCCACGGGACAAGCGATGATGGCCGGCGGCTACAGTTACATCCGACCCCGCTACTTCAATCTCGCAAGCTGCGAATTGTTTGATGCGACAGCTAATACCTGGGCCTTTACAGGCGATATGACGTCTGCGCGCTATCTACAGACGGTTGTCGTCTTAGGCAATGGTCAGGTGCTTGCCGCCGGAGGTCTATCAGATTCATCCACGATTCTTTCGAGCGTCGACACCTACACTCCCTAGTTATTTGTTCGTCGCTACGCCAGTAGTTACCGCCTTCGTGCGAGGACGAGAATCTCTTGTCGCAAGAAGCGACCAGTTATTCGCAATCCTTGCCCGGCGAGAATACTCGGCCTTGGACAAATTCTAATTATGAAAACAAGCTCTTACACTCTACCCACTCGGTCGAAACATCCGATTTCAATTTGCCGACTATTTCGACTGTCACTCCTTGGCCTCGCGATAATTGCTCTCTTACCCGCTCTAGCTTTAGCGGCACCCTCGTGGTCACCGCTATCGCTAGCAATATCGGCTGG
>Ga0207701_10006213_pt1 | contig 11947 bp, 11 predicted proteins | sample KBSSwiSSwithPhiX_FD_184294 | JGI IMG/M metagenome (GOLD analysis project Ga0207701, IMG submission 184294) | Switchgrass rhizosphere bulk soil microbial communities from Kellogg Biological Station, Michigan, USA, with PhiX - S5 (SPAdes) (version 2) | ecosystem: Environmental > Terrestrial >...
GGTCACTTCCGGCGAGAACGTGAAGGGTGCTCCGATTGTGTTTCGAATCACCCTACACGCCACAGGTTACTACTTCGACGGTACAGGAATGTCTGTCTCCCCTCCGAATACTGGCTGCATGCATTGCCCATCAGAGCTTCTCAGGATGAACCACTCACTGCTCCAAGGTCGGTAGATCGCGAGATCTACTTTCCCGTCTCCATCATAGTCTTGCGGCACTGGCCGATCGCCCCACGTGCCCCAGATAGCCGTAGAGTTAACGCCGCTGGCGCTGTTCTGGATGTACCAGGCGCCGTCTCGCCAAACTGCTACGTCCGCCTTGCCATCGCCGTCGTAGTCGCCGGGTAGATGGTAATCACTGGGTAAGCCCCACTGCACGTTGCGCGGCGGATTCGTATAGATGCTCCAGACTGAAGAGGCGTAGGTCCACACCGCAGGGTCCGTTTTGCGATCGCCATCATAGTCGGCAGCAACGGCAATATCGGTTGTGGTGCCCCCCGTACGAATGCTCTCGACGCCTGTAATGTATCCCTTGATGTACCAGGTGCCCGTCGCGGAACGATAGACCGCTAAGTCGGTTTTACCATCGCCGTCATAATCACCCGGCGCTGGCTGATCTCCAGAGGTCCCCCATTGGACCACCCTTGTTTGCCCGGTCAGACTGTTGATGATGATCCATTCGCCGGTAGTGCTACGCCAGACCGCCATGTCTGTCCGGCCATCGCCGTCGTAGTCATAAGGCAATGGGCGGTCGCCGGATTTGCCAAGCGGCTTGCTAAAACTGGCACCGGTTGAACTATTGACAACAAACCAGTTGGCGGGGGAACTACCTCGCCATACCGCGACGTCAGCTTTTCCATCAGTGTCGTACAAAACTCCCGCGCTGGAAACCGTGTTCGTAGGAACACACGGGAAGTTACAGACCGGAGGAAAGCTACCCCAAACTAGATCCTGGTACCAGTTGATGGTGATGATCTTTCCGGCCCACAAAGGCCAAAACCGAAACGGGTCGAAGTGGTATACGTCGACCATGCCCTGAAAGAGTTTTTCTTTTCGCATGATGACCGTATCGGCGCAGTTGCTCCGGTGGAGACGCATACTAACCGGCCCTCGATTTGAGTCATGGGTCGAGATCGTTGTGCCTCTGCCGCTGCAGAAATTAAGGGCTGTTAGCTCTTTTTTCCAACTAACATTGGAAGTAAGCACGATTTCCATATCGTTCGGCCCGAGGCTGAGGCGGTCGCCGGACTCAACTTTTATCGAGATCGTGTCTTCGTTCATGTAGACAGCCTGAGTTTGTGGAAGGTTTCCGCCATTAACGAACCGCCAATCGATTAGCGGATATCGCAGGCCCTGTGCCCACGCACTCGCTGCAAGCCCCAAAACCAAACATACTGCTGTGATTATTCTCTTCATACCTAAGTCCTCCACGGAATAGTGGCGACGTTGAAGAAAAGATCACTCATGATTTCGGCTCGTTCCCTACTTTAGGATGGACGTGAATCCTTTGAGCACGCCGAAAGCGTTGGAAGAGCGAAGGAATAAACTTATGTAGTCAGGAAGTGTGGTTCTTAAGGTTCGAGAGAAAGGCGCGTTGAAGGTATCACCTCCATCTCGCGAATGCTCTGCGTTCACATGAATACCGCCCCGAACGCTCCGCGTTCAGACACACTGCCGCAACACCAGGTATCGATCAATACGCTAGTCTCGTAGATTATTTGTGTTTTGCCGGTGGTGTGAAAACTTGACGCGATCGGACTCTATTGAAGAGTCAAATGAGATTCAGAAGCGCTGCCCATTTGGTTGCCGCTACTGTCAACCAACAGAATGGTCGAAACGCCGATCGGTTTGCCAAAGCGGAGTAGCGCCTGGAGTTCTTCCGTCTTCTCCTGTTCGGTTGCCATCTCCCATTTTTTCGACACAACTCCTACTAAGAGCTCGCGTCTGGTTCGCGCATTAACCAGCATCTCCGATCGTGGAAGATCCTTCACGTTCAGCATCTGAACCTCTTTGTCGCGCCGTGATATCGCTGCATTACTGCGGTCGTTGAAAGCTTTGAATACCACACCCGCACACACCATGAGAATAATGACGGCTGCTGCAATCGCGAATGCTTTTTTCTTTCGCAAAGACGAAGAAGTCGGCTTCGGTGCATGCTGCTGAACCTCGATTTCCTCCGAGCTTAATTTCTGTCGCGTCAATTCGGCTGCGCGCTCTACGAGCACCGACTGTAATTTGAGGCGCGCCTGCAACAGGTGATTCGAGATATGAAGTAATCGATCGACCGCGCTCAACTGCGAGGCTGCTCTGGCGTGGGAAATCAAGACCCGCAAAACTGAATCCGTCTGCTGCATCTTCGACATTAAGTCCGATAATTCAGCTTCCGTAAGGTCATCGATTTGATTGTCGCTGCCGAGTTTGAAACGTAGTAATCGTTCAGACCAGAGAATCAATGATAACGAGTTGCGCCGGACTTCTCGCTCTTCCGGATGACCGGATAACGGCTCTGCGAGAGGAGCCAGGAAGGACACAGGATCAAGCGATTGCCGCTCAACCGAAAGCTGTGTGCGCAAGAACTCAGAAATGATTTCTTTGTTTTCGGCGTCTTCTGCGAGGTTCGAAAGTGTCAAAGGCAAATCAGCGGGAAGGCCACCATCCGCGCGCGACGCGGACGTTTGATCAACGCCGGTTGAGGTCGTTTCGTTATAGCTATTAGAAAGACGCAGTAACCGTAGTAGTTGCGACAACCGTTCACTAGACTGGGCTTGCTGTTCGAGTTTTGCCAGTTCCGTTTCATCAAATCTTTCCGATGTAGAGGCATTGATGGAGCGATCAACCAGGATGTTAACCAGATCACGACACACATCTGGTGCCTCACGGATTTGCTCATCCTCGCCGGTGAGCAACGTCGAGAATTTGTTTGCTAATGCGACGTTGCACTCAACCGCCGCAGCAGTCACCCGCGGTTCATAGAACAGTTCACCGAGATCCCGTTTGAATAGACGTATCCGATTAAAAACATCGCTACTTATCAATTCTTCGAATTCATTGATACTGGTGTTGGCCTCCGCAATAAATGCGCGCAAGCCATCGACTGCTGCAGCAATCTCGTCAGGAGTAGCTGAAGGTAGCGGACGATCTCCCCGCCAGGCGTCAGCCATCTTAGAGAGGCTGTCGATCAATCGTTTTCCACCGATGCGGAGCTTTCGCTGGTCATTTTCACCGAGGCTGCTAAAGAGACGCGTCACTGAAAAGTCATACTTGCTTTGCACTGACTCGCTATGTGGCAAACTCCGGTAGAAGCGGGTTAAGGCTTGAAACGATGGCGGATCCAAGTGTACGTACGTGCCGTCGCAAAAGCGCCGCAAATGATACGGCTGGATCTTTTGGTCTCTTGTGGTCAAGCTGAGGTGCCACAAGTAAAGCTCATTCGAAAGATGATCCTCCGCTTCAGCAATGCGTTCCGTTTCTTTTTCTTTGATAGCCTGCTTCAGATTGCGGGCTACGTTGTATGCCGGGTCCACATCGTATTTCTGTGGTATCGAGGAGAGGATTGCCTTCTCAACGCCAGCGATCACGCGCTGGACGATCTCAAGCGTTTTTGCATAGTCGACAGCGCGTTGAAATCTCACTTCGGATTTATCAATTCCGCTTTGCTCATGTATTTCAAGTTGGTCCGACATTCTTCGCTCCCTTAAGACTTCATAACTTAGCGCGGTATCGCGAGGTTTACGCCCGATTTGATCAATGGCTCGGGCGTGAGTTCCAGGTTGTAAGGAGGACTTGTTTTCCCGTCTTGCGTAGTCGCGATGACTTCTATCGTTCCCGCCGGCAGTCCTCGCAAAAGGTAAGACCCGTCTGCTCCCGTAACCGCTTTGACGTTCCCTGAGATTACAGTGGCGTTCGGTATCACTTCGTCCACTGTCGGATCAAATTTGCCGTCCTCATCTTTGTCTAAAAAGACAACGCCAGACACACGGCGTTGGGCAAACAGAGGTATATCAAGGTAACAGCCTCGAACGGGCTGAACAGATATCTCCCAGGATGTTTGCGCCGGCATCCGGAAGTAAGGCGGCAATGTCTCCGTATCTACTTCGACCCTATATTTTCCCGGTGGAAGATTTCTGAATTCATAGATGCCCCCAGCATTCGTGATTTGTGTCGCCGAGGGCGTCCCCTGATTATGGGGAATGAGTTTTAGACGTACGCCATTGAGCCCCGGCTTGTTTGCCGCCTCACCTGTATCAGTAGCGTTAAGTTCATTGAAAACGCGACCTGAAATGGAGCCGAAATCGACCAGACCAAAACTGACCTTTGCCGTTTGTCGGGGTGATACCGTAATCGCTTGCTGACCTGCCGTGCTCGCTCGCAGGCTTTTACCGAGCTCGTCGGAAGCGAGACGCACTGTAACGGTGCCAAGCTTCACGCGATCGAACTTGAAGCTTCCATCTTGTTGAGTCTCTAGTGAACGTCCATCCTCGAGTTCTACCTTTATTCCTGGTATTCCAGGTTCTTGCGGATTGTCTTCACCATCAGCATTCAAGTCGGCGAACACGCGTCCCTTGATGGTGCCGTGATCGCGACCCAGTAATTTCATCAGGAAACCGTTTTCCGCTGGCCCTCCGAGGCGTCGCGTGTAAGACACGGTAAGGGATGAAAAGCCATTTTTGTTTCCAAGCAAGGCGTCACCGCCTAACGTGCGTTGTAAGTTGGTGCTTAGACCAATCGAGTTAACTGAATCAAGGTGCATCGCGAGAGTGATCGATCCGACAATGTTTTTTTGCGCCTCAGGACCCAGCTTACTGTCATCGAACCGCACTTCTCCGGTCGCGGTGTAGCGCGAAAGCTTCGCCTGAAAGCGAACGCCAACTTCAGTGCTTCGCGTTTGGGGAAGCTCAATATCACCCAGAATTCGTTGAAGAAGATCTCGATTGATTGCCAGAAAACGTTGTGGGTCGGCTTCAAAAGCCTGTCGAACGAGAGGCGGTAGTAGCGTCGGATTTCTCAGGACCAAACTGGAAAGCGATAAGGCGCTGTTCTGATAGTTGAAATAAGCTGTACCGGACCACCATTCGGCCGTGTGACGTACTTCGTTTCGCAATCCGAAGCCGCTATCTATTTTTGCGCCGGCTACCGGTTCGTGAGTTGTGTTGTAACGAATCTCGAGGCTGTTGTTCCAGTTATGTGCGAAGTCGAAGTTCGACGTTCCAACCAGACTGTTCGTTTCAAGCTGCGAGGCCAATGCAAATCGTGAAGTCGAATTGATCCGTTGACGGGTGTAACGCAATCCAAACTGAGCGCGCTTTCCAACACGATAGTTCAACCCGCCAGTCAAGGTTGATCCGCTGAAAGAGAGACGACTGAGATTGAATGTCTGTGCTCCTTTGGTCTGGTTATAGCTGGCGTAGGTACTAATGTGATCGGATGTCTGCCAGCGAACTGCGGCGGCAAGTGTTGACCGTCCCCCGCCCTGGCCACCAACTGAAATGAAAGGTGATTGCCCGTTCAGATCTGACACCTCGGTCGAAAAGTTTATCGGGCCTCTGTTGATTGCAAATCGCCCCCGCCATGACACGGCGCGTTGGGCGTAAGCAATCTCACCATCGGCTGTTGTGTCCTCATCGGGGGTGTAGGTGGCAGTGACAAGTGAACTGATCCCGCTGCTCATCGAATGGTTTTGCTGTGAGGGCGTCAGCATTATCGCTCCGGCACGAATAGTCAGGTGGTTGCTACTCTTAACCGGAAACATCCCACCCAAAACTCGCCCGCCTGTCGAATCGAGGAGAGCTATCGAAGGGCGAGCTAAACCTGCAAAAATTTCTGCGCCTCGAAAAATTGAATCGCGTTGGGAAGTCAGGTGAACTCCGCGGATCGTGTAGCCATTCAAACTAAGTGGCGAGAGATAGAGTTCACTGTCCAGGAATTCCAGAGATTCGTGGTTGTTGACGGCACTTAACGAAAGCCGATTAACGCCGAATCCGGTTTCAGCAGTGGGGAAAAGCTCATTGGTTCGCTTGCCCACAAAACTGAACAGATCACCTTGAAAACTAAGAGTGCGGCCATTGCTGAGACCGCGGCGGTATTGAAGAGTTTGGCTGACGAAAGCCCTCGCTCCGGCTTGAGGCGGACTAAAAAATATTGAATATAGACCAGAGGCTGGCGCGTTGAAGGCCGCTGACTTGTTGCTGGCCTGAATAATAGCTGCGGCGGTCGGAATCGGATGCCCAACTATTTCCACGATTATGGTCTGGCGTCCCTTTTCTGTCGTTACAATCACGATCGTCTCGCCAAAATCCAATCCGGTGAGACGCATGACTCGGTCTCCCAAGAGACTCAAGCTTAAGCATCCAGGATCGACCACAGTCGCGGACTGAATCGTTGTATCGAAGGTCAGGTCGCGAACCTCTTTAATAAAGATCTTGACCCTTACCGCGTAATTTGTCGAAGCTGCGCCAGGCGAAGAATTCACCGCGCTGACGGGTTGTGTTTGCGACAGTGCGGGCGCGGTTAAGAGCCCCGCCACAAAGGCAAGCTCACATACACGTCGTGCTCGAACGCAAAGCAACGAATTCATGGTGAGATGGGGATCTTCTGCTTGGGAAATTTCTACTTAAGATCGAACGGGAGTTCATAGACTAGCGTGGCGGGTTCAAGCCCAGCTCTATCGTAGGTTAGGGTCACTACCGCAGTGTAGTGGCCGGGGGGCAAATCGTCGCCCCAGGGAGCCTTGTAAGTATCACGTTGGCCGGGGAGGTAGGTTTTTTCTTCGTTGCGACCTCGACCGACAAGCTTGCCGGTGGCGTCAAGAATCGCAAACATACCGCGCAGGCGGACATGAGACGTTCCGTGATTGTGAATGTCGAGTTGGATTTCCAGTTCGGAAGATCCGGACGGAGGCTGAACCGTTCCGCTCTTTACTTCGACGTCATACTCTGAAGCGCCTTCAGTGGCCAACATCAACAAGCCACCAAGCCGAACAGCAAAATTGGCGCCGGCCTTTACGTCAGGCCGTTCGACCGGCTCACCTTCAAAGAAAGGAATCGTGTAATAACCGCCCGAAGCATCCTTAGGCACGGAGATGATAGCTCGAATAGTGCTTGAAGTATTCGGTTCTACAATCACTTCTTCGGGTGCAAACTGAACCCAGGTAGAAGCTGATCGCGGAAGCGTGCCCGGCCTGCCCATGAGTCGAGCGTTGGTTTGTTCATCGTACCAGTAGTCGCTAACCATGCAATGGAAGCGCAATCTGGTAGTGGTATTGTTAACTACAGTGAAATTCTGAGTGTATGTAAGCCCGCGCTTAACATTCGCGTCCACTAGTGCCGGAGTTAGCCCAAGAGATTGCTTTTGGGCGTGAGCTTTTGCGCCAGCCGAAAGCAACAGTGCGCAAACGCAGACGACGTAAACGTACAGCCTAAGTTGAAACATTTGTGTCGCCCTCCTTTCGAACAGAATCGCTTCCTGGGTTTCGAAGATTCAAAATAGAACCATCGACAACACCAGGAAGCGACCCGATCAAAGTTAGCAGAATTACGGAATGGTTATTTCGTAGATCAGCCGTGAACTCATGGCGCCGTTGACAGCGCTGGCACCGTTCGCGTTGCTGACAAAGTAGCCAACATATCTCGTCAAAGCAGTACCGTTTGTCGCGGTGCTGGTGAAAATATTTGGGACTACCGCGCTGGGAGCCGCCACTGATGCTGCAGCTGCACCTTCACGAGTGGCCGCACGACCGTTGGCATCGCCAGCCGTTCCATCCAAAAGCACAGAAATACTGGCTGTGTTATTGACGTGGCCCGAATAACGGGGTGTCAGACTGATGGGCGAGGTATAGGTTGCTCCGCCGGCACTGATGGCAACACTGACTCCTGTAGTCGGAGTACCGATGCCCAAACCGTTGACGTTGCCAAAATCCAAACTAAACACGCCGGTTGAACTGTTACCCGTGGCGCCGACGACGGTTGCGCCACCAGCTGCGGTCGAAATGTCCAACTGCAGAGCATTTTGCGCATTAGCAGTTAAGTTCAACTGCGATTGGCTGGTTACGCCGTTGCGCACAGGACCAGTCTGTGCCGCTGCAGAGCCAGCAAAGGCAAAGAGCCCAATCAGGGCGAGGAACAGGGGAAGTTTATTCTTAAGGGACATCATTATTCTCCTATGTGGAAGGTTGAGTTTGAGAAGCTTGGTTGGGAGGTAAATTCCATCCAAATAAAGCTTTCATTTAGGGTGAAAGCTGGCTGATTATGCCTGACTCGTCGACGAGAAAAATAAATGGGGTAACGCCATCCGGGCCGACACCGGTGGCGGCAACTCGGTAACCAGCGGTCAATTGGGCATCTGATGGAGATGTTGGAATAGTCTGGAAGGTATAACCCTGTCGTTTCAAAGTGGGTCCCGACATCACACCCAAGTTTCCGTTGTAAATAGCATTCAACTCCGACATGCGACCATAACGCCCGACTGTTACTTTCATAGTTGCTTGATTGTCATGTATCACCCGAAGGCATGCTTGGGCCGCCGCTTCCTGAGCAGCTGCTCTCGATCCTATGAGGGACGGAACCGCAATCGCGCAAATAATGCCGATTATCGCAACTACGATTAGTAACTCGATAAGGGAGAATCCACGGGTGTTAGGTGAGTACATAAATTTAGAAAGCGATGGGCGTCTGGCGAAAATTCTGAAGAAGATCGAATCGAGGTTCTTTGGCACCCTATCCGAGAGTGGAAAGGGCTTTGCGGAAGTGACCAGCGGTTAACTTTCAGCAGTTCGGATGCCTCGCCCGCACGGCAGACGCTATTATACACATCGTTGAACTCTTGGCAACAACTTTTAACTCAACTTGAACGATCCTATCGATTTGTGTAGGGAAATCGGGCGACCGAGGGCCTGAAGGAAGCAGTTTTTCTTCTCGAATCTGAGGACGCTAATGGATCAGTTCGTACGTTAGTGACGCTCCAAGACCATTCTTTTGGGAATCCTCACTCACCGTCTCGTCCACCAAGAACCCGACGTATCGAACAATCCTCGCACCGCTTTTGACTCTCTCAAGTTTGATGACTTGTCCCGGTTGGAGGGTTCTGAAACTCTCTTGGCTGGCGCCCTCAACTAACGAGAGATGGCCGCTTTTATCGTCAACTGCGGTTACGGTTATAACAACGGTGGAGGTTTCCTCCTTAAACCCTGAGAAGCGAACCAGGAATTCCACTCTGGTCATGAGGAGTCGACCCGCAGTCGTTTGCTTCACCAGATCGGCTGTCTGCGAATTGGCCAGGACGACTCTGAGTGCACACACCGTCGTCGATGTCGTTTCCAATTCCTCAATGTTGTTTGATTTGGAGGATAACTCGAGGATTGAAGCAGGTATTACATTGGCACTCAATGTCAAACCTGCGCCGCGACTCACGCTGTCGGGCTTTTGACCCAGTGACGTAGAAGCGCAGACAGACACTAGTGACCCAAGAATCACAAGATTCCAAACCAGTTTCATCAGCAGACCCAAGTAGCCGTTATGTATGTACTAAACGCTTATTGTGCTGCTGATTCTAACTTTGAACTGGCGTCAAATCGAGGTGCGGGGCACATTTTGGTTGTGAGAAAGAAATGCTGTGGTGAGTTTCGTGAGTCAGGGTCAACCCATAGACTTGAACGCATTAGCGATCAAGACTTCGTTCACGACCAACCTGCCTAGAAATTGATGCGATTCCTTGGGGGTGGCCCTTAACCCCATCTTCACTTTTGGGGTTGAGATCATCCAGGGGCTAAGATCGATGAAATCGTGAAAACCGTGAGATTAGTATTGGCGAACCCGCACGTCCTTACGGACAACGGATTTTAAGGCCACTTGGAATTGACTTCATAGCAGGTACGGTTACACGCGGGATTGGTCAGCGTTCGATGACAAGCAATATCCAGGTCGCACCCATCCATCTTTCATCGACATACCGCCACCACGTGTAGTCGGGGAGGACGATATCGCCTCGGCTTTGTCCGGCAAATATAATGCAAACGGTTTGTCACTCGGCATTGGAAGCCTGAGTGGGACGAACAATCTTGGCTCTTTGTCTAGGGCTGCTCGTGGAAGAGACACCGCCAGGTGGCCCATCTTTCACCTCTTCATGTTTCCACGGTGATTTTACGAAACCACGATAGCAATTCGCCTGCACACACCGAGAATTTCATAAGAAAACTAATGGAATGCGTTTTGCCGCGACGTCCAGCAAAGAAGAGAGAGACGTACGACGGCATGTCGGCGTTTTCGAAGATGAATCAACAACTAGGAGCATGTATGAGACGGAACACTGGAAACATTCATTTGGTCGCACTGGCCCTGATTCTTTCGTTGGCAGGTGTCACCTCGGCCCAGAATAATTTATTGAGTGACCCACAGTTGCCAATGATACCTGGTAACACTCGCACTGTGCCTGAGGGACAGCATTTGAAAATCAACGGCATTGTGGTTAAACGCACCGCTGATTCATTCACTCTGCGAGAGCCGGATGGGACAGAGACTGTAGTGAATCTAACGGATAACACGAACGTCAAGACAATTCGTAAGGGTCTGTTTCGCAAGGATAGAACGTCAGGGGTAGGCTACGTTCTGCGCGGACTTCGTTTGGAGGCCGAAGGAAGAGGTAACCCGGAAGGCCAACTTGTAGCAGCCAAGATACGGTTCGAAGAAAATGATCTCAGAACCGCCCAGGCACTCGAAGCCCGCGTTGACCCGGTCGAGAACGTGGCTAATTCCGCGAAAGCACTGTCGGAGTCAAACGAACAACGGATCACTGCGACTGAGCAGAATGCAGAGAAGCTCTCGGGACAGATCAATGAATTAAGCGCCGTTGCTGAAGCGGCTGGCGCTCAGGCTAAGCAAGCACAGGCGACTGCTGATAATGCAACGGCGTTAGCAAACAGTGCTAACGACCGGATTAATGGTCTGGACGATTACGAGATGGTCCAGTCGATCACTGTCCATTTCCGCTCAGGCAGCGCTGTTCTGTCAGAGGCCGCAAAAGCGGAGATCGATGAGGCAGCCACAAGGGTGAAGACCGAAACATTAAAGGGTTGGGTAGTCGAAGTCGTAGGCTATGCAGATTCGATGGGCAACACGGACCGCAACCGCTCGCTGAGTGAACGCCGAGCGGAAAACGTGATTAACTACCTTGTCACAACTTACAATTTACCTTTGCGCCGGTTAGTGCAGCCATTCGGGTACGGTGCATTGAATCCGGTGGCGACGAATGATACCGGCGAAGGTCGGAGTCTAAATCGGCGAGTGGAGATTAGAGTTCTCGTTAGCAAAGGGCTCAATTCTTCAGCTAGTCTTTGAGATTTGTTTGCGTGTTATGTCATTCAACCCGTGGGCGCGTTCACATACCGCGTCCACGACTCCTGCCATCCTGAACCGCATTTAGTACCAACGGCAGACCACACTGTGAGATTGCTTTGAGAACCAAGAAGACGAGTTCCAGGTAAGAGTTCACGATAGTTTTCTTAGCCCCACTACGATCAAAAAGCAAAGAAGCCGTCTGAAGTCAGGCTCAATACTCAAGATTCATTCACGTACCAGTCGAACAAATCAAGCAGAGTCTGAAAAACTTTGTTGCCGAATGTCCGGATAGAGCGCAGCACCAAAACATCACTTGCCTGGGCCACAGAAGCCGGCTGATGCTTCCGCCGTTATCGCTGGAATTTCAAGGTAACAGATCTTGCCGTGGGACATATCGCTCTCCAATCATTCGATACTAGGCAACTACCGCCGCCTAACGCTGTGCTCGAGCGGCTTGCCCACGCAACCTAACAAGAAGCCCGCTCATGGCGAGAGTCCGCTCCAAGCGCGTTAGCCGCGTCTTGCATTTGAACATGATGTTTATGATGCGGGTATCATCGCTTAAGAAACTCATTTAAGCTGAGCATAAATATTCCTTTTTGCTCATCAAAGGCGGCGTG
>Ga0207701_10006214_pt1 | contig 11946 bp, 9 predicted proteins | sample KBSSwiSSwithPhiX_FD_184294 | JGI IMG/M metagenome (GOLD analysis project Ga0207701, IMG submission 184294) | Switchgrass rhizosphere bulk soil microbial communities from Kellogg Biological Station, Michigan, USA, with PhiX - S5 (SPAdes) (version 2) | ecosystem: Environmental > Terrestrial > Soil...
TTCGAGGCCGGCGGCAACATCGAAGGCGGTCTTCCCTACACCGACTGGTCGCGTGAGATTCGCAAGCAACGATTCGAAGTGGACAAGGCGAAGGACAATCCGGACGCCAACTGCATGCCGATGGGATTCCTCCAGTTCCATCAGCAGCCGCAGCCGCGCAAGATCATCCAGACGAAGCAGATGATCCTGATCGAGTACGAGGCCAACTACGGCATCCGTCACATCTACCTCGACGGCCGCAAGCTTCCGCCGCAGGGTGAGCCGCAGCCGTGGTGGTATGGCTACTCGGTTGGAACCTGGGACGGCGACACGCTCGTCGTCGAGACGAACAACCTGCGGGGCGCGGAAGACGGCCCCTGGGACGGATGGCTGGACGTCAACGGCAGCCCCTACAGCCGCGAAGCGAAGTTCATCGAGCGCATTCGACGACCGAAGTTCGGCCAGTTGCAGATCGACACGACACTAGAAGATTCGAAGGCCTACACAAAACCGTGGACGGTGCGCATCGATCAGCGATACCTGCCCGACCAGGAACTGATCGAGTTCGTCTGTAACGAGAACCAGCAATTCCGTCGCCGCATCAAGATCGACTGACTGAAGAGGGGTCAGACCCCTTCACGCTTCCCCGGCGTCATGTTCGAGCGCTACACGGAACAGGCGCGACGCGCGCTCTTCTTCGCCCGCTACGAGGCGTTCCAGGTTCGGAGCGCGTGGATCGAGACCGAGCATCTTCTGCTCGGTCTCTTTCATGAAGAACAGTCACCAACGGTGCGCGTGTTCGCGCGCGCGAATCTCTCGGTAGACGGCGTGCGCCGCGAAATCGATGCGCGGACGGCACGCCGGAGCTTAACGCCTCCGTCGAACGAGGTGCCGTTCAGCGACGAAGCCACGTCTGTGCTCGCCTATGCCGCGCAGGAGGCTGACCGGCTGCTGCACCAGCACATCGGGACCGAACATCTGCTGCTTGGTCTCTTCCGCGAGGAACGCGGCATGGCGGCCACGATCCTCGCAGAGCAGGGACTGCGTATTGCGACGGTTCGCGATCAGATCGTGGAAATGCTCAGCGCCTCACTGCCCTTACCCGCGGGCTTTCCATTCAGTCGGTTTGTCGCTCCCGCCGAGGCGTCGGGCCTGCGGATCTCGCCGAGCCGACGGAATCCGCACGAGGGACCGATGGCAGTCACCAGTCCTCGGAGCGTCAGCGCTGATGGATTCACGTTAAAGGAGCTCATCGCCTGGGCCTACCGCGCTGACGTTCGCAGGGTGGAAATGCCGGTCGAACTCGACACCCGCGAGAGATACGATGCGCGACTCGATCTGCCCGCCCCACACGGCTGGCCCGCGCTGGATCGCCTCGTCCAGGAAGGCATCAACACCCACTTCGATATCGAAGTGACACACGAGACGAAGTCGATCGACGTCTTCATCCTGACGGCATCGGATGGCCCATGCCCGGGACGCCGTAGACAGGAGGAACTCGATGGCGGAAAGGCAACCTACGCGGGATTCAGCACGGTGGACTTCTCGACGTCCGAAGCCTTGCCATTCTCGGGCCTCGAGTGGCGCGATCGCCTTCATTCGATTGGTCCGATCATCCTGACCGCGACGACGATCTCCGATTTCGCCCGCTGGCTCGAGGAGTTCGTCGGTCAACCGATCGTCGACGAGACCGGCCTCGCCGGGACGTACGACATCGAAGTTGAGGGTGAGATGCAAGGCCTGGACGAATTACGTCACGCGCTCATCGAACAACTGGCGCTGGTGCTGACCAGGACGCAGCGCGATCTCCCGGTCCTGGCTGTGTATCGAGTGACGTCATAACTCGGGCAAGCGGTGGTGTTAGGCTGAACGCATATGACCGCACACGACGCCGTGACACGCGGACGCGCGGCATTCGATCGGAAGGCATGGTCCGAGGCCTACCGCGAGCTCGCGCTCGCCGATCGGCAGACACCCCTCACCCCGGAGGATCTGGACAACCTCGCCACGGCGGCGTATCTCGTCGGCGAAGAGTCCATCGCCAGCGACGCGCGCGCCCGTGCGCATGCCGCTTTCGTCGAACGCGGCGACCTTGTTCGCGCGGCGCGCAGCGCCTTCTGGCTTGGCTATGCGCTGATCAGCATGCCGGCGCAACAGTCCCAGGGCAATGGTTGGTTCGCGCGGGCGAAGCGACTGCTCGACGACGCTGGCGAGGAGCGCGTCGAGTACGGGCTGCTCCTGTGCACGCAGGGCTACCTGAAGATCGTCGAAGGTGATCTCACGTCGGCGCTCGGCATGTTCGAGCAAGCCGATCGCGTGGGAACGCAGTTCTCCGACATCGACGTCACCTCGCTCGCGCGCCACGCACAGGCGCGCGTGCTGCTGCGGATGAATCGACGTGCTGAAGGCTTCGCCCTGCTGGACGAAGTCATGCTCGCCGTCACGGGCGGCGAGGTCGTTCCGATGATCGCGGGCGTGATCTACTGCAGCATGATCAGCGCGTGCTACGACGTGTTCGACGTCGATCGCGCGCAGGAGTGGACGAATGCGCTGAGCGGCTGGTGCGCCGCCCATCCAGACATTGCGCCCTTCCGTGGCCAGTGTCTGGTTCGGCGTTCGGAGCTGATGCAGCTGCACGGGGAATGGGACGACGCGGTGGCCGAGGCGCACCGGGCGACCACGCTGCTCGCGCGGGCGGCAGTCGAAACCGAGGTCGGCGCCGCCCATTACCAGGAAGGCGAGCTCCATCGCCTTCGCGGAGATCTGGCGCGTGCGGAGGAATCGTACCGTCGCGCCAGCCAGTCGGGACGAAAGCCCTACCCCGGCCTCGCACTGCTGCGTCTTGCGCAGGGCAACGTCGAGGCCGCCGGCGCTGCGGCCCGTCGCATGCTCGAGGAGACACGAGACGCGCGCAGTCGCGCGCGGTTGCTTGGTGCGGCGGTAGAGATCATGCTCGCGCGGCACGATATCGCATCGGCTCGCGCTGCCGCAGACGAGCTCTCGCAGATCGCCCGTACGTTCGAATCACGTGTCCTGCACGCGACAGCGGCGCAAGCGTGTGGTGTGGTCAGCCTCGCAGCTGGAGAATCCGGCGCTGCGTTGGAGTTGCTGCGAAGCGCGTTGACAGCCTGGCAGGAGCTGCATGCGCCGCATGAAGTGGGACGCATTCGCGAGCTCATTGGCCGCGCGTATCGTCTGCTCGGTGACGAAGAAGGTGCGCAGATGGAGTTCGATGCCGCGCAAGACACCTTCGATCGCCTCGGCGCCGCTCCTGACGCGGCCCGTGTCGCGTCGCTGGTCGCCCATCCGGCGGCGCCCATGTCAGGCGCGCTGACCGGCCGTGAGGTCGAGGTGCTGCGACTGGTCGCTACGGGAAAGACCAATCGTGCGATCGCCCTCGACCTTTCCATCAGCGAAAAGACCGTGGCTCGTCACCTGAGCAACATCTTCACCAAGCTCGACCTGCCATCCCGCTCTGCCGCAACGGCTTACGCGTACGAGCACAAGCTGATTTAACTCCCAACCTCCAACTACCAACTCCCAAACCGGACTGACCTTGGGAGTTGGAAACTTGGGCGTTGGGATTTGACAAGAGTTTCCCTACATAGAAATACCCACGCCGATCACACGCTCAGATTGGGCATTTCTGCCGATGCGCGACCCACCGCGATCGTTCTACCTTGTTGGTACAGCGGAGGCACCATGCGCAACGAATCTCACACAGAGCGGATTGACACTGTCGTCATCGGCGCCGGTCAGGCCGGCCTCTCGGTTGGGTATCACCTCAGTCAACGCGGCGTGCCGTTCGTTATTCTCGACGCCAACGAACGCATCGGCGATCAATGGCGGCACCGCTGGGATTCGCTGCGGCTCTTTACCCCGGCGCGATTTGCGGGTCTCGACGGCATGACGTTCCCGGCGCCGCCGAACTCTTTCCCCACCAAGGACGAGATGGGGAATTTCCTCGAACACTATGCGCGAACGTTCAAACTGCCCGTACTATCCAGCACGCGCGTGGAACGCGTGTCGCGTCACGGCGATGGGTTTCTCGTCATCGCCGGTACTCGACGCTTCGAAGCCCGCAACGTCGTCGTGGCCATGGCGAACTATCAGCGCCCCCGCGTGCCACCGTTCGCGAAAGAACTCGACCCAGGCATCGTCCAGATCCATTCCTACGACTACCGCAATCCTGCGCAGCTCTGCGACGGGGACGTCCTCGTCGTCGGAGCAGGCAACTCCGGCGCAGAGATTGCGCTCGAAACGTCGCGCGCACACACAACGTGGATGTCGGGTCGCGATGTCGGCCACGTGCCATTCGATATCGACGGCCTCGCCGCTCGTCTCCTCTTGTTCCGCCTGGTGCTGCGCGTGCTTTTTCACCGCATCCTGACAATCGCAACACCGTTCGGCCGCGCCATGCGCCCGAAGGTGCTCCATATCGGCGGCCCACTCGTGCGAACGAAGCCAAGAGACCTCGACACTGCCGGCGTTCGGCGCGTACCTCGTGTAGCGGGCGTCCAGCACGGGCTGCCAGTCCTCGTTGACGGCCGTGTCCTCGCCGTGAAGAACGTGGTGTGGTGTACCGGCTTCCATCCGGGATTCTCGTGGCTCGATCTCCCGGTCTTCGCTCCAAACGGCGATCCCATGCACGAGCGTGGCATCGTGAGTAGCCATCCGGGCCTCTACTTTGTCGGGCTGCACTTCCTCTACGCGTTCTCGTCCACGATGATTCACGGAGTCGGCCGCGACGCTGAGCGGATCGCGAGTCACGTCGCGGCACGCGCGAGCCGCGCGACGGAACGGCCGGCAGTCGCGTCGAGCGCCGCCTGATCCCTTGCCCCCTTGCGCTTCGACAGGAGACGCGCTAGGCTCCTGTCGAAGTACAAGGGGTGAGGCCATGTCCGACGAACAGATCGATCTCCCGCAAGGCACCCTCGACCTCCTGATCCTGAAGACGCTCGCACTCGAGCGACGCCACGGCTGGGCGATCTCGGAGCGTCTGCATCAGATCTCCAGCGCCACACTGAGAGTTCGCCAGGGGTCGCTCTACCCCGCCCTCCACCGCCTCGAGCGCCGTGGATGGATCAAGGCGTCGTGGGGCACGTCAGACAACAACCGCCGCGCGAAGTACTACGAGCTGACGAAGAAAGGGCGCACGCGCCTGGAAACGGAGATCTCCGCCTGGCGGAAGCTGACGACGGCCGTTTCACAAGTCATCGAGAGCGTGTAGGGACGTCCCGATGCTGAGCGATCTTCTTCATCGCCTGCGCGCGCTCTTTCGTCGCAACGCCGTCGAACGCGAGCTCGACGAGGAGATGCGCTTCCACCTGGAACAGCAGGTCGACTCCTACGTGCGTGAGGGGCTGTCTCGGTCCGAGGCAGCGCGGCGCGCGAGGCTCGAGTTCGGCGCTCTCGAACACATCAGAGACGAGCATCGCGACGCGCGTGGGATTGGCGTGATGAGCCACCTCGGTCGCGATCTGCGCCACGGCCTTCGTCAGTTCCGCCGATCACCGGGCTTCACTGCGCTCGCGGTGCTGTGCCTGGGGCTTGCCATCGGCGTGAACACGTCGATCTTCGGCGTCCTGAACTCAGTGCTCCTCCGGCCGATGCCCGTGCAGCAGCCGGAGCGACTGATCGTCGTCAGCCGCGGCGACACCGCCAGCTTCTCGCATCCGACCTACCGCGAGTTCCGCGATCGCAACCGCACACTGTCTGGACTCGCGGCCTCGATGCCGAGCGAATCCGACCTCGACATCGACGGCAGCAGCACGTTCGTCGCCGCGGAGGCGGTGTCGGGAAACTACTCGACGGTGATCGGCGTACGGACGGCGATCGGGCGCTGGTTCTCGAGTGACGCGGAGCCGGCCGCGGTGATCAGCTACGCCGTCTGGCAACGTCAGTTCGATCTCGACCCCAACGTGCTGGGACGAACGATTCGCTCGGAGTCGCAGTCGTATTCGATCGCGGGTGTCGCGCCGCGCGAGTTCAGCGGGATCTTCTCGCCGCTCCGAACAGACATCTGGGTACCGATCGGCACGCGGCCATCGCTCGTCGCGCTGCAGGAAGACAGAACAGCTCGAACACTGATGCTCTTTGGACGGTTGGCCGACAACGCCACACCGGTGCAGGCATCGTCCGAACTCAACACGATCGAGGCGCAGCTCGCTTCGGAGCGCACCTCACCATCGGACGCAGTGGCGCCGATCGTGGCCGATCGGGTCCGCGGCATCGCCAACGTCGGCAATCGCCGGAGAGCCCAGGTCGTCGCAACCTTCCTGACGGCCGTCGTTGCGCTGGTGCTTCTCATCGCCTGCGTGAACGTGGGCAATCTGTTATTGGTGCGCGGCGCCGTCAGGCAGCGAGAGTTCGCACTGCGGCGCGCCTTGGGGGCGAGCCGGCATCGCGTGCTGCAACAACTGCTGACCGAGAGCCTGTTACTGGCGATCGGTGGCGGCGTCTGCGGTCTGGTGCTCGCGCGCTGGACCAATGCTGTACTCGAGCGCTCGCTGCCGCTGGCCCAGGGCCTCTGGCCAATGCAACTGACGTTCGACCTCGACTGGCGGGTGCTCACATTTACCGCCCTCGTGTCGTTGGCCACCACGGTGCTCTGCGGCCTGCTGCCAGCCTGGCGTGCCTCTCGCACGGACGGCCTCGTCGCCTTCAAGGGCGAGATCGTCGTTGGCACGCCTCGCCGGCGTCCACTCGGATTGGTCGCACAGGTCGTGATGTCGTTCGCCCTGCTGCTCGTCGCGGGGACGTTCGTCCAGGCGCTCGTGCGGATGCAGACAGCCGATCCAGGATTTGCTGTGAACGGCCGGCTCTACGCGTACTCGTTTATCCCGACGCCCGGTATCACCCCTGCCACCAGTCGTCAGGTCTACTCACGCGCCATCGACGAACTGAAGGCTCTCCCGGGGATTCGCAACGCGACGCTCTCGTACGCGCTGCCGCTCATGCCGACCGGTCCTGAGTGCGCCGCTCGCGCAAGTGGACCGCGCATTCCGATCACCACAGGCAGCGTCGATCCCGGCTACTTCAAGACGATGAAGATCGACGTGGTGGCGGGGCGGGAGTTCGTGGCCTCGGACAGTCCCGGCAACGCGACCGTGGTGATTGTGAACGAACGCCTGGCCACCGCGTTCTGGCCGAACAGCTCCCCGATTGGCGAGCTCCTCATGATTGGTTGCAACAACGACGTGACGCCCGCCACCGTGATCGGCGTCGCGCGAAACTCGTCGATCCGCTCGCTTGGCGAGAATCCGCAACCACATCTCTACTTCCCGTTCGCGCAGGGATACACCGGCGGCCTCATCGCGATTCTCGTCGAGACGAGCACGCCGCCTGGCGCGCTGGTCGAACCGGTTCGGCGAACGCTGCTGGGACTCGGACAGGGAATCCGTGTCTACACCGTGCAGCCTCTAAGTGAGCACGTCGAGCGGTCCTACAGCGCCATCCGGTGGCAGACGTCTGTCCTCACCGCCTTTGGACTGCTGGCGCTCATCCTCGCTGCCGTTGGACTCTACGGCGTGATCACCTATCGAGTGGCTCTCCGCACGCGCGAGATCGGGGTGCGCATGGCGCTCGGAGCCGGACGCCGCAATGTCTTTCGCGAGGTCGTCGGGCAGGGTCTGTCGATTGCGCTGATCGGCGTCGCGATCGGCGAGGTCCTGACGATCATGGTCGCGCGCGTGCTGGGCGCGCTCGATCCAGACATCCAACCGCCGGGCATCGTCGTGCTCGTCGTCACCGGCCTGATCTGGATCGTCGTCTCGATCCTGGCCACATACGTTCCTGCTGCCCGCGCATCCGGGGTGAACCCGCTGATCGCGCTGCGATACGAATAACATGCTCGAAGCCCGCGGCCTCACGAAGCGATACGGCGGACTCCTCGCACTCGATCGTGTGGACTTCCAGGTCCGCCGCGGCGAGATCCTCGGCTACCTCGGACCCAACGGATCGGGCAAGAGCACCACCGTCAATACCGTGGTGGGTCTCATCGATCCGAGCGGTGGTTCACTCTGGATGGATGGGTCCCCCATCTCGGACGATCCGATCGGCTACAAACGGCGGATCGGATACGTTCCGGAGGAACCGCATCTTTACACGCATCTCACCGCTATCGAATACCTGATGCTGGTCGGCCGGCTCCGCGGTCTTTCGGAGCAGACGCTCGCTCAGAAGATTCCCGCCCTCCTGACGCTGCTCCTGCTCTGGGACAGCCGCTACGCGACCATGGCGGCCTACTCGAAAGGCATGCGTCAACGCGTGCTGTTTGCGGCCGCGCTCATGCACAATCCCGATCTGCTCGTGCTCGACGAGCCGTTCTCCGGGCTCGACGTGACCGCCAGCCTGCTCTTTCGAACACTGCTCCGCCTGTTTGCTGCTGGCGACCGCATGGTGCTCTTCAGCACGCACCGCTTCGACATGGTCGAGAAGCTCTGTTCGCGCGTCGTGATCCTGTCCAGGGGACGGGTCGCCGCGGAGCACGACATGGGGGAGTTCCGCAGTCAGCAGTCGCGGTCGCTCGAGGAGGTTTTCGTCCAGACTACGGGCCAGGACGATTTCACTGCTGTCGCCCGGCAAATCCTCGATCTGATGCAACCATGACGCGCGGGGTCCTGGCCGCATGGCGGCAGCGTTTCACCGAACGCGAGGAGTGGCGCCTCACCGAGCACTTCTTCCGCGCCTTGTTCGACTTCGGCTTCCTGAGCGATCTCGCGGCCGATTCGTTCAAGCGCGTGCTCATCGGATCGGTGGGCGGCTTCATCGCGTTCGGGTTGCTGCTGACGCGCGCGTTCATGGTCAAGTACGCAATGCTGCTTGGCACTGGGACGCCCGAACGGTACCGACGTGCGCTGCTCGGCGACGACATGCTGATCATCGGGCTACCGATGCTGCTGGTCGCGTTCGTGACGCTGCTCGTCAGCCACTCGTTGTTCCCGGACGAGCGGGACTTCCGCATCCTCGGGCCGCTGCCAGTGCGCAGGTTCGTCGTTTTCCGTGCCAAGTTGACCGCGCTCCTGATGTTCGCGGGGCTGTTCACTGCCGCCGCGCATGTCTCGCTCCTGCCGCTGACCCTCCTCACATCGTTCAATCCCTGGGGCGAACACAATGTGCTCCTCAGGTTAATCGCGTGGGGCATTGCCAGCATCGCTGGCTCGGCATTCGCCGTCCTCACCGTCACGGCCGTGGTCGGAGCACTCGTCCTCGCTCTGTCGCGCAGTCAACTCCAGTCTTTGTCGACGTTCATGCGCAGTATGGTGCTGGGCCTGCTCGTGGTGTGTCTCCCTCTGGTCTCGCATCTACCGACGCTCGGGGGGGCGCTCTCGAGCCGGGCACCATGGATGCTGTTCGTGCCCCCCGCGTGGTTCCTCGGATTTCAACGCACGCTTCAGGGCCTTGCGGACTCCTGGCTCGTTCAACTCGGTGTCGTGGGATTGCTCGCGACGCTGCTTGCGGCCACCGTCGTCGGCGTCACGTACCTCGTGCTGTTCCGGCAGTTCGAGCGTCTCATGCTTCGTCCGGCGCCGACGTCAGCACCATGGTGGCGCGCCGATCGACTCTCAGTCCGAACGCGAGTGTCACCCGCGTTCGAAGGCGCCTATCGCTTTACGGTGAAGACCATCGGCCGCAGCCAGCTGCATCAGGGCGTGCTCGTCGGCTTGTCGGCATGCGGCATTGGACTGGCGACGATCTTCCTGACGTCGGCTCGATTGACTACGTCGGCGACGTTCGTTCCGTTCGTGCTGATGTTCGCGTGCGGCGTGGGCGCGCGCGCAGCCCTCGCGTTGCCGATCGAGTATCGAGCAAACTGGGTTTTTCAGGTGACGGAGGACCGAATCGCCCGGCGAGAACAGCTTCGCGCTGTCGATCGCCTCGTGACGCTCTACGTGATTGGCGTGCCTCTGATCGCCGCAGTGCCACTCCTATGGATGGCTTACGGGACGAACGCGTTGCTTCCATTTGCTGTCGTTCCAGTGGTGGGGCTCGTCTTCGTGCACGCCGTGCTGCTCGACTGGCGGCGCATCCCGTTCACATGCTCGTATCTGCCGGGTAAACGGTTCATCGGCCACAGCGCGCTCATCGGGGTGGCTGCCTGCGTCCTTTTCACACTCACGTCTGGAGCGTTCGTCCGTCTGGCAGTGGTTGACGGGACACAGGGCAGCGTCGTCGTCGCCTCGCTGCTGCTCATCGGATACTGGCTCAGAGAAAGACGCCTTCTCAACTGGACCAGGACCCCGCTCATGTTCGAAGATGAGTTTCCCGATCAGACAATCCAGCTACAGTTGTAACCCGGCCGCCGGAACGAACACCGACGCGTACGCGTCTGAAGCAGCTAGAATCTGCTGACTGTCAACGTGTCTCACCATGTGAGGTCCAACCACTATGAAGAGAGCGCTTCGACACGTCATCGCAGGGGTGGCGCTGATGCTGTGGGCCATTCCCAGCCTCGCGCAAAGCGCGGACGAGATCATCGAAAAGCACCTCGCGGCGACGGGAGGGCGTGCGGCGCTGAGCAAGGTCACGTCGCGGGTCTCGAACGGAACGATCACCCTCACCACTCCGATCGGCGATCTGAAAGGGACGATCGAGCTGTATCAGAAGAAGCCGAACAAGACTCGAACGCTCATCAAGCTGGACGCGACCGCGCTTGGCGGTGGCCAGATCGTCAGCGATCAACGATTCGACGGCACGAATGGATACGTGGTCGACTCGTTCCAGGGCAATCGCGACATCACCGGCGATCAACTGGAAGCGATGAAGAGCGGCGGGTTCCCGACACCGTTTCTCAATTACAAGGAGAGCGGTATGACCGCCGCGCTCGGCAATCGTGAGAAGGTAGACACGCGCGATGTCTACATGATCCAGCTCACACCGAAGGCAGGGCCAGGCGTCAAAGCGTTCTTCGATGCCGAGAGCTTCATGCTCGTGAGGACGATCCTCACGATCACCGTTCCTCAGCTCGGAGGCCCGATCGACCAAGTCGTGGATTTCTCGGACTTCCGCGACGTCGACGGGATCAAGATTCCGTACGTGACGAAGTCGTCGAACCCAGTCCAGACGGTCCTCGCAACCGTCACCGAGGTCAAGCAGAACACGGACGTCGACGACAGCTCGTTCGCCAAGCCGGCTCAATAACGGAAGGCCGTATGTTCAGGTTTGCATGGCTGCCTGTTGCGCTTCTCATCGTCGGCTGCAGTGAACCGGCCGGCGAGACGCGCCGGGAACAGCAGTCGATCGACCTCGCCGGGACACAGTCGGCGCGCGTCCATCTCGCGATGGGCGCTGGCGAGCTGATGGTTGGAAGCGGTGCGAGCACGCTCGTGGAAGCGGAGTTCACCTACAACCTCGATCGCCTGAAGCCGACCGTCGAGCATCACACGAGCGGCGGTGAGACCGACGTCGCGATCTCGCAGACGGAGACAGGCAGCTTCAACTTCGGCAACGTCGTCTCACGCTGGGACCTGCGACTGAACAACGGAGTCCCGCTCGACGTCATCGCGAAGCTTGGCGCCGGCGAAGCGCACATGAACCTGGGCGACCTCACCCTGCGAAGGCTCGACGTCGGTATCGGCGCCGGAGAGGTGCACGTGGATCTGCGCGGAATGCCGAAGCGCAGCTACGGCGTCGAGATCAAGGGCGGTGTCGGCGAGACCGTCGTCTACCTGCCGCGCACCGTCGGCATCTCCGCAACGGCCGCCGGCGGCATCGGGTCGATTACGATGAACGGCCTTGAAAAGCGCGGTGAGCGGTGGATTAACACCGGCCATGAGAGCGATCCTGTGCAGATCACGCTCGACGTCAAAGGCGGCATCGGCGAAATCACCGTCCACGCACAATAGCGCCGGTACGAACGGGCTGAGATACTCCGACCTGGAAAATAAGCTCGGCGCCGCGATCGACGCTAGAGCGGCATCACTGTCACGGTGAACCCCTCCTGATTCGGCGCCGCGTACTGACGAT
>Ga0207701_10006216_pt1 | contig 11945 bp, 10 predicted proteins | sample KBSSwiSSwithPhiX_FD_184294 | JGI IMG/M metagenome (GOLD analysis project Ga0207701, IMG submission 184294) | Switchgrass rhizosphere bulk soil microbial communities from Kellogg Biological Station, Michigan, USA, with PhiX - S5 (SPAdes) (version 2) | ecosystem: Environmental > Terrestrial >...
GCCGATTTGCCCGCATGTCCTCACGAATCGATCGATCATTGTCGCCGAAGGATCGACAATTGAGATCGAAGCGAGCGATCCCGACTATCCAGTGTTCCTGACGCTGGATGGGCGCAAGCCGATCCATGTTGAACGCGGATCCGTAGTCACCATCCGCAAAGCAAAGAAAACGCTACCACTGGCGTCGCTGCCGCATGCCTCATTCTTTAGCGTGGTGCGGCAAAAATTGAAGTGGAGCGGAAGCAACCTCTGAGCTGCCTGGCGCCAACAGAACGCACGGGGCGCCGTGTTCCAAAAGGCGCTGGCGGAACAAGTATGCTGAAGTTCGTGCGACTGGTTAGCGACCGGTAGGCCCCTGAGGAGGAGGCTCAGGCGGCGGTGTCGGCGTTTCTTTCCTTTGTGCCATTCCAAATCCGTAAATGAATAAGGCAGCATAGTCGAGGGGTAATTTTCAAAAAAGGTGAAAGGCGAGGATACGTCTCGATTTTATATGACATATATTGTCTGATGTTGTAAATGTAAGGGTTCTAGCAATCCCCGGGCCCTGATGGAAAGCATTTCCTATCCCGCCTCGTCTGCGACTCTGAACATCGCTCGCAGCCTCTTGACGTTGCGCTTTCGGCTGATAGCGTCGGCCCGATGAATATTTTTCGCGCCGCCGTAGCGTCGGTTCTTGGCCTTTGTGTGATTTTCACTTGTGTAGCACCCGTGCGTGCTGCGCGCGAGGAAGCGTCCCCTAGCGTCCAGGACGTGATGACACCGGGCGAATTCAAGGCGGCCGGTTTGAACAAGCTTTCGCCGGAGGAATTGCAAAAACTGAACGCCTGGCTGCAAGGCTACAGAGAAGTCGCCGAAAAAAAAGCTACGGCGCGGGCCGAGAAGGTTGAACACACCAAGATGGATCTGCTCGTCAGCCGTGTGGATGGGACCTTTAACGGATTGACCGGCAGGACCGTGATCCGTTTAGAAGATGGAACTGTATGGAAACAGGCAAACGCCGATGACCGATATCGACCCAGGGTAACTGATCATCCGGCAGCCGTCGTCATTCACGGCGTCTTCGGGTACAAAATGCAAGTTGAGGGAACCCAGGAGTTTTACGTCGACCCAATCCGAAATCCTTAAAGGCGGTCGGGGTTCCGTGCGGGTAAGGACCGGAGAGTCTAGCCACGTGCATTTTTCATGGTGAAAATCGAATCTCTCTAATCGCAAGACAACTTATTCGAGCCTCTTCGCCACATTATTTCTGCGTATTCGTGAAAAGTTTATACGCCGATCCAGCCGTCAAGAATGCCGCTCTGATCGCGATCTGAAAGTCCTATCCCTCTATTCCAGCGGAAGCTCGATGCGCTCTTCCGGTTCCCGCGGAACAAGGCCATTCCGCGCGATGATCCGTGCGCAAGTATTCCACCGAAGTATTGGGTCGTCATATCCCGGCGGTCGAATCGATTCGGCTTTTTCGAACCAAGTCATCGCCTCCCGCAAAAGATCGTAAGCCTGAAACCGGCAATCCGGCGTGTTCTGGCGCAGTTTCATCTTCGCGCGGCGTTCCGCCACGATTCCGGAATAATACGCATGATCGTATGCTGATTTCATCCGCGACAGCAACTCCTTGGTTTGCGTATCGCTGACGCCGTAGCCCTTTTCGAATCGATCAGTCAACGCGAGCAGGAGCGTAATGAGTGCCTCTTGATTTTCCGGGTCAACATGGAGAATATCGAGACAGATGCTCTCCGCTTCGCCCGGTTCGTTGAGTAAACGGTAGCGCTCGGCTTTTTCGAGCGCCGTAGGAATTGCGTCTTTGTGGAGAGTTTTCAGTTCGCTCATGCTTTCGCGGATGGTTAACTCGTTACATCGTGAGTCGGGCGCAAGGCAAATCGATTCACGATTTACGAATCTCGATTGTCGAATCACTCTTCTTCTTAAACCATCTCCAGAACCATCCCAGCGGATCATAGAAATCGTCCACTACTCGTTCCTTCAGGGGAATAATTCCGTTATCGGTGATTTGGATGCTTTCAGGGCAAACCTTTGAGCAGCATTTGGTGATGTTGCAATAGCCGATCCCCTGCTTGTTTCGCAATTCCTCGATACGATCTGCCGTGTCGAGCGGATGCATCTCGAGCGCAGCGACGTGAATCAAGAACCGCGGTCCAATAAATCTCTCGTGCATCTCATGATCGCGCAGCACGTGGCAGACGTCCTGGCAAAGAAAGCATTCGATGCATTTGCGGAATTCCTGCACACGATCGATGTCCTCCTGCTGCATCCGCCATGTGCCGTCGGGCGCATCGGGAGGCCGCGGCTTAAACGGCTTGATTTTTTTCTTAACGCGAAAATTCCAGGAGACGTCTGTGACCAGGTCTTTCAAAACTGGAAAAGCTTTCATCGGCTCGACGGTCACCGGTTTCTCCAGCGGAAGCTCGCTGAGTCGCGTCATACACATCAGTTTTGGCATCCCATTGACTTCCGCCGAGCAGGAGCCGCACTTGCCAGCCTTACAATTCCAGCGGCATGCCAGGTCCGCCGCCTGTGCGCGCTGAATATCATGAATCGCGTCAAGTACGACCATGCCCTCGGCAACGTCGGTGGTGTAATCACGAAATTCGCCGCCTTTGGCATCGCCTCGCCAGACCTTGAACGTGGCTTTCATGATATTAAACCACGGATAATGCGGATTACCCTGATACAAAAACAATCCGCTCTATCCGTGTAGTCTCTGGTCATTTCATCTCCTCGATGATTTGCTTCAAATAATCCGGCATTTCCGGCAAGGGTTCCAAACGAATCTGCATTGAACCATCCTCGGTTTTCGAGATCATCGTATTTACTTTTGCAAACTGCTCGTCCTTGTCGGGATAATCACCCCGGAACTGTGCGCCGCGACTTTCTTTTCTTTCCAGCGCCGCGCGCGTAATCGCTTCCGAAACGGTGAGTAGATTCTTCAAATCAAGCGCAGTGTGCCAGCCCGGATTATATTCACGATTACCGCTGACCGCCGCTTTTTCAGCCCGCTTTTTGAAATCATCAATCTTCCCCAGGGCCTCGCGCATTTCGCTTTCGTTACGCACGATCCCAACCAAATCTTGCATGGTGTCCTGCAAGTCCTTTTGCACCTGATAAGGACTTTCGCTGCTACTTCGGTCGAATGGAGCGAGCGCTTCATTCGCGGCATTTTCGATTTGTTCCGCCTGAAGCCGATCGATTGTGCCTAACGAATTCTCTTTTGCGAACTTTGCAGCGAATTCGCCGGCGCGTTTTCCGAAAACCAAGAGATCGGACAGCGAATTGCCACCCAGGCGGTTGGCGCCGTTAATTCCAGCGGCGCATTCGCCTGCGGCGAACAAGCCGCGCACCCGCGACATTTGCGTATCTGAATCAACGTGCACACCGCCCATGACGTAATGCGTTGTTGGGCCGACCTCCATCGGTTGGTCCGTGATGTCGATGTCGGCGAGTTGCTTGAACTGGTGATACATGCTGGGCAGTTTGCGCTTAATGTGCTCGGCCGCGTTCGGCAGCTTTTGTTTGATCCAGGAAATGTCGAGGTAAACGCCGCCATGCGGGCTTCCCCTGCCCTCCTTGATCTCACGCACGATACACCGTGAGACATGATCGCGTGTTAGCAGTTCCGGCGGACGTCGCGCGTCTTTGGCGCCCTGGCAATAACGCCAGCCTTCCTCTTCGTTATCCGCAGTTTGAGCGCGGTAATTTTCCGGAATCGCATCGAACATAAAACGGCGACCTTCATTATTGGTCAGGATCCCGCCTTCGCCGCGCACGCCTTCGGTCACCAAGATTCCCATCACACTTGGTGGCCAGACCATGCCGGTGGGATGAAATTGCACAAACTCCATGTCGATCAGATCTGCGCCGGCGTCATAAGCGAGCGTGTGGCCGTCGCCAGTGTATTCCCAACTGTTACTGGTGATTTTGTAGGCCCGACCAATTCCACCGGTGGCCAACACCACCGCTTTGGCACGGAAAATCTTGAAGCGTCCACGTTCGCGTTCGTAACCAAACGCCCCGACCACGCGGTCGCCGTCTTTAAGAAGCGAAAGAATCGTGTGCTCCATATAGACATCGATGCCCCGATGCACACCGTGATCCTGCAGAGTGCGAATCATTTCCAAGCCTGTGCGATCGCCCACATGCGCGAGGCGTGGATATTTATGTCCTCCAAAATGCCTCTGTAGAATGCGACCGTCTTTGGTGCGGTCGAACACGGCGCCCCACGCTTCGAGTTCTCGGACACGATCAGGCGCTTCCTTGGCATGCAGCTCCGCCATTCGCCATTGATTCACGTATTGCCCGCCGCGCATGGTGTCGGCGAAATGCACTTTCCAGTTGTCTCGCTCATCGACATTTGCTAGTGCAGCGGCAATCCCGCCTTCCGCCATAACGGTATGCGCTTTGCCTAACAAAGATTTACAAACCAGCCCGACGCGCACATCGGCCGAGGAAGCTTCAATCGCCGCACGCAGACCGGCGCCTCCTGCTCCGATTACCAGGACATCATGTTCGAGCGTTTCGTAATCGGCCATGGGAAGAGGTTAAAAGAGTTAAAAGGGTTACACGCTAAAAAGGCAGACCGTTTTAACTTTCTAACATTTTAACGATCATACGCGGCTATAAGAGCCGCCAATCGTGCCAGACGCCCATCGCACACAGGCGGACGTAAAGATCGGCAAAGCCGACCCAGAATAGACTGAGCCAGGCCCAAAGCGTGTGACGGCGATTTAAACAGCCCACGCATGTGTAGGCGCGATAGCACCGGGGCGCTTTGGAAAATTGATCTAAAAGGCCGCCAGCCAGATGCCGCAGCGAATGACAACCAAACGTATAACCGGACAGCAGCGCGACGTTGATCGCCAACACGATCGTGCCGACGCCGATCCCAAATCCATCTGGAAACCAAAGTGCCTTCCAAACATCGTAGGCTAGAAAGAGAAGGAACAAGATCGCGAGGTAGAGGAAGTAGCGATGGACGTTTTGCATGATGAGCGGAAACGAACGCTCGCCCCAATAGGTCTTACGCGGCTCGCCCACGGTGCATGCCGGCGGATCAGCCCAGAATGATTTATAGTACGCCCCGCGATAGTAGTAGCACGTCACCCGGAATCCGCCCGGGGCCCAAAGAACGAGTAGTGCTGGAGAAAATATTAACCAGACTGGCCACCAGCTGGGCTTCGGTCCGAACCAGCTGTGAGGCGAATCTCCAAGAATTTCAGGCGAGTAAAATGGCGAGATGTAATTGCCAAAAAAGTAGTTCTGTCCCTGAAAAGCGGCCCACGTTGAATAGACGATGAAAATCGACAACCCGATAAACACAAGCAGCGGTTGGGTCCACCAGACATCAGCGCGCATGGTCTCGCCGAATGACCGGCGTGGTAGCGTTGCTGTCCCATTCATTTGTTTTCCGCTCCTTCCACGGGCAACTTCGCTTTTTTCCATGCTTCCCAGCTGCCGGGAACATTCCACAGATCGGTAAATCCTAATGGCTTCAGAATGCTGGTAACGATGCTCGCGCGATAGCCACTCCCGCAGTAAACGGCCGTCGGTTTGTTGCGGTCGAGTTCAGCCATTCGTTTGGCAATTTCCGGCACAAAAATGTGCTGCGCTCCAGGGACATGTCCCTTCTTCCATTCGCCCGGTGAACGCACATCGACAATCTGCAGCGAGTCCTTCCGTTTATTCAATTCGTGCACGCTCATCTGTCCGATTCCTTCCAGCGGAAATCCTGCCGCGTCCCATGCTTTCATTCCACCGATCAGGTATCCGGCGAATTTTGTAAAACCGGTACGCACAAACAGCCGCACCATTCGTTCAAGATCATCATCGTTCTCCATGACGAGAAGAATTGGTTTTTCCGGATCAAGCATCCAGCCCGCCCAGATGGAGAGAATCGGTGTGCCGCCGATGTTGAGCGCGCCGGAAATATGACCGCCTCCAAACGCAAGCATCGTGCGTACGTCCACGAGAACACCAGCCTTCTTATCGATTGCTTCCTGGAATGCCTTGGGTGGAAGACCCGGAACATGTGGGAGGTTCCCAAGCACTTTTGGTCCCTCCGCGTTCACCCTTTTCATGAGCGGATAATAATGCGGCACCGGGGGCGCAGTTGTGATCGCGAAATCAGTGAAACTCTTCGCGTCGGCGAATTGCAAAAATCTATTAAACTTTCGCTCGTAACCGATCGTGCTGCTCAGTCTCGCTCCGATATCGGCTCCGCACGGGGAACCCGCGCCGTGATTGGGATAGATCATCACGTGATCGGGGAGCTTCAAATAAAAGTCGCGCAAGGTATGGAATTGTTGTTCCGCGAGCTGCCTGGTGTGTTTCTCGCCTAACAAGTCGGGACGACCAGCGGACGAAACGAAGAGTGAATCGCCGGTGAGCACCGCCCACGGCTCTTCCGGATGGTCCATCTCGGACAGCAAATACGACATGTGCTCCGGCGTATGCCCCGGAGTATGCCGTGCCGTGACGAGCACTTCGCCAAACGTGAAACGGTCGCCGTCTTTTATTTTTTCAGGTCCAAAGCCGTACTCGGCACCGCCTTCTCCACTGGAATAAATCTTTGCCGATTCAAGGCGCGCGCAAAGCTCGCGCGAGCCGCTGACTAAATCCGCATGGATATGGGTCTCGAAGATATGCGTGATAGCGAGCCCGGCTTCGCGTGCCATCTTGACATAGATCTCAACGTCAGCTCTCGGATCGAAAATCGCTCCGACTCCCTCGTCGTCGTCACCAAGCAGGTACGAGAGTTCGGCGATGCCTTCGGTCTGAATGGTTTTAAAAATGAGCGACATCGAAACATTTAACCCGAACGCGTCGCGAAGTTCAACAAGATCGGCTTGGCCAATAGATAGGCGGCTCGCTGCGTCGAGGCGCTTCCTTTCCCGAAGCAACGGCGACCCAGCGCCGTGGCTACAACTTCACTTCGACCTCGATGGGCAACAAATGAGTGATCATGTATGTGCCTCGATCAGGGTCCCGCTGCACCGGTTGCGTTTGGCCCAGCGAATCGGTTGCTCGAGCCACGAGAGTTTGCTTTCCCGGTACGCTGGGCGTTTTCCAGTTGAATTCCCAAAGTCGCCAGGCGTTTGGTTTCGATCCTCCAAGCAGATTTGCCTCGTTCCAAGTGGATCCGCCGTCGGTGCTCAGCTCGACCTTTGCGATTTCGCCGTCGCTCGTCCAAGCCGCGCCGTGAACGCGGATGCTGGAATTTGCTGGGACAGTTTCGCCGTGAGCTGGCTTCGCGATTTCCGCCTTAACATGCATCTCGGCGAGCGGAGTTAGTTCAGCAATGCCCCCTTGCCTTTTCCAGTACGCGTAATCCAAGGTTTGATAGTAACCGGTGAATTGCTCTTCGCCGACGATAATGCGCTGCAACCATTTGATCGACGCCATCGCGTACCAGCCGGGCACAATCGCGCGCACTGGAAATCCATGTTCTGCCGGGAGGTCCTTGCCGTTCATTCTGTACGCGAGCAACACGTCGCGCCGCGCCTTCTCGAGCGGAATGCTGCGCGAGAACCTCAATGTGCCGGGCGGACTTTTCGGATCTTCAAGAATACCGCCATCAGCTCCTTCGAGAATGACTTCCTGCGATTCTGGTCTAACGACTGCCCTGTCGAGCAAGGCCGACAATGGTACACCGGTCCATTCCGCGGTGCCGACTGCGCCCAGTCCCCATTGAACTCCTTTTACCTTCGGTTCGAGAAAATGCCGATTGTTTCCGGCGCACTCCAGCGTCACCGGAACCGTCAGCGATTCCATGTTGAGCAATTCTTCGTAATTAATCGCGAATGGTTTTTCGACTTCGCCTTCCACGTAGAGCCACCACGCATCCCGGTCGATTTTCGGGATCGGAAAATGCGTTCGGACATAGAATGATTCCGTCGGCGTGATGAAGTTCTCAACCGTTTCAAACGGCATCTCCAGATTAAGCGGTTCTTCGCTTCGAACGATCCTGCCGCCCCGCAATTGAATGTCGTCTTCTGGCATGGAATCCTCAGCGTAGCCTTAGTCACGCCGTTGAGGCTGCATCGGAATCTCGATATCGTGCGCGGCAGCGAATTCGATGGCTTTAGAGTAGCCAGCGTCGGCATGACGAAGAACACCCATCCCAGGGTCGCTGGTGAGGACGCGTCCAAGGCGACGTTTAGAATTATCGCTACCGTCGGCGACGACAACCATTCCAGCATGCTGCGAAAAACCGATGCCAACGCCGCCGCCGTTGTGAATCGACACCCAGGATGCGCCCGCGGCAGTGTTAATCAACGCATTAAGCAGCGGCCAATCTGCGATCGCGTCGCTGCCGTCGAGCATCCCTTCGGTTTCACGATTGGGCGATGCGACCGAGCCCGCGTCCAGGTGATCGCGCCCGATGACAATCGGCGCTTTAATTTCGTCGCGCTTCACCAACTCGTTCATGGCAACACCGAACTCGGCGCGCTCGCCGTAGCCAAGCCAGCAGATCCGTGACGGCAACCCTTGAAACTGAATTCGCTCACGCGCGAGCTTCATCCAGCGAGCAAGCGTTTGGTTTTTCGGAAATAATTCGAGCGCGAGTTTGTCGGTGCGAGCAATATCATTGGCATCGCCGCTCAATGCGACCCACCGAAACGGACCGCGTCCTTCGCAAAATAGCGGGCGAATGTATTCGGGTACAAACCCGGGAATGTCGAACGCCTTTTTGACTCCAGCTTTTTTTGCCTGCGCGCGAATATTGTTTCCGTAATCGAACGTCACCGCTCCTTTCTTTTGGAGGGCGAGCATGGCGTCGACATGCACAGCCATCGACTGCATTGCGCGCTCGATGTATTCGTCTGGATTCTTTTTACGCAGCGCGAGAGCGTCTTCGAGCGACATCCCGTTGGGCACGTAACCGTTCAGCGCGTCGTGCGCGCTGGTCTGATCGGTGAGAACGTCAGGAACAACTCCGCGCCTAACGAATTCCGGCAAAACATCCGCGCAATTGCCCACAAGTCCGATCGATAGCGATCGTCTATCTTTGCGTGCCTGGTCGATTAATTTGAGCGCTTCATCCAACGACCAGGCAATCTTATCGCAATAACGGCTCTTCAATCTTTTCTCGATCCTGGCCGGATCCACTTCTACGCCGAGAAAGACCGCGCCGTTCATGGTTGCAGCCAGAGGTTGCGCGCCGCCCATCCCGCCGAGCCCGCCGGTTAAGACGAATTTTCCATCCAGCGACCCACTAAAGTGCTTGCGTCCGGCGGCGGCGAACGTTTCGAAGGTTCCCTGCACGATTCCCTGACTACCGATGTAAATCCAGGAACCGGCGGTCATTTGTCCGTACATGGTCAGGCCAAGACGTTCGAGACGATTGAACTCTGTATAATTGTTCCATTGACCGACGAGATTTGAATTGGCGATGAGAACGCGCGGCGCTTCGTCGTGCGTCTTGAACTTGCCGACCGGTTTCCCGGATTGGACGAGGAGCGTTTCGTCGTTTTCGAGCTCGCGCAGCGACCGAACAATTGCATCGAAGGCCTCCCAACTCCTGGCGGCGCGCCCGGTTCCGCCATAAACAACGAGCCGGTCGGGATCCTCCGCGACGTCCGGATCGAGATTGTTCATCAACATTCGCATCGCGCCTTCCTGGTGCCAGCCTTTGCAGGTTCGTTCGCTGCCTCGTGGTGCGTGGATAATTCTTTTTCCACTCATAAATCTTCGCCTTCGCTATCAAAATCACCGCGGCGAATTGCATCCGCAACACGCGCGATGTCATTCGCAAGCGGCCGGTCGTGTGTTAGCGGCGGTGAGAATTTGCGAACGGTGGCAAATGCGCGTTCGACACCGGCGCCGCTTTTGAGCGGGCGACGATGTTCCAAACCTTCGGCGGCAGCCAGCAATTCAATGGCCAACAGGTTTTCGGCAAGATCAACAATTGATCGCAGTTTCAACGCACTCGTCATCCCCATGGAAACGTGGTCTTCTTTTCCGCCCGAGGTTGTGATGTTGTCAACGCTGGCAGGATGCGCGAGGACGCGCGCTTCGTTGACCAGGGCCGCAGCTGCGACATGCGCAGTCATGAAGCCGGACTGCAGGCCCGGTTGTCGCGCCAGGAATGCGGGCAGTCCTTCGTTTTTGTCTGGATTAACCAGCCGATCAATTCGCCGTTCGCTCATGCTCATCAGATCGACAATTGCAATCGCAGCGTAATCGAATGCAAAGGCGAGTGGCGCACCGTGAAAATTCCCGCCCGAAATCACATCTCCACTTTCAGAGAAGACAAGAGGATTATCAGTCGCCGACGCAGATTCAACCAGCAGCACATCTTCGCAGTGCGACAACGCACCGCGTACCGCGCCGTGTACCTGCGGCATGCAACGCAAACTGTAAGCGTCCTGGACACGCGGATCGTCCTTTAGATGCGACTGACGAATTTCGCTTCCTTCGAGAAGCGTCAGCAAATGTCTTGCCGCCGCTCTTTGTCCTGCGTGCGGCCGGGCGTCCTGCAAACGAGCATCAAACGCAGCGGGAGTGCCTTTGAGCGCATCAAGGCTGATCGCACCTGAAATATCCGCGAGACGCGAAAGCCGTTTCGCGCGAAGAAGTGCAAGACCCCCGACTGCATGCATGGCCTGAGTTCCGTTTAATAACGCAAGCCCCTCTTTGGCTCCCAGGATTGCGGGCCTTAATTTTGCGCGGCGCAACGCTTCACTGCTTTCCATTCGTTCGCCATTGAGAAACGCTTCGCCTTCTCCGATAATCGTAAGTGCCAGATGCGCGAGCGGCGCCAGATCTCCACTCGCCCCGACTGAGCCTTTTTCTGGAACTACCGGATGCACACGGCTGTTGAGCATTTCGCCAAGCATTTGAATGATCTCGAGCCTGATGCCACTAAATCCGAGGGTGAGCACGTTTGCGCGCAGTAGCATCATCGCGCGAACCTCGGGCTCCGACAGCGGTGCGCCAATTCCGCACGCGTGACTGCGAACAAGATTGAGTTGGAGCTCATTCAAGGCGTCGCGCGGAATGCGAACGTCAGAGAGTTTGCCAAACCCCGTCGTAACGCCATAAACGACGGCATCACCCGCTATGATTTCGTCGACAACTTCGCGCGACGCCAGAATGCGCGGCTGCGCGCGAGCGGAAATCTTGACGGCCTCCCCGTCGTGCGCCACGGCGGCGATTTGCGAAAGAGAAATGCTTTCACCCTTCAGTTCCATTCACGCAGCTTAATTGGAAAACGATGAGATGGGAAGGAGTTGCCCGTCGGTCGCATATGTCCCACGGGCCGTGTGAGACAGATGGAAAATCCGGAAAAGGAAAAGGCCAGGTCGAAACACGACCTGGCCTCTTAGGCGAGTCCGCCCACAATATACAACCAGCCGCTGTTAATTATTTTTTGGCCGTCGGAGGTGGCGGCGCTTCCCTCGTTTGCGCACAGGCCCCGAGCCCTAAAGCGCTGGCCATTACGACCGCGATCATGATCACTTTCAAAAATTTCAATCTATATCGCCTCCTTTCGCAGCAGGTTGCTCCGGTCTGTTTAGACAGGGAACAACCGGGAGGCAATGCTTTTCTCAATTTATTTGAACGCGTCACAACCGGGCACCAGACTTATTTTGAGTAGCCGGTCGTGCCCGCGCCCGTGGTCACTGTCTCCTTATGTTGAGCGCAAGCACCAAAACTCAAAGCAGTGGCCAAAACAGCCACAATCATGATCACTTTAAAAAATTTCAAATCTATCTCGCCTCCTTTCGCAGCAGGTTGCTCCGGTCTGTTTAGGCAGGGAACTACAGGGAAGCAACGTTTTTCTCGACTTTTTTGGATGTGCCATTGCACAAATTGCGCGCCGGTCCGCCTAGAGAAGCTACAGCGTTGCAGAGGGTTAAACGCGTCCTGCCGGCGCTATTCTTCAATGATTACCGGTGTGTCGTGACCCACGAGATCGAATAACTCAACGA
>Ga0207701_10006218_pt1 | contig 11942 bp, 6 predicted proteins | sample KBSSwiSSwithPhiX_FD_184294 | JGI IMG/M metagenome (GOLD analysis project Ga0207701, IMG submission 184294) | Switchgrass rhizosphere bulk soil microbial communities from Kellogg Biological Station, Michigan, USA, with PhiX - S5 (SPAdes) (version 2) | ecosystem: Environmental > Terrestrial > Soil...
TCGTCGCACTTCACGTTGGACACGAGGCCCGCGGGACTCATGTCGGCGCTCACCACGCGCCGCTCGAACCACGCACCCGCGGGAAATCCGACGCGGTGCGCGCGATACTCGCCCGCCGGGAGCGATTGGAGCGCCGGATCGCCGAGGTCCACCACCCGGTTGTCGTTGGTGGCGAGGGTGAGTGAGAGATCCCACGCCCACCCCTCGCCGAGCAGGGGCCTGCCGCGCGCGAGCAGCTCGATGCCACTGTTGTGGATCTCGCCCACGTTGAGGAGCTGCACCCCTGGCACGCCACCGGAGGGCGCGAGCTCGCGCGGGACGATCGCATCGGTGGTGTGCTTGCGGTAATAGGTGAGCTCCAGGGAGAGACGGTCGCCGAGCGCCGCGGCATCGAAGCCCAGCTCGAGCTCCCTGCCGCGCTCGGGCCGCAGGTTCGGATTGCCGATGCTGAGTGGGGTCACCGCGGGCGCGTCGCTCGGGCCGGTGACCGGCGTGTACGTGCGCAGCGCGTCGAACGCAGCGGGCTGCTTACCCGCCTCGCCGTACGCGGCCCGCAGGCGCAGGGAGTTCAACCAGCGCGTACGAAGGAAGGGCCGCTCATCCGCGACCCAGCTCACCGCCGCCTTCGGGTAGAACACGCGGTCGTAGTTCTCGCCGAAGGCGCTGTTGTCGTCGGCGCGCAGTGCGCCGGTCAGGAAGAGTCGCTCGCGCCATGCGACGATCTGCTCGACGTACATCCCCAGCGTGACGTTCTCGACGAAGTTCTCCTCGGTGACGCGCGTGCCCGTCGTGGAGCTGATCGCACTGAGCCCTTCGACCGGAAAGTCCGCTCCCGACGCGAACACCCGACTGGTGCCGTTCCGATAGTACTGCCCGCCGATCGAGCTGCTCGAGCGCAATGCGCGGGGCAGAGTCCGTGTCGCCGTGACCGCGTAGTCGACCGTCTGATATCCGACCCGTCCGATCGTGACTTCCTTGTAGCCGAAGCGGCGCGCGCTGAACGGCGGCTTGTCGAGCAGCGCATCGATGCGCGGCAAGAAGATGGTATTCGTCGCGCTGGTGCGATCGTAGCCCACGCCCAACCGTTGGCTCAGCCACGGAAGCATCCGGTGTTCGACCCTGATGCTCGTGGTGAGGCGGTCGATACCCTGCTCGAGCATCCCACCTCGCTCGACCACCAGGTCGTACTCCTCGGGGAGCGACACGGCGAAGCCGCGGCGAGTCGTGTCGCCGCCGCCGCCGGGCAGGTTGCGCGGATCGGAGTTCACGGTGGCGCGGATCCGGCCTCCGCCCCCTCCTTCGGGGCTGAGCCGCGTCGGTCCGCCGCCGTTGCCGAGGCTCGCGTGGAGAGTGATGCGCTCGCTCGGCACGAGCGTCACGTTGACTCGCTCGCTGTGCCTGCGCCGCTGATTGGCGCGTTCCACGCCCTCGCTGTCCTCGTAGCCGCCGGCCACGTAGTAGCGGATGAGCTCCGTGCCGCCGCCGAGGCCGAGGTGATACGTCTGACTGGTGCCGCGAGAGAAGATCGGCGTGCCACGCGCGTTCTCGCGCTCCACGATGTCGAGCGCGACGAGGTTCCCCGCGGTGTCACGCCCGTAGTTGGTCGGGAAGCGGGCCTCCGGATCGCGCAGCCAGGTCGACCCGAACCTCGTGTCGACGCTCCAGCGCGGCGGTCCCGCGGCGCCTCGCTTCGTGATGACGTTGATCACGCCGGTGGACGCCTCGGTGCCGTAGAGCGTCGCGGCCGCCGGTCCCTTGATGATCTCCACGCGCTCGATGTCGTCGGGATCGAGATCGTTGATGCGGGAGATCGGGCCGGGGCTGAAGAACTGGGTCACCGGCCCCGTGGCCACCGCGTTGCTCGCGCGTACGCCGTCGACGTACAGCAGCGGCTCGTTGTCGAGCGTGAGGCTCGTGCCGCCGCGCACCGTGATCCGTCCGCCGGCTCCGACGTTGCCGGAGCCCGGCTGGACGACGACTCCGGGCGCGCGCCCGTTGAGCAGCTCTTCCACGGTGGCCACGGTGCCGCGCTCCAGGACTTCGGGACCACTCACCGTCGTCACGGCGTTGCCGAGCGCGCGGCGCTCCGTCGCCTCCGCGGTGCCGGTGATGATCGTCTCGCGCAATTCCACGAAGGCTTCGGAGAGCGCGAGCCGGAGGTCGGCCGCACCCGCGCGCACCCTCCGGCGCAGCGGCTGGAAGCCGAGCTTGCGAATCTGGAGCACGACGTCCGCGCCGGCCGGGACGACGAGCCGGAAGTGCCCGTTCGCATCGGTCGTCGCGCGATGCGTCGAATCGTCCGCGAGTACGAGCGCGCCCGCGACCGGGCGCAGCGAGCGCTCGGCGAAGACCACCCCGCTGACGGCGGCGGCGTCCTGCGCGAGCGCGAACCGCGAGCCCATGAGCAGCGCGATCATCGCGCCGACGCAGGACGCGCTGTTCCTACCGGAGAGCACTCATCGTCCCGGGGCCTCCTGGGACCCTCGCGCAGTATGCACACGCGCCGACGAGACGGATAGACGCGCCGACCGGTCCGACCGGGCTATCGCACGACGGCGATCGTCTGCGTGACGCTGCCGGTGTGTCCCGCGGCGTCGCGCACCGGGGACGGCGCGAGCGGTCAGGTAGGGTCGCCGTCGCAGCTCGCGAGCGACGACGAGACGACGAGTGCGGCGCCGACCCAGGGCGACATTGGTTTCATACCGATCTCCAGATCCGTTCGGCGTTCCATCACTCATGCGCAGGCCGCCGCCAGAAGCGGACATCGGCGCGCCCGAGGCATAGGCGCGGCTGCCTGGGAGGTGGTCGATGTCCGCTTCGCGACCGATCCCGCGCATGTCGTGGGCAAGCGCTCCGCGCCTCGAGGGCTCGGCGGCGCCGAACCCGGAACCGTAATGAGGACGCTTTCCACGCCCAGCATCGTCGACCGACCGCGACCACTCCGGTCGAGCGGCTTGACGCGCCACGCCTGTGCGCCATGTTCTCGCGGACGACGGGCCGCGGCGCCCGGATCTGCTCCCGCGGGACGCGATGACGTGCCTGGGGTGGGACGCCGCGTGCGCTCGACGCCGTCGAAGCCCGCCGCGGAGGAGTGGATGGAGCACGACGAGATCGCTGGCCTGCTCGACGTGTTCGAGGGTGGCGACCGCGATGCGCTCGACCGGCTGCTGCCGTTCGTCTATGACGAGCTTCGACGCATCGCGCACCGTGAGCTCCAGCGCGAGCGCCAGGGTCACACGCTCAGCACGACCGAGGTCGTTCACGAGGCGTACCTCAAGCTGGCGGAACATCAGCGCGTGACGTCGGGCGAGCAGGTGCGCTTTCTCGCGGTCGCGGCCACCGCGGTGCGCCGCGCGCTCGTCGAACACGCCCGCCGTCGAGACGCGGCGAAGCGCGGTGGCGGACAGCGGGCCGTCACGCTCGACGAGGAGGTCGTCGTCGTCGCGGGTGGTTCGGAAGACCTGCTGTCGCTGGACGAGGCACTCACGCGGCTCGCCGCGCTCGACGACCGCCTCGCGCGCGTGGTGGAGTGCCGCTACTTCGGCGGACTCACCGAGGACGAGACGGCGTCGGCGCTGGGTGTGACGGCGCGAACCGTCCGGCGCGACTGGGTGAAGGCGAAGGCATGGCTGTTCCGTGAGCTGCACGGCGCCACGAGCTGACCCGAGCGACCTCCCGAGGAGTCATGGGCATCTCGAGCTCCGAACGCTGGCGTGAGATCGAGAGCGTGCTCGACGCCGCGCTCGACCTTCCAGTGGAGGAGCGCGCCCGCTATCTCGATCGCCGCTGCGCGGTCGACACCGATCTGCGAGAGAACGTCGAGCAGCTGCTTCGCGCCAACGACTCCTCGGCGCATTTCCTGGAAAAGCCGCTCGCCGGCGAGGTGGCGCCGTTGATCGCGCTCTCGCTCGCGTCGGCGGATCTGCCGGCGCCCGGCGCGCGGGTGGGCGCGTATCGCATCATCCATGAGGCGGGGCGAGGCGGCATGGGCGTGGTGTATCTCGCCGAGCGTGACGACGGCACGTTCCGCAAGCGCGTCGCGCTCAAGCTCGTGCGACGCGGCCCCGCTGCCGGCAATCCGCTGACGCAGCGCTTCCACGAAGAACGGCAGATCCTCGCCTCGCTCGAGCATCCCGGCATCGCTCGGCTGCTCGACGGCGGCGCGCTCCCCGATGGACGGCCGTATCTCGTGATGGAGTACGTGGAGGGAACGCCGATCGATCGCTTCTGCGACGAGCGCGAGCTCGACGTCGAGGCGCGGCTCGAGCTGTTCTGCAAGGTCTGCGACGCGGTGCAGCACGCACATCACCACCACATCATCCATCGCGATCTCAAGCCGACGAACCTCCTCGTCACCGGCGACTCGGCCGTGAAGCTGCTCGACTTCGGCATCGCGACGTTGCTGACCTCCGACGGTGCGCACGGCGATGGCACGCACTCGGGACCGCGCATCCTCACGCCGGAGTATGCCAGCCCCGAACAGGCCAGAGGGGAAGCCGCGTCGGCGGCAAGCGATGTGTACTCCCTCGGCGTCATCCTGTACGAGCTGCTCACCGGTCGGCATCCCTTCCCGCACTCCCGTCAATCGCGGAGCATCGCCGAGCGACTGGGCGTCGAACAGCCGCCAGCGCCTCCATCCGAGGCGGTGGTGCGCGACGCGGACGGTGTGGTCGACGCAGGCAACGAGCGGGCGGTCGAGCGGCATGCGGCGGCGCGGCGTCTGCGCAAGCGGCTCGCCGGAGCGCTCGACGACATCGTGCTCACCGCACTCCAGCAGGAGCCGGCGCGCCGCTACCCGTCGGCCGGCGCGCTCGCCGCCGACGTCCGCCGACACCTCGATGCGCGGGCCGCGAACGCGTCGTCCGGCGGCTGGCCGCACCGCGCGCGCGCGTTCGTCGGACGACATCCCTTGGTTGCGCTCACCATGGTGGTCGGCGCCGCGATGATCGCCGTCACGACGGCGGCGGTGTTGCGCGCGCGCGCCGCGCCGCCGCTCGTTCGCGCCTCGTCGGTCGCGGTGCTTCCCTTCACGCCGAGCACGGCAGATACGCTCCTGCTGCGGCTCGGGCGCGACCTGGCCGCCACGTTGAGCACTGGCTTGAACGGCATCGGTGAGCTTCGGACCGTGGAGGCGAACGCGATCCTCAGCGCGCCGAACGACACACGAGCGACGGCACCGGCACGCTCAGCGCTTGCACGCCGGCTCGGCGCCGGCATCGTGTTCACGGGGAGCCTCGCGCGCGAGGGTGCGCGCGTGCGTGCGGACGGCGAGCTCCTGTCCGCCCTGGATGGCGCACCCATCGCCCACGTCTCCACAGCCGGCGATCCCGGGAATCTCGGCGCGCTCAGCGACTCGATCGTGTGGTCGCTCCTTCGCCAACTGTCGAACACGCGAGGCGTGCCGGCGCTGGGGACGCGTGCCGTGCACACACGGTCGCTGCCTGCGCTGCGGGCATACCTCGACGGAGAGCGCCTCGCGGGAGAGTACCGCATGCGCGCGGCGGTCATCGCGTATGGGCGCGCCCTGGAGGCCGACTCCTCGTTCTGGCTCGCGCACTGGCGTGAGGACTGGGCGCGCTCGTTCAATCCCGCGCCCGGCGACAGCGAGACCATCCGCGCGTACCACCAGCATCTCGACGAGCTGCCGGCACCCGACCGCCTGCTGATCGAGTCACGCATGGTGGCGGCGCTGCCGGCACGACTCGCACGGTTGGAATCCCTCGTCGCGAGATTCCCCGCGTACACGATCGGATGGTTCGAGCTCGGCGAGCTGCGAGTGCAGCGGGGCACGTTTGCCGGAGGAAGCGCTGCCTCGGCCACCAGCCCGTTCCTGCGCGTCGTGTCGCTCGATTCCACCTTCGTGCCGGCGTGGGATCGACTCCTCTGGCTGTCGGTCGCCGAGCGAGACACGATCATGTCGGCACGTGTGATCGCGCAGTTGACGCGATTGCGCTACGACTCCACCTCGTTGCTCGACGACGGCGTCGACATGCTGCAGGTCTATCGCCACCTGGACCATCTGGCGCGATCGCACGGCCAGCCCGATCCCGCGCTTGCCGACAGCGTGGCGCGCGCGTTCGGCCAGGGCTATCGGCCCAGTGCCAACGGCATGCCCGACCGACTCCAGGGCGGGATCGCGCGATTCGAGTTCCATCGTGCGCGGATGGATCTCGCCGAACGCGAGCTACGCATCGGTCTTTCCCCGCCGGGGTTCCAGCGGCAGGTGATCGCGTACGGCTGGGCGAGCCGCGGCGCATGGGACTCCGCGCTCGTCGCGATGGAACGCGCGGTACAGCTCAACGCGACGCCGCAGATGGGAATGATCGGTTACCGACTGGCGGTGATCGGCGCGTGGCTGGGCGCGATCGAGCCCTCCGCAGCCGCGGTCCGGCGCGATCGTGCGTACGCCGCATCCGCCAGCCTGCGCCCGATGGATTTCGCCGAGCTGGCGTGGCTCGACGGGTTGCTGGCGAGCGTGCGGCGCGACTCGGTGGCGCTGACGTCCGCGCGTGACGCGCTCCGGCGGACGCACGCGGTCGAGGCCGCGCTAATGGACAGCTCGCTCGCCGCCTTCGCGAGCGGACTCGCAGGCGATCGCGCACGCGCGCTCGAGCTCCTGCTCGCACTGGAGCGCGATCGCTATCGCATCTCCAACATCCACCCCTATCTCGCCGGCGTGGACCGGCTCACCGCGAGCCGGTGGCTCGCCGCGTCGGGCGACACCGCGGGAGCGGCGAGTCTCCTCACCTGGCACGAGGCGATCGGATACCGAAACCCGCAGGCGCTCCACGCCAACGCGCTGCTCGCACCGATCGCGTACCTGGAGCGTGCGCCCTTGCTCGACGCCCTCGGCCGCCACGACGAAGCGCGCGAACATTATGAACACTTCCTCGACGCCTACGATGCGCCGGTGCACGCGCTCCGGCCGCTCGTCGTGAAAGCACGGTCGAGTCTTTCGCGAACCGATCGGCGCTGACCGCGGGTGGGCTCGTGGGTGCTCGTGGGTGCTCGTGACATCCGGCCTAGCCACCTGATCCCGCGCGGGTACCTTCACCCACTCAGACAGGCCATGGATCGTGATGCCCGAGAAACCATTCATCGCCCGGGGATTTCGCGGCCGCCGCGGAGCGGCGCATTCGGAGCGGCTTCCGCCAGGCCAGTACGAGACGCGCGACTTCCCGGTGCTCTCGGCCGGTCCGACGCCGCACACCCCGCTCTCGAGCTGGGACTTCGTCATACGCGACGCGGCCGGCCGCTCGCTCCGCTGGTCGTGGGATGAGCTGCAGGCGCTGCCCCACGATACGCCGACGGTCGACATTCACTGCGTCACGAAGTGGTCGAAGTTCGACACCCCGTGGGAGGGGGTGTCGATCGATACCCTGCTCGACCTGGCGCGCTCGAACGGACTGAGCGAAGGGAAGTTCGTGCGCGCCTTCTGCGACGGCGGGTACACCACCAACCTGCCGGTCGCGGACGTCAGCGGTGGGCGCGCGTGGATCGCGTTCGGATACGACGGCGCGCCGCTGCCGGCCGAACACGGTGGACCGGCGCGCCTGCTGGTTCCCCACTTGTACTTCTGGAAGAGCGCGAAGTGGGTGCGTGGGCTCGAGCTGCTCGAGCGCGACGCGCCGGGTTTCTGGGAGCAGCTCGGCTACCACGATCGCGGCGATCCCTGGCGCGAGCAACGATACCAGGGTGATCCCTGAACCGGTGACGAGCGGGCCGCCCCGGCTGGAGTGGCGCGTCGCCAGGGTCGTCGACGTCCGGCAGGAGACGGCGGCGGCGCGCACCCTCGTTCTCGACGTGCCGCAGTGGCCAGGACACCGCGCCGGCCAGCACGTCGACGTGCGCCTCGTCGCCGAGGATGGATATCAGGCGCAGCGGTCGTACTCGATCGCGTCGGCGCCCGAGGAGGGAACGGTCGCGCTGACCATCGAGCGACTGGACGATGGTGAAGTCTCGACGTACCTGAGCGACGTGCTCGGCGTCGGCGACGGCCTGGAGGTGCGTGGGCCGATCGGTGGATACTTCGTGTGGGAGAGCAGCGACGCAGGCCCGCTCCTGCTCGTCGGCGGGGGCTCGGGAATCGTGCCGCTGATGGCGATGCTCCGACACCACGCGCGGGCCGAGCCTTCGCTCCGCGCGTCGGCGCCGGTGCGGCTTCTCTATTCAGCGCGGACGCGTGATCAGATCATCTACCGCGAAGAGCTCGAGCAGCTCGCTCGGAGTCGGGATGTGAGCGTCACGATCACTCTGACGCGCGAAGCGCCCGTCGGCTGGGAAGGCTACAGCCGGCGCATTGACCGTGAGATGCTCGGCGCGGTCAGCTGGCCTCCATCGGAGATGCCGCGCGCATACGTCTGCGGACCGACGCCGCTCGTGGAGTCGGTCGCGTCGCTGCTGGTGGAGCTCGGGCACGATCCGGCACGCGTGCGAACCGAGCGCTTCGGACCAACTGGTTGAGTACTCACGACGGAGACGCCGATGCAGGTCGAACAGATGCGAATGGACGGAAACGCCGCCGCCGGTGCGTTGCGCGAGATCTTCTCGCAGGAGATGACCGTCGCCGCCGCGACGTGCACGGGGTGTGGCGTGGAACACGAGATCGGCGCGTTGCTCGACTACGGCCACGCCATGGGCATCGTGCTTCGCTGCCCCGGATGCAACACGGCCATGCTGCGGTTGTCGCGCACACCAGCCTGGGTGTACCTCGACACATCTGGAATCTCCTATCTCAAAGTTCCCAGCGTCTCCTGACAGCCGCAGATCGCGATACGACCCGGGCGTCGGGCCCGCCGCCCGGCCAACGCGTCATCGCAGCGCCTTGAACGTCGCGCGCATCTCCGACGCGAAGAGCTCAGGCTCCTCCCAGGCCGCGAAGTGCCCGCCGCGGTCGACCTGGTTGAAGTAGGCGACTCCCGGATAGACGGCCTCGACCCAGCTCCGTGGAGCTGCCCAGATCTCGCCGGGGAACGTGGTGAAGCCGACGGGAACCCGGACCGGCGGAGGAGCCTTCGCGGCATCGGGTGAGGCGAGAAACCGCCCGAACTCCCAGTACCATCGGGCGGCCGATGCACCGGTGCACGTCAGCCAGTACAGCGTGATGTTGTCGAGGATGCTCTCCCGGGTGAGACCGCCGACTGCTTTGCCCTCGATGAACGCACGGGAAATCTTGTAATAGCTGTCGGTGTCATGGTCGAGCATCCAGGCCGCGAGGCCGATCGGTGAATCGAGCAGGGAGTAGCCGATCGTTTGAGGCCGCGTGGACTGCTCGAGGAAGTAGCCGAAGCCATCCGTCTTGAACGTCGCGAGCGCCTTGTGCGCTGCACGTTCCTGCTCGGAGGTCGCCGGCAGCTTGTCGGCGATGGCCAACGCGCCCGAGAGCAGGTTGACATGAATGCCGATCAACCCCTTGGGCGCCTGGCGCCCCATTGCGTCCGTGACGTTGGCGCCCACATCGCCTCCCTGGGCGACGTAGCGTGTGTAGCCGAGCCGCTCCATCAGCTTCGCCCACGCCGTGGCGATTCGTCCCGAGTCCCAGCCAAGCTCGGTCGGCTCGCTCGAGAAGCCGTAGCCGGGCAATGACGGCAGCACCAGATGAAACGCATCGGCTGCGGTGCCGCCGTACTTCGTCGGATCGGTCAGGGGACCGATGGTCGCGAGAAGCTCGATGACCGACCCGGGCCAGCCATGCGACATGATCAGCGGCAGCGCGTTCTCATGCGACGACCTGACGTGGATGAAGTGGATCTCCACCCCATCGATCGTGGTCGTGAATTGCGGCAGCGCATTCAGACGTGCCTCGGCCTTGCGCCAGTCGTGCTCGGTCGCCCAGTAGCGGGCGAGCTCCCCCAGCGTCGCGAGCTGTACGCCCTGCGACCGATCCTTCACGAGCTCCTTCGTGGGCCAGCGCGTCGCCTCGATGCGTCGCTTGAGGTCGACGAGATCGGAATCGGGGACGCTGATGCGGAAGGGACGCACCTCGTCGTCCGGGCTCGACTTGGACGACACGAATTTCGCAGCAGCTGCGGCTGGTTTCTGTCGGGTGGTACGCTGGGTCATTGGCTTCCTCGCGACGGTTGCGCGGGCTGAAGGGCCGACGTTGGTGGTCTGGACCTCTGCCGCCGATGGACCGGACGAGGAGAAAGCGAGACCGAGTGCCGAGAACCTTCCGAACGCGTGGCGACCCAGTCGATTGTCCGATGGTGCCATCGGACAGGGTCGACCGCGCGGTCGCTCGGTACGAGCTGCTCGAGCTCGACGCTGGATGGCGACAGGTCAGCCGGTCGTCGCCCGCACGCCATCGATCGGCGTGTCGGCGTCGTCGTCTTCAACGTCGTCGCCGGGTGTCTCGCTGGCGTCGGTGACTCGGGCCTCGCCATCATCCCGAGCGTGCGGCGCGAGTCGAGGGATCCGCACCGGGGCTGCCTGCAGCAGCCGCTCCACCTCGTCCCGCGCCTCGACCACGATGGCGATCTGCGTGCCGACGCGCTGGGCCGCCGCGAGCGACGCGGTCACCGACTCGATGCCCACGCTTCCCAGCTGTAGACGCAGCAGATCGAGCCGGATGCTCTCGAGCGCGCCGATCGTCTGCGCCAGCCGATCGGCGGCGAGATCACGTGCATCGCGAAGCTCGGCCTCCAGGTCGGCATCGCGCCGGCCGCTGCGCTCGAACACCGCGAGGTGCTCGTCGCAGGAGTCGATACTCGCACGCAGTGACGTTGCGTTGCGCTCGAGGCTCCGCACAGTGTCGGGAAGCGCCGCGAGCTCCTTGCGAACGGCTTTCGGGAGCGCGTCGTACAGGTGATCGGTCGCGCGGCCCAGTGCCGTCTCGGTGAGCATGCGGGAGACGAGCGCAGGACGATTGGCCGGCGTGACGCCGATGCTCGCCAGCGACGCGAGCCGAGCGCCCCACGGACTCTTCCAGAATCGGATCTTGGCCTCGGCCAGCGGGCTCGTCATGCGCTGGAGAATGAACTGGCCGGCGAGACCCATCGTCGAGATTATGGCGAACCCCGCGGAGAGCACGAGCGCGACGTTGAGGAACCGTGGAGAGAGCCCGCTCTCCGAGGCGTGCCCGGCGATCCACGACTGCGCAATCCACGAGCTCGACGACACGAGCAGGATCACGCGCAGCGCGGGGCTCAATGGCACGGACGAGAACTGCCGCTCGTAGCGCAGCTCCTCGGTGCGCACGAGCTCACGCTCGCGCAGCGCGACGTGCAGGTCGTCGGGAGTGTACCCCTGCTTCAGCACGCGACGCAGGCGGGTCAGGATCGGCAGGCAGCTGATCCCCGCCGTCGTCAGCACGCTGACGGGCACGACCCAGGGATTGTGCAAAACGACGGAGGCCAGCGAGCCCGCTACCAAACCCCACGTCACCAGCATCGCGCGCGGCCCCGTCTCCTTCTCCCCCTGGGAGATCCACACGCCGAGCGGCATCGGGATCTCCTTCGCATGCTCGAACGCCAGGTCGATCGCCTCGGCGAACGCCTCCGCGCTGCGATATCGCTGCGCGGGGTCCTTCGCCAGGCATTTGTCCACCGCCGCGGCGAGCCGTGGCGGAACGGAACGACTCACGCGCGTGATCGAGGGCGCCGGCGTGGTGAGATGCTGGGCGACGATCTCCTCCGGCGTTGCCGCGTCGAACGGCAGTCGTCCGGTGACCGCGAAGAATCCGCACACGCCCAGCGAGTAGAGATCGCTGCGCGCGTCGAGCGGCTCTCCGACGGCCTGCTCCGGGCTCACGTAGTGCGCGTTGCCCATCACGCGCCCGTCCTCCGTCAACGCGGCGGTCATCATGGCGGTCGCGATGCCGAAGTCCATCACGATCGCGCGGTCGGTGCCTCGCTCCAGCACGATGTTCTCGGCGGTGACGTCGCGGTGGACGATGCCGGCGCTGTGCGCATACGCGAGGGCCCACGCCACCTCGCGCAGCATCC
>Ga0207701_10006219_pt1 | contig 11939 bp, 9 predicted proteins | sample KBSSwiSSwithPhiX_FD_184294 | JGI IMG/M metagenome (GOLD analysis project Ga0207701, IMG submission 184294) | Switchgrass rhizosphere bulk soil microbial communities from Kellogg Biological Station, Michigan, USA, with PhiX - S5 (SPAdes) (version 2) | ecosystem: Environmental > Terrestrial > Soil...
GCCGAGCGGAAGACGAAGTGGGAGAACGCTATGACGATGGGCGCCTGACCATCGATTTTGATGACGTGCGTGCTTTGTGCGACGGCGTTAACGTGAAGCTCACCAACAAGGAGTTCCTCCTACTCTCAACTTTGGCCAGAAAAAAGGACAAGGTGATTACCCGCCAGCAATTGCTGGATCATGTTTGGGGTTATAGTTATTACGGTGATGCGCGCACGCTGGACGTCCATATTCGACGCCTGCGGCAAAAGCTCGACGCCTGCGGAAACTGCATTGAAACCGTCGTGGGCGTTGGTTACCGGTTTGTGGGTTGCGACGCCGACTCATCCGGCTCAACCGTGAGAGATGGCTAAGTTTCGTTTTCCGGTTTTTCTGTTTTTCGCTGCCTGTGCTGCGGCATTATCTGTCTTCGTTTTGTTTTCCTCGGGCTTTCTGCGTTGGGCGGCCGTTTCAACTGCATTATTAATCTTCGGCTTTGGTTTGGGCCTTTTCTGGCGACAACTCCGACTCGCAGGTTACGTCGTGCCGCGGAAACATGGAACATCCGCGCCCGACTTCTCCGCTGATTTGCTCGCCACCACAATCAACGAAATGCGGGAAGGACTGTTGGTAATTGACGCTGAAATGCGCGTGCTGGCGTCGAACCGGGTGGCCCAGCACTTGTTGTCCAATGTCGAGACGCAAATCAACTCGCGGCGGTTGACTGAACTCACACGGAACCCGGCCATTTATGACGCTTTCCTGGATGGAGTGCGCGGCACCGAGCGCGTCGGTGTAAAGGTCGAGACGTTTGGCCCCGATCGTCGAGTTTTTGACCTGCGGGTTGTGCCGTTGCGTCCTCGCGGCGTTGTTACCGGAGCAGTAGGCGTGTTCTTTGATGTGACCAGGTTGGAGCGCCTCGAAATCGTGCGCCAGGAGTTCCTCTCAAACGTTTCACATGAACTGCGTACGCCCCTGACATCGATCGTGGCTTTGTCAGAGACGTTGGAAGTAGGTGCAATCGATGATCCTGAGAACAATCGCCGCTTTCTCTCGATCATTCAGAAGAATGCAGCGCGTATGCATCGCTTGATTGACGACATACTCGAACTGAGCGCGATCGAGGCCGGCAACGTAAAAATTAGACCTGAAATAGTTCGGTTACGCCCCCTGGTAGAAGATGTCGTTGGGTCTCTGGCGGCGACTGCAGCCACCCGCAACATCAGGATCCAAAACCTCGTACCATCAGAATCCGAAGTCTTTGCCGATCCCCATCGGCTGGTCCAAATGCTGACTAACCTGATTGACAACGCGGTGAAGTTCAACCGCGATGGCGGCGCAGTCTCGATTAGCTTCAGTCAAAGCGATCGTGATCATATTTCCGTCGAAGATACCGGCGAAGGAATTCCGTCACATCACCTCGATCGGTTGTTCGAACGCTTCTATCGTGTAGATCGCGCGCGATCTCGTGAATTGGGGGGCACCGGCCTGGGATTGGCGATCGTCAAGCATCTGGCGAAAAGCCACGGAGGAGAAGTTTCCGTCACTTCCCGATTCGGGGAAGGCACCCGATTTAAGATCGAACTCCCGCGCAGTCCGGTCGCCAACGGAACCGAACCACTCTCCGTTTCTACTCAGCCTTAACCGCGGTTAATGTGAGTTCCGATTGGCCCCGGCGGGCGCAAATTGAATTATGCTTCTCGTGAGCAAGTCTTCAGCCAGTATCCGAAGCTGACCCGGCATTTCCACCAAACGATACGCTTCAACGTAGTTGCGGTGACGCGTCAACAATTGAAGTTCTGCGTTGCAAAAATCACATGCTCGTAGGTGAATTTCGATCTCAGCTCGATTTGCAATTGGCAGGTGCTGACGGTGGTAGCGGAGTAGCGCCTGAGATGAAGGACAACGTGTCGTTTTGCAAAAATGTTTCGCTGGTGATGAATGGCTCATATTCGTTTGAAAGAGAGATTGCCATCACCCTAAAAAAATCAATACCTCAAGATTTCCAGAATTGGTCGCGCCGGTGAGCGCACCTTTCTCTAATAGAATCAGTAGGTTAACCCGCGTGTAAAAAAATGTTGCTCAATGTCGAGTATGTTTGTTAAGATTGCCGCAGGTTGATCGAGGGGTTGTTTACTCCTTGGTTCCCCAAACTTGATGACGACGCTCGGACGTCATTGAACCACAGATACCCGCAGACCTGACCATCACGTCAGGAAGTGCACAATCTTCTCGGGATTGAAACTAACACTGAATTTGCTGTACGTGTGCCCAACCAGGCCACTCGACTTGGTAATCAACTGAAGTCGCCCCAGGATCCTCAATGCCTCGCTACCGATTGTAGATGGAACTGGTTAACACACTACGCTTCAGCAACGCTGGATGCCAGTGATCCATCACTTTTCTAGCTGCCGACTAATACATCCACTCTCATATTTCGGGACAAACAAACCGCCGTGAAATCAATTACTCATAAAACAACACCGGACTCGAGTGTTAACGTGCCTCGCGAAGTATCGCGCCCCAACCGACTTGCCGAACGCAGCGCGAGAGCAGGCCACTGGGTCGATAGTTTGCGCAATTCTGACGTTAACCGCCTATGGGCAGAATTGCATCGAATTGTAAGTAATCATCCTTTGGTGCGAGCTTCGCGCAGCGCAGGCCTGTTGATTGAAGAGGGCGCCAGCAGTGCCTACACTGATCTCACCCAGGAACTGTTTGTACAACTGTTGACGAAATCGCGCTTCCAGCATTACCTGGACACTGCGATGACCGATGCGGAAATCGAATGCGAGATCGGACAGATCGAGCTGACGAATCTGCTCACAGCAGAATTGAGAAAGCGTCACCCGGAGAGTTATCGACTGGCGCGCCGAATTTCTACGCTCATTCAATCCAGTGCGAACTTCCGTCGCTTTGACAGCAACGGCGGGAACGATGAACAACACCGCCGGTTGGCTGATCGTGTTTATGGTTTGAGCGAATGGCCGGATAACAAAACCGGACGCGGCTCTCATGAAATGGAACAGCGGGTTCACATGATTCCGGTGCGTCAACGTGACACCCGGATGGTCGGCTGTACGGGAGACGCCCAGATCGTTATCAGCAACTCAGACCTGGAAGACCTGATTGTCTGCGTACTGGAAGCGATTGATGGCCCGGCCGACGTGCGCAGTCTGCGCAGCCTGGTCATGTCGCGCCTGCCGGTAATGGATATTTATCTGGTGCCGCTCGGCGGTGACGATGGTGACTCTGACGGGCCGCATTACGATCCCGCCGACCTGCGCGAAAATCCCGAAGAGAGCCTGCTTCGTCATGAATCTGAGCAGGAAGCTGCCGGCTCAGTCGATAAGTTTTTGACCAACTTACGTGGCAATGTGCGCGGCAAAATCAAGCAATACAACCGGATGCTGGGGGTCCTGTGGCATTGCTACTTGAGCCCGGAGCACGCCACGCAATTGGAAGTAGCAGCCACATTAGGCGTTTCTGATTCTCTGGTGTCCGATTATCGGCGCCGCATTGAACAGGAATTGCGCGCCCTATCGTTTACCGAAGTCGAGCAAGCGCGCATGTTCGAATTGGCCCTGCGTGAGCGCGTTCGCACGATGGTACCGATGAACAGCGAAGGAATGCCGGCCTAGACCTCGCTGCGTTTGTGGGGATCGAAATTAGGAGAAGCGCGGGCCAGCCTGCGCTTCTTTGTTTTAGGCAGTTACCGCAATTAGTCTGCAAATGATCAGGCCCTCCACACCGAAAGACTATGAAACTGTATCTAGGTCACGGTCGCAACGTGGCACGGTATCGGCTTCCCTCAGGACTGATGAAGCCCTTGCCCCAGTCGCGGTGACGGCAACCCGAAATACCCCTAACGTTTCAGTCATCGAATCCGCCATAACAATCCCTAAGCGCGGGCATGTCTTCTCATTTGCAGCGCTGTTTCTGTTCACAATCGTCCTTTATGGCCGGCCAGCTGAGTTCTATCCGTCGGTCTGGACAAATTCTTTGGCGTTGATAGTGGGCATCATCACGCTGCTGTTGTTCGTGGCTACCCAGGTCACAATCGAGGGAAACCTGACCGCTCGTCCCCCTGAGGTAAATCTCGTATTCCTGTTCATGATCACGGGTCTGCTGTCGATTCCGCTCGCAATCGATCCAGCCATCGCCTGGTCAGAATTCGGCGGAACATTTGTTCGCGGGATTCTCATTTTTGTCGTCATCATCAATGTCGTGCGCACCGAAGCCCGCTTGAAAGCCCTGCTCTTTCTCTCAGTAATCACCGCCCTCGTTTTGAGTGTTCAGGCAATCAACGATTATCGCCTGGGATTGATGACTGTCGAGGGATACCGCGCCGCCGGCCGGGGAACAGGGATTTTCGGCAACACCAATGACATGGCCCTACACCTGGTGACGATGTTGCCGATTTCAATAGCTTTCTTTTTCGGATCGCGAAGGCCCTGGAAGAAAGGAATACATGTCGCCTGCGCCGCGATCATGATTTTCGGCATTATCCTTTCGTATTCGCGCGGAGCATTTCTTGGCGTCCTGGTAGTCTTCGTTTTTCTGGCACTCAGACTTGGCCGGCGCAGTAAATTTGAGATCGCTGTACTGCTTTTAGCAGGATTGGCAGGAATGCTCTTGCTGGCCCCGAGTGGTTACGGAGATCGTTTGCTGTCGATAGTTATGCCCGGCCTCGACTCGAATGGCTCCGCCGATAACCGGCGTGGCGAACTCCTGAGGTCGATTTATGTGGCCCTGCGTCATCCGCTGCTGGGAGTCGGCATGGGTAATTACCAACCAAACATGTCATTCAAAGGGTTGGTAACGCACAATTCGTACACACAGGTTGCTTCAGAGATGGGCATGGCCGCGCTCGTGCTCTACATAAGTCTTATCGTCACGCCATTCAGAAAACTATCGAGCATCGCGAAAGACACTTTTGGCGTTCAAGAAGGTTCGCATTTTTATTACCTCGCACTGGGACTTCAGGCCTCGTTGTTGGTTTATATGGTTTCGAGTTTCTTCTTGTCGGTCGCTTACGCGTGGAACGTTTACTACCTGGTGGGATACGCCGTCTGTTTCCGACGCATTTATGAAGCTTCGACCCGGAAAGTAGTCCAGGTTGAAAGTGGAAAGCCGCATATGGATAACGCGGTGAGCAGCTCTTCAATTCCAGACTCTGAGCGCAGTCCCGCCGCCGCATGAGCATCAAGTTCACTGCTGAAATCATTTTCTGGTTGAGCGCAGCGGCGCTGGGCTACACGTACGTCGGTTATCCAATCCTCATCGCGGCTCTCAGTATGCTGCGACCCAAGCGCGTGCGTCGTGATAAATACGAACCATCAGTCACAGTGATCATTACCGCCTACAACGAAGAACGCGCCTTGCCTGCGAAACTCGAAAACACCCTGGCGCTGGATTATCCGCGTGAATTGGTCGAAATAATCGTCGCTTCGGACTGTTCGACTGATCGCACGGATGAGATCGCGCGATCACTCGAAGTGTCTGGCGTAGTTCTTCATCGTCAAGTCCAACGTCTCGGTAAAACGGCAGCTCAGAACGCCGCGGTCAAAAAAGCTCGCGGCGAGATCATTCTCTTTTCCGATGCCACGAGTTTTTATCGGCCCGATGTGTTGAAAAAGATAATGCCAAGTTTTGCTGACTTGACGGTGGGCTGTGTCGGCGGACGTCTGGTTTACGTCGATCCGAGCGAATCCCGTGTTGGTCGCGGGGCAAAGTCCTACTGGAACTACGAAACGTTTTTGAAGAAGCATGAGAGCCGCGCGTGTTCCTTAATCGGAGTCTCAGGATGTTTGTATGCCGTCCGCCGGTCCGCGTACGTACCGCTCTACGACGAGGCGTGCAGCGATTTCATCATTGCGACAAAGATGGTTGAGCAGGGATTGCGAACCGTATATGAACCTGAGGCCGTTTGCTCTGAAGAAACAAACCAGCGACAGGATAACGAACTCAAGATGCGGGTTCGAGTTATCGCCCAAACTTTTACCGACCTCTGGCGTCATCGCTCTATGCTCAACCCGTTTCGCAGTGGCCTGTACGCGGTGCAACTCTTTTCCCACAAAGTCATGCGTTATATGGTGCCCTTCTTTCTGATCGCCGTGCTCGCCTCATCAGCCGGCCTTTCAACGAACTCGATTGCCTTTCGAATGCTCTTTGCTTTGCAGGGCCTGGGCTACTTGTGCGCCGCGTTCTCGTGGCTGCTGGAAAAAGTCGGGGTGCACAGTCGGGTCCTGGCTTTGCCACACTATTTTGTACTCGCCAATCTGGCTTCCATGATTGCGCTCTTCAAGTTTCTGCGGGGTGAACGTTATGCGCGTTGGGAGCCAATCAGATGATTCGGATTTCAGATACTCATTCCAAAGCAACCCATCTGAAATGAAACCAAAAGTTCTCTTCATCATCGACAGCTTCGAGCAGGGCGGTAGCGAACGCCAGGCCCTTCAACTGTTGCGCCAGTTGCACGAGACCGGCGAATGCCAACTGCATCTCGCTTGTTTGCAGGATAAAGGTTCGTTGCGCGCTGAGACGGAACAGTTGAATCTTGGCGAAATTCACGAGTATCCGCTGACGAGTTTCTATAACCTCAACTTTGCCAAACAGCTTCGACGGCTAGTTGTTTACTTGAAAGAAAAGCAGATCGACGTCGTTCATGCGCACTGCTTCTACACGAATATCTTCGGTATGACCGCAGGGTTCCTGGCGGGAGTTCCGGCTCGGATCACCTCGAAGGGCGAGACAGGGTTGCGCACCCCGATGCAAAAGCTGGCCGAGCGGATGTCGTTTCGTATGGCCCATCGGGTGATCGCCAATTGTCTCGTGGTCCAAAACCAATTAATCCGGGAGGGCGTTAGTCCCAACCGAATCATTCAGCATTACAACGGTCTGGATCTGGAGAGATTGAAGGTTGACGTGGGACTGACGCAGTCAGCCGCACGCGCAAGGTTCGGCTTGCCGCAAGATCGAAGCCTCGTGACGATCGTCGCAAACCTTCGGAACCCGGTTAAAGACCACCCAATGTTCCTGCGCGCAGCCGCGCGTGTCCGCGCCACTGTACCGAAGGCGGCCTTTGTGATCGCCGGTGAAGGAGAATTGATGCCGGGTTTGAAACAACTGGCGTCGGACTTAGGAATAGCCGAGGACGTACATTTTGTCGGACGATGCGATGATGTCGCGAGTCTGTTGTTCGCTTCGAACGTCGGCGCGTTGAGTTCAACCTCAGAAGGCTTTGCGAATGCGATTCTGGAATGCATGGCGTCCGGACTTCCGGTGGTGGCCACGGACGTCGGCGGCGTACGCGAGGCGATCATCGAAGGCGAGACCGGTTACATCGTCCCGAGCGGTGACGACAGAATGATGGCAGAACGAATAATTCAGGTGCTCGCCAACGATGAAACCGCGCGCATGATGGGGAATCGCGGCAAATCCCTCGCGGCTGAGAAATTCTCAAAAGATCGACATCTGCAAAACACTTTAGAACTCTACGATGAATTGCTGAGCGGACACGACTCGTCCGTTAGTAGCGAGAATCGTCCTTCGCTCCGAGGGACAGGCCCCGAAGCCAGTCAGAATAAGTTTGCGTTAAAGCCCCATCGGAATTAGACGCCACATGAGCGGTAAGGAAAGAATTCTCATCAGGACAAAAGCGGCGCGTCTTCGCCGCTTTCTTCTTATTGCTCTGCCCGTGCTTGTCCTGTCACCAGTCGTCGCCTGGTTTGTGGCTCACGTTCTGATTGTCAAAGCTGAAGTGCCGTCCGCAGATGCGATCGTAGTGCTCAGCGGGTCGTCGACATATCTCGAGCGTGCCAACTGGGCCGCCAAACTTTATCGCGAAGGTCGCGCTCCAATAATCGTTTTGACTGACGACGGATTAATAGGCGGATGGGACAATCGCGAAGATCGAAATCCTCATTACTATGAAATGACCGCCAGGCGTTTGCAGCAACAGGGTGTGCCCGGAGATCGGATTCAACTTGCGCCTGGTGTGGTGCTTGGCACTTACGAGGAAAGTGTACTGGTCCGCGATTATGCATCGGCTCATAACTTGAAGCGACTACTGGTCGTGACTTCCGGCTATCATTCGCGACGCGCGCTTTGGTCCATGCGCCGCGCGTGTGAAGGAAGCGGCATCCAGGTCGGCATCGACAGTGCCCCGCCGGGATGGCAAACACCTTCTCCCTGGTTGTGGTGGTCGCGCCGTTGGGGATGGAAAGTAGTGGGCGGCGAATACGTGAAGATGGTTTATTACTGGACGAAGTACTGAAAGTGATTTGTGAGCCACGAACGCAAAATTAGGTTACCCTCGCTCCCTAATGGCCTTCGAGTAAGTTTGAATCAGTGAACTGACATACTGTTGCGGCGAATGGTTCCTGGAAACCAGTTCTGCCGCATTTCTGCTTAGCCGCGCACCCAGCTCGAAATCTTTAACAAGTCGATCGATTGCGTTAGCCATTGCCCGCGGATCACCAGGCGGAATGAGCAAAGCGCTCGTTTCATCCTCAACAATTTCCGGAACTCCACCAACCGCCGTCGCCACAACCGGAACTTCAGCACCCATTGCTTCCAACAGGACGTTGGGCGAACCTTCGCTGTGAGATGGCAATACGAACACGTCAGCCGTTGCGTAGAAGGGCCGCACATCGCTGATTTGTCCAGTGAAAACGACCCGGGTGTCGATCCCGAGGTCCGCGGCAGTAGCCTCCAGACTAGCCCGTTCGGGTCCTTCGCCGACAATTACTAACTTGTAGTCCGCGCGGGTTCCGCACAGCCGTTGGAACGCAAGGATCAGGTCGGCGTGTGCTTTTTCTTTTGACAACCGGCCGACCGAAAGAATTACACGTTCGTGGTCAGTAATTCCCCAACGTTCGCGCAAGGCCTTGACGTCAGCGGGATTGGACTTCGCACCAGGGCGGATTGGGTTATGTTGGACTCGGATCTTTTCGCGCGGCACTTTGTTGACACTCACCAACTCGTGCGCAAAAGCTTCACAGACTGTCATCACCAAATCGGATTTCGGTAGCGACCAACGATCGAAACGATTGTAGAGTCGCATCCTGGAATCCGTGGACGTGTAACCGTGGTGATAAGCAATCCATGGGATCTTCTTCCACAAGCGCGATCGCCACATCAGGAAATGCGATTTTACCGACTGGGTAATCACGATATCCGGCTGACGCTGTTCGATGATGCTTCTTAAAGCGGGCAGGACGCCCAAATCGAATCGCCCTCGCTCTGCAATAATGTCAATCGGAATGCCGGCGGCCCGAACCGTTTGAATGAATTCGTTCTCAGACGAGTCGCGAGAAAACGTGACAATTGAACCGTCAATTATTGGACGATCGAGACTCGTATCGGTTACTTCGCGAGCGGTGCGAAAAAACTCCAACGTAATTTTCGCGACTGCGTTAACGGTAGTGGCTTCGACAACTGACAATATTCGCATCGTTGATTTCATTGTCAGGCGTTTGCCCGTTCCGCGAGCAGTTGACGATAGTAATCGAAGAGTCTTGACCCAAGCGTGAACCAATCATAACGAGCCGCCACCAATTGCCGACCTCCGAAAACAATCTGCGCGCGCAAATCCGGCTCGTTCATCAAATTAATAATTGTGCCGGCAAGTTCTTCGTTGGAATTGGAGATCAGAATATTTTCACGGTGCTTAACCTGTAAGCCTTCAGCGCCGAGTACGGTTGAAACGACCGGAACACCGGCGGCCATCGCTTCCAGGATTTTGAGCCGGCTCCCGCCGCCAACATTCAAAGGCACAACCGCCATCATCGCTTCACGATAGTACGGACGCACGTCCTCGACGCTGCCGGTCACTTCAACGCCGGCGATCGTCGTAAGCTCGCGAACTGAGGAAGGAGGGTTGCGACCCACAATTGTAAAAACCAGTTCAGGACGCGCCTGATGCACCGCCGGCCAGACATTTGTCGCAAAGCTGGTCGCGGCTTCAATGTTCGCGTGATAGTCCATCGAGCCGACAAAAACGATTCTTGTTTTTGTCTTCGCTTCATCTGTGGCCGCGTGGTAACCAATGTCGACCCCATTTTCAATAACGTGAATCTGCGCACCTGAATTCAATTTAACAAGCCGGTCGGCATCATTCTGGCTAACAAGAACGTGCGCATCGAATTCGCTTAGCGCTCGCCGTTCAGCGTCATTCAACAAACGCGCTGTCCTCCGCGCGTATGCTTTGCGAGCCACGTTTGATTCGTTTTCCGCATATTGTCGCATCAAGTCAGATTCGATATTGTGCCAATCGCAAATGACCACCGGGCGGCTGGCGGCAGCGCGAATGACCGGCAGGTAATTCATTAAGTGGATGCTTTCGATCTGGATAATGTCGAAGGCGTTTTTGACCAGGGTCCGAGTCAGCGCTTGCTTCATCTCTTCACTGGTGTAATTCAGCAGCGGTAAAGGAGTGCGACCCACGGCTCCCTGCAGGAGCTTTCCAAACGAGTAGCTTTGATCTCTGGGAACGGTCTCGATTTCATCGTAAACAGACAACGCTTTTGGTGGGTCATGGCCGGGCTCGGAGAATGCCAGCAGCGAAACCGTGGCATGCTCGGCAATAACCCGCGCGAGATGATAGTTTCTGAGCTTGGCCCCTGTGTCTAGCGGCCAGGGTGCGCGCGGCGCAAGCTGCAACACGCGCAAATTCGGCTGGTCTGGTTTCAGGACAGTTCTCCCACTCTGTAGGACTAATTGCTGCGCCGCAACAGATTCTAACGGCAAAATCGCGTCATCCTGTAGAAATTTTCCGCGGATCCGCGAAAATTCATGGATTCGAGGCTTGCTTGATCCTGTATACTCTCCGTGGCAGTTTTCCCGCCCGGTGACCCACCCCAGGGGATTCCGACCTACCACCTTTCCAGGATGTCTTCAGCGAATTCGTCATCAGAGCACCGGTTTGTCAAAGACGACCCCAATCGTCATTTTCGGACCGATCATCTAAGCGCCAATCTGGGCGCCCGCTCCGCCAGAGGCGGCGTGGTCACGCTCGCGGCGCAAGTCTGCAAGTTTGGTCTGAGCCTGTCGTCGGGAATTGTGCTCGCTCGTTTGTTGACGCCGGGGGATTACGGCTTGATTGGCATGGTCGCGATTCTCGTCGGCTTCCTCGGAATGTTTCAGTACCTCGGATTGTCGACAGCGACGATTCAATGGTCCGACCTTAATCACCAACAGGTCAGCGCGCTCTTCTGGACAAACATCGCTTTGAGCGCGGCCATCATGCTGGTCACAATTGCGGCAGCGCCGCTCGCGGCGTGGTTCTATAAAGAGCCACGGTTGATCGGAATTACGATTGGCTATGCCGTGAGCATCCTCATCACCGGCCTCTACATTCAGCATGAGGCGATCCTGATTCGGCAAATGCGGTTTGCGATTACTGCTGTCATCGAAGTTTCCGCGATGGCGATCGGGTTGAGCGTCGCGATCGTCTCCGCAATCTACGGCGCACGTTACTGGGCCCTCGTTATCAATCAGCTTGTATTGGCAATAGTCTCGGTTATTGGAATGTGGGCAGCGTGTCGCTGGCGTCCCGGCCTGACGCGCCGCGGCGCAAACGTTCGCTCCATGCTGACTTTCGGCGGCAACGTCACCGGCTTTAATGTCATGCAATACTTCGCGCGCAACGCGGACAACGCGCTGATCGGCAAGTTCTGGGGCGCGGACCAACTGGGTCTCTACTCGAAGGCTTATCAAATGCTGCTTATGCCTATGCAGCAAATCAACGCTCCGCTCGCCGCCGTGGCGGTACCGGCTCTAAGTCGTCTCGCCGATTCTCCAGAGCGCTACCGTGACGCTTATCTAAAGATTCTGGAGAAGCTGGTCATGATTACCATGCCGTTGTGCGCGTTTATGATCGCTACGTCAGATTGGCTCGTGCTCTTTTTGCTGGGGCCGCAGTGGAAAGATACCGGCACGATCTTCATGCTGCTCGG
>Ga0207701_10006221_pt1 | contig 11936 bp, 13 predicted proteins | sample KBSSwiSSwithPhiX_FD_184294 | JGI IMG/M metagenome (GOLD analysis project Ga0207701, IMG submission 184294) | Switchgrass rhizosphere bulk soil microbial communities from Kellogg Biological Station, Michigan, USA, with PhiX - S5 (SPAdes) (version 2) | ecosystem: Environmental > Terrestrial >...
ACACGGTGAGTGCATCGAAGGTTGAGTCATGGATCGTCACCGCATCGGACCCGATCGAGGTATCGATGGTCAAGGTTGCAATCTGAGCGTTGCGGATTGATATTTGGGCAGCGCTTGCGCCGGAGATCAACAACAGGATGGCAAGGAGGCGCGACGGCATCACGTTCGCTCCCATGCCAAGCGTGGTGCTGAACTCCACGCAGTACGCCGCGCTGTCCGCGCCCAGCGTGAAGTTACTGGTCGACTTGGCAGCCCAATTCAACGGCCACAACAACGGCCACCTGGCGGCGGCGTGGACCGTCATGGAGAAGCGGGGCTGGCGGAGCCGCGACACCTTGGGCAAGGCTATGGCTGAGTTGCTTCGCGCCGGGTTCGTCGTACAAACACGGCAGGGGGGACGCCACGCAGCCTCGCTGTACGGCATCACGTTCCACGCGCTCGACTCGACAGAGAGACTGGACGTACGCGAACGCGACTTTCCGCGTGGCGCATGGGCACGGACTGTACCCCTCTCACGCGGCAAGAAAGAGCCAACAAAGGTAACTGACACGCCGATCGTGGCACCGAGCATCCCGATTGACACGCCGGGCGTGTTAGCGAATGCGCCAACGCGCTCGATTAACACGCCGATCGTGTCAGTCCCGGCCCTATCCGCCCTTTCTGTGACACGCCGGGCGTGTACCTCTTAGAAGTTAACCATCTTTCCTCAACCATGCCTGCTCCCTCGACCCCTGCACCGAGTGCCCATCCCCGAAAGATGGGTGCGCGGGGTCCGCGATGAATGCCTATCGAGGTTGATTCCGATCGGGCGGGGAATGCTGCGCCGTGCGCTGCGCGAATACGGTGCCCATTTTCACCAAGAGCGCAATCACCAAGGTCTCGGCAATGTGCTGATCATGCCGGCTGCCTCCTCCAAGCATCGAGCAGGACCGGTGATTCGTCGGGCTCGGCTTGGAGGAGTGCTCAACTACTATGAGCGAGCGGCTGCATAACGGTCTAACGGTCGAACGGTCGGCAGAGTTTTGGAACATCACGGGATAAAGCGCGTCAACCCCGTCTCTTAGTGGCGGCGTTGTGCTCGAGCCGCCGCATGACCGCGCCGGCACCCTCGACCACACGCGCGATGAGAATTTCGCCGTGCGCGGCGGATGCCCCGCGCGGATCGCCCATGATGCCCGACGCGGATAGCCGCGGATCGTCGCTGCTCCAGGGGTAGCTCGCCGCAGGATCGAACACCAGCGCTTGCGTCGTGCCGCCGCCGGGCGCCGGGTTCAAAGCGGCCAGTGCTTCACGTCGCACCAATTCCGGCGCGAGCACGAGCATGATGGAGGTCTCGTCCTTGCCGGCATGGATTTCCGGCACGTCCGCCGCCGTATCAGGGCTCATCATTGCGCCCAAATGAAGCGTCGCGATATTGAGGCCGACGTCGCCCATCTCCCGCGTGACCGCTTCGAGGATGCCGCGGTTCCCGCCGTGCCCGTTTACGATCAGGAGATTGCGAGCCGGCAATGCGCGCACGAGTTCGAATCCGAGGTCGCGCAGGTAGGCGGTCATGCCTGAAACCGTGAGCGATAATGTGCCCGGCGCCCAAGCGTGCTCACGCGAGAGCCCGACCGGCACCACTGGCAATTGCCACAGATCGTGCTCGTCGCCCCAGCGCGCGACGATGCGCCGGGTGAGCGCTTCCGCGATGACGCAGTCGGTGTTGAGCGGCAAGTGCGGTCCGTGTTGCTCGATCGAGCCCATGGGTAAGCAGAGCACCGAGCTTGCCGCAAGCGCATTTTCCACCTCGCTAAAGACGAGGTGGCCGATCATCCGGCTTGCGGGGCCCCGCATCGGCTCTCCTGATTAGCGAGAAATCTCAGCAGGCTCATCTGGTGAGCCACCCGTGTTGCAACAATGGCCGCACCGACCGGAGGAGGTGCGCCATGGCGATGAATCGAGTGCAGTTTCAGCGGGGGCTGTCGATACCGGAGTTCTTGCAGCAGTTCGGAACCGAAGCGCAGTGTGAGGCGGCACTGCAAGCGGCGCGCTGGCCGCACGGCTTCGTCTGCCCGAAATGCGGCGGCGCCGCCCGCACCAGCTTCGTGCGCGCCGGCCTGCGCTACTGGCAGTGCGGCCGCTGCGCCCACCAGTGCAGCCTGCTCAGCGGCACCCTGTTCGAGGCGACCAAGCTCCCGCTCACCCGCTGGTTCCTGGCCATGCAAATGCTGACCCAAGCCAAGAACAATGTCTCGGCGCTGGAACTGATGCGCCAGCTCGGGGTGAGCTACCGCAGTGCTTGGCTGCAGAAGCACAAGATTATGGAGGCCATGCGCCGGCGCGAGGAGCGGCGCGAGCTCGACGGCCGGGTCGAGATGGATGACGCCTACCTCGGCGGCGAGTGCGTCGGCGGCAAGCCGGGGCGGGGCTCGGAGAACAAGGTGCCGATCGTGGCAGCGGTACAGACCACACCCGAAGGCGCGCCGGTGGTGGCGTGCCTGCGCCAGCAGCCGCACACCGAGGAGGAAGTGGCGGTGTTCGCCGCCGCGCACATCGCGACCTCGGCCACCGTGGTCACCGACGGCCTGTGGTGCTTTCGCGCCACGACGCTGATCGGCGCCACCCACCGGCGGGTACTCACCGGCGGCGGCCGGGCCAGCGTGGAGTTGCCGCAGTTCAAGGCCATCAACACGCTGCTCGGCAACCTGAAGACGGCAATTACCGCCACCTACCACGCCTTCGACTTCGCCAAGTACGCCCACCGCTACCTCGCCGAGTTCCAGTATCGGTTCAATCGGAGGTTCAACATGCGCACGATTCTGCGTCGGTTATTGAGCGCCTTGGTGGCTGCACCCGCCGCGTCGGAGCGCAGCCTGCGGCTTGCTGAGCTTTCTCGCTAATCACGTCGGCTCTTGAGTGATTTCGGCGGCTCGGACAACGCCGCGATCACATGCCCAAGATGATGGCCGGCGCGCGCCGCTTTCGCCGTGAGATAGCGGCGATTGTCGGCATTGACTGGTGTCTCGAGCGGCATGCGGCCGGAAATTTCGATTCCGGCCTTGGCGAGACTGTCGAGCTTGTCCGGGTTGTTGGTCAGCAGTATGACGCGCGTGGCGCCGAGCATCTGCAGCATCCGCACGGCGACGCCGTAATCGCGCTCGTCGTCGTCGAAGCCGAGCGTGGTGTTGGCATCGACAGTGTCGAGTCCGGCATCCTGGAGCTCGTAAGTGCGCATCTTGTTGGCGAGGCCCACGCCGCGGCCTTCCTGCGCCAGATACAGGATGATCCCTCCACCGGCTTCGTGAAGCCGCGCCAGCGCAAGCCGCAGCTGATCCCCGCAGTCGCAGCGCCGCGAACCAAACACGTCGCCGGTGAGACATGCGGAGTGGATCCGTACCGGGACGGGCATCGACAGATTGGGCGCGCCGACGATCACCGCCACCGGGTCGTCGCCGAACGCGTCGCGAAACACGACGAAGCGGGTGCGAACGCGCGAGGCAAGCGGAACATGCGCTTCACCGGCTATCGCAAGCGATTGCATCCCCTCCTCGCGGAAGCGCGCCAGCGCCCCGGCATCGACCGTGATGATGCGCGGATCGAACCCTCCCGAGATCGCGGGATCGGTATCGGCGACAAGTACTGCGGGCAACACCTGCGCAAGTTTGACGAGATCGATCGCCGCCGCCGCTGCTGCGCCCACCGGCTCCGGAAGGAATTCGAAGCGGGGCTTGTTCTCCGCAACCAGCGCCAGGACGGTCCGGGCATCCACGTCGTCCGAGAGCGCGACCGCCACGGGTTCACTGGCTTCGATCCCGAGCGAACGCGCCCTTCTGCTGGTCAGAACGAGACGCGGCGCCATCGGCGCGGCAAGCGCGCGAAACGCAGCCAATCTGCTCTTATCGAGCCCTTCGACCGGAAGGCAGAGCAGCGTCTCGTTGCTGCCTGCGATGATCACCGGCCTTCCAGAACGGAATTCAGCGAGCGCCCGGCTGGCACCAACTTGCTCGCGTGTTCCGCATAGGATGGAACTTAATTTTCTGTCACCATTACGCATTGTGGGGCGGAACTCCAGATCCGCGCGCGGCGCGTCTCATTACCCAAGGTCATATTATTTCGGTCCGTGCACGATGCATTACGACAATCTTGAGGTTCTTGCGTGTCTCTAGTCTTGCGCTTTCCGTCAGCTTAATAGTCGTCCATATCGGTGCACAAGGCACGAGGCATGGATTCCTGGGCCTCCGTTCCTGAATTGTTTCGCTCCGGAGCGGTTCCACTACCGCCCCCTTGGGAAGCAGTGTTCGGGCCTCTACGCGCGGGAAAACCCGACGACATGGTTGTCGTCGGCCAGCTCGGCCAGTCGCTTGACGGCCGCGTCGCCGCCCCGACTGGACATTCGCACTACATCAACGGGCCAGCCGGGCTGGCGCATTTGCACCGCCTGCGCGCCTTGGTCGATGCAGTGGTCATCGGGATCGGGACGGCGCTTGCGGACGATCCGCAGCTGACCGTACGGCGCGTTTCAGGCCCGCAGCCTGTTCGCGTGGTGATTGACCCCTCCGGACGCCTGCCTGGCAGCGCCCGTCTCCTCGCCAACGACGGAGTGCGCCGTATCGTGGTGCGCGCCAGCGGCATGCGGCCGCCGCTGCCTCACGGCATCGAGATGGTGGGATTGCCGAAGTCCGGCGGCGAGATCGCTCCGTCGGCAATACTTGCGGCCCTGGCCGAGCGTGGCCTGCGCCGTATGCTCATCGAAGGCGGCGCGAACACCGTTTCGCGGTTCCTGGCGGCCGGCTGCCTCGACCGGCTGCATTTGATCGTGGCCCCGATCGTGCTCGGCTCCGGGCGCGTAGGTCTCGTGCTGCCGCCGATTGAACGTGCCGATCAGGCGCTGCGTGCCCCCATGCACGTGCACAGACTGGACGATGAGGTGTTGTTCGACTGCGATCTGTCGGCTCAGCGCGTGCCGGCTCTAACAAAGGCGTAGCGATGCGGAAGGGGCCGGAGCAGATCGAAGCGCTTACGCGGGTGTGCGTTGACGATCTATTGTCCGGCTTTGGCCTGGGTGGGCTGCGCCGCGGCCGGCGCTTCCTGGAGTTGCTGTCCCGGATTCCGGCGCAGCGCGTGGCGCGGCAAATCGCGAGCTACGACCAGATCGTGGGCGAGTCGGGGCTCAGGGCGGGGGGCGCCTGGGCGTTGGAGCGGATGGTCCGGCGCGTGGAAATCGAGGGCCGAGAGCGCGTGCCGACGGAGGGTTCGCTGCTGCTGGTCTCCAATCACCCGGGGCTGGCTGATGCCGTCGCCCTGTTCAGCTCCATCCCGAGACCGGACCTCCGCGTAGTAGCAGCCCAGTGGCCACTTCTGGACGCGCTCCCGAACACCTCGCGGTACCTGATAACGATAGCGAAGGCTTCCTCGAACCGGTTCGCGGTCCTGAAGTCGGCGGCCCGACATCTAAAGCGTGGTGATGCGGTTCTGAACTTTCCGGCCGGACGCCTGGAGCCAGACCCGGCAGTGCTGCCGGGCGCGGTCGAGGCGCTCGAACGCTGGTCGACGAGCGTGGACCTGTTCGCACGGCTGACCCCAGACCTCACCGTAGTCCCCGTTGCGGTCAGCGGGGTGTTCTCCCCCATCGCCCTGCGCAACCCGCTCACCTATCTGCGTCGTCGAGAGGAGGACCGCTGGTGGCTCGCCTCCAACCTTCAGATGCTCGTGCCCGCGCTGCGCAACGTCACCATGAGGGTCACCTTCGGGGCACCGGTCCGCACGGTTGATGCCGGGGATGCTGTCAGCCAGCGGGTTCTGGCCGAGATGCGGCGCCTGATCGAACGCTGCGAGGCACGGTAGCTCAGCGCATTCCGGTTGGGCACGCAAGCAGATCGACATGACCGATGCGGAGCGACGAACGTCCCGCGGCGATCAGACCGCGCCGTCGCTTGAGCCAGTCGACGATCTCACGTCGCGGCGGATGGCCGATCTCGCGCGCGGCACCAGCCCACCCGGACAGGACCTCTGTCTGGATCTCGCGATCCGTCGGTCCGAATTCCCAATCGGCCAAACCGTGCGAGACCGTATAGCCGACGCGCTCGAAGGCCTCGATCGCTGTCGGCGCGGCTGATGGCCCCAGCGCCGGACCGAATCCCTTGTCGGTGCGCTGATGGCGGTTCACCGCGTCAACGATGCGCCGATCGGTAGGGTCTGCAGGCGCTAGCTCTGCGCGCCCGTCGTAGCTCAGCGCTGCATAAACAGGCCAACGGCGCGCGGCAGCTTCGATCGCGAGCCGGTTCAACCAGTCGCCTGAAACGAGATCGAGCAGCGCTGAGGTCGTGATCAGGTCGGCCGCGATGTCGAACGCCGCTTGCAGATCGCGATTGAGATCGATCGCCAGAGCGGTCACGTTGACGTTGGGCGGGGAGGAAGGCGGAACGCCGGCAAGCAGACTGAGATCGTTATCGACGAGCCGCCAAGTCTGGCGCGCGCTGATGCGCGGGCTCAGCGCGCGGAATGTAGAGCCCGTTCCGCAGGCCAAGTCGACGAGGGTGACGGAAGGCTGCGCCGCGAGCAAATTGAACACCGCATTCAACACTGCAGCATTGCGGGCGCGCAGATCGTAAGGCTCGCGCAGCTTGAGCCATTCCGCGCTGAAGCCGCTCATGCGAGCCGCTCAAGCACGCTCGCGACGATCCGCGCCGTGCTCGCCCAGGTCGGCAAGGCGGCTGCAGCGGCCAGTGCACCGCGCGCAAGCCGCCGCCGCTCTTCCTCGTTTTCGATCATCATCCGCAGCGCGCGCGTCAGCGCCTTCACGTTCCCGGGCTCGACCAGCACGCCTGCAGTCGGGGGCACCGTGTCCACGGTCGCGCCGCCCGTCGTGCCGATGATCGGCAGACCGTGCGCCATCGCCTCAGCGTAGGCCATGCCATAGCCCTCGAAGTGCGATGCCAGCACGAAAAGATCGGCCGACTGATACAGCGCGCCCAGCCGCTGCGGCGAGACTGCCCCGAGCAGATCGACACGGCCGGCGAGTCCGTGCCGTGCGATATCCGCTTCAAGCTTGGCCGCCGTCGCCGGGGCGCGTGTGAGATCGCCCGCGATCGTGAGCCGCCACGGCAGTCCGGAAATCGACGCGAGCGCAGCGATCAAAACGTCGAAGCCCTTGCGCGGCACGACCGCCCCGACCGACAAAAGCCGCAACGTGCCGTCGACGCTGCCCTTGGCGGGCACTGCGCGGTCGGTGCCCGGCGGAGCGACGGTGATGCGCTCCGGAGAAACGTCGTACTCCGCGTTCAGTCGCTTCCCGGTAGCCCGACTGGTGACGATGACCGAGCGTGCAGCGGCCAGCGCCTTGCACTCGCTTTCGAACAACTTCAGGGCGTCGGCAGACGACAGTCCCGTTTCAAGCGCGAGAGGATGATGGACCAACGCGACCAGCGGTGCGCGCCGGGCGATCTTCTCCGCTGCCTCCGGCAGCGCGCCGAGCGCCAGCCCGTCGACCACGACCGGGATTCCCTCCGGCAAGGCCTCGAGCCGCGCCAACGCAACCGCGCGCTGCTCGGCGCTGGGCCGCGGAAATCCATCGCCCACCGAGGCGACGTCGACCTGCCAGCCGAGCGCCTGCAATTCCGCGATGATGCGCCGGTCGTAACCGTAACCGCCGGTCGCAGTCGCAAGATCGCCCGGCACCGCAAACGCGGTGCGATTCACCACAGAGGCGCCTCGTAAGAGGCGCGCGCTACATGCGACTCCGCGATCCTCACGCGAATGGCGCCAAGCTCATGGCCCTCGCGGCCGAGCTCGCCCGCACGCGCCGCGGAAGCGAGGTTGTCGAACACGTACTTCGCCAGGAATTCCGTGGTGGTGTTCTTGCCCTTGAACTCCAGCAGCTCGTCGAGATTGCGGTAGTTCAGCGGCTGCAGCACTGATTTGAGCACCTCGTAAGCGCGCCCGATGTCGACCACGATGCCGTTCTGGTCAAGCGTTTGCGCGATGAACGCCACGTCGACGACGAAGGTCGCGCCATGCAGCGCCTGCGCCGGCCCGAACACGGCTCCGCGGAATGAATGGGCGATCATCACATGGTCGCGGACTTCGACGGCAAACACGAAGGACCTCTCTGCCTCAGGGATAGATAATGAGCTGGCAGAGTACGCCGCTCTTCGGGTCCAGGATGTCGGAGAGCCGCTCAGGGAGTTCGTAGAACGGTACTGCGGGCATCAGCAAGGCGTCCAGCCGCGCGTCGGCCATAAGCTCGATCGCCAGCTGCAGCCGTTGCCGATGAGACGTGGTTGCGCGGCGCGATGGCGCCACCTTGCCTACTTGGCTCGACACGAGCTTGAGGCGGCGGCTGTGAAAAGCGCCGCCCAGCGGCACCGGCACGTGGCCCGCGCCGTACCAGCTCATTTCCAGGATAGTCGCTTCGTCGCCCGCGATGTCGAGCGCAGTGGCAAGCCCCCGCGGATCGGCGCTGGTGTGCACAACCAGTTCGCAGTCGACCGGCGCATCGTCCGGTGTGGCGAAATTCAAGCCGAGCGCGCGCGCGAGCTCCGCACGCGCCGGATTGATGTCGATCAGCGTCACCTCCGCGCCTCGCTCCCGCGCGCACAGGAATCCGACCAGTGCACCGACCACACCTGCGCCGACCACCGCGATCGGCCCGGACGGAAGCGGGTCTGCATCCCAGGTTGCGTTCAGCGCAGTCTCCATGTTCGCGGCCAACACCGCGCGCGAAATCGGAACGTCCCTCGGCACCGGCAGGGCTGCGTCGACCAGCACGTCGAACATGGTCTGGTGGGGATGAAAGGCGAACACATTACGTCCGACCAGGCCGTCCGGCCCGGCCTCCACGCGACCGACCGTCGAGTAACCATACTTCACCGGGAACGGGAAGCTTCCGCCCATGTAGGGAGACCGCATCCGCTGGTAATCGCTGGATGGCACCTTCCCCGCCGCAATCAGCGCCTCGGTGCCGCGGCTGATGCCACCATACCGGGCGCGCACCCGGACCATGCCTTCCGCGAGCGGATTGAGCCTCTCCTGCCGGATTTCAGCCCGGCCGGGGCCGACGTACCAAAGCGCCTCCGCCGTTAACTCGCCGCGCGACACGCGTCCTCCTTGGACTCCCTAGCTGTGATGGCCCAATAGGTTGTTTGTGTTCATTCGGACTGAGTCTGAGAGACTGGAAGGTGCGACCCATTCCGCATCTTTCAGGAGCTCAGCCGAATGAACATTCACAAGAATGCCCGACTCACGCTCAGCCGTCGAATCGAAATGGTCCGAAGCATCGTTGACAGAGGGCTGAGGCCGGCCGAGGCGGCGGCGGAAGCTGGCGTCAGCGAGCCAACGGGCCGTAAGTGGCTTGGACGTTACCTGGCTGAAGGCGAATCGGGCTTGCGCGACCGCTCGTCGCGCCCGAAACGCAGCCCTCGAACGATCAGTCCCGAGAAGGCCCTGGTGATCGTGGAACTGCGCCGCCGGCGCCTGACCCAAGCGCGCATCGCCCAAGTGCGCCTGAGCGACCTGCATCCCGCTGAGCCGATCGTGCGCTACGGCATGAGCGCCCCGGCGATCTCATTCACCTCGATACCAAGAAGCTCGGGCGGATTGAGCGCATGGGTAAGCGCATTCATGGCAGCTCGCGATCGCCGATCAAGGCAGGATGGGAATACCTGTTCGTTGCAATCGACGACCATGCCCGAATTGCCTTCACCGACATGTACCCCAACGAGACGAAAGCCAGCGCGGCCCAATTCCTACAAAACACCGTTGCTTATTTCCGCGCCTTGGGAGTGCGACCTCGGCGCATCCTCACGGACAACGGCTCACCATTCCGCTCGAAAGAGTTCGCTGAAGCGGGAGGCGAACGAGAAGTCGGGCGAAAGCATGAAAGCCAAGGGGATGAAGATCAACGATGTATCGCCGCAGGAAATCGCCCGGATGCGTGACAAGGCGAAGCCGATAACTGAGAAATTCACTAAAGAAGGTGGTGAGGCGCTGGCGAAGGAGATGCACGACGATAGATCAACAAGGTCAGGAGCAGTAAGAAGTCGTGATCTGTGTGTTTGCTGGTGCCCACTGCGTCGGTCGCACGGCTGAACGCGGGTGGCTGAAGCCAACGGCGAGATAACATTGCTCGCCGCCTATACTCGGCTTTTAGGTACTTGCCACTGATTGAATTCGAGATTGCGAGCGGGCGGCTAGGGTCCACTTCCGGGCCGGCCGAATGTACAGCCCGAGGGGTCACTCCAGTGTCCGGTACGTTCTGATACCTATGTCTCGGGCCGCTCATAAGGGCTTACAGCGATGTAAGCCCTTTTTTCTACGACCTCCTGGTTTGAGGCCAGGGCGTCGCGGCACAGCACCGCGCTCGGACGTGGGCTTACGTCGTGCTGAATCATGTTGTGCCTCGGTCAATGATCTCGAAGCCGACGTCCACAATTTCCGACGACCCATTGTGGCCGTTCATCCGCGTTAGGATCAACTCCGCGGCCCGCAGTCCGATGGCGGCTCGGTCGACGCGGACGGTCGACATGGGCGGGTACGTGTGCCGGGCGAGTTCGAGATCGCCAAAGCCAATAACTGCGAGGTCGCTCGGTATCGCGATGTCGCGCGATCGCGCCTCCTCCATCACGCCATGGGCGAGGACATCGGAGCTGCAGAAGACTGCCGTGGGTGTCACGCCACGGTCGATCAAAAGCGCGAGTCCTTGTCGACCGAGTGCCAACGTGGACGGCGCCGCCACTGTTACGACCTCGACACTACTACAACCATGTCGTTCGGCTTCTTCTACGAAGCCGCGCCTCCGGGCAAGCGCCCGCGTGTCGTCCGCCCACACCATTCCAAACGTGCGGTGGCCTTTCGCCAGCAGATGACGAGCGACAGCTTCACCGACTTGCTCGTGGGAGAAACCGACCAGCATGTCCATCGGGGTCGGCGTCATGTCCCATGTTTCCACGATGGGAACCTTCGCCGTGAGCAGGCGTTGTCGCGCCTCTGGCGAATGGTTGATCCCGGTTAGGTAGATGGCATCCGGACGCCGACTCAATATGGCGGACAACAAAGCGTCCTCGCGCTGTGACGGGTAGCCAGACAGCCCTAGCAACACTTGATACCCTGCCTCCCACAGACGGTCGGTCAGAGCCTGAATTGTTTCCACGAAGACAACGTTGGTGATCGACGGCACGATCGCTGCAACAAGTCGCGTACGCTTCGAGGCCAGTCCGCCCGCGAGCAAATTGGGTACGTACCCAGTCCGATCGATGACTTGCTGTACCTGGGCGAATGTCTCTGCGGTCACCATATCGGGTCGATTTACCACACGCGAAACAGTTATCGCTGACACCCCAGCGAGTTTTGCGACATCGGCCAGGGTTACGTTGCCTGTCGCCCGGGAAGCGCGTGGGCGTTGCGGTCGGTCGTTCAAGGTCGTTGACATTCAGGGGATTCGTCGATGGCAGTTGCGCGGCGGGGCATTCAGTCCGGCTTGATGTTGGCCGTCTTCACGACTTGCCCCCATCGCTTCTGTTCGGAGGCGATGAATTTGGCGAATTCCTCTGGAGTGGACCCCTGCGGGACCGAGCCGTCCGCAGTCATACGTTCCACGACCTCCGGGGACTTGAGAATCCGATTGAGCTCGGTATTGAGCTTCTTGACGATTGCGTCTGGTGTTCCCGCCGGTGCGAGAATTCCATACCATTGCGATGTCTCGAAGCCCGGGAGACCCGACTCTGCGACGGTCGGTACATCGGGGAGCGCAGCGATGCGTTTCGTCCCGCCGACTGCAATAGGACGAAGCTTGCCCTGCTTGATATGCGGTATCAGTGGCGTCGCGCCCGTGAAGGTTGCTTGCGTCTGACCTCCCAATAGATCCGTCACCATCGGGCCCGTACCCTTGTAGGGCACGTGCGTGAGGTCGATGTTGGCAGCTTGCTTGAGGTACTCCATTGCGAGATGGCCAGAGCTGC
>Ga0207701_10006223_pt1 | contig 11935 bp, 6 predicted proteins | sample KBSSwiSSwithPhiX_FD_184294 | JGI IMG/M metagenome (GOLD analysis project Ga0207701, IMG submission 184294) | Switchgrass rhizosphere bulk soil microbial communities from Kellogg Biological Station, Michigan, USA, with PhiX - S5 (SPAdes) (version 2) | ecosystem: Environmental > Terrestrial > Soil...
ATTGTCAGGCATCCAGTGGATGCCTCTCGCCGTGACCTCGTTTTTCGCCTTTGCTCTCATTGGCATATGTCTTTGCCTCGCGTTGTGCCTTTCAGCACGGCGCTGGCGACGCGGCGTGTTGGTGCTTGCCTGCATTTCGTGTATCTCAATTCCTATCGGCACGATTTTAGGAGGGCTCACGATCTATGCTCTCACACGCCCGGAGGTCAGTTCCGAGTTCACGTAATCGATCTAACCACTTGATGAAGCCAACTTCGAAAGTTTTCGCGAGCAGACTGCCCCACTGCGAAATGAGTTACGAGTGTTTGCCATGACACCGTTGATTCCATCCACGTGCCCGGGTTCTCTGGTGCGATTACGCTCCCGCTAGTGCATCAATCATGAGTCCGATTATTGCCTGCGACCAGCTCCAGCCACGCAATCTTACCAGCGCAATCGGCTGTGCACCATCGGGTCTAAAGGCGGCAGCGTTACCTTGGATCGAGATCAAAAAGCGGATCGGTTTGGGCTTACTGTGAGATTTGCTTTATCCGTTGCGTCGATATTCAGCCATTCGAAAACCCCAAAAGGTTGCGTGGTTGACCATCCTCCTCTAACCTCGGGCTAACGGAAACTCCGATATGACTTCCTATCACGCATGACGCTTGGCTGAATCGCTGAGAATCGCTTCCGGCAAATGACTAGAATTCCTAACGTGCTTCTTAGAGGCGATGCGCGCAAGAATCAATTGGCTGTCCCGTACGGAGGCTTGTGTAAAGGATGCGTCCCTTGATCCTAGTCAAATGCGAGAAAGTGCTCGCGAGCCGACTGCGCAAGGTCAAATGTAGTTTTTGGTCGCCGGGGAACACATGAGTGGTCAGTCGAGAGAGGTCCTGGTGATCGGCGCCGGCATTGCCGGACTGACGGCCGCACGAGACCTCGCCATTGACGGATACGACGTCGGCGTACTCGAGGCGCGCGAGCGAATTGGTGGGCGCATCTGGACTTCCCACGATCTCGGCCTGCCCGCCGATTTGGGAGCATCCTGGATCCACGGCTTTGAAGACAATCCAATTGCACGGCTCGCCCGGCGGCACGTTATCACAATCGTCCGCACCAACATCTCCAGTGTGACCCCGGCACGCTACCGCTCGATGGCCCTGTACGACGAGGACGGGCATCGGCTCAGCAGCAGAGAGACCAACGAGATGTCCGAGATGATGGCGGACTACCTCGACTTTGTCGCCGCCAAACAGAAGGAAGGCCATGAAAAGTCGATGCTCGAGGTGGAAGAGATGTTCGCGACCAGCCAGAGCTATGACGCCGATCAACGTCGTCGTCTGACCTTTATCGCCCGAACTTATCTCGAGCACGAATGGGCGGGCCCGCGCTCCGATGTTTCCCTCCTCGAGCACGACAAGAGCCTCGGCTTCGCCGGTCACGACCGGGTGTTTCCTGAGGGCTATGCTCAGATCACTGACCGGTTGGCCGAGGGTACCGACATCCTCCTTGGCCACGAGGTAACACAAATCGACTATTCGGGAACGGAAGTAGACGTACTGACTAACTGTGGCAGCTTCCAAGCCAGCTACGTGCTCGTTACCGTGCCGCTCGGAGTGTTGCAAGCAGGACGAATCGCCTTCCACCCGCGACTACCGAAGGGCAAACGCGAGGCCATTCGCAAGACGCGCATGGGTGTCTTCAACAAGATCTTCCTAAAGTTTGACTCGGTTTTCTGGGATCAAGAGGACGAGCTGATCGGCTATATCGGGAGCCAGGACGAAGACTGGCCCGAGATCGTCAACTTTCACAAGATCGCAGGCCTCCCTGTTCTGCTCGCCTTTAGCGCCGGATCGGCCGGCGAGAAGAACGAGCTCCGGCGCGATACCGAGCTAGTGGTCTGCTTGATGGCCTGCCTACGCAAGATATATGGCGCGAACATCCCGGAGCCGGTAGGGCATCTCGTCACTCGATGGAATCAGGATCCCTTCAGCCTAGGCTCGTACTCATACGTGCCTGTCGGCTCCAAGCAGAGCTTGCGCCGGCATATCGGGATGCCCGTTGAAAACCGGGTCTTCTTCGCAGGCGAAGCCACCTCTCAGTTCTTTCCGTCCACCGTCCACGGCGCGTTTCTCTCAGGCGTCCGCGCCGCCTACGAGATCATGCTCGCCGACGCGAAGGCAGATCTCACGAAAGACGGACAGGCAGAAGTCGATACGTACATCTGAATGCCCACGGATGCGCCCATGTTGTTCGCGGCGATCGGTTGGATGGTCGAATAAACAACTGGCGCGATGCTGCGACGCGTTAACGCCAACCCAACGCGACTGCGAGCAGAATGATTGCGGAAACGAGAAGCGTTCCGGCCACCTGCCATCGTCTCAGCAAATCATCCAACCGCCCACATCCCACGCCCAGCGCTGCGGCTGTCTTCGCGACTTCCGCCCCTAGGACGACTACGTCCCCACTTGGGATGGCAGGCATGTGAGCTCGCCACCGCCGGAGTGCAAGAGCCAGCAATCCGCCGACAAGGAGCGGCCAGAGGACCTTTCACAACGCTGATAGAGTGAGCACTTCGCCTAACGAATGAATGCCACCAAACGAAAACGTAGCCCATGGCACCGTGACGTGCTCAACGCCCAGACCGCACTCACGGAGGCGCACGGATCCTTTGTAGATGCCCTACACAACTACTCCGTTGCTCGCGCCAGCCTCCTGCGTGCGACCGGCAGCGATCTGCAATGGTCGTCAAGGAGAAGATAGGAATTCGTTTCAGTACGAAATCTCACAAATAACTATCGCGATGCGGGGATCTTGGATCTTGGTTCTGGTGGCGAGCGCAGTCCTTATCGGGTGTTAAGACAGGCGTCGCGCCGCGCGCCAAGATTCAAGCCGCTGAAGGCAATGGACGAGATTGTCTTTCCCGTGCTAATCGCACACGGGATCCGTGTCTGGCAGTGTGCGTAAGCAAACAAATGCCGCTCGCTTGCAAAGAGAGTTGGGCAATATGTTCGTCCGTTGCTATTTGATGTAACTGACGAACCACCGTACAACTTGCAGCGGAAAAAATTGATCAGGACTTGAACTCGGCCAGGCTGGAAGGTCTAGTTAACAACGCAGGGATCGGCTGCTTTATGGCGCTCTCTGAGTGAAATTATGGGAGCAGCGCGGGCACGTAGGATGTCCCCTCCATGCGCTTCGGCGCAAGCAAAAACCGCCTTGTAGACTTCGCAATAGGGGTCCTTGGCCATCATTGTGCCCAGCGCACTGTAGGTTCGTACTGGGCAACCGCCGTGGCAGATTGAAAGGTACCGGCAAGACAAGCAATCTTCGTCCTCAACCAGACGCTTCGGGCGTTCGACGAAATCGCGCCGTGCACGGCTCGTCTTAAGCATGCCCGTCAGGTCAGGCTCCCGGAACATGTTTCCGAAGAAATACTCCGGATAACTGGTAACCCAGCAGTCGCACTGGGCGACACTCCCTTTTGCGTCGACTGAGATGAATTGGTTCGAGCAGTTTTCTTTCCAGATACACGGTAAGCGCGCTTGTTTACCTGTGAAATGATCAATCAAGGCATCAAACGGACCAACCGAGACACCGGACTCGTACCCCTCGGCCATCCAGATGTCGAAAAGGCCGATCATGAACTCGGCTAACTCACTAGAATCAAGCTGAAAACCTCCCGCAACTTCTTTTGCGGGACCGCCGGGAAACGGGGTATTGACCTGAAAATCGCTTAGCCCTAGCTCCTCTGTAAAATAGCGATAGAACCTCTCCGGCCCCACTTCGAGGCTCCCTTTGTGAAGCACCGCAATTACGCCCACTGCAATCCCGGCAGCCTTCGCCTCACGAAGTCTTGTGCTCCACAGTTTAGTGTATGCCGCGGCACCCCCTTTGAAGAGTTTCCTGTGAATATTGGGGTAGTCCATCGACGTGCCCAGCGAACCGTCGAACATTCCCCGAATCACTCCGTTCCAAGCCGGCGAGTAACCGATCAGATTGGTTTGTAAGTAATGTACAAAACGCCGCCCTCGCTCGGCAGCGGCACGGTCCATAATTTCGCCAGCCTTCTCGAACCAGGCTGGGCCCATGATCATGGCCTCTCCGCCCTGCCAGTAGATTTCGCATTCTTCTATATGCTCGTTCTCAATATGGTCGAGTAAACGACGCGTCAGCAAAGGCAGCATAACCAGCGAAAGACGATGCGGCTCTTTGTGTTCGAAGCAATAGTCGCATGCGACGTTGCAATCCGAAGTCGGAAGAAGAATAACGCTGAAGACGCGCTCGCTCATCGTGTAACCTCTCCCGACTCGGATAAAATTCCTGTGTCGCTTGCCTCCAGGCTGGCCACATCCCGTCTGATTTCGTTTCCAGCCGTTTGGATGCTGAAAAACAGTTGCTTCACACCTTCACAAGAGTAAGCGGGATCCGGCCATTTGAAATATCCACGGCATGGCTGTTGCCACGGACAGGTCGCGCATTCTGCTCCTTGAGCAATCAGCCTGCTCAGGTGATTGTCAACAAATCCTGCAGAAGCGATCTCGGGGCCTCCGGAATCTCCTGTTCGGGGCACTCTGGTTTGTCCATCGGCAACATAATAGTGAAATGCGTCCGGGTCCTCCTCGAGTATCATCCACAGCGAGTCAGCGTCCCCATCGCACATGGTCGCCAGTAGGGAGTGAAAGAACTCCACCGGCGCTTCGACCGTTGGTTCATGAAGATAAAGCTCCAGAGCATCATGCAGCTCTTTGAGCACATCAGGCGATGGTTGGCCCGGTAACACCCGAACTGGGAGTCGCAGGGCCGCAGCCAGCCTGATCGCTTTCGTCAAACCCGGAGCAGCCGGGATGGTCACCCTGATGGCACGGACCGCATATACATCCACCAGTCGGTAGAGATCGGAAAACTCCAAAGCAGGGTCGGAAAGAACGACATCGAAAGGAACGTGACAATCGTTATGCGCTGCCTCCGTCCAAGCCTCTGGGTCTCCCAACATTCCTTCGACCTGCAGCCATCTCAGGCTTGGGTGCGGATTGCTCAACCAGCGGCAGAGTTCCTGTCGGTTCCTGACGATAGCAACGAAGGGGAGATTACCTTGCGTTTCTGCCAAGGCTGACGGCAATATCCTTAGCGAAGGCTGGGCTTCCTCGGACACGCAAATTTATCCACGGTGCCACTTACCATCGATTGATCCACCGGCCGCGACTAGGACCCCATCGGTTAATCCACCCGCCGCGACCACGAGAACCCCCTCGGTTGATCCACCCACCGCGAGGACGAGAACCCCATGAGTTGATCCAAATCCCAGCATTCGCCTCTGGCATGGTTGCAAGCCAGGTGCCGCCAAAGCCCACCGCCGCAATTGCCGCACCAGACCATTTGCCGATGCTGCGGAGAAACAAGCGCCTGTCTAGCGACTGCTGTTCCTTGCTGGATCCTGCTATTTCAGAAGATGGTGGATTATTCATAGTAATCTTACCCCTCGGTTTCGCCCGTCAGCGTCGAAAAATGCATGGCGGCGATAAGCCACTTCCCTCCTTGTTTCGTGGCGGTTAGCGATATGTTGACAGGGAACGTGAACTCTTTTCCTTCCTTCGTTACGGTGACGTTTCCGGACGTCAGCATCCAGCCCGTGTCCGATGAGACTTGGCCAATGTTGAACTCGTAGTCGAAACTTTGTTTTCCAGCCTCGAATCCCTCAAATAAGTGTTTATGGGCCGCTTTGATTTCGTCTGCACCTGACCAGATTTCCCCGGGACAGGTGCCCATCATTGCGGCTTTCTCGGACATGGTAGCCATCACCCCATCGAGATCGTGATTAGTAAAGGCCGTATCGTACGCTTTGAGCAGAGCGCGAATTGGTTCCAGCTCGGGGCTCTGGGCTTCGGCTTCGGGTTTCTGTGCACTCGCAACGGATGGAACTGCTGCGGCCGCAGCGATGGCGGCTATTCCCATGATGGCTTCTTTTCGGTTCATATCGGCAGGTATTATCTATAAAGAATACGGAATACAATTGGCCAGAAAAAGAACGAATGATTTTTCCGGTTCATAAACCACGACTACTGTGTCGTAAAGGATACAGAATACAATTGTCAAGAAAGAAATGAACTTTTTTGCGCTAGCGCTTCACACACGTAGCGCAGGACTGGCCGACAACACCTTACTTTTTGACGAGGTGCGCCGGCGTTGTCGGATCAACGAGGCCGCGCTGGCCGCGAACGACGCTACAGATTTCTCCCGGCGCATTCGCGCCTCGCTGTCTCTTCCGCGACCTTGAGCATGGTAACACGATCGTTTTCTCAATCCCATGGTTCAAGCGCCAGCTTGAACAAGTCGACTGCGGCTATTGGGTTCACTGGTAACGGACGCGACGGGACGCGAACCAAGTCCCAAGGCGCCAAGCGAAAACGCAGGGCGATTGAGAGACAACCCAACCTGTGACGGCACATTCCTTTCTGCCGGCCGAATCCACGTCGATCTTTTACAATCGAATTTCATTAAACGTATGTGAGTTAATCATCGTGCCGTGCCATGCTGTTGGGAGTGTTCGTGTTGACTTTGACGAGGCATCGCTCTGCGCAGTGCATACAAGTGAATTCGTGATGAAGAACAATGTCGAACATAACGGCGACCCAAGAAACGAGCCCGAGCGCAGCTAAAACCCATTTTCGAGCGGGCTTACGAGTCCGCCAATACGGTACTAGCACGAACCCCTCGCAGTGCGGGCAGCGAAAGGAGAAAGCAAGCGGAAGGAACAAGAACATGTTAATAAAAAAGATACACAGCGCGACTGCGAAAAGAATCGCCCAATGGAAACAGAAGACTAGAAGAATACCGACGAGTAACAAAGCGAACCAGCACAGGGACCATACACCGAGCCACGCGACCACATGCAGAAAATGCGACCGTGGATGGCTTAGCATGGTAGCCTTAGGTTAACGATAACAAGATCAGCTAAAACGGTGGTGAAACCCGAGTTTGGCTTCATTTGCAATCTATTTCCTGCTCCACGGTGGCATCTTCGCTGAAACGCTGCACGCTGGCAAGACCCGTTCGCTCCGCTAGAAGGTGCGTCGGTATTCCGAAATTTTGAAAACGCAAGGGTTGCGCGGGTGACCGTCCTCCTCTAACCTCAGGCCAGTCGAAATTACCTGCGGGAATTCGCTCCATCTAGCGGCCAAATGGGGCCGATATCTCAGGAAGGAAGCGAGCAAATGGATGCAACAGCAATCGCCAAGCCCATGAGCGAGGTCCCCATTTGGCATGCTGTCGCTGCCGATGAAGTCCTGCGTCTTCTGAATACCGACTCCAAGAAAGGCTTGGGCACTAACGAGGTCTCGCAACGTCTCTCGAAATACGGCTCCAACCGCCTGCCAGAAGGCAAAAAAGAAGGGCCGTTCATGCGGTTTCTGTCCCAGTTTAACAATATCCTGGTTTACGTGTTATTGGCCGCGGGGTTCGTTAAGTTGATGGTCGGCCTGTGGCTCGACGCAGCGATCATACTCGGGGTGGTCATCATCAATGCGTTGCTTGGCTTCATTCAGGAGGGAAAAGCGGAGAAGGCCCTGGACTCGATCCGTAATATGCTTTCTGCCGACGCGAGGACCTTGCGCGATGGTGAAACGCGGATGGTCCCGGCCGAGGATCTGGTGCCTGGCGACATTGTTCTGCTCGAATCAGGCGACAGAATCCCGGCGGACGTTCGCCTGGTCGAAGTAAAGAACTTTCGGACCGAAGAAGCGGCTCTCACCGGCGAGTCGGTACCCATCGACAAGACCACCGATGCCACGGCCGAGAAATCGACCGTCGGGGACCGGGAAGGCATGGCGTTCTCGGGAACCCTGGTTGCGTCCGGCCGCGGGACTGGGGTGGTCGTCGCGACCGGAGCCGATACTGAACTGGGACGCATCAACCAGTTGATGACCGCGGTCAGTGCGCTGGAAACGCCGTTGCTCCGCCAGATCAAAAAGTTCGGCTATGCGATCACCGCGGTCATCGGTGTAGTGACGGTTCTCGTTTTCGCCTATGGGAGATGGGTGCGAGGGATGGATTTTATCGAGATTTTTCAGGCGGTCGTCAGCATCGCGGTGTCAATCATTCCGGAAGGGTTGCCTGCGCTGATTACTGTCACCTTAGCCATCGGCGTCCAGCGTATGGCGCAGCGCCACGCGATCATACGGCGTCTACCTGCCGTTGAGACCCTTGGTTCGGTATCGCGTATTTGCTCCGACAAGACCGGCACGTTAACGCTCATGGAAATGATGGTGGTGTCGTTAGTCACTGCCGAATCGGCATACACGGTGACAGGTGACGGCTACGCACCGGAAGGCCAGGTCTTGAACGACGGGAAGCCCGCGGGAGAAGATCCTGTTCTCAAGCTAATGGGGCGCGTTTCCATGCTCTGCAACGACGCAGAGATCCGCCAGGAGGAAGGCGTTTGGAAAGTGGAGGGCGACCCGACAGAGGGAGCGCTCTATCCGTTTGCGAACAAGCTCGGGCTCGAGCGGAAGACCGAGCAGGACACGTATGCCCGCATCGACGCGATCCCATTCGAATCGGAACACAAGTTCATGGCTACGCTGCACAAGGACGCCAGCGACAAGCAATTTATCCTGGTGAAGGGCGCACCGGAGGTCATCCTTGATCATTGCGATCGGCAGGCAAGCAAAGACGGACAAGCCGTGCCAATCAACCGCGATCATTTCATGAAAGCCTCGGACAAGCTCGCGGCTCAAGGTGAGCGCGTGCTCGGCCTTGCATGGCTTGAGGATCCGGGCGTCAAAGCGGGGAGTTTAGGTCCAGCGGATCTGCCAAAGAATCTGGTACTGCTCGGCTTGATCGGGCTGCTCGATCCACCGCGCAAGGAGGCGATCGAAGCCGTGAAGGAATGCCATGCTGGTGGTATCCGCGTGACGATGATTACCGGCGATCACAGGATCACCGCTGCGGCCATCGCCAAGATGCTGGGTATCGGGGACGGCAAGACAGCGATTACGGGCGCCGAGATCGAAGAGATGAATACCGCGGCGTTGCAAGAGAGTGTGCAGGGCGTCGACGTGTTTGCGCGCGCGAGCCCCGAGCACAAGCTCCGCCTCGTGAAGGCGATTCAGGCCAACAAGCAAATCGTGGCAATGACCGGCGACGGAGTGAACGACGCACCTTCTCTCAAGAAGGCCGACATCGGTGTCGCAATGGGGATTAAGGGCACTGAGGTTACCAAGGAGGCGGCGGAAATGGTGCTAGCCGATGACAACTTCGCATCGATCACTGCAGCCGTTAAGGAAGGGCGCACGGTTTACAACAACATTGAGAAAGCGATTCTGTTTATGCTGCCGACTAACGTCGCTCAGGCATCGGTGATCGCTGTGGCGATCTTCTTTGGTTTTATTATGCCGATCACAGCACCCCAGATCCTCTGGGTCAACATGGTAACGTCTGTCGCCCTGGGTCTCGTGCTCTCTTTCGAGCCGCACGAACTAGAGGTCATGCTGCGGCCGCCGCGCGCGGTGGATCGTCCGATCGTGACCGGCTTCGGAATCTGGCGTGTTATTTTCGTCGGCTTGGCGCTGTTGGCTTACACTCTGTGGGCGTTCTTCTGGATGAAGTCCCAAGACGCGTCGGATCAGCTCGCCCGGACAGTGGCCGTTAATGCAATCACCATCGGGCAGATCTTTTATCTGCTTAACAGCCGTTACCTGCTGGACTCGTCTCTGTCACTCAAAGCACATCTCGGTAACAAATATCTGCCGCTCGGCATCGGGGCGGTCGTAATCTTGCAACTTCTCTTCACCTACGCACCACCGCTGCAAGCGCTGTTCCACAACGAAGCGATTCCGCTCTACGTCTGGCCATGGCTCTTCCTGGGCGGCCTGGTGTTTTTCCTCGTGGTGGAGGCGGAGAAGATGATCATCCGCTCGTCAAAGTCATTGCGGAGTGCCGTAACCGCTGTCGAAGCCGGCGCGTGATTGGATGAGAAAGGAAAGCGATGACTAGTAATGAACCTTTGAAACGCAAAGAGTACGAGAAAGAATTACGCGAACTGCAGGTAGAGCTGTGCGCCTTGCAAGAGTGGGTTAAGGAACGTGGTGAACGGGTGATTGTAGTCTTCGAAGGACGCGACGCCGCCGGCAAGGGCGGCGTGATCAAAGCGATCACGGATCGCGTCAGCCACCGAGTGTTCCGCGAGATTGCATTACCGGCGCCGTCCGACCGAGAGAAGACCCAACTCTACATGCAGCGCTTCATACGCCACGCGCCGGCAGCGGGCGAAATTGTCATCTTCGACCGCAGCTGGTATAACCGGGCGGGCGTCGAGTACGTGCTGGGCTTCTGCTCGAAGGCACAACATGAGCGCTTTCTAAAGGTTTGCCCGGAGTACGAGCGGTACATCGTGGACGACGGCATTAAATTGATCAAATACTGGCTCGAGGTAAGCGAGCCGGAGCAGAAGCGCCGCTTCGAGGCCCGAATCACGGACCCGCTGCGTCAGTGGAAGTTGAGCCCGACAGACCTATGCTCGCGGAGCCGGTGGTTCGGCTACTCGCGGGCGCGCGACGTGATGCTTGAGGCCACAGACACGGAGTTTGCGCCCTGGTACATCGTGCCATCGGACGACAAGCGGCGCGCGCGCCTCAACTGCATCAGTCACCTGCTCAGTCTGATCCCTTACAAGAAAGTGTCGCGCAAGAAGGTGAAGCTCCCCCAGCGCTCGAAAGAGGGGGCCTACGACGACGAGGCAACGCTCAAGACCAGGCGCTTTGTTCCGGCGAAGTACTAGCGCAAATGCCAGTCAAAGCTATTCGGAGTTTTGTTGAAAGAGATCGGCAAGACTTCGTCTCGCGCAAAGAATGCAAGGCATACCAAGTTCAGAGAAATCAGAGATAGTCTTCCTTCGTGCTTTTGCGCGATAAATTTCGAACTGATTTTGCTCAACATTTAAGAAACTAGAATATAAACGCAGTCGATGAATGGCGCTTCCACCGTGACCCTCCTGGGTGGACTCGGTCTGTTCCTGCTCGGAATACACCACCTCACAGAAGGTCTGAAGGGACTCGCAGGCGACTCGCTCCGCCGCGCAATGCAACGGCTCGTGTCGAGCCGCTTCAGTGCCGTCGTCTCTGGTGCCATCTTCACCGCGGTGATCCAGTCTTCCACCGCGGCCATAATGACTGTTATCGGTTTCGTTAGCGCGGGACTTGTCACCTTCGTTCAGGCGGTCGGGATGATCATTGGGGCAACGCTCGGAACGACCTCGACCATCTGGTTAGTTGCAATCTTCGGTTTGCGTTTCAGAATTTCCGCCGCGGCCTTGCCCATGCTCGGCATCGGTGCGTTTCTCTGGCTAATCGCACGCGGCAAGACGCGATCGTTCGGAGCGCTCCTCGCCGGCTTCGGACTAATCTTCACCGGAATCGATTTTTTGCAGACGGGAATGGGAGGAGTTTCATGGAACCTCGAGGCATTTGCGGGTCACGGTTTTGGCGCTCGATGGATCCTCGCTGGGATCGGCATCCTCATGTCGATCATCATGCAGAGCTCGACCGCCGCCGGAGCGACAACGCTGGTTGCGTTGAACGCGGGTTCGCTAACGTTTCAGCAGGGCTGCGCGATGATCGTCGGGCAGAGTATCGGAACCGCGGCGACCACCGGGCTGGTGATGATAGGTGGCAGCCTCGCCGTGCGGCGCTCGTCGATGGCGCACATCATCTTCAGCGTTGTCGTCGGCATTCTCGGGATCTTGTTTCTTGGACCACTTACGGCAGCCGCAGACTGGGTCGGCGCCCGACTTTATGACCCCGACGGCGTGCTGGCGATGGCGACGTTCAGCAGCCTGTTCAAACTCGCGGGCATCGTTATGTTCTACCCGTGGCTCGATGGCTTCGCGCGGTTCATCGTTCGGATCTCCGGCAAAGGCAGCGAGTCGGCCGTCAGCCGACTCGATCCTACAGTTGCCGAA
>Ga0207701_10006224_pt1 | contig 11934 bp, 9 predicted proteins | sample KBSSwiSSwithPhiX_FD_184294 | JGI IMG/M metagenome (GOLD analysis project Ga0207701, IMG submission 184294) | Switchgrass rhizosphere bulk soil microbial communities from Kellogg Biological Station, Michigan, USA, with PhiX - S5 (SPAdes) (version 2) | ecosystem: Environmental > Terrestrial > Soil...
CGGCACCTGTCGCCAGCGTGGTGATCTCGCATCTGCTCCGCGTCTCGGTGAACGACGGCGGGTTGAAGGCTTGCTGTCCGCCGATCCGGAAACCGTCGCGACTCCGGCTGGGCTGCTGCACAACGTCGCGGCGCTTCCTGCCGGGGCTTCCATTTCCGAAGATATCCAAGCGCTGCTCGGCGCGATCTCGGCCAGCGGAATCGATACCCGCTCGGTCGCGTTTATTGCCGCCCCGGCGCAGGCAGCGGCGCTGGCGTCCGGCGTCGTCACGCTGGCGCTGATCCTGGCGTCGGTCGGTGTCGTCGCGCGCGGCAGGCGGCTGAACCGCCGCCTGGCCGCTGAATTGCCACCTTCGCTCTGACATGCGCCAGGTGCGGCGGGCCGATCAACCATCGGGGATTCACCTGACCGGACACGCTTCTTTTCGACACCTGTCACCTCGCGTTCGTCCGCGGCACGTGATAATCCACGTCCGTCGATTTGCTGGCGCGGGAGGGGGGGCGCAATGGACGTGTCGGGAGTCTCTGCTGGGAATGGGCCGCGCGGGGCGACGCCACTGCGCGTTCTCGTCGTCGGTTCGGCCGGCGATGTCCCGGGCGGAATCGAACCATGGCTCGCGGCGCGTGGGGGCGTGCCGCGCTTCTGCGCGGACGCGCGTTCGGCGCGCGCGGTTGCATCGCTGGAGGTCTTCGCGCTGGTCATCGTCGATGCCCTCGACGTCGATCTCGATCAGCTGTTCGGCGACCTTCGCGCCTGCGGCCAGCCGGGGACGCTGGTCTGCCTTGGTCGCGGTCACGACCGCAGCGAGGAGGCACGGGCCCTGCGCGCGGGCGCGGATCTCTTCGTGCCGCGCCCCCTGCAAGCCGAGCACATCGACCTCGCGGTGACCCGCTCGCAACCGGTGCTCGATCGGCCTCTGCCGCTGTTCGGGCCACTGTCGGTGATCCCCGCGCGGCGTGTGGTGGTCGCTCCCGGTGTTTCCTCTTCCCTGACCGAGGCAGAGTATCAATTGCTGCTGCTGGTCGCCGAGGCGCCGCAGGCGTGGTGCGGGCTCGACGCGGCCGGCGCGTGGTTTCACTGGCGGGTGTCGGAGAGCGCGGTGGCGGCCCGACTCAAGGATCTGGTCCGGCGGGTGCGGCTGCGGATGGGGCCCTACGGCGCGTGGATCGCATTCAGTCGCCGGCGCGGCGTCTGTTTGCGGGAGTCGTGGTGACGCCCGCCCTTCGCGACCAGATCGCCGTGGCGAGCGGGGACGAGGCGTGCCGCGCGGTCCTGGGCGACTGGTTCTCGGCGCGCGGCTTCGTCGTCCGGACCTGTCGGAGCATGGACGAGATCATTTCGGCCACCCGGCTCCCGCGGCTGCGCCTGATCCTGCTGCGCGACGATCTCGGCGACATCTCCGGCACCGACGCCGGTCTGCGTATCCGGTGGCACGCGGTGCGGGCTCCGCTCCTGCTCCTCGGTCGTCGCGATCCGACGCCGGAGCAGAATCGCCGGGCGGTCGAGGCCGGCGCCAGCGCGCTCATCGCGGCGGGCGATCTCGATCGGGTGTTCCTCTACGCCGAGTCGCTGATCGCGCGCGAGCAAGCCGCCGGGAATTCGCTCATCCGGCGCGGACCATTTCTGGTCGACCCCCACAACCGGCGTATCGACGTCGAGGGCACCCGCATCGAGCTGACTGGCGGACAGGCGCGGATTCTCGCGTTCCTGTGTGTGCATGCCAACACCATCGTGCGTCTCGAGGAGCTGGTCGTCGAGATCGAGGGCGTGACGCCCAACAGTTCCAGCCTGAAAGCGATGGCTCAGCAGGTGTTTCGACTGCGCACGCGTCTCGGTCGGTGGAGCGACCGGATTCACACCCTGCGCGGCTCGGGCTATCTCCTCGACGCGCCCTGAAGGCCGGCGGCAGCCGGCGCGGCGAAAATGTAGCGGAGTTCCCACCCCCGTGACCTCGACGTCAGAGGTAGAGAAGTTTCAGGGAGGTGGACAATGAGGCGTTGTGCACTATTTGTCATCATTGCGCTGTCTGGTTGCGTGGGTGGCTCAAACGATACAAATGAAGAACTGATCGTTGCCAGCCAGGCATTGACCGCTGATCAGGCGCGCGTGCTCGGCTTCGAAACGCCCCTGCAGGATTGGTCGTCGCAGCAGGGCACTCTCAGCGCCAGCTCGATCGTCAGCCAGGGGGCGGCCGCCCTGGGCGTGACCTCGGTCGGCTGGACCGAGATCCCCAGCCGGACACTGTCCTCGCTCGGCACGGTGGGCGGCACCCTCAGCTATGACATCCGGGTCCCCCAGGTTCCGGTCTGGGGCGAGACCCGGATGGTGGTACAGATTCCGTCGCGCGGGATCTTCTGGCTCGAGCTCGGCAGCTTCAGCCTGGCGGGCAGTCCGGCGGGCGTGTTTCGTCACGTCAGCTTCGTGATGCCGTCGTCGCTGGTCACCGCGCTCAACGGCACCTACAGCGACCTGGTTTTCCGGCTGGTCATCAATGGGCCGGCGCTGGGCGCTCCCTACCTGGTGGACAACCTCAGCGTCGGCGCCGGGACAGCGCCGGGTACCGGCGGAACTCCGGGGACGGGGGGCAGTACCGGGGTGGGTGGCGCCCCGGGAGCGGGTGGGACGGTCGGCTTCCTTGAATTCAGCGTGCAGACGCCGGATCCGAACCCGCCCGCGGCGATGGTGCTCACCGCGGCCAGCTCCCTGCTGCTCAACGATCGGGTGACTGTTGGTCCGACCGACGGATCGGTGGTGACGGCCAGCTTCGGGGGCGCGCAGATCGCCGCCGGGGGGCGCGTCAACGGCAGCCTCTACGATGTCGGCAATCTCTTCATGGGCTCCGGCTCGCGCATCACCCGCACCCTGACCATAACCGGGGCCGTCACCAGACAGGACGGCGTGCAGATCGGCACCGAGACCCACGTGGCATCGATTCCCGCCACCGCGGTCAGGTTCCGGGTGCCGGTGCCTGCCGCCGCCGGTGACGTCGCGCTGGGCCCGGACACCACGCGCACGCTGGCCGCTGGAGCTTATGGCCGGCTCGATGTGCAATCCAGGGCCGAGCTCACTCTCCACTCCGGGATTTACATCTTCAGTTCCTTCAACGTCGAGCCGCAGGGTCGGATCGTGCTGGTCAAGAACGAGGGGCCCATTCAGATCTACGTCACCGGGGCGCCGTTTCAGTTCAAGGGCGAGCTCGTGAACAACGCCGGCCCTCTTGGCGACCTCCTGGTCGGCTACCTCGGCACCGCCGATGCCTACGTGCAGGGCCCGTTCCTGGGCACGCTGCTCGCGCCCAACGCCGAGATCGCGCTTCACCGGCCGACCAACGACGCCGCCCACCAGGGCGCGTTCTTTGGGCTGCGCGTACAGGTGTTCTCCAACGCCACCGTGCTGCACGTGCCGTTCAGGTGGACGGTGCTGGGCTTCCCGCCAGTCGGGCCGGGCGACGTCCCAAGCCCCACGCCGCCGCCGTCGAGCACGGACAACACCTGCCAGGCGGACTTCAACGCGACCATCAACTTCAGCGTCGACGCCAACGGCGACGGGTTCCCGGACATCGTGCAGATCACCCCGCGCCCCACCGTTCCCGGCTGTCCCGCCCCGCGGTTCTGCCGGCGCGTGGTGTTGCCCGATGGCAGCGAGCAATTCGTCCCCGTGCCGCCCACGCCGGTGCTCGACCCGGCGCTCCCGGTGCCGCTCGGGGCCATCTCGACTGGCTGCTCGGCCGAGCCGGCCGCGCCGGTGTGCCCGATCCTGGGCAGCACCGGGCTGCGCGCTCTTGGCTGCGATGCCGAACCGGCGGACCCGAGCTGCCTGACGGTGACGATGTGTCCGGATCCCGGGACCTTCGAGGACCCCAACAATCCCGACGTGCGCCGGGTCTTCGACGGGGTGAGCGCCGATGCCTTGCCCGGCGCGGTTCCGCCCGGGGCGGTCGACGCGGTCGCCGGCGAGATCCGCCAGATCCTGGAGGAGCTGAGCCCGCTTTACATCAATCCCTGCGAATGGGATCCGGTGCTGGATCAGTTCACCTTCCCGGTCGACATCAAGGGCGCCGGCAAGACAGGGGGCGCGGACTGCAGTCAGGGTAGCGAATGCCAGAGCGGCGTCTGCGAAGACATCCTGACCGGCACCTGCCAGGGCAGCAATTCCCCATGCGACCGGAACAGCCAGTGCGGAGCGGGCGGGAACTGCGTCCCCTTCGGCTTTTGCCAGGGGTCGGCACTGCCATGTCAAACAACCGCCGACTGCGGCGGCACCGCCTGCTTCGTGCTGGCCACGGTTTTCCAGTGCGCCCCCGGGACCAGCCCGGTGCGCTTGAACATCGACGAGGGGAGCTCGAGCTGGAACGTCAAGTTCAACGGCGGAGTCGCCGAGGGACGGGCGGTCGGCCGGCGGGTGGTGTTCTTCCCGAGCGCCGAGTTCGACGTGGCCGTCGACTCGGACGCCCACCTGACGGCGACCGCCTTCGGCAACCAGTTCAACCTCTTCCAGCTCAACATCACCAGTCATATCAACGAGTGCGGCTTCAACTTCGACTGGAACTCGCGCACCGGGGATGACGACTTCCAGGTGGTGGACGGGCTCATCCGCGAGAACCTGGGCGTGGGCGCCTTCGTCCCCGGCAACGTCGCGGCAATCCAGGCCGCCAGCGATCCCAACGCCACGGCGACCTGCCAAACCCGCCTCGCGGACCTGCACCAGGCGGAAAAGCGGGCCAACGAGGCGTTCCACGACGCGCTCATCGCCAGCACGTTCTACAACCTGGCTGGACCGAACGGCACCGTGGTCCAGAGTCGAGCTGTCGCCCAGGGGTTCATCGACAGCTATGTCACCGCGGCCGGCCAGTATCAGACGGCGGTGGCGGCCTACAACCCGGCGCAGCAAGCCGCGCTGGATCACCTGGTCGCGGGCAAGGTGCTCGACTTCGAGTTCAACGTCGAGTTCTCGTTCGTCCACGGGGTCGGGATCGGGCCGTTCAACCCCGGGATCGAGGTCGGCATCTACGGGCGCGCCGGGCTGGACGACGTCACCATGGAGAACCGCGCCAACACCCACTTCACCAACAGCGCCCTCACCCCGTGCGCCGGAGACGAGTGCTTCGACCTGGGCGTCAAGGGTGGCGCCACGCCCAAGGCCGCGGTGGGGCTCTTCGCCTTCATCGGGGGCGGCGTCAACCTGGTCGTGGCCGGGGGCCGGGTGGGCATCCGCGGGGAGCTCGATCTCGCGAACTTCAAGCTTCCGCTGGCGGCGGAGTTCGCCGTGCAGCGGACCACCCTGCCGGCGCAGGCGATGCTCACCGCGATCCCCGCGCTGCCGCCTTCGCTGGTCCCGATCCTGACCTCGACGGCAAATCTGCTGGTGCCCAGCCTGTTCGAGGTCCCGCCGCTGGTCGCTCAGTTCAACGCGCCGTACGCCATCGGCTCGAACCTCCAGTCGCTGGAGGGGCCGACCGTCGAGGGCCAGTTCCTGAGCGGTCGGGTCAAGCTGTGGGCCAAGGCCTGGTTCCTGTTCGTCACCAAGAAGTGGGAGAAGACGCTGTTCAGCTGGAACGGCATCAAGCGCTCGTGGCACGTCGGCGATCCCCTCTCGGGCGACCTGGTTGCACCCATCGTCCACGATATCGGCTTCGCGGCGGTGCCCAACATGGTGCTGCTGCCCAAGCTGGCCCTGGTGCCGACCCCGGGCACGGCGGACCCGACAGCCACCAGCGCCGCCATCAACACCGCCTTCGACACCCAGATCATCAAGCTCGGTCCGCTGCAGATCCCCTTTGATGCCCACGAGGAGCCCGACCTCGGCCGGCCGTGGCTGCCCAGCACCAGCAGCGGGCGGTGCGAGATCTTCACGCCGCCGCCACCTCCCTAGTCCCATGCAGCCATCGTTGATTCGATCGATGCAGGTCGCCGTCCTCGCGGCTCTCTCCCTGGGAGCGTGTCAGGTCCCCGGTCCGCCACCCGCCGGTGGTGGGCCGGGGAGCCGGCCGCCGGCCGCGTCCCCGCCGGCGGCACCGGGTGGCGCGCTTCCCCGCCTCTTCCCTGCGGGCGCCGTGACCAAGGAGGGAAAGGCGCTGCGGCGCCGCTACCAGCTCGACCTCGTGGCCACCCTGAGTCCCGGCACGGCGGCTGGAAGCACGCCCGATGGGCCCGTGCGTGGTTCGGAGGTTCATCTTTCCGGGACCTGGTCGGTCACGCGCGTGGACGTAGACCGGGATGAAACGGTCATTCTGGCCGAGCTCACCGCCCGGGAGCTCGAGGTAACCGCGCCCCGCTCGGCGATCGTTACCGCCGAGGACTACCGCCAGCGGATGCGAGCCGACCTCGAACGCGCCATGCTGTTCAAGCAGGATTCGCAGGGACTGATCGTCGCGTTCAAGGCCGACCCGCGCCTGATGGCGCCGGCGCTGGCCATCCTGCGCGCGGTGGGGGCAGCGGTTCAGACCAGCGCGGGCGCGGCGGGAGAGGGCGGGTGGCTGGCCGACGAGGACGACACCGGCGGTCGATTTCGGGCGCGCTACGAACGCGCGGGCGACCGCTTGTTCCGGACGAAGAAGCTCGAGTACTTGCAGGTCGACAGCGGCGAAGGACTGCGCGCGCCCAGGCCCGGCGAGCTGCGCGTCGTCGCCTCCAGCGGCGAGATGGCCGGGTCGCCGGCGGGCGCGCTCGCCTCAGTGAAGCTGGACGAGGAGCTGGCCAGCGAGCCCGGACCAGGCCTGCCGCCGCTGGCCGCCAAGAGCTCGTACCGGTTGACCCTGGTCGGCGACGAGATGGTGACCCGGCCCGCCGAGGCGGTCGCTCGCTTCGATGGTCTCGACTGGAGACCGCTGTACCGGCAACCACCGGCCGAGGCGCACCAGCTGGAGATCGACCTCACCAAGGTGGCCCAGTACACCAGCGTGGCGCAGGTCATCGCCGATCTCGACCGGCTGCGCCCGCACAAGAACGCCGGCGACGGCGAGCGACAGAAGCGGCTGCAAATCGCCCTGGGCGCTCTCTTCAGACTGAAGGCCAACGCCATGGTCGAAGCGCAGCGGTTGCTCGACCGCGGCGATCGGCACGCCGACGTCATCCTGTGGGCGCTGACCAGCGCCGGAACGCCCCGGGCCCAGCAGCTGGCGGTCGACTTCCTGCTCGCCGAGCCATCGGCGCGCGGCAGCGTCACCAGCGGAGCAGCCGCCGCCCGCGCGCCCGGGGGCGGACGGCGCCCGGCCGCGGCCAGGCGCGGGGCGCTGGGGACGGCGACGCGCGCCGAGCTTCTGGTCAACCTGTGCCTGGTGCGCCATCCCACCGCCGCCCTGGCCGAGGGGCTGCTGGGGCTGCTCAGGGATCCCTTGCTTCGCGGGCAGGCGTTGCTCGGTCTCGGCTCGATCGCGTTCCGGTTGCAGCAGGACGATCCTGCTCTGGCGCGACGGGTTCTTCACGCGCTCGCCAGCGAGCTGGAGGCAGCGACCAGCGCCGGTTCTTTCGGGGGCGCGGAGATCGCGCTGCGCGCGTTCGGCAACGCCGGCGCTCCCGAGATGGTCGGTATCCTCCAGCCCTACCTGACCTCGCCCCAGGCGCCGGTACGCGCCGCGGCGGTCGCGGCGCTTCGTCGGGTGCCCACCCCGGAGATCGACCGCCTGCTCAGCGCGTACCTTGCTTCCGATACCAGCGACAAAGTACGGGCGGCGGCGCGACGAACGCTGGACGAGCGGAAGAACCGCCGGGCTTCGACCACCGACGCAGGCTGAGAGGCCCCGCCGGTGGTGATCTCGGCGAGCCGAGCTACTTCTTCGCGTCCAGGAAGTCGACCACCACGCCGCCGACCAGCGGCGACTTCTCCAGCACCATCGTGACGTGGGTCGCGCCCGGGACGATGAAGAGCTGCGAGATCGGCTTGCCGACCACGTCGCCGGCGACGTCGCCGCCCAGCAGCTGGAAGAACTTCACGGCGTGGTCGAGGTAGATGATGTCGGAGTCGGCGAAGATCAGCTGGACCGGCATCTTCAGGCCGCGGATCTTTGCCTCGGGCCACGACTTGCTGTCATCGATGGTCTTCACCTTCTCGACCAGCTGGTCGAAGGTGTCCTTGGGCGCGTCCTTCTTGTAGGCGGCGTACCACGGCGTCTGCTTCATCATGGCCGCGGTCAGCTTGGTCATTCCCTCGTGAATCTCCTTGCGCAGGCCGGTGCCCTGGAAGGCGCCCGACAGCAGCACCAGCTTGTTCACCAGCTCGGGATCGGTGATGGCCAGCTCCAGCGCCACGGCGGCGCCGGTGCTGTAACCCAGGACGTCGGCCTTCTGGATGCCCAGCTTCTTCATCACGGCGACCGAGTCGGCCTTCATCTGGGTGACCGTGAAGGGGTGGTTCTTCGCCAGCAGGGTGTGACCGTGGCCCTGCTGATCGATCAGGATCACCTGGCGCCTGGCCGCCAGGGTCGGAAGCATCTGGCCAAAGCACATCTCCACGGTGCAGAACGATCCCTGCAGCACGACCAGCGGGGTGCCCCCCGAGCCGTGGACCTCGTAATAGAGGTCGAGGTCGCCCGACCGCACGTAGCCGGTCTTGGCGGGCGCGGCGCTCGCGGTCGACAGCGAGGTCAGCACGAGCGCGGTCAGGGTGGCGGCGAGGGCGGGGGTGCGAATCAGCTGGTGGGTCGTCATGGCAGGTCCTTTCTTCGAGGGGTCTGCCCGAGCGACGATCGACCCCCGCCGGGATCGACACCAGCGGCCAAGAAAGGCCGTCCCGCCAGATGATCCGCGGGGTTAGCGCGCCGGGATCCGGCCCGGCGATCGCTCGACCTCGCCGGTGGCTGCCTCGGCGGAGACGTTGGCGAGAATGCGGCCGAGCAGCTGGCCAAGCTGCGCGATCTCGGCGTCGGAGATGCCGGCACGGAGCCGGCGGTCGAACTCGGCGGCGGCGCCGCGCATGCGCTGGAACGCGTCTTCGCCGTGCTTGGTCAGCTCGACCAGGTGCACGCGGCGATTGGTGGGATCGCGACGGCGGGTGAGCAGGTCATCGGCTTCCATGGCGTCGAGGTGGTGGGTCAGCGTGGCACCTTCGATGCCCACCTCCTCGGCCAGTTGCCGCTGATTGGCGAGACGCTTCATCTTGAGCGAGAGCAGGATCAGCCAGGTCGGTCGAGAGCCTCCGGCCTCGGCCAGCGCCTCATCAAAGGCCCGGCTCAGCGCCTTGGCCGTGCTGGTCAGCCGCAAGCCGATCGGGGGGCCAGGAGGTCTCGACATGCTCCGACTCTAGCACCATTCGTTTCATGTCAAAGTGTTTGACATCTAATGATTTGATGTCTACTGTTTCCTTGGTGTCGGCGCCAGCGCGAGCGCCGGTCCGCAACCGTCAACCAGGAGGAGGCCATGACCACCTACAGTCTCTTGCTCGCCGTGCACATCATCGGAGTGATCGTCTGGCTCGGGACAACCACCAGCCTGGCCCTGCTCGAGGCCTACGCCCGGCTCAAACAGGACCGCGAGCTGGCCGGCCGGCTGCCGGCGCTCGCGCGCTGGCTCGGACCCCGGGTCATCGGCCCGTCCTCGATCGGAACGCTGCTCTCCGGTGTCTTGCTCGCTGCGCGGGCCGACGCCGGTGTCGGCGACCTGTGGCTGGTGCTCGCCGTCTCGGCCTTCGTCGGCGCCGCGCTGGTCAGCATCGGGGTTCGCTTGCCAGCGACCCTGTGGCGCCGCCGGTCAAGCGCAGCCGGGCGCCAGGCCGACGTCGAGCGGGCCGATCGCCTGCTGTTCGAGGGGTCCCTGATCGAGCTGGCGATTCTGTACCTGGCCGCAGCCGAGATGGTGCTCAAGCCGACCAGCGCCGACGTCGCCTGGCTCATCGGCGGCGCGGCCATCCTGGTGCTGGTCGCGGCGCGCCCGCTGCTGACCCTGCGGCCGAGCCGCCGGGTTCTCCAAGGTGGCTCGACCTGAGCTCGAGCGACGATCGGGCGCGCAGGAGGGAGGCGAGCCTCAGGCCGCGATCGGCAGATGTCGCTCGGGCGCGCTTTCGCGCTGCGGAGTCGCCGGCGCCGCCGCGGCCGTGACGAACACGCGGTGTGGATCGCTGAACGGACCCATGGTGAGGACGAAGGTGCTCACGCCCCAGACCACGGCCACGGCCTCCTCGAGGAGGGACATGCGGAACAGGAAGGGACTGAAGGCGACCCAGGCGCCGACCAGCGCGAGCGCGACCTGCGCGCGCCGGTTGACCAGCGAGAAGAGCGCCAGCACACCGGCCACGCCACCGGCGAGCAGATCATTCGCGGTGGCCGCGGGGCCAAAGTCTGCCATCAGCGGAATGAAGGGCAGGGTCGGGATGAACAGCAAGGCGAGACAGCGAGCGAGCATCGAACACCTCCTGGTTGCTTCCAATCGATTCAAATGCAAGCGCGTTGCTAGCCGGAGCTCTGCGCGATGACAAAAAAGTCGTCGCTGCTCTCGCGCGGCACCGCCAGATAGCGTTCTTCTTCCGCCATGTGGGACAGGATCCACGCGGCCAGGAACCTCAAGTTGGAGACCAGCCAGGGCGACGCCGGACCCACGCACGCCGCCCAGTAAAGGCCGGCCAGGAAGTCTCGCTGCCGGCTGTGCTCACCGAGAATCGCGTCGGCTCGCTCCCGCCCACCCGCGACATCGTCGCGGAGCAGCGGCAACCAGTGCCGCTCTTCGTAGGCGAAGTGAGCCTCCATCGTCGAAAGGATGTCGTAAATCGCCGCGGCCAGTGCCTGGGCCGAGGGAGCCTCGCTTTCGGGACCCGGCTCGGCGATCGAGCGAGCGGTGTCCAGCAGCGCCCGGATCCGTTCGTGCTGCCAGATGATCCCGCACCGAGCCGTGTCGGCGTCGACGCCATGTTCTGAAAGCGACCAATCGGTATCTCCCATCACTGTGCCCCTCTCTCCTCGAGCGGTTACCGCTCTGAAGAGCTCCACAATGCAACTGGCGATCCGGCGTAAGCCCGCACCGCTGGCGGCCCGGGTGCGCAGTTTCTTCGCAGGTGGCGCTTGCCGGCGCCGAAAATGCGGGGCGGGCGGCGCGGCCAGGGTGCGAGCAGGTAGGCGCGCGGCCGCGATCAGGGCCGGGTGAGGCCGGCGACGCTACCGCCCAGGTCGGCGATGCCGTCGTAGAGGAGCTGGGCGATGTAGTCGAAGTTGTGCGCCCAGGCCCCTGGCTCCTTGCGCGACAGCTGGTAGTTGAACGACGCCTTCATCAGCGTGGGGGTCCAGGCGGTGAAGCCATTCGACGCCACCATCTCGCTGGCGCTGCAGGCCTTGTTGCTGTCGCTGTCCTTGAAGAAGTAGGGGTAGATGTCGGGCGAGTAGCAAATTCCCGGCGCGGGCGCCGCGGCCTGCATGGCGGCGAGCACCCGCGCGGCCAGGCCATCGACCTCGGCGGCCAGGGATTCGGTGACGCTGCCGTCGCCGTCGTAGTCGGCCAGGTGGATCAGGCGGATCTTCTTGGGGTCGCCGCCGGCGTCGGCATGGCAGATGCGGCAGGTACCGTCCCAGGCGTCGGTGATCTGGAAGGTGTGGTGGCTCTCGACTGGATTGTGGCAGGAGGTGCACTGCGCGCCGCCCACATGGGTCAGCGGTCCGGCGTAGGCCTTGCCGTCGTATTCGTAGCCGACGTGCACGGCGGAGCCGAGCTTGACCGCGCCCGCGGGCAGGTAGTGCACGTTCATGAACTTGGCCTTGCCGGTCGCCAGCTGCGCGTCGACGGTGGCCTTGGCTTCGCGGCCGCGGTGGCAGGTCTCGCAGAGATTGTCGTTGCCGGGCTCCTGGCGCTTGACGCCCGAGGGGAAGGTGACCGACGGGACCATCGCGATGGCGGAGAAGTCGGTTCCCGGCTTGTCGTGGCAGGTGCCGCACTGCAGGCCGTTGGCGGTCTCGGGGACCACGTTGCCGACCCCGTATTGCACGTAGAACCGGAATCCTTCCTGCCCGCCATGGCA
>Ga0207701_10006225_pt1 | contig 11933 bp, 13 predicted proteins | sample KBSSwiSSwithPhiX_FD_184294 | JGI IMG/M metagenome (GOLD analysis project Ga0207701, IMG submission 184294) | Switchgrass rhizosphere bulk soil microbial communities from Kellogg Biological Station, Michigan, USA, with PhiX - S5 (SPAdes) (version 2) | ecosystem: Environmental > Terrestrial >...
CTGATGCTGTCGGCCTTCTGGCACCAGGCCCGGGCGATGGTCGTACGGCCGCTGCCGGAAAGCCTGCGGTCGAAGCTGCCGTTGCTGGACCGCTCGGTGGCTAGTCCCGCACCAGCCGCATAAGCCGGCGCTCGAGCGGGGCCAGGACCAGTGACAGGTCGTGGCCCCGCTTGAGCACCGCGCCATGTTCGGAAACGAGCGAAAACGCCCCCTGCTTCGAATGAAGCTCGGGGCGTTTCTGTATCCATATCTCCGGACGGTCGGCAGATCGCCGGAACGCGGCGAAGCTGGCGACGTCGATGTCGAAATGCATCGCATAGTCGCGCCAGTGACCGGCGGCGACCATGCGGCCGTAGAGGTCGAGGATGCGCCGCAGCTCGCGGCGGTCGAAAGCGGTCAACGCCCGCCGGTCCCTTGGTCCAGGGAACGGCGAAATGACGCTCAAGCGCTTTTCGCCTTGGGTGCGGGCGCCCGCCGGGTCTTGAGCGCCGCAATCTCCTTGCGAAGCCCGGCAATCTCTTCTTCGAGCGCCGACATGCGGTCGCGCGTGGGATCGACGTCCTCGCCACAGGGCGTGCCATAGGGCACGAAGCCCGGGCTATAGTGAACGGTGTCGATCGGCACGGGCCTGGCCGGGATGCCGACCATGGTGGCGCCGGGCGCGACATCCTTGGTGACGACGGAGCATGCGCCGACCTTGGCGCCTTCACCGACGATGATGGGCCCCAGGATCTGCGCGCCGGAGCCGATGACGACATTGTCCAGCAAGGTCGGGTGGCGCTTGCCGCCGATGCCCGTCGACGGGTTCGTGCCGCCCAAAGTGACGTTCTGGTAGATGGTGACATTGTCGCCGATCTCGGCAGTCTCGCCGATTACCGAGAAGCCGTGATCGAGAAAGAAATTCCGCCCGATCTTGGCGCCGGGATGGATGTCGATCGCGGTCAGGAACCGCGCGATGTGGTTGACCATTCGTGCCAGGAAATAAAGCTCGCCGCCGTAAAGCCAATGGCCGATGCGATGGAGCCCCAGTGCCAGGACGCCCGGATACAGCAGCACTTCCCAGCGCGAGCGCGCGGCCGGGTCGCGAGATTTCACCGAGTCCAGATAATCGACAAGCGCCAATGACAAGCGCATCCACCCTTCGTTGTTCCGCCCCCAATGTATGTCCAGGACGGGCCAATTGCCAGACGGTCTGCCCGAAATCAGCGCCGAAGCCGCTTGCGGGAGATGTTACGGCACGGCAATGGCCGATCGGAGCAACTGGAGTTAGGAGGCCAAGATCAGCCCGGACATCCTGGCCGACCCGGCCCTGCTCCTTCCGCTCATCCTCGTCGGCTTCTTTGCCCAGCTGATCGATGGCGCACTCGGCATGGCCTATGGGCAGATTTCCAGCACCCTGCTGATCGCGCTCGGCGTCCCGCCCAAATTCGCTTCGGCCAGCGTTCACACCGCCGAGACATTCACGACCGGCGTTTCGGCGATCAGCCATGTCGCGCATCGCAACGTCGACTGGCGCCTCTTCATGCGGATCGTCATTCCGGGCGTCATCGGCGGCGTCCTTGGTGCCTATGTCCTCACCGAAACGCCGGCCGACGTCGCCAAGCCGGCTGTCCTCACTTATTTGACCGCGACCGGCCTCTATCTTTTCTACCGCGGCGTCATGCACAAACACACCGAGAAGCGGCCCAGGATCGTCGAGCCCCTTGGGCTCATCGGTGGTTTCCTGGACGCGGCGGGAGGTGGCGGCTGGGGGGCGATCGTCACGTCGAACCTGCTTGTTCAGGGCAGCAATCCCAGGAAAACGATCGGCACCGTCAACACCGCCGAATTCTTCCTGACCGTGACCATCTCCGCGACCTTCATCGTGACCATGGGCTGGCAGGCTTTCACGACCGCCACCGTCGGCCTCCTCATCGGCGGCGTCATTGCCGCGCCGTTCGGAGCCCGGATCGCCCAGCGCGTCAATGCGGACCTGCTGCTGACCTTCGTCGGCGTGGTGATCACCGCGAGCAGCGCCTTCGGCCTTTATCGGGCCCTGAGCTAGGCATCGGAATAAGTCCTGCTTTTTGGGCAGTTATCGACACGATATGGAATCAGGATTCACTCTAGCTCGGGGAGTGTTCATGGCATTGGCTGACTCGCTCAAGCAATGGCTCGTCAGGACGCCGCTGACCGGCCGACTGGCCCTACTTTCGGCGATTGCCGCTTTGGCCTGCGCTACAGCCATCCGGGCAACGGTCGATGGCATCGTCACGGGTTGCGAGTTCACGCCCTACCTCCCGTTCATCCTCTTGTCGGCAATCATGCTGCGATGGTGGCAGGCGGCCCTGATTGCACTGCTGTCGGTGCCAATCCTCGGATTGCTGTTTTCGGGGACGCCGGCTGAACTCGCTCACTCCCGATGTTTCCTCACGAGCGCCGCCATGTTCCTGGCAGCCTCGGGCGCGATGATCGGCTTCGTACTTCTCGCGAGAGGCTTGGTCGTCGCGATGCAGAGGGCGGGCGAAGATGAGGCAGCGGGAGGCGTCGTCTTCAGCCTCGAGGACGGCGAAGTCTGGGCCAGCTGGTACGGGCAGCAGGGCCGTCCGGTGCTGCTCGGCTCTCAGGACAAGGTGTCGACGATGATGAACGACTTCCTTGCCCAGCTGGAGCTTGGCAAGCGCCTCAACGGCGACAAATAGCCGGCAATTAGAGCGTGGCGTGGACGGTCGCTACGGCCTTCATCACAGCGGCGATGCGGGCAGCTGCCTGGATCGTCTCCGCCTTGATATTGTGCTGCTGCAGGACCTTCTCGTGGCTGTCGATGCACATGCCGCATCCGTTCATGGCGCTGACCGCCAGGCTGAACAGCTCGAAGTCGGCCTTGTCGATGCCGTGGCTGCCGATGAGGTTCATGCGCAGCTTCGCCGGAAGGGTCGAATAGACCGGGTTCGAGGCCAAATGGACGAAGCGGTAGTAGACGTTGTTTTGTCCCATCACGGCCGCCGCGCCGCGGGCCGCATTGGCCGCCTCGGGCGATAGCTTCGGCGCGCACTCGGCCTCGGCCGCTGCGACCAGCGGGCGATATCCACTGCCGTGGGCACAGGCCAGGATCAGGCCATATTTGCGCTGGTCGCCAAGCAGCTGGTCGCTCAGCAACGAGCTGAGGTTCAAGCGCAAGTCCTTGGCAAAATCGGGGAGAGTGTCCCCAAACTCCTTGAGCGAGTTCATGGCATTGATCCTGTCGGGAAGGAATGACGGCGGAGCCCGAGAGGGGGAGGGGCTCCGCCGTCCACTGCTGCGTCCAAAGGGGCTGCAGCAGGATTCGTTGATCAGCGGCCTAGGCGGCGGGCCTCAGCACCTCGTCGCCTTCGCTCCAGTTGCAGGGGCAAAGTTCGTCGGTCTGCAGCGCGTCGAGAACACGCAGCGTCTCGGCCGGGTTGCGGCCGACGTTGAGTCCGTTGACCGTGACGTGCTGGATGATGTTGTCCGGATCGATGACGAAGGTGGCGCGGAAGGCGACCCCCTCTTCGGCCGACAGGATGCCGAGCGCTTCGGCCAGTTCCTTCTTGTTGTCGGCAATCCACGGGAAGTCCGCTTGCGCCAGCTGTTCATCCGACTTGCGCCAGGCGAAGTGGACATGGGCCGTATCGGTCGACGCGCCGATCAGAACCGCGTCGCGGTCCTCGAAGTCGGCCTTGAGGTCACCGTAGCCGACGATTTCCGTCGGGCAGACGAAGGTGAAGTCCTTCGGCCAATAGAAGAGCACCTTCCACTTGCCATTGGTCTCGCTGAGGTCGAGCATCTCGCCCGCGGGAAGCGCGGACGTACCCTGCTGGACCGGAACCTTGAACGCGGGAAGCTTGTCACCAACGGTAAGCATGAAGTCTCCTGTTTGTGCGAATGCGAAGAAATTTGTGTGCGATGCAGCATCTAGGAAGGTGGCGTTAATCGTTCAAGTCGATTATCTCGATTGATCTCATCGGATTTGCCAATGATTGTTCACCTCCCCACGATCAAGCAGCTGCAATATCTCGTTGCGCTCCGGCAGCACGGCCATTTCGGCAAGGCGGCAGAGGCCTGTTTCGTCACCCAGTCGACGCTGTCGGCCGGCATCCGCGAGCTGGAGACTCTGCTCGGCATCACGCTCGTCGAGCGCACGCGGCGCGTCGTCCGCTTCACGCCGCTTGGCCTCAAGATCGCCGACAAGGCGCAGCGCCTGCTCCGCGAGGGCGAGGAGCTGGCCGACCTTGCCCGCGCCGAGGGCCAGCCTTTGACCGGCGAGCTCCGCATGGGCGTCATCCCGACCATTGCACCCTTCCTCCTGCCGGCCATGCTGCCGCGCCTCCGCCAGGAGTATCCGAACCTCAAGCTCTTCCTTCGCGAGGAGACCAGCCCTTCGGCCTGCGATGCGCTCCATCGCGGCCAACTCGACTGCGTCCTGCTTGCAACGCCCTACGCCTGCGGCGACGTCGAGGTAGCGGACCTGTTCGATGATCCGCTCTATGTCGCCTTTCCAAAGGGAGAAGCGCCCCTCAGCGCCGAGATTGAACCGGGCGCAATCGACGAAAGCCGCCTATTGCTGCTCGAAGACGGCCATTGCCTGAAAGACCACGCCTTGTCGGCCTGCAACCGGCCGGAGCTCCGCGCTGAAGCGATTATGATGGGAACGTCGCTGCACACGCTGGTGCAGATGGTCGACAATGGCCTCGGCCAGACTTTCGTCCCGGCGATGGCAATCGAGGCGGGCATTCTCAAGGGGACAGGCATCGTCGCCAAGCCGCTGCGGTCCCGGCACAATTACCGCCGCATCGCCCTCGCCTGGCGACGGTCGAGCCCGCGCGAGGAGGAGTTCAACCTGCTTGCCGGGACACTCCGGGAAATCGCCCGCGGCCTGAATCCCAGGCTCGCCGCCTGAAGAAATGCCGGCCGCAGCAGGGGAGGACTGCCGCGGCCAGCCGAAGGCGGGTTACCCCCGCTTCAAATCGAACCGGTCGGCGTTCATGACCTTCGTCCAGGCACTGACGAAGTCGCGGACGAACTTCTCCTCATTGCCCTTCTCGGCGTAAACTTCGGCCGTTGCGCGCAATTGGCTGTTCGACCCGAAAATGAGGTCGGTGCGCGTGGCTTTCCACTTCTCGGCCCGGCCGGCCCGGGTGTAACCAACGAACCGTTCGTCGCTGGCGCTGTCGACCAGCTCCCAGAACGTTTCGTTGTCGAGCAGGTTGACGAAGAAGTCGTTGGTCAGCTGGCCCTTGCGGTTGGTGAACACGCCCTCGGGACCGTCACCATGGTTGGCGCCAAGTACGCGCAGGCCGCCCACCAGCACCGTCATCTCCGGTGCCGACAGGCCGAGCAGGGACGCCTTGTCGAGCAACAGCTCTTCGGTCTTCACGCTTTGCCTCGTCTTGAGGAAGTTGCGGAAGCCGTCGGCCTGCGGTTCCATCCAGGCGAAGCTCTCGACATCGGTCCAGTCCTGCGTCGCGTCGCCGCGTCCGCCCGTGAACGGCACGGAGACCGAATAGCCGGCGTCCCGTGCCGCCTTCTCGACCGCCGCCGAACCCGCGAGGACGATCGCGTCGGCGAGCGACAAGGATCCGCGCAGCTCATTGAGCTTGGCGAGGACCTTGGCGAGTTCGGCCGGCTCGTTGGCTTCCCAGTCCTTTTGCGGTTCAAGCGCAATGCGCGCGCCATTGGCGCCGCCGCGATGGTCCGATTTGCGGAAAGTCGAGGCTGAGGCCCAAGCCGTCTTGACCAGCTGCGAGATGCTCAATCCGCTGTTCAGCACCTTGTCCTTGAACGCGGCGACATCCGCGTCCGACGGTGCGGTCCCTGCCGGCACCGGATCCTGCCAGATCAAGGTCTCTGACGGCACTTCCGGCCCGAGGTACCGCTGCTTCGGACCCATGTCGCGATGGGTCAGCTTGAACCAGGCGCGGGCAAAGGCGTCGTCGAGCGCCGCCTGATCGTCCCGGAACCGCTCGGAAATGGCCCTGAACTCGGGATCCATCTTGAGCGCCATGTCGGCGGTCGTCATCATCGTCGGCACGCGCTTGCTGGGGTCGCGCGCGTCCGGCGCCATGTCTTCCGGATCGGGGTTGACCGGCTGCCATTGCTGCGCGCCGGCCGGGCTCTTCACCAGCTCATAGTCGTATTTGAACAGCAGGCGGAAATAGTCGCCGCCCCACTTCGTCGGGTGGTTCGACCATGCACCCTCGATGCCCGAGGTGGTGATGTGGCCCTTGCCGATCTCGTCATCGTCGGTCAGCCAGCCGAGGCCCTGCAGGTGGATGGCCTCCGACGCCGGGTCGCTGCCGAACGTATCGGCCGGCTTGGCGCCATGCGCCTTGCCAAAGGCGTGGCCGCCGGCGGTCAGCGCAACCGTTTCCTCGCTGTTCATGGCCATGCGCAAGAAGGTCGCCTTCATGTCGCGCGCCGAGAGCAAAGGGTCGGGATTGCCGCCCGGCCCTTCCGGATTGACGTAGATGAGGCCCATCTGGATCGCCGCCAGCGGGCCTTCGAGCTCCAACTCTTCCTCGGGGACGATGCGCGTCTTCGCGCCTTGGTTGACCCAGATTTCCTCGGCGCCCCAGAAAGTGTCGCCTTCGGATTGGTAGACATCCTTGCGGCCGCCGCCGAAGCCGAAGACCGGGCCGCCCATGCTTTCGATCGCGACATTCCCGGCGAGGATGAACAGGTCGGCCCAGCTGATGTGCTTCCCGTATTTTTGCTTGACCGGCCACAGCAGGCGCCGCGCCTTGTCGAGGTTGCCGTTGTCCGGCCAGCTGTTGAGCGGCTCGAACCTTTGCTGCCCGCTGGAAGCGCCGCCCCGGCCGTCGGTGATGCGATAAGTGCCCGCCGCGTGCCACGCCATGCGGATCATGAACGGACCGTAGTGGCCATAATCGGCCGGCCACCATACCTTGCTGTCGGTCATCAGCGCGGTAAGGTCCGCCTTCAATGCTGCATAATCGAGCTTTTTGAAGGCTTCGGCATAGTCGAAGTCCCGGCCCATCGGATCGGGCGACAGGCCATTTTGGTGCAGCATGTCGACGGGGAGGGCCTCGGGCCACCAGTCGCGATTGGTGCGGCCAAGCAGGGATCGCGGTCCCATCGGGCAGCCGGACGTCGGTTTATCCATGATTACATTCCTCCTCGTGTGCGGCCTGCCTAGGCCTCGCGGAGGAGCGGCGGAAACGATTAAACTAGGTCAGTGCGAGCGGGAAAATCGATTACTGCTCGTGCTCCTGCGAAGGCAGGAGCCCAGTGCCTTCAGCCAAACAGCGACGGGTACAAATCCGGCCAATCAGGATTCTCACGCTCGATGAGCTTGAGCTTCCACTCCCGCTTCCATTTCTTCATCTGAGATTCGCGCCGCCGCGCGTCCTGCACATCATCATGGCTTTCGTACCAAACCAGCAACGTGCAGCCGTGACGCCGCGAAAAGCTGTCCACGAACCCATGCTTATGCTGGTAGGCGCGCTGAACGAGATTGCTGGTCACGCCGAGATAGAGAGGTACCATTCAAGCGATTGGCCATGAGATATACGAATCCGGGCTTCATACGCGCCTCTAGAACACTGTGCTCCTGCCTTCGCAGGAGCACATCTAATCCATGTGCTTGAGGCCGATGCGCAGATAGTCGTAGCCGGTGACCAAGGTAAGGGCGGCCGCGGCCCACAGGCTGGCTAGCCCGACCTGATGCATCCACGGCTCGTGCGGGAATCCGCCGCTCAGGATCAAGGCACCCAGGGCCACCAGCTGGAGAGTCGTTTTCCACTTCGCCAGCCGGCTGACGGGCATCGACACATTCAGCGGCGCCAGGAACTCGCGCAGCCCGGACACGATGATCTCGCGCAGCAGGATGACGATTGCCGGGATGACGGCCCAATTCTCGATGATCGGCACGTCGCCGTCGGCCTTGCGGCTGGCCATCAGCATGACCAGAACCGCCGCCACCATGATCTTGTCGGCGATGGGATCGAGGAACTGTCCAAGCCGCGATGTCAGCCCCTGCGCGCGCGCCAGGTAACCGTCGAAATAGTCGGTGATACCGACGATGCAGTAAAGCACGAACGTGATGAGATAATCGTAGGGCGCCGGCTTCCACAACAGGAAGACCAGGATCGGCACGGCCAGGATTCGCGACAGGGTCAGCAGGTTCGGCAGAGTCAGCATCGACACGACCGTTATAAGGTTTGGCCGCGAGCGCAAAGCTGGCTATTCGACGTGCTCCCTGCGGAGTGCCTTGCGTCTTGATGCAGAACGTTACCCACCTGCTCCGCGCGCGGCGTTTCGTGCCGCTATTCTCCACGCAATTCCTCGGGGCCTTCAACGACAGCCTGTTCAAGCAGGGCGTCGTCCTGTTCGTCACCTATCAGCTCTATTCGGATGCGGCGCGGGAAGCGCAGTTCAGTGCGATCGCCCAGGGGCTTTTCATCCTGCCCTTCTTCCTGCTGTCGGCGCTCGCCGGACAGCTTGCGGACGATCACGACAAGGCTCGCCTGATCCGCATCATCAAAACGGCGGAAATCCTGATCATGGCGGTCGGCGGTGCCGGCCTGCTGCTGGAGAACATCCCGCTGATGCTCGCGGCCGTTTTCGGCATGGGCGTCCACTCGACCTTCTTTGGGCCGATCAAATACGCCATCCTGCCGCAGCATCTGGAAAAGGACGAGGTGCTCGGGGGCACCGGCCTGGTCGAGGCCGGGACCTACATCGCGATCCTGCTTGGCACGATCCTCGCGGGGGTCCTCGCCAACGATGCGCGTCTCGCGGTTGCCGCGACGCTGGGGATCGCGGTTCTCGGGCGCATTTCAGGCGGGCAGGTGCCGCCGGCGCCGCCTGCCGCCGAGCGCGTTCCATTCAACTGGCACATCATCCGCGCGTCCATTCATCTGGTCAGCGAGACGATGCACATCCCACGCCTGTTTCTGGCGATCCTCGCGATCAGCTTCTTCTGGACGATCGGAGCGGTGTTGATCATCATCTTCCCGCCGCTGGTGAAGAACGTCCTCGGCGCCGACGAGCAGGTCGCGAGCCTGTTCATCGCCATCTTCTCGATTGGCATCGCCATCGGCTCGATCGCCATCAACCGGTTGCTGAAGAGCCAGGTCTCCGCGCGTTTCGCGCCCGCCTCCGTCATGATGATGGCCCTCTTCGTACTGCTGCTCTACCTGGTCGCGCTGAATTGGGGCGACCACGGCGTCGAGCTGACGACGCTCGGCAACTTTATCTTCCACCCCAGCGCCGGCTTCATGATCGCGGCGCTGCTCGGCGTCTCCATCTTCGGCGGGATGTTCGTCGTGCCGCTCTATGCGTTCCTGACGACGACCGTCGACAAGTCGCAGACCGCGCGGACGGTAGCCGCGAACAATATCGTCAACTCGGGCGCGATGGTGATCGGCTCGGCGGTCGCGTTCGGCCTCAGCAGCTTAGGCGTCGGGCCCGTAGGTCAGCTACTCTTGGTCGCCGCCATGTGCGTAGTGGCTGCTTGGCTAGGCTGGAAGCTTCACGTCGCCTGTGATTGAGCAGAGCGCCCGAGCGTAGCGACGCCGACACGCAGTGTCGCCGGAGCAGCGCGAAGAGAGCGCGAATGCCGGCCAGCCTCGCGTAGCGAGGACTGACGTCACGGGATTCACTCCCGTGACGGCTTCAGCCTAAGCCAAAAATATTTCGAGCGAGCAGTCCGGGGGACTGCTTAGGCGAGAAATATCGAAACGATCAGGAAGCCGGCCGCATAGGTCATCAGGAACAGCTTCATGTCGTCGCTGAGCGCGGGCTGCGGCAATGCCGCCGCGTCCGTCAGGAATGGCTGGCGGCGGCCGAAACGGCGAGGGTCCGATAGGGTGCCCAAAACGTTCATGGAATGGGTTAATGACGAGTTTACCATTCGCCATCAACGGGGATATTTGCATCTTCGTTCCGATCGTCCCGTGATGGGACGGGAAAGTCAGCAAAGCATCCATTTCGCGATGAGCATTGAATTCGTCAGTCCCCCGGACTGACTGGAATTCAATGCTGGTGCGGACGGCGGGACTCGAACCCGCACGCCCATGGGGCAGAAGATTTTAAGTCTCCAGCGTCTACCGGTTCCGCCACGTCCGCACTCTTTAGCGACCAAGCGCAGTGCAGCGATTGCCGCGCAATCGCAAGCAGCGCGAAGAGATCGCAAAAGCCGGCCAGCCTCGTGAAGCGAGGACTGACGTCATGGGATTTACTCCCATGACGGCTTCGGCCGACTACTCGGCCGTGACCTCACCTAAGTTCAGCCGTTCCCGCATTTCCTTGCCCGGCTTGAAGTAAGGGACGCGCTTTGCCGAGACATCGACCGAGGCGCCGGTGCGCGGGTTGCGGCCGACGCGGGCGTCGCGGTCGCGGGTCGAAAAGGCGCCGAAGCCGCGAAGCTCGACGCGGCCGCCCGTGGCCAGTTGGTCGGTGATGCTGTCGAAAAGCGCAGCAACCACGCTCTCGATCTCCCGCTGCGTCAGGTCCGGAAAGTCGCTGCACAGCTTCATTACGAGTTCGGAACGGATCATGGCATCCCCGCGCTTGAAATCACCCCGCCCCCCGCGGGTTGGCACTGCCTATCAGCCTCTTATGCAAAGGAAAAGCCTCAGATGCAGGACATGCCGGGGGCATGTTCGAAGTGAGGCTGCTGCGACACAGTTACGGGAGCGTATCGAATGGAAAGCAAAAAGGGCGCAGAAGCTTTCGCCCCCGCGCCCTCCTTGTTCGCTAGCCTGAGCTTCTGCTCGGCCATGCTTGCCGCATGGCCTGCGCGGAAGCTTACTCGCCCTCGGCCGTCTCCGCTTCCGGAGCCTCGGCAGGAGCTTCCTCGGCCGGAGCCGCTTCGGCTTCAGCCTTCGGAGCCTTCTTGGCGGCGGCCTTCTTCGGCTTCTCGGCCTTCTCGGCCTTCTCGGCCTTCTCGGCCTTCTCAGCCTTCGCCGGCTTCTCGGCCTTGGGCTCGGCGTCTGCCTTGCCACCCTTGGCGGCCTTTTCCTTCAGCGCCGCGCCGAGGATGTCGCCGAGCGAAGCGCCGCTGTCGGACGAGCCGTACTGCGCCACTGCCTGCTTCTCTTCGGAGATCTGCAGCGCCTTGATCGAGAAGGTCGGCTTCTTCGACCGGTCGAAACCGGTGACCTGGGCGTCGAACTTCTGGCCGACCTGGAAGCGCTCGGCGCGCTGCTCGTCGCGGTCGCGGCCAAGGTCGATGCGCTTGATGAAGCCGGTGGCCCCATCGTCGCCGATTTGGACTTCAAGCCCCGCGTCCTTGACCTCAAGAACGGTGACGGTGACCGTCTCGTTCTTGTTGACGCCGCCGCCGGCCGAGGCGCCCTTGGCGACGCCGCCGCGCTCAAGCTGCTTCATGCCAAGGCTGATGCGCTCCTTCTCGACGTCGACGTCGAGAACGACTGCCTTCACGCTCTCGCCCTTGTGGTGCAGCGCCAAAGCTTCCTCGCCCGACACGCCCCAGGCGATGTCCGACATGTGGACCATGCCGTCGACGTCGCCGTCGAGGCCGATGAACAGGCCGAACTCGGTCGAGTTCTTGACCTCGCCCTCGACTTCGCTGCCGACCGGGTGCTTGTCGGCGAAGGCAGACCAGGGGTTCGCCTGCGCCTGCTTGAGGCCCAGCGAAATCCGGCGCTTCTCCTCGTCGACTTCCAGGACCTTCACATCGACTTCCTGCGAAGTGCTGACGATCTTGCCCGGGTGGACGTTCTTCTTGGTCCAGCTCATTTCGGAAACGTGGACCAGGCCTTCGATGCCCGGCTCCAGCTCCACGAAGGCGCCATATTCGGTGATGTTGGTCACGCGGCCGCGGAACACGCCGTCGACCGCATATTTGGCGGCGGCGCCTTCCCACGGGTCGGCTTCCAGCTGCTTCATGCCCAGCGAAATGCGCTGCGTCTCGCGGTTGATGCGGACGATCTGCACCTTGACGGTGTCGC
>Ga0207701_10006226_pt1 | contig 11933 bp, 9 predicted proteins | sample KBSSwiSSwithPhiX_FD_184294 | JGI IMG/M metagenome (GOLD analysis project Ga0207701, IMG submission 184294) | Switchgrass rhizosphere bulk soil microbial communities from Kellogg Biological Station, Michigan, USA, with PhiX - S5 (SPAdes) (version 2) | ecosystem: Environmental > Terrestrial > Soil...
GACCGTCGTGCTGCGGCGCGATCGACTGGACCAGGTGAAGGGCTTCGACGAGTCGCTGGGCTGGCCCGGCGAGGATTACAACTTCCACCTGCGGACCTGCCGCGAGGGGCCGGTCGGCCTGGTCGACGTCCCCGCGATCCGCTACCAGCAGGGCATGGCGGATCGCCTCACCGCGCCGCACCTGCGGTTCAAGCTGGCGCTGAACACGCTGCGCACGATCGAGCCGGTCATCGAGCGTGAGCGCGACAAGATCCAGCTGCCGGAGAACATGCTGCGGCGGAAGCTCGCCGAGGTGCACGCCTGGTACGCCGACGAGAACCTCGAGAACGGCGAGCTCGCTGTCGCGCGCAAGCACTACCTCCTGTCGCTGAAATTCTGGCCCTGGCAGCCGAAGGTCGTGAAGCCATTCGCCTTCGCGGCGATGCCGTTCGGAACGGGGCTGGTTCTCCGCAAGTGGCTGCGGACGGCGAAGGCGCGCCTCACCGGCGGCAGCGCCGAAACCTCCGCCTAGGCAGACGGTTCGTTGAACACGACGCCGGCGAACTTCGTCGGCGGGAACAGCGCGGCGGCCTTGGCGATCGACTCCGTCGTGTCCTGGCCGTATCCCACGACCAGCAAGACGAAGTCGGCCAGCTCGGACAGGATGCGCGCGTCCGGGGCGGTCTTCGCCGGCTGCGAGTCGAGGAACACGTAGCAGTCGGGCTGGCGGAGGGTCGTCATGGCCGATCGCATCGCGCTGGAAGATAGATACTCGCGCGGGATCGCGGGCGGGTGCCCGGCGGGGATGAGGTGCAGGGCCGGGATGCAGGTCGGCAAGATCAGCCGCTGCAGATCGCCGTGGGGCCGTTCCAGGTAGTCGTACAGCCCGCCGTCGTCCATCTGGACGCCCAGCGCCGTGTGCTGGGTGGGGTGCGCGATGTTGCAGTCGATCAGGATGGCGAGGCGGTGCTCTTCCAGCGTGAACGCCGCGGCCAGGTTCCGCGCCACGAAGCTGCCGCCGGCCCCCGCGCTCAGCGGGACGACCAGCGTCGTGAAGGACGACCCGACGCCGGCGCTGACGGCGGCGTTCATCAGCTGGGTTCGCAGCTCGCGAAACGCGCCCAGCTGCTTCGGGCTGGCGAAGCCGGCCGGCGTGCGGACCGCGGGCTGCTTCGGGCGACTGTCGACGGTGATGATCGGGCCGCGCGCGCGCGTGACCAGGGCCTTGGTGGTCGCGCCGTCGGCCGCCTCGGCGCGGGCGTCGCCGTCGCCCGCGGGGGCGTCGGACGGCTTCAGGTCCTCCTCCCGGCGCGCGCTCACGACGAAGATTGCATCTTCATGACGAGGGCCGCGGCGTACACGACGAAGACGCCGACGACCAGTGACGCGGCAAGGATCCAGTGGGTGCGCTGCTTGGTCTTCTGCACCGGCGAGACGTTCCCGGGGATCGCCGCCAGCAGCGGCAGGTGCAGCACGCGCTCGATCTGTGGCGCGCTGCGCACCCGGGGATCGAGCTTCACGAGACCGATCAGCAACACCAGCGGAACCGCGAACGCGAACGTCAGCCCGCCCAGCGCGATGTACATCAACCGTACGCTGCTCGCCACCGCCGGCATCTCGGCCGCCTCCTGGACGCGCAGGGTGAGCCCGCGGTGCTCGGCGTCGAGATCCATCGAGACGCGCGCGTTCTCGCGCCGCTTGAAGAGATCCTCGTAGACGTCCTTGGTCGCGTTGTAGCGGCGGACCATCTCGGACAGCACCGCGTCCTGGCCGACCGCCCGCATCTCGAGCTCGGTCTGGCTCTGGGGCGGTCCCAGCGGAACGACCGCCGCGACGCGCGAGCCGGGCACGCGGCGCTTGATCGGCACGCCGGTGGCCGCCGAGATCCGCTGCTCGACCTCCGCGAGCCGCGTCGAGAGCGCGCGCGAGCTCGCGCTCTCCTGCGCGTTGGCCGCGGCCGCTGAGTCATCGCGGTCCTTGCGCGCCTTCTGCGCGTGCGTCAGGTCTTCCTGCGCGATCTTCAGCTCGCGCTTCACCTTGAGGACGTCGGGGTGCTGCTCCGTGTACTGCGCGCTCAGGCGATCCAGGTCCGCCTGCAGCTGCAGCACGCGACCACGCGCCTGATCCTCGGCCTGCCGCGACTCCGCCGGCAGTGGGGCGGCGCCGGCGCGCTTCCGGTCGTCCAGCTGCGCCTTGAGGGTCGCCTCCTCGACGCGCAGCTCGGCGAGCTCCTCGGACGAGATGCGCGTGCGCGGCGGCGCCGTCTTCGGGGCGGGCTGGTCAGTCTCTCCGGCCGGGTTCTCTTCGGACGGCGCGATGACCTTCGCGACCAGCGCGGTCGCCGCCGGCCCCTTGCCCTGGTAGTAGGCGAGCAGCTTCTCGTGCAACTCGGACAGCTTGTCCTGGTACTCCTGCACGCGGCGGGCGATGAACTCGTACGCGTCGCGGCTCTGTTTTTCCTTCAGCGCCGTGCACTCGCGGATGAAGATCTCGGCCAGCTTGTTCGTGACCTGGTAGGCCCGCGTCGCGTTGCTGTCGAAGTACGAGATCTTCACCGCGTCGTCGCGCTGGGTCTCGATCTTCATCCGGCGCTTGATGTCCAGCAGCAGGCGTTCCTCTTGCGCGGGCGAAAGCGGCTGCCCCTTGCTCCAGCCGCCGAAGGCGGCGATTTCACGGAGGATCCGGTGACTCAGCATCGTCTGGGTGACGACCGGCATCAGGTCGGCGATCGTCGTCGGAACGGCGCGCCCTTCCAGCAGCGGCTTGATGATCGCTTTGGCGTCAGTGACGATCAGCGTGGACGCGTCCCAGCGCTTGGGCATCGAGACGCCCATGAGCAGGACGGAGATCGCGACCACCCAGAACAGGCCGGCCAGCAGGAGGATCCGTCGCTTGCCTTCCCGCAGGAGGAGGATTCCAAGCTCCCGGAGGGGCATCGGCTCGGTCGTCGGACGGGGGGGCAAGGTTCAGCGTTTCTCCAGGGCCGTTACAATATCACGCGCGCCGTTCATGCGCCTGCGGGCGGCCCCCGGCCGCGCACGGTCGCGGCCGCCGATCGCCGACTTCACGTTCGCGGAGTTCGTGTAATCTGCTCCCATGGCTTCATTGCGTCGTTGGCTCTCGCTCCTCGTCCTTCCGTTGCTTGCAAGCGCGACCGCGTGCTCGGGCACCGCCAGCGGCCACGATCCGGGCACCGGCGGCGCCGGCCCCGGCAGCGCCGGCAGCGGCGCGGGGCCGGGCAGCGGCGGCACCGGCCCCGGCAGCGGCGGCGATGGCACCGGCGGCTCGGGCCCGGGCAGCGGTGGCAGCACCGGGACGGGCACGGGCGGCAGCGGCCCGGCGCCGATCGCCGGCCTCATGATCTTCTATTCCGACCTCGAGAGCGGCCCGAACAACGGCGGCCAGAACGACAAGGGCGCGTTCGTGACCATCTGGGGCAACGGCTTCGGCGCGAGCCAGGGCAGCTCGACCGTGACGGTCGGCGGCGGTCAGGTCGACAACTACCCGATCTGGACCAACACGAAGATCACCTTCCAGCTCGGCGCGCGCGCCGCGACCGGTGTCATCTCGGTCCACGTGGACGGGAAGGGTGACAGCAACGAGCTGCCCTTCACGGTCCGGACCGGCAAGATCTACTTCGTCAGCGGGAGCGGCAGCGACTCGAACGACGGCAGCTTCGCGAAACCGTTCAAGACGATCCCGAAGGCGAAGAACACGATCGCCGCCGGCGACATCGCGTACCTCGGCGCGGCGGCGAGCGAGTCGCTCTCGCAGACCACCGAGGATCCGACCGCGTCGTACAACTGCGCGCTCGGGGTCAGCAAGGACGGCAACTCCAACTCGGGCACCGCGGCCGCGCCGAAAGCGCTGGTCGCCTACCCGGGGGCGAAGGTGACGATCGGCGCCGAGTCCGGCCTGCAGCGTGGGCTGTTCGCGCCGGCGGTCGGGAACGGCTTCAACTACTGGGTCATCTCGCAGCTCACGTTGCGCGGCGAGGTGGAGGCCCTCGACTTCAGCGGCGGCGCGCAGAACTGGCGCGTGATCGGGAACGACATCTCGTGCCCGAACGGCACCGGGCTCAGCGGCTGCGTCACGGACAGCGAGGACAACCAAGCGCCGGGCCTGAAGTTCTACGGCAACACGGTCCACGACGCCGCGAGCAAGGTCTCGACGATCACGAAGTACTATCACGGCATCTATCTGTCCTCGAACAACATCGAGCTGGCCTGGAACACGATCCGCGACGGCAAGACGTGCCGCGCGATCCAGATCCACGACTCGGGCGCGCCCAACAACTACGGCATCTCGATTCACGACAACGTGATTCACGGGACTGTCTGCGACGGCATCAACCTCGCGACCGTGGATCCGTCGCAGGGTGCGGTCGTCGTTTACAACAACGTGATCTACGACGTCGGCCTCGGACCCGATCCCTCCGAAGGCTCGTCGATCTACGCGGGCGTCTACGTCGCGAACACGACGAACGCGGGCTCGGCCGGCAGCGGGACCGTCCAGGTGTTCAACAACACGATGTACAACTGCGGCCCGCAGGGCTCGAGCTCGGCCGGCGCCGTCATCCTGGCGTCGGGCCCGGTCGGGATCCAGATGGACAACAACCTGATCTACGCGCTCACCGGCGAGAGCTACATCGGACGCGACTCGGGCAGCGCGCCGAAGATCACCGGATCGAACAACCTGCTCTTCGGCGTCAGCACGCGGCCGTCGTACCTGACGGGGACGATCACGGGCGATCCGAAGCTGGTGAACGCGGCCGGGCACGACTTTCACCTGGGCGCGGGCAGCGCCGCGATCGACGCCGGCAAGATGACGAACGCCGCGCGCGACACCGACGGCAATCCACGCCCCACCGGCTCGGCCTTCGACGTCGGCGCCTACGAGATGGCTAACTAGCGAGCGCGACGCCGGCGGCGCCCGATCGCCAGCAGCAGCGCACAGGCCGCGCCGAGCGCCAGCAGCGACGGGCTCTCGGCGGCGGCGTCGCAGCCGCAGCCGCCGCCGCGCTTGGGCAGGCGCCCGTCGGCGCTGCCGTCGAGGCCGGCACCGCCCGCGTCGTCCGACGCGGGACGATCGTCGGAGGCATCGGGACGGGGGCCGCCGTCGCTGAGGTTGGGACGATCGCTGGGACCGTCGTCGGTCCCGCCGCTGTCGGCCGGCGCGCCGTCATTCCCGCCGTCGGGCAGGTTGCCGCCGTCCAGCGTGGGAACACCGGCGTCGGCGGCGACGAAGTAGTCCAGGTACACCCAGCTCAGGATGTCGTGGTTCTGGAAGCCGCCGCCCGTCGCGGCGGTGAAGCCGACGTACGCGAACTTGTCGCCGATCGTCTTCTCGACGTTGATCGGATACGACAGCTGGGGGACCTCGGGGCGGATGCCGTCCTGGCTGACACTGACCGTGATCGTGCTGGCGTCACAGTCGATCCACGCGTACCAGAGGTTTCCGTCATTGAACGGTTCGGCGACGTCGACCGTCGCGATCGACGTGACGACCCCGTCGATGTCGATCCCGATGTGGTTCGAACTGGGATCCTTGTAGTCGGCGTTGCGGTAGGTGTCGAACTCGATGGCGACGCTGGGGCTGACCTGCTCGATGCCGAGGCCGCCGCCGCGGCTGCCCAGGCTGGCGCTCACGCGCTGGATCGCGAACGTGAACCCGTCAGCGCCCACCTTGCCGTTCGAGTCGGGGGCCGTCCCGCCCGGCTCCGATAGGCGGAACGCGAACGACGAATAGAACTGGGCGGCGCTGACCGTCGCGGTGCCGAACGCGCTGCCGTTCTGGGCAGCCACGGCCGGGGTCAGGCGCAGCACCCAGCCGTCGTTCGTCTCGATCTGCTTGGCGTTGCCGCTCAGGGTGAGGCTGGAGATGTCCTTGAAAGACGTGAAGATTTCAGTTGTCCCCCGCGCGGTGGATGACCACGCCAGAACGACGGCAGCTGAAAAAATCGCGCCTCGCATGCCTCCAAAGCCACCTACGCGCGCCTACACGGCTCGCGAAAACCGAAAACGACGATAACACGCTTCCAGAATCTCGCCCGGGCGGTCCCCGACGATTTCTGTTTACAACGCCAACTTAAGCAGTCGGCGCGCGCGTGGGCAGGCGGCTATCGGTTCGACTGACCGTGGGCGGTCGGGGCGGGCAGGTCGGCGCCGATCATCACGCGATCGAGCCGCAGCAGGCGGAAGATGGCGAGCGGCTGGTCGCGAAGTCCGACGACGACGACCTCGCCACCCGCACCGCGAACGCGCTTGTAGAGCGAGACGATGGCGCCGACGCCGGAGCTGTCGACCATCCGCAGCGAGGAGAGATCGATCTCGACACGCTTCGGTGTGGCCGCGGCGAGCTTGTCGATCTCCTTGCGCAGATCCGGAACGGTGACCGCGTCCAGCTCGCCCTCCACGGCGAGCCGCATGACGCCAGCGTTTATGGTGGACACCGTGAAGGTCATGTTTCTCCGTCGACGTTATTCTGTTGCGCGGCCGAACTGCCCAAGCTCTTCGAGAGGGTAAGCACGTTCGGCTTGCCCGGCGTGTAGTGGATATCCATGAGGGTTTTGATGATGAAGATGCCGAACCCGGATTCGGGCAGGCTCTCGAAGTCTGGAAGCGGAACCGATTCGGGATCGAAGCTTTCGCCCCAGTCCCGCAGCTCGATGCAGATGTGATCCGGCCGGGTTTGAATTTCGATCTCTACAATTCCCTCGTCTTGCCCTTCGTAGCTGTGAAGGACGACGTTGTTGAACGCTTCGCCCACCGCGGTGACGACCTCCGTGCGGAAGTCGTTCCACGCGTTGTCCGTCCTCGCGTTCACCAGCTTGCACGCGGCCGCCACGGAGCGGAGGACGAGGTCACGGTGTTGAAGTCGGCCCACCATCTGAATCTTGATCAGCGCAGGTTCAGGCATCATGCCATCACGAGAGTCGTGCTTCCGAATTCTTTTTGTTTCGTTGTAGTTTAAGGCCGTGACTTCGTCGGTCCGAGTTGTCAAACGGTTCATAGACCTTTGTGGCGCCTGCCTAGGTCTCGCCATCAGCCTGCCTTTGTTCCCGTTGATCGCGCTCGCGATTTATGTGGAATCACCCGGGGATGTCCTGATCCGACAGAAACGAGCGGGGCAGCTGCGCCCCCCGGACAATGATCTCACGGGCGACGGGGCGCGTCCACGATTTCAGGAGTTCTTGATGTTGAAGTTCCGCTCGATGCGGCCTGACGCCGAGCGGCTAACCGGCGTCGTCGTGGCGAGCAAAGACGATCCGCGCATCACGAAGGTCGGCAAGATCCTGCGGAAGACGCGGCTCGACGAGCTGCCGCAGTTCCTGAACGTGCTCCTCGGCCACATGAGCATCGTCGGCCCGCGACCCGAACGCACCGAGCTGGCAGAGCAGCTGGCGATGGCGATCCCGTATTTCGAAGAGCGGATGCGCGACGTCAAACCCGGCATCACCGGCCTCGCCCAGATCAACCTGAGCTACACGGGGAAGGCCTATCCCGACAGCCATCTCGCGAAGTTCGAAGCCGACCTGACCAACCCCTTCAAGATGGAAGGGACGGAAGGGGCGCTGGCCGACGACATGCGCATGAAGCTGCTGTTCGACCTGGCGTACAGCGCGTCGACGGAAGAGCTGCGCACGTTCCTGCCCCTCGAGCTGTCGATCATCGTCAAGACGCCGCTCGTGATGCTGCGCGCGCTGGGAACTTGAGCGCCCTGCAACGTTTGTCACGCACCCTACTGCACGCGGCGTGAAAACCGCGATACTCTCCCCGCCGAGGAGCTAAGAACCGTTATGCAAGAGCGCATTGCTGTCATTGGTCTTGGGTACGTGGGCCTGCCCGTCGCCCTGGCGTTCGCGCGGAAGTTTCCCGGCGCCATCGGGTTCGACGTCAACAAGGAGAAGGTCGAGGAGCTGCGCCGCGGCTACGATCGAAACCAGGAGGTCCCGAAGACCGAGCTGGAAGGCTCGTCGCTGAACATCACCAGTGACATCGCCGACCTGAAGGGCGTGACGTTCTTCGTCGTCGCGGTGCCGACGCCGGTCGACCACAACAACGTCCCCGACCTGACGCCGGTCGTGAAGGCCTCCGAGACGGTCGCCAAGGGGCTGACCAAGGGGGCGGTCGTCGTCTACGAATCGACCGTCTACCCGGGCGTGACCGAGGATGTCTGCGGCCCGATCCTCGCGAAGATCTCCGGCCTGACACAGGGCAAGGACTTCAAGCTGGGGTACTCGCCCGAGCGCATCAACCCCGGCGACAAGGAGCACACGCTCGAGCGCATCGTGAAGGTCGTCTCGGGTGAGGACGAGGCGACGCTGAACCGCGTGGCCGACGCGTACGGCGCGATCATCGAGGCGGGCGTGCACCGCGCGTCGTCGATCAAGGTCGCCGAGGCCGCCAAGGTCATCGAGAACACGCAGCGCGATCTGAACATCGCGCTGATGAACGAGCTGGCGATCATCTTCGAGCGCCTGCACATCCGCACCGCGGACGTGCTGGAGGCCGCCGGGACGAAGTGGAACTTCCTGAAGTTCCGCCCGGGTCTGGTCGGCGGTCACTGCATCGGCGTCGATCCCTACTACCTGACGATGAAGGCGCAGCAGCTCGGCTACCAGCCCGAGGTGATCCTCGCCGGCCGGCGCATCAACAACAACGTCGGCCCCTACGTCGCGCAGCGGCTGGTGAAGATGCTGATCGGGCAGGGCTTCCAGGTGAAGGGGGCGCGCATCGGTGTCCTGGGCCTGACGTTCAAGGAAGACTGCAACGACCTGCGCAACAGCAAGGTGCCCGACATCCTCGCGGAGCTGCGCCAGTTCGGCATCGACCCGCTCATCCACGACAGCCGCGGCAACCCGGCCGAAGCGAAGCACGAGTACGGCGTGACGCTGAACCAGATCGAGGACTACAAGAACCTCGACGGCTTGATCGTCGCCGTCAGCCACAAGGAATACGTCCAGCTCGGGCAGTCGAAGTTGATGGGCATGGTGCGCGACAACGGCTGCTTCATCGACGTCAAGAGCGTCTTCTCGCCGACCAAGGTCGAACGCGGCATCCAGTACTGGAGTCTCTAGCCGGACCGTTCGACCGCAAGGTCGCGACGCGCATCTATCCGTTGATGTCTAACGCTTCTGTGTCCCCGCTGCCGTCGGCGCCCGCGGGCCCGATCGACGTGCAGGTTGTGGAATCGGGCCCGGCCTTCGCCGCGCTGGCGGCGGAGTGGGAATTGCTGCAGGCACAGGCGGTGCGGACGAGTGTCTTCGAGACGTTCGACTGGCAGCACCTGTGGTGGCAGAGCTACGGGCGCGGCCGATCGCTGAAGGTCCTCGTCGCGCGCGCGGGCGACGCGCGAGGTTCGATCGTCGGGCTGCTGGCGCTTCACATCGAGACCGTGCCGATCATGCGGTTCCCGGTGCGCCACCTGCGGTTCGTGGGCACGGGCGGCGACACTTATCCCGACGACCTGGGGCCGCTGCTGGCGCCCGGGCGCGAGGACGAGATCGCGCGGTCGTTCGCGGACACGGTCGTCCGATTGGCGGGCTGGGACGTACTGATGCTGACCGACATGAACCCCGAATGCCCTTTCACGGCGGCGGTGGCGGCGGCGGCGCGCCGCGCGGGGTTCGCCTGCGAGACGGGGCGGTCGGAGCGCATCGCCTTCACCAATTTGCCGGCGACCTGGGACGGGTGGCTGCAGTCGATGCACCGCGACCGTCGCTACCGGATCAAGAACATCCGGAAGAAGCTGCTGGCGGCGCATCCCAAGGCGCGGTTCTTCGTCTGGGACGATCCGAAGACGCTGGACGAAGGGTTCGAACGGCTGGTGTACCTGCACCAGAAGCGCTGGCGGAGCATCGGGAAGGCGCACGCGTTCTCGACGCCCGTGTACCGCGAGTTTCACCGGGCGGTGATGGGCGCGTGTCTCGCGCGCGATCGCCTGCGGCTCTACAGCCTGGACCTCGGCGGCGAGGTGGCCGCCATGTACTACTTCTATCGGTTCCGGGACACCGTCTACCTCATGCAGAGCGGGTTCGATCCGGACCACTCCGACGTGAAGCCGGGGCAGGTGCTGCTGGGCTACATCATCGAGCACGCGATCTCGGAAGGACATAAGGTGTTGGATTTCTTGAAGGGCGATCACCGTTACAAAGACGAGCTTTCGACGGGAGAGAGAGAGACGAGCTACGTGACGGCGTTCCGGCTGAACCCCGGCGGCGTCGTCTATCGGGTCCGGCGCCAGGTGCTGCCGGCGATCATGGCGCGGGCGCGGCAACTGCACGAACAGCTGCGGCCCAAGAAGCCCGGCGGTGAGGAGCAGCGCCCGTGAGCACGTCGCCGCTGAAGCGGCTCCTCGTCCATACATCGCACTATTCGATCGCCAGCGCGTTCACGATGGTCGCGGGGCTGATCTCGTTCCCGCTGATCACGCGCATCTTCTCGGTCGCCGAGTACGGCGTCATGAACCTGATCACCGCGAGCCTGTCGGTGGCGATCGCGTTCGGCAAGTTCGGGATCCAGCACTCGATCGTCCGCTACCAGAGCGAGATCTCGTCGGGCAAGAGCGAGTTCACGGCGCCGCAGCTTCACGCGACCGCGCTGTACGGCATGACGGGGAGCGCGCTGCTGGTGACGCTGGTGATGGTGATCATCAGTCAGTTCGCGCCGGAAAAATGGCTGGGCGGCCAGGAGGTCAGATTCCTTTTCGCGTTCGCTTCGCTGCTCGTCGTCGTCGGCGTGGTCGAGAGCGCCGTGACGAACTTCCTGCGAGCCAATCAAGAGACGACCTTGCTGATGAAGTACCAGGTCGCGAAGAAGTACGTCGGCCTGGGCCTGATCGTCGGGGCGCTGCTGCTGGTCGCGAAGAACCTGAAGGGCTACTACGTCCCGTTCGTCGCGACCGAGCTGGCGGCGGTCGTCGCGCTGTCCTGGATCTTCTTCAGGAACCGCGCGCACCCTTCGGCGGCGGCGTTCTCGCCCAAGCTGTACAGGCAGCTCATCGCCTTCGGCATCCCGATGATGGTCGGGTATGAGGTGTCGGGGATCGTGCTGGCCGTCGGGGATCGCTACGTCATCGACGGCGTCATCGGGGAAGAGCCGCTGGGCCTCTACTCGGCGGCCTACAACCTCTGCCAGTACGTGCAGTCGGTCGTCATCATCTCCGTCACGCAGGCGATCATCCCGATCTACATGCAGATCTGGGATCAGAAGGGCAAGGAGGAGACGGCGGCCTTCATCAGCAAGTCGATGAAGACGTACCTCCTGCTCGCGGCGCCGGTCATCGCCGGCCTGGCCGCGGTCGGGCCCGAGCTGCTGCCCGCGCTCGCGTCGGACAAGTACGCCAGCGCCGGCAACGTGCTGCCGTGGATCATCGGCGGCATGGTCCTCGACGGGTTGAACCCGATGGTGGGCGCGGGGCTGTTCATCCAGCGCCGGACGCCGGTGATCATGGGCGTCGTGCTGAGCAGCGCCATTCTGAACGTCGTCCTCAACCTGCTGCTGGTGAAGCCGATCGGGATCCTGGGTTCGGCGATCGCGACGCTGATCTGCTACGGGGTGGTCGCCACCTGCTTCACGATCGCGAGCCGTCGGGTCCTGCCGATCGTGGTGCCGTGGGGGACGCTGCTGCGCGCCAGCGCGGCGTCCATCGTGATGTACGGCATCCTGCACTTTGTCTACCCCGGTCACCGGTTCGTCACAGTCGGCCTGCGGGTCGCGGTGGGCGCGCCCCTGTTCGCGATGCTGATGATGTCGATCGACGCCGACGCCCGGGCGATGGGGCTGAAGCCGCTCGCGGCGTTCCGGGCCTATGCCGTCGCCGGCGTGTCACCGGAGGTGATGGGCATCGGTCCGGTGAAGGCGGTGCCGAAGGCGCTGGCCCAGGCGGGACTGAAGCTCGAGGACATCGACCTCATCGAGCTGAACGAGGCCTTCGCGGTCCAGGCACTGAGC
>Ga0207701_10006228_pt1 | contig 11933 bp, 9 predicted proteins | sample KBSSwiSSwithPhiX_FD_184294 | JGI IMG/M metagenome (GOLD analysis project Ga0207701, IMG submission 184294) | Switchgrass rhizosphere bulk soil microbial communities from Kellogg Biological Station, Michigan, USA, with PhiX - S5 (SPAdes) (version 2) | ecosystem: Environmental > Terrestrial > Soil...
CCGCGGCCGGCGCCCGAAGTGCCCTACGACTTCTGGCCGATGTTCGACCAGGCGGAGCGGCTCGAAGAGCTGCGCCAGTTCCGGCCGGCTATCTATCGCGCGCTGCCCACCTCCGCCGAAGCTTTGGTCGGCAAGCCCACGACCGACGACCGATGGCCCACGACCGACGACGCCGAAATCCCTTCACCCGTCTCGAGGCCGACTGGGCCTCGGACCTCGGACCTGGGACGCCGGTGAGAGTTCACCAGTGGGTGCCGGCGGCGCATCGCGGTGATGCCATCGGAGACAGCGCGCGGAAGGTGCGCGACATGCTCCGCGCGATGGGGCACGACTCGGACCTCTTCGCGCTGACGATCGACGACGATCTGCGCGGCGACGTCCGGCCGTTCTCGGATCCGGCGGCAACGCGCGGCGACGTGACCATCTTCCACTTCGCGCTGCCCTCGCCGATGACGGCGCGGTTCGCGGCGCTCGACGGGGTGAAGATCCTCCAGTACCACAACATCACGCCGGCCGCGTTCTTCGCCCCCTACGATCCGCAGCTGTTTCGCCTGGCCGCGCTCGGCCGCCGCGAGCTGGCGACGCTCGCCGGGCACGTCGACCTCGCGCTGGGGGATTCCGACTTCAACCGGCGCGAGCTCGAGGGGCTCGGCTTCACGCGCACCGGCGTGCTGCCGATTGCGGTCAACACCGAACGGATCACCGCCGCGCCGCCGCGGCCGGCGCTCGAGCGCATCCTCCGCGACGGGCTGATCAACGTCCTCTTCGTCGGCCGCATCGTTCCCAACAAGAAGATCGAGGATCACATCCGGCTGGCGGAGATCTACAAGCGCTACGTCGACAGCTACTACCGGTTCATCTTCGTCGGCCGCTACGACGGCGTGCCGCGCTATTACGACCAGGTCAGGGCGCTGATTGCCGAGTACGACATGCTGCCCGACCGCTTCTGGTTCACCGGCCCGGTGCCGGACGAGGACCTGGCGGCGTTCTACCGCTGGGCCGACGCCTACGTCTCGCTCAGCGAGCACGAAGGGTTCTGCGTGCCGCTGGTGGAGGCGATGGCCGCCGACGTGCCGGTGGTCGCCTACGCCGCCGGCGCCGTCCCCGAGACGCTCGGCGGGGCCGGGCTGCTGTTCGCGCCGAAAGATCTGGAGCTGGCGGCGGAACTCCTGGGCAGCGTCGTATACGATCGCGGCGTCCGCGCGCGGGTGCTCGACGGGCAGCGCCGGCGCCTGCAGGACTTTGCCCCCGACAGGATCGAGGCGCAGTTGAAATCTACGCTCGCGGCGTTCGTCTCATGAAAATTGCTTTTGTCGTCCAGCGCTACGGCGCGGAGATTCTCGGCGGATCCGAGTACCACTGCCGGCTGATCGCCGAGCGGCTGGCGCCGCGCCACCAGATCGAGGTCCTGACCACCTGCGCGCAGGACTACATCACGTGGAAGAACGAGTACCCGGAAGGCACCGACCGGATCCGCGGCGTCACCGTGCGCCGCTTCGCCAACGCGCGCGCGCGCGACATCGAGGCCTTCAACCGCTACTCCGAGTGGATCTTCACCTCGGCGCACACCCGCGAGGACGAGCTCGAGTGGCTGAAGCAGCAGGGGCCGTGGTGCCCGGCGCTCCAGGACTACCTGGAACGCAACCAGCACCAGTACGACCTGCTGATCTTCTTCACCTACCTCTACGCGCCGACCGTGCTCGGCGTGCGCGTCGCGCCGCAGAAGTCGATCCTGGTGCCGACGGCGCACGACGAGCCGGCGATCCACCTGGAGATCTACAAGGAGCTGTTCAGCGCGCCGGCCGGCATCGCCTACAACACCGACGTCGAGCGCCGCTTCCTGACCACGCACTTCTCGATGCGCGCGGTCGAGGAGGAGACCGTCGGCTGCGGCGTGGACCTGTCACAGGCGCAGCTCTACCAGCGCGACAAGGCGGACGAGGACAAGGACGACCCGGAGACCGAGCAGATGCCTGACGAGGAGCGCCCGCCCAGCTGGCGTCCGCATCTCGCCGGCCGCGGCGTCCTCTTCAAGCGGCGCCACCGGCTGCACGGTCCGATCGCGCTCTACGGAGGGCGCATCGATCCCGGCAAGGGCTGCGAAGAGCTGATCGAGTACTTCAGCAGCTACGTGCAGGACGGCGGCGACGCGTCGCTGGTGCTGATGGGCGTGAAGCTGATGCCGCTGCCGGAGGAGCCGTTCATCCACTTCGCCGGACGCCTCCCCGACCAGGAACGCCTGCAGGCGCTCGAGGCCGCGACGGTGGTGGTGGTGCCGTCGCCCTACGAGAGCCTGTCGCTGCTCGCGCTCGAGGCCTTCGCGGTCGGCACGCCGGTGCTCGCCAACGCCCGCAGCGAGGTGCTGGTCGACCACTGCCAGAAGAGCAACGCCGGCCTGTATTACGCCGATCGCGACGAGTTCGTCGAGGCGATGAAGCTGCTGGTCGCCGATCACCGCCTGCGCGCGACGATGGGGCGCAACGGCCGCGCCTACGTGCGCAAGAACTACCGCTGGGACGTGATCATCGCCAAGTACGAGCGGATGTTCACCCACCTGCGGGCGCGCTGAGCGCCCGTCCCGGCGTGGTAGTCTGATACCATGCGCTCTACCATCGACAAGGCAGGCCGGGTGGTGATTCCGGCCTCCATCCGGGAGCGCGCCGGCCTGACCCCCGGCGCGGCGCTCGAGATCACGGTCGACGAGACCGGCGTCCGCATCGAACGCGTCGCCCCCGGGCCGCGGCTGGTGCGGATCGGCAAGCGCCTCGTCGCCCGCCCCACCGCCGCCGGCGATCGCCCGAAGGTGGACGTCGCCGCGCTGATCGAAGAAGAGCGGAACCGCTGGCCGTGAACGTCTTCCTCGATACCAGCGTGCTGGTGGCGGGGCTGATCGACTTCGGGCCTCAGAGCTCGCCGGCGCATTCGCTGCTGCACGCGGTCGCCGAGAAGACGGCGGGACCGGCGTCGACGGCGTGGCACTGCTGCCTCGAGTTCTACTCGGTCGGCACGCGGCTGCCGCCCGAGTTCCGCCTGACGCCGGCGGACGCCGCGCGGCTGGTCGACGAGGAGATCATCGGCCGCATGGCGGTCTTCGATCTGCCCGGCGTCGCCCGCGGCGCGTTCCTGGCCGCCGCCGCGCACGACGCGGTGGCCGGCGGCCGCGTTTACGACGCGCACATCGCCGACGTCGCGCGCGCCGCCGGCGCCACGGTCATCGTCACCGACAACCGCCGCCACTTTCTCGGCGCGCTGCGGCACGGCATCCGCGTCGAGACCCCGTTGGAGTTTCTCTCCGGAATGAAGAAGAAGCGCTAGACCTGGCCGACGCGCCGCGCCGACTCCAGCGCCGAGCGCACCTGCGCGTAGGTCGCGGCGGCGGCAATCATGTCGCGGTTGGTCGCCGGGCTCGGCACCTGCCCCCCGGTCGCGGCAAAGAGCACCGCGCGCGCCACTTCCCCGCTGTCGGTGATCCAGCGCGACATCATCGAGCGCAGCGGCAGGAGGGGACGCATGATCGTGTCCCCCCAGTAGGCGCCCTCGCGGCCGTGCACCGGATGGATGTAGCCGGGGCGGAACACGTTCAGCCGCGAGCCGAACATCGCCTCGAGGTCGTGCTCGGTCTGCGCCTTGATGCGGGCCCAGGCCTGCGATCCCTTCGGGTTGGCGCCGTGGCCGCTGACGAAGCAGAAATGCAGCGCGGGGTTGGCGACCGATCCGACGCGGGCGCAGGCGATCACGTAGTCGTGCGTGATCTTGCGGTACTGCGCCTCGCTCTTGGCCTGGTACCACGAGATGCCGAGCGCGCAGACGATGACGTCGACGCGGGCCAGCGCCGGCTCGAGCTGGCGGAAGTCGGTGAAGTCGCTGTGGACGGCGGTGTCGAGCTTGGGGTGGCTGTGCTGCAGCGTGCGCCGCGCGATCGCCAGGATCCCATCGATGCGACGGTCGCGAAGCGCTTCGCGCACGATCGAATCGCCGACCACGCCGGTGGCGCCGAGGACCGCGATGCGCATGGCGCGTCAGTCCCGGCCGGCGAGAAAGGCTTCGTGCTCGCTGTCGGCGTCGTTGTCGACGCCGGGCCGGGCCTGCGCCGATCCGTTCGGCGCCTTCTTGCGCCGCGGCCGGATGTCGTGGCGCTTGATCATCTCGTTCAGCGTCGTCGGCTTGATGTGGAGCAGCTCGGCGGCGCGCTTCTGGACGCCGCCCGCGGCCTCGAGCGCCGATTCGATCAGGCCGCGCTGGAACGACGCCTCCGCGTCGCGGTAGGAGATGCCCTCGGGCGGCACCACGAACTGCGGCATGTGGAAGCGGCGGCTGCTGCGGACGTTCTCGGGCACCATGTCGACGTCGATGCGCGAGCCCGAGGTGAGCACGGTGGCGCGCTCGATGACGTTCTCCAGCTCGCGCACGTTCCCCGGCCAGTCGTAGTCGATCAGCAGGTCGAGCGCCTCGGCCGAGAGCTCCAGGCCCGGCTTGTTGTTCTCGACGCCGTACTTCTCGATGAAGTGCTGGACCAGCAGCGGGATGTCGTCCTTGCGCTCGCGCAGCGCCGGCAGCTGCACGGTGATGACGTGCAGGCGGTAGTAGAGATCCTCGCGGAACCGGCCTTCCTGCATCATCTTCTGCAGGTCGACGTTGGTCGCGGCGATGATGCGGACGTCGACCTTGATGTTCTCGATGCCGCCGAGGCGCATGAACTCGCGCTCCTGGATCACGCGCAGCAGCTTGGCCTGGGTCTCGAGCGGAATGTTGCCGATCTCGTCGAAGAAGATCGTGCCCTTGTCGGCCAGCTCGAAGAGCCCCTTCTTCGGGTAGACGGCGCCGGTGAACGCCCCTTTCACGTGGCCGAAGAGGTTGGACTCGAGCAGGTCGGGCGGCAGGTTGCCGGAGTTGACGGTGATGAAGGCGCGCTCGGCCCGCGCCGAGTTCTGGTGCAGCGACCGCGCCACCAGCTCCTTGCCGGTGCCGCTCTCGCCGTTGATCAGGATGGTGGTGCGGCTCGGCGCCGCCTGGATGATCAGGTCGAAGACCTGGCGCATCCGCGGGCTCTTGCCGATGATCTCGCCGAAGCGGTTGGCGTGCGCCTGCAGGTTCTGCCGCAGGGCGCGGTTCTCGACCACCAGGCGGCGCTGCGCCAGCGCGTTGCGCAGCACGGCCAGCACCTCGTCGTTCTTGAACGGCTTGCTGATGTAGTCGAAGGCGCCGCGCTTCATCGCGGCGATGGCGTTCTCGACCGAGGCGAACGCCGTGATCATCAGGACCGGCAGATCGTCGTCGATCTTCTTGATCTCGTCGAGCGCGGTGACGCCGTCCATGCCCGGCAGCATGACGTCGACGATCGCCGCGTCGAAGGGCATCGAGCGGATCAGATCCAGCCCCTCGGCCGCCGTCGCGGCGAGGCGCACCTGGTGGCCCTCGCGCGTCAGCAGCGTTTCGAGGATCTCACGCATGATCTCCTCGTCGTCGATCACCAGGATGGTGTTGTTCAAAAGTAACCTGCCGGATTCATCAGTTCACGGCCGTTGGTCTTCCTGCTCTACCCGCCGCTGGCAGCCTGCGGCCGCGCCGCCGCCAGCGGGAACCGGATGGTGAAGCGTGTGCCCTGACCGACGTGGCTGTCGCAGGCGATCGTGCCGCCGTGCTCCTGCACGATCCCGTAGGTGATCGACAGCCCGAGTCCCGTGCCCTTGCCGATCTCCTTGGTGGTGAAGAACGGATCGTAGATGCGCGACAGCGCCTCTTCCGGGATCCCCGAGCCGGTGTCGCCGACCTCGATCACGGCGCCGTTGTGATCGGCGCGGGTGACGATGGTCAGCCAGCCGCCGCTCGGCATCGCGTCGCGGGCGTTGAGGAAAAGGTTGAGGAAGACCTGCTGCAGCTTGTGCTCGATCCCCTGGACCAGCGGCGGGGCTGCGGCGAGCTCCTTGCGGACCTGGATGCTGCCGGTGCGGAACTGGTGCTCGAGCAGCGACAGCACGTCGTTGATCACCGCGTTGACGTCGCACGGGCCGCTGTCGACCTGCGCCGGCCGCGCCAGGTTGAGCAGGCCGTTGACGATCTTGGCGGCGCGGAACGTCTGCCGCTCGATCTTCTCGAGGACCTTGGTGGCCGGATCCTCGGGCGGCGCCTTCTCGAGCAGCATCTGGGTGTAGCTCGAGATGCCGGTCAGCGGCGTGTTCACCTCGTGCGCGACGCCCGCGGCCAGCAGGCCGAGCGACGCCATCTTCTCGGAGATCTGCAGCTGCTCTTCGAGCTGCACCCGGGTGGAAATGTCCTCGACGATGACGATCGAGCCGACGATCTCGTCCGAGGAATCGCGCAGCGGGGTGGTGCCGAGGTTGACCAGGAGCCGCCGCGGCGGATCGTGGCGGGTGGTCATCGGCACCCGGTAGTAGGCGGCCCCTTCCGCGCGGCCCGACGGCGTGGCGCCGAGCATCCGCACGATCTGCGAATCGAACACCTGGTCGAGCGCGCGCCCGACGACGTCCTCGTGGCGGACGCCGTAGAGCTCTTCCATCGGGCGGTTCCAGCGGACGACGCGGCCGTCCTGATCGAGCACCGCGAGACCGTCGTTGAGCGACTCGAGGATGTTCTCGCTGAACTGCCGCATCCGCTCCAGCTCGTCGGCCTTGGTGCGCAGTTGCCGGTACAGGCGGCCGTTCTCCAGCGCCGTGGCGGCCTGCGCCGCCACCGCCGAGAGCAGCGCCATGTCCTCGCTGCTCAGAGGCTCCGTGCTCGCCTTGCGCCCGAGCGCCATCACCGCAATCGTCCCTTCCTTCGAGACGCACGGAACGAAGTAATGGATCCCGGCCTCGCGCCAGAACTCCACCTCGCGCGGATCGAGGCGGCGCAGCGCCAGCGTCTCGTCGAGCGCCAGCGTGTGCCCGGAAATCAGGCGCGTCGCGATCTCGGAGTTGCCGGCCAGCGTCGGCGGCACGTCGGCAAAGCCGGAATGCGCGATGGTCAGGAACTCGCCGGCCTGCGGCATCATCGACGTCGGCGACAGCATCAGCGCCATGCGATCGACGAGCAGCGTCTCGGTGACGCGGTGCAGCAGCCGCTCGCTGAGGCGCTGCAGGTCGAGATCGCTGTTCAGGTCGCGCGCGAAGCCGACCAGGGCGCGGCGGTAGTCGTAGCGATCGCGGTAATAGACCCGATCGAGCCCGGCCTGGATCGCGTTCTTGACCGGGCGCGACAGCAGCACGACCACCAGCGTGGCCAGCAGCGCGATGACGGGATTGCGCTGATCGGCGTCACGCAGGAAGACGACGCCGGCGGTGCGCAGCAGCACGGCGTAGATCGCGGCAATCGCCGCCACCGCCGTGGCGTAGACCAGCGCGCGCTTGATGATCACCTCGACGTCCATCAGCCGGTAGCGGACGATCGCGGAGGCGAACGCGAGCGGAATGAGCCCCAGCAGCAGCGCGCTGAACTCGAAGCCCTTCAACGGCGTGTAGCCGAAGGCGAACGGCAGCGCATAGCCGAAGGCGAACGGGATCGAGCCGAGCGCCGTGCCCCACACGATCCAGCGCAGCTGGCGGCGCGCCGTCACCGAGCGGACGCGGCGCAGCGCGCGCACCATGATCGCGAGGCCGCTGACCAGGCTGAGCGCGAGGTAGACGAGCTGCCCGCGCTGGACGATCGACGTGACGCGGGTCAGCACCTCGCCGTGCGCGGCGCCGTTGAGCACGCTGATCACCGAGAGCGCGCCGAGCAGCAGCGCCGGCAGGTAGATCGCCGGCAGCAGCGTGCGGCCGGTGTCGCTGCGCACCCACGCGTCGGGACGGTCGGGGAAGACGAGCGCGAAGTGGAGGAAGAGCGCCGGCAGCATCAGCTGCGCGACCAGGTCGCCCCAGTAGAACGTCCAATCCAGCGCGTTGAGGCGACCGGTGAACGAGAACGCCATCATCCCGAAGAACGCGACGGTCAGCCAGAAGAAGTGGAGCGTCGCCTGGTGATCGGGACGGCGCACGCGCACCGACGCGCCGACCAGCAGCGAGAAGATGCCCACCGCGGCCAGCGCGCAATACAGCCCGAGCGGGCTCGACGGCACCGGCGCGACCGCGATATCGAGCTGCTCCCGCGTCTGCAGCCGCACGACGGTGTAGCGCAGCCGCTCCCCCGAGGTCGCCGCATGCAGCGCGCGCACGACATCGTCCACCGCCGTCACTTCGTGGCCGTCGATCGCGTCGAGGATGTCGCCGCGCCGCAGGCCCGCCCGGTCGGCCGCCGTGCCGCCGGCGATGTCGGACGCGACGACCGCGCCGCCCGACAGCTTCCAGAGGACCCCGTCTTCGAGCTCGAACCAGGTCCACCGCTGCTGGAGGTTGAGGGCGGCCAGGCAGAGCAGCGCCAGGACGATGAGACTGGTACTCGTAGTCTTCATCGCCTTGATTGCCGGAGGCAGGGTACGGACCCACGGGCGGCGCTGGGCGAAGCCTGTCATGCGTACTGGGTGTATCCAGCAGCAGAGCCTAGCAAACGCCATACCCCGGAGCGGATCGTTGGATTAGGTGACAAAACCTTTATTTTCAGACGGTTGTATCATCAGCGGCAGCTTGAAATCGTGGCAATTCCAAGACGCCGGAAGCGTCGTTCAACTAAATGGATCTGAAAAAATCTAGAACCGGATCAGAACGCCGCCCATCACGCGCTTGGGCGGACGGACGACGAGCAGTTCGTCGTAGATCGACCCGGGCTCGCTGGGATCGCGGAACAGGTTGCGCAGGCCGACCAGCACTTCCCACCGCGCGGCGCCGCTGAAAGGCATGAACGGCAGCGCCTGGTTCACCTGGACGTCGAACCGGTAATCGAGGGCCGGCCGCGTCGGGTCGTCGCCGCGCGCGAACGCCGAGTTCACCTTGTAGAGGACGAACACGCGCGTCGCGGTCTGCGGCACTTCGGTCTCGATCGACGTCGTCAGGTCGTGGACGTCTTCGCTGCGCGGACGGACCGCGGCCGGCGCCCAGACGGCGATCGCCGCCATGTCGCCGCGGGCGATCCAGTTCGCGCGCGACACCGAGTAGTCGATCATGCCGTGGATCCGCTGCGACGGCGCGGTGCTGACCGAGAACGCCCACCCCTGCGCGTCGACCGCGCCGGCGCTCGCGACGAAATAGTGCCCTGGCGCCTTGGGCCCGCCGCTCAGCGGCAGCCCGAAGAGCGTGGCGAGCTGGTCGTCCACGCTCTGCTGGAAGCGGCGCACGCCGACCACGTAGGTGCCGTCGAACTCGTGCTTGAGGCCGATGTCGAAGAAGCGGGCGCGCTCGACGCGCAGATCCTCACCCTGCAGCGGCGCGAAGGTGCGCTCCGGCGGCAGCCACGGCCCGACCGTCGCGGGCGGCAGGAACTCCTCGGCGCCGGGCGCGAGCATCCGCTGCGCGGCGTTGATGACGATGTGCGTGTTGTCGAACGGCGAGAGCGTGATGCCGGCGTGCGGGCTGATGAGCGAGTGCTGCTGCAGGTAGTCGTAGCGGGCGTACCGCGCGCCGTAGTCCACCGCCAGCGTCGGGGTGATCGTCCAGCGATCGCTGCCGAAGAGCTCGCCGACGTTGCGGCTGTCGTCGGCGGTGCCGGGCAGGCCGAGCGGGCGCGTCCGCGGCGACTGCTGCGTGCTGTAGGAAACGCCGAACGCATAGTCGTGGCTCGAGGCGATGTGCGAGGCGAACGACCCGGCGACGATCCACGCCGCCATGTCGGACTGGCTCATCGAGGCGCGCACGTCCCAGCGTCCCGACGCCACCGGCGCGCCGATCGACATGTAGGCGACGCCGCGCGGCATGAAGTCGTTGAAGAGCGGTGCGCCGTCGCCGAGCGCCGACGTGGTGAGGAAGTTCACTTCCCCCGAGAACGGCGTCGCCGTGAAGAAGGTGGCGGCGCTGTCGAACGCGCGCCCGAAGATCGAGCCGGAGGAGCCCGGCGGGATCGGCTGCTCGGACGCGGCGTCGGCGATCGACACCACGTCGCCGTCCTGCTTCAGCACGCTGCGCTTGATGTGACGGAGGCGCCACGCGGTCTCACCGTGATCGTCGGTCTCGGGCGTCGAGTCGTCGACCGGCAGGACGCCAGCCGCGAGGATCGGGCGCTTCGTGACGCTGGTGTCGTCGAGGCGCCGCATCTGGATCTTCTCGAGCGTGGCCGGCGTCGGGCCGACGCGCACGTTCTCGCGGCGCGTGGTGACGAAGCCGGCGAGGTGGATGCGCAGCACGTAGTCGCCGTTGGGCAGCGACGGGATGACGAAGCGCCCGCGCGCGTCGGTCGTCGCCATGCCGTTGGTGGCGCCGAGCGCCGAGACCATCGCGCCGGCGAGCGGACCGCCGCGATCGTCGATGACCGTCCCCTGGATGCTGCCGAGCGTGAGGCGCACCTGCTGCCCGGGGGCCTGCGTGACACGCGACTGGGCATACCCCGGCGCTGGCGTCGAAACGACGATCCCCGCCGCCGCGAGTAGCCCGCTGAGGCGCGCCAGGCGTGCCATGGACAGCCCTCCTATGGCGTTACCGTGAAATTGACGTTCTGCGTAAGGACCTTGTTGCTCAGTTTATCCGTGATCTTGATTTCCAGGCGATACGTCCCTTCCGGGAAGCTCTGCAGCGGGACGCCCTGGCCGGCCTGGATGCTGCTGTTGCCGGTCGGATCGAACCCGCCCCCCATCGAATCCGCGCTGAAGGTCTGCGGCTCGGTCGCGTTGAAGCGCTTCTCGCCGCCGTCGCCCTGCGTATAGAAGGTGTAGGTGGCTTCCAGGTTGAACTTCTTTTCGGGCGACACGGTCGGGTTGTAGATCTGGAAGAGAACGATCAGCTCCTGCGACTTCTTGAACTTGTGGTCGGGCGCGACGACGATTTCCTTCGGCCCGAACGCATACGGATGCTCCGACTGCTGATCGGGACGGATCGGCGCCGGCAGCTCGTCGACGCGCTCGGCGAGGATCACCGTGCTCGTCGAGAACTCCCCCGAGCCGTAGTTCGGCACGTCGAGCGGCTGCTTGAGCACCGACGTCTTGCCCGTCGACGAATTCGCCGGGGGCACCACGCCGCGTCCCTGCGACGGATCGGCCGCGCGCTCGTGCAGCACGACGTAGACGTCGTAGCTGCCGGAGGGGACGCCGATGCCGCGCAGGATGCGCAGCGGCTGGCCCGGCGCCGAGGGCTTGACGTCGAGGACCGCCGCGTCCTCGAACGGATAGTTCGGGGCCGGCGGAGCCGGCGCGGCGCTCTTGTCGTTCTTCTTGTCCTTGTCCTTCTTGTCCTTGTCTTTATCCTTGCCGGCGGCCGGCGCGGGCGCGGGATCCGTCGGCGGCGGCGGCGCGGTCATCCCGCGCGGGACGACGCGAAGGTAGAGGGTGAGCGCGCCGGACGGGACCTTGGCGGGATCGATCGTCAGCGTGATCGGCACCCACACGCGCGAGCCCTGCGCCTTGAGAAAGTCGCTCTGGAACTGGATCGGAAAATCGGCGGGTGCCGACCCCTGCCCGGCCATCGCCGCGTCAGCCGCACGCACGAGGCTCTGGATTTCCTGCTGCTGGGCCTGCGCCTGAGCCGCTGCCGCCGCGTCGGGCTTCTGGTCCTTCGAAGATTTCTGCGCGACCAGGACCGTTCCACACACTGCCACCAGCACGGCGGTCAGCGCGCGGGCGGACCAACCCCCTCGAAGCCACAACGTCATCGACGGACTCCTCAACCCATCGATGATATGCCCGTCGTCGGAGGGAGTCAAAAGAGGGCCTCGTAAGGAGGGCATAGGGATAGGGCATAGGGATGGGCATAGGGATAGGGCATAGGGATAGGGCATAGGGATAGGGCATAGGGATAGGGCATAGGGATAGGGCATGGGCAACGGGTAACGGGTAACCGGTAACGGGTAACGGGTAACGGGCAACGGGCAACGGGCAACGGGCAACGGGCAACGGTCCTTGATAAGATGCCCCGTCTATG
>Ga0207701_10006229_pt1 | contig 11932 bp, 11 predicted proteins | sample KBSSwiSSwithPhiX_FD_184294 | JGI IMG/M metagenome (GOLD analysis project Ga0207701, IMG submission 184294) | Switchgrass rhizosphere bulk soil microbial communities from Kellogg Biological Station, Michigan, USA, with PhiX - S5 (SPAdes) (version 2) | ecosystem: Environmental > Terrestrial >...
AGCGCCGAGGCTCGCAGCGTGTAAGCCCGTGACGGCCGCCGGAATACCCTCGCGCGACCGACCCGCGCGACCAACTCAGTTCAAAGCAGCCGCAGCGCGCCGAGAGGGCTAGCGAGCCGTCAGGTCCGTCTCCGTGGTGATCGCCCGGCAGAACTCGGCGATGAGCGTCGCGGCGTTGTCGACGTCCACGAGCGACACCATTTCGTTCGGCGAGTGCATGTACCGGTTCGGGATCGACACGAGTCCCGTCGCCACCCCTTCGCGCGCGATGTGGATCGCGTCGGCGTTCGTCGACGTGTCGCGCCCCACGGCGTGCACCACGTGCGCGATCTCGTGCTTCTTCGCCGTCTCGCGCAACAACTGGAGTACGACTGGTGAGATGAGCGCGCCGCGGCTCAGGATCGGGCCGCCGCCCATCTTGTGCTCGCCGATCTCCTTCTTCTCGATGTTGGGGTGGTCCGTCGCGAAGGTCACGTCGACGACGATCGCGATCTTCGGGTTGATCGAGTGCGCGCTGATCGCCGCGCCGCCGCCGTGCCAGGCGATCTCCTCCTGCGTCGTCGCGGCCGCGACGACGCGCGCCGCGCCCGGCTTCTCGGCGTAGCGACGCAGCGCCTCGAGCACGACGAACGCACCGATGCGGTCGTCGATCGAGCGCGAGACGATGCGGTCGTTCGGGAAGTCGAGCGTCCGGGAGTCGAGCACCCCGGGGTCGCCGACGCTCACGCGCGCTTCCGCCTCGGCGCGGTTCGTGGCGCCGATGTCCACCCAGAGGTCGGTGAACTTGGAGGCACGCTCGCGGTCCTCGGTCTTCATCAAGTGGATCGGCTTCTTGCCTACCACGCCGAGCACGTCGCCGTCGACGCCGAGGAAGCGCATCCGCTGCCCGACGAGCACCTGCGGGTCCCAGCCGCCGATCGGCGAGATGTAGAGGTAGCCCTCGTCGTCGATGTACTGGATGATCACCCCGATCTCGTCGATGTGCCCGTCGAGCATGATCGTCGGCGAGCCGCCGGGGTTCACCTCGGCCATGCTGTTGCCCGCGACGTCCGTCGTCACCTTGTCCGCGAAGGTGCCGGCCTCGGTGCGCCATACGCGCGCGGCGACCGTCTCGAACCCCGAAGGGGCAGGGGCATCGAGCAGGCGCTTCAGAAAGGCGATCGAAGACGGACTGAGCATCGGGTGCGTGGGAGAGTGGGCGAGGCGAGCCGAGGGGCGAATGGTACGCCGGGCCCCGACGCGAAGGAAGTCCGCGCCCATGCGCGCCGGCGCCTACCGTTGCGCCGTCGCGCGATACACGTCAGCATCCTGCATGTCACTCCTCTTCCTCGCGATCGGCCTCGGCGCCGGTCTGCTCTCGGGACTGTTCGGCATCGGTGGCGGGATCATCATCGTGCCCGCGCTCATGCTGGCCGGGCGGATGCAACCGTCCACCGCAACGGGCACCTCGCTGGGTGCCCTCCTCCTTCCCGTGGGCGCGCTCGGCGCATGGCAGTACTACAAGAACGGCCACCTCGACGTCCGCGCGTCGCTGCTGATCGCGCTCGGGATCTTCGTCGGCGCCTACCTGGGCGCCGTGGCCATGCAGCAGCTCAACCCGATGATGGCGAAGCGCGTCTTCGCCGTGTTCCTCGTACTGGTCTCGGTGCGGATCTGGGTTTCGGCGTAGTCGGACGGCGGGAAATCCGTGAACGGCGGACCGCGCATCTGGAAGGCGATCTGACCTAACGACGGAACGCGGATCTTTGACGGCGATCTGACGGAAACGACCGGATCGCTCCGTGCGGGGCGGAGAGATCTCAACCCTCGGCATCAAGGGGTCAGAGTCGTTGAACCGATCAAGGGGTCAGAACCCCTTGATCCACGGTGTCTGACCCCTCGATCCACGGTGTCTGACCGCTCGATCACGGTTCCTGGCCCTTGAAACTCAACGGCAACGGCGACCGCAACCGATTGACGCGGAGAGCGCGGCAGGCACTCCGGAGGGCGCGGAGCTCGGCGCAGCGATCTCTCCGCCGGACTCACAAAGACTTGAAGGCGTGGGTGGAGAGGCACGGTGCGCGGGCGCTGGGAGCTCGACCCGGAGAGAGCCGTGCTCCACGCCCTCGGCCGTTCTCCGCGTGCTCCGCGTCGATCAGTTGCCGCCGAGTGATCGGGGGGTGGTCGAGGGTTCAGCGATCTTGATCGGTTCAAAACTCCGTCGCTCGAACCTTTCAGGGAGTCTGACCCCTTGATCCACTTTGGGTTGTGGATGAGGAGGAATGGTGCTTCGGTCCGAGCAGCTCGACCCGGCGAGGAGCTGATCCGGCCCTTTCAGTAAGATCGCCGTTCAGGATCCGCGTTCCGTCGTCAGGCTCCGGCGCGAGCGGTGTTCCGCCGGCCCAGCTCGACGAACTTCACGCGCATACGAACCGATCGGCGCCTCGAAGAGATCGGGCGCGAAGATCGCCGCCAGCACCTCGATCGCGTCCACGAGCCGAGGGCCCGGGCGGCTCGTCAACGAGTTGCCATCCAGCGCCCACGCCGCGCGGTCGCGCGCCCAGCGCCACGCCTCGGTGTCGAGCAATGCCTCCGCCTCGTGCGCCGCGCGCTCGACGTCGAAGCCGCAGGGGGCGAACAGCAGCACCTCGGGATCCGCGGCGCGGACGGCGTCGACCTCGACCTGCACCGAGTGTGTGCCCGGCTCGGCGAGCACGTCGATCCCGCCTGCGCGGCGCACGAGCTCCGGCGTCCAGTGCCCGGCGGCGAACAACGGATTCGTCCACTCGATGACGGCGACGCGCGGCCGCGGCGCGCGTGCGGCCTTGAGCGTCTCGTGCACGCGGCGCATGCGCGCCGTCGACGATGCGATCAGCGACTCGGCCTCGGCGCGCCGGCCGATCGCGTCGCCGACGCGTCGCACGTCGTCCCACACGCCGTCGAGCGTCGTCCCCCCGAGGGAGACCACCACCGGCGCGACGGCCAGCGCGGCGACGGCACGATCCACCTCGCTCTCCGGAAGCGCGCACACCTCGCAGACCGACTGCGTGAGGAGCACCCGCGGCGCGAGCGAGGCGACGAGTGCCGCGTCGAGCGTGAACACGGGCGCACCGGCCGACGCGAGCGCGCGCACGTCGGCGTCGATCGCGGCGGACGAGGCATCGCGGTCGATCGCGCTGCCGGTCACGCGTGGCAGGTGCAGCGCGCCCGGCGGGTAGTCGCACTCGTGCGTCACGCCGACGAGGTGATCGATCGCGCCCAGGGCCGCGACGATCTCGGTGGCGGCAGGAAGGAGCGAGACGACGCGCGGCGCGTGGGCGCCGGCGTCAGTCGTCACGACGGATCGGGAAGATGGCGAAGGTGGCGAGCAGCAACGCGAGCCCCGCGACGTACCAGCGCGCGTCCTCCGTGAGGCCGTAGTACACGATGCCGAAGCAGGCGAGCATCTGCCCGAACAGCCATCCGATCACGCTCTCCGGTATCCCCGACTGCAGGCGCCGCTTCTCGGAGATGCTGCTGTGCCAGAACCGCATGTCGGCGATCTGCACCAGGGCGTACAGCCACGTCATCACGCCGACGACACGCAGCTTCCCCGCGAGCGCGGCGGGGCGCGTCTCCGCACCGAGGGAGTGCCACACCCAGACCACGAGTCCCGCGAACAGCGCGATGCCGAGCAGGATGGTGCGCACCGTCGCCTGCCGGTCGGGCGTCAGCCACACGTAGCGCGGCCCGTCGTCGCCGACGTCGCGCTCCGCCCCGGTGTCGGACGGAGAATCCGCAGTCATGCGTGTCAGCCTGGTAGTCGCGACCAGACGACCACGGTGCCGCACGTCGCGCTTCGGGTGTTGAACTGCGGCGGCGTCGTCGCCGGACTGGCATAGAGCTCGATCGCCTCGACGTTCTCGGGTGTGAACTCGTCGGCGACACCCCGCTCGAGCGGGATGCCGTCCAGCCAGTATTGCGGCGGGCAGTCGCGGAACATCGACCCGTATCCCGCGCCGCGGAAGCGGATGTCCGGGCGGCCGCGCGAGTTCTGGATCGTCACGCTCGGCACGGAGCGCACGACGTCGACGAACCGGCTCGCACCCTTCCGCTCGATCTCCTCGCGCGTGACGAACTTGCCGAAGCCGCGCGCACGGCGCGCCCAGAAGTCGGCGAGCACCTTCCGCGACAGCGAGTCGTGCTGCTCCTCCACGGTGATCTCGGGGAGCGACATCGCGATCGCGCGCAGCGTGACGCTGACGGAATCGGCCTCTCCCGCGCCCGGCACGATCGGCGCACGCGTCGGCGCGAATCCGAGCCGGCGCACCATCACGCCGCGCGCGCCGACGGGCATCTTCGGCACGTGGAAGCGGCCCGAGTCGTCGCTGAACGCGACGACGACGTTCCCCCGCGCTCGCACCTCCGCGCCGGGGACGGCATGCCCCAGCGAATCCTTCACGAAACCGAACAGGGCGCGCGGTGACTGCGCCTCACTCGTGGCGGCGGCGCCGGCCAGCGCGCCGGCGGCGAGCGCATACCTGCGGAGGATGATGGCGACCATATGGTCCTCTCGGTGCTGGACTGCTTCCAGCAATATACGACGTCAGCGTTCGTGGCAAGCACGCGACACTGGACGACGCGCCGTTCGCGGGTGGTGCAGCGCCCTGCATCACCCGCGAACGAGGCCGGTCCATCGCGGACCCCAAGATCCTGGCTGGCGTCAGCGCCGCGCAGTTGGACCTAGGACTGTGGAACTCCCGGCGGCGTTCCCCCGCGAATGATCCGGCGGATCACCAGCGCGCCGAGCAGGAAGAGGACACCCAGCGGAACGAGGATACCGAGCAGGGCGATGAGCCACGCGACGAAGCTGACCATGCGCTCCCACGCCTCGGCGAACGCCTCGAGGATGGGTCCGCGGCCCCGTGGCGTATCGATCAGCGGCAGCTTCTCGTGGATCGAGACGTCGAGCGAGCTGAGCGTCGCGCGGCGTTCGAGCCAGCGCATCCGCGCCTCGTAGCGCTCCGCCTCCTGCCGCACCCGCGCCAACTCCTGCTCCACGGTCAGCACATCCGACAACTTCCCGGTCCGCGTCGCCAACAACTCCGCCAGCCGCGCCTCGACACGCCGGGCGTTCGCCAGCCGCGCGCCGAGATCCACGTACTCCTCGGCCACGTCCTCGGCGTTCACGCTCACCGATTCCACCTTGCCGAGCTGCGAGAGGGCGGCCACCGCGCCGTCGAACTGGCCCGACGGGATGCGGAGCTGCAGCATCGCCGAGCGCTGCTCGTCCTTGCCCGTGCGCAGGGCGGTGTTCGCGACGAATCCACCGAACTGCGCGGCCGTCTGGCGCATCCGCGTCACGGCGTCGTCCACCCCTTTCACCTCGATCGAGGCAACCCCATGGCGCACGAGCATGGCGCCGGTCGGATCGATCGAGGGGATCGGCGTGCCGAGCGACGCATCGGCGCGCGCGCCCGCCGCGCCCGCCGCCGCAGCCTCCCGCGCCACCATCGGCGCGGGTTCCGCCGCGGGCGCCGACGGCGCGGCCTGATCCACGACGGCCAGCTTCTGGGACCGCATTTCGTCGCGGCCGGCGAAGCCGCTCCCGTTCGCCGTGGCGGCGGTACCGAACGACACGCTGTCGGACGACTTGCCAGCCGTCGGCACCCCGCGGTCGCACGCCGAGAAGGTGAGGACCGCGAGCGCCAATTGAACGATCCTGCTCGGGGGAAGTGCACTGGGCTTCCGCATGGGAGCGACTCCGGGTAAGACTGTGAGAGTTGGCCAGCCGTTCGACGTCGTCATCTCACGGGAGACGTCGGCCGAGCCTCCACTCACACACATCGCCTCCATGCTCCGTTCGCTCGCCGGCCGTGCCGTCGTTCTCGCATCCCTGTGCGCCGCGTCGCCGGCCCTCGCGCAGCGTTCCGCGTCGGAGGTGCCGGCGTCCGCGCCGGTCACCGGCGTGCGCTACGAGGTGACGGCCGACCGCGCCGGCCTGGCCGAGCACCGGCTCCGCGTCGTCACCAGCTTCGGAGTCGCCGGCACCGCGCCGGTGCTCCTCTCCCTGCCGGCGTGGACGCCGGGCGCGTACGAGATCGTGAACTTCGCGCGCACCGTCAGCGAGTTCGGCGCCACGCAGGGCGCCGATTCCCTGCGCTGGGACAAGGCCGACTACGACACCTGGCGCCTGTGGCCCAAGAGGGCGGGGCAGGTGACGGTGACGTTCGACGTCATCGCCGATACGCTCGACAACGGCATGTCGTGGACGAAGCCCGACTTCGCGCTGTTCAACGGCACGAACCTCTTCCTCTATCCCGAAGGCCGCTCCACCGACTTCGCCGCGACGGTGGCGATCAAGACGGAGCCCGACTTCCTCATCGCCACCGGCATGACGCGCGCGCCCGAGGCGCGCACCTTCCGCGCCGCGAACTATCACGAGCTCGTCGACATGCCGTTCTTCGTCGGCCAGTTCGATCTCGACAGCGCGATCGTGTCGGGCAAGACCGTGCGCTTCGCGACGTACCCGAAGGGCGTGTTCGCCGGCGCGATGCGTACGACGGCGTGGGACCAGATCAAGCGGGCCATCCCGCCCGAGGTGCTGGTGTTCGGCGAGGTGCCGTGGGACAGCTACTCGATCCTGCACATCACCGACTCGACGTTCGGCGGGATGAGCGGTCTGGAGCACGCCAACTCTCACGTCGACGTCTCGGCTCCGCGCGGGAACGGGAGCGACTTCCAGCCGTCGCTGTTCGCCCACGAGATCTTCCATGCGTGGAACGTGAAGCGGCTGCGGCCGGCCGACCTCGTGCCGTACCGCTACGACCGGCCGCAGCAGACCGGCTGGCTGTGGGTGAGCGAGGGGATCACCGACTACTACGCCGATCTCGCGCTCGTGCGCGGAGGCGTGATCGACACGAAGGGATTCTACGCCGCCACGTCGGGGAAGATCTCGGAGATCGCGAACGCTCCCCCGTTCGACCTCGAGGACGCCTCGCTGAACGCGTGGATCAAGGTCCGCGACGGCACAGATGCGCTCTACTATCCCAAGGGATCGCTCGCCGGATTCCTGCTGGACATCATGATCCGCGACGCGAGCGACAACCGCAGCTCGCTCGACAACGTCATGCGCGACCTCTATCGCGCGACGTACAAGCAGGGCCGCGGCTTCACGGCCGACGAGTGGTGGGGCGCCGTGAGCCGCGCGTCGAACGGGAGGTCGTACGACGACTTCGCCCGCCGCTACATCGACGGGCGTGATCCGTATCCGTGGGACGAGATGCTCAAGGTGATCGGGCTGCGGATGCAGGCGGACAGCGTGCCGCGCATGGGCGTGAGCATTCGCACGGAGCCGGACGGCGGCGTGCGCGTGATGGAGCTCGCCCCCGGAAGCCCTGCCGCCGGCGCGGGGATAAAGCCGAACGACCTGATCGTGAGTGTGAACGAGCGGCCGGCGATGCAGGTGTTCTATGGCGGCGCATTCGCCGAGATGTACGGCGCCAAGCCGGCCGGCACGCCGATCCCGGTGGTGGTCAAGCGCGACGGCGCAACCGTGAACGTGCAGGTGCCCCTGAAGTTCGGCGCGGGCCCGCCGAAGCTCGTCGAGGACCCGGCCGCGTCGCCGCGCGCGGTGCGGCTGCGCAACGGGATCCTGCGCGGCACGACGGACAGGTAGCGGGTTCCGCACACACGAAGGGCCGCGAGCGACGCTCGCGGCCCTTCGTGCTTCCCGGGGGAAGTGCTACTCAGTACTGCGCGACGTTGTCCGTCCAGGTGTTCGGCACCATGGTGAACCTCGCCATCGACGACGTGGCCTTCTTCACCGAGCACGAGTTGTACATGTAACTCTTCGTTCCGTTCAGGTCCGCGTCCACCAACGACGCCGCCGGGACGCCGATGAGTCGGTTGAGCCCCGCCATGACGGTGCCGGAGGTGACGTTGTTTCCGTTCGAGGTGAGCTGGCCGCCCACCAGGACGATGCCGTCCCACTGGTTGCTTCCGTTGATGTACAGGTTGCCGTCCACGATCAGGATGCCGCGACCCTGGTTCGGCAGCGTCCACACCGAGTTCCAGCTGGCGGATCGGTTGTAGACGTGAATGATCGGCCAGTAGTTCGTATCGGAGGCGAAGGTGCCCGTCGTGGGGAAGGCGCTCGACGTCGACGTGATGTTCCAGTCGGCCGGCATCGCGGTGCCATTGGTGATCCCCTGCCAGTCGAGCTTCGTCTGGGCCGAGTCCTGGGCGAACGTCTTGAGCGTGTCGTAGGGCGGGTTGCCGGTCGGCGTGAAGCTTTGTCCGGCCAAGTTCACCGCCTCCTCGGCGGGGATGTTGATACCGGCGACGTTCGTGTCCTGACCGCACTGATCGATGCCGCTGATGGCACCGGTTCCATTCTTGACGATGCCCGAGAAGCTCACCAGCGCACCCATCACGTTCATCGTCGACTTGCTCCAGGTGACGTAGACGCCCACGGTGCGCGTGGCGCTCCGCATTCTGCCCGAGCCCATCGCGATCCGGTTCTGGTTGTCCGTGCCCGTCGAGGTGATGAAGTAGGTCCCGCGGCCGGTGGCGACGTCGACCTTCACCGGCACGGCGCGCACGAACGCGCTCCCGTTGTTGAACGTGACCGTCACCGATTCGGCCACCGTCGGCAGCGTGTCGAGGTTCGAATTGACGCTGTTGTTCTGTGCCGTGGCGTTCACCAGCCAGCACTGCGGGCAGAAGGCGCACGCCGAGGCCTGCGCCGCCGTGTACGGCGAGGAAGGCGTGCACCCGGACCGGAACTCCTTGCGCTGCGTGAGGAACGCCTCGAGCCCCGCCTGCGCGTAGCTGTAGGCGCGCGCCTGCGAGCGCTGCGAGGCGCTCGCGGCCTGCTCGCTCGTGCTCATCGCGAACCCCGCGACGAGGCCGATCGAGAGGAGGGCGAGCACCATGATCGCCAGGGGCAGCGCGAAGCCTTCGCGCGCGCGCGACGGCTCGCGCGCGGTGTCGTGGTCGAGGGAGCTCATTGGATCCTCGTGTTCTTGAAGAAGACTGCGGTCGTGAGCGGCGACTTCTTCGGTCCCGTGTAGCCCGGCACCGTGTCCGACGCCTCGGCGGCGAGCAGGATCTTGAGTCCGCGCACCGAATTGAGGTCCGCCGGCGCCGTCGTCGCCGCGGTGTCGTTCGCCTGCGCCGGATTGGTGAAGTAGCTGAATCGTGCCGACCAGCTGAATGGGGCGATCAGCTCGTTCGTGTCGGCAGACGCCGCGTTGGTGACGATGCGGTACAGCCCGGCGCGGTTCGGGAACACCTTGGACGAATCGAAGGAGTAGCGCACCGTCTGCCAGAGCATGGCCATCGAGCCCACGGCGGTGCCGGCGGGGGGCGCGCCCGTCGCCTGGACGACCGCGCCCGTACGCCCGCCCATCGTGATCGTGTCGGCGTAGATGCCGACGCCACCACTGTGGCACTTGCTCACATCCGCGGACGACAGCGTGCCGCCCGACACGTACGAGTAGATGCCCGTCGTCGCGTCGCGCACGGCGTAGCCACCGAACCTGATCGTCGCGAGCTGGAACGAATCGACCGGCGTGATCGCCATCGCCACGGTGCTTCCGGTCACCTCGCAGACGACGCCGAACGCCACGGGCACGCGGACGTCCACGCGCCGGTGGTTCGTCGCGTCGAGGAACGACACGCCACCGTTGTCCTGCGTCATCCGCATGTCGGTGATCATGATGTTCATCGCGCTGCGCGCAGCGGTCCGCGAGCGGCGGCCACCGCTGTCGTACTGATAGCCGCGCGTCTGCGACAGCATCATCTTGGTCATCGCGCCGCCGATGATCGCGAGGATCGTGAGCGCGGTGATGATCTCGACGAGCGAGAAGCCTCGGCGTGAACGAGTGTGAGAGCGCATCGCTACTTGAAGAGCGGGTTGGAGAACGGAGCCTTGTAGCGACGGATCGTCTGGACCTGTGTCGCCGTCGGGGCGAGGCTGGGGAGGACCGTCAGCGTGATCTTCCGGTAGCGCTGCCGGCCGCTCGTGCTCAGCGATTCGGCGTCGATCGTGTATCTCCACACGTAGTAGCCCGGGCCAACCTTCACCGAGTCGTCGACCAGGTACTTCCCCAGCGAGTCGTACGGCATGGACTCGGCGCGGTTGACCTGCTCGAAGAACGTCGCCGTGCGCTGCTCGACGTACGCGTTCGAGCGGTTGCGCGCCGCGAGCTTGACGCTGAGGGCCGTGAGCGAGGTGAAGGTGAGCGCGAGCAGCGAGCACGCGACGATCACCTCGATCAGGGTCATGCCGCTTCGCGCCCGCCGTGCTCCCGTGCGGATCCGGCTCCGCGACTTCAGGCGCGCGGTCATCGGTTGTCCAGCCGCACGAGGCCGCCGATCGACGCCCGGACCGACTTGGCGTACGGCGCGCCGCCCCGGGTCTTGATGACGAGCGAGAGCTTCAGCGTATCCGTCGCGAGTCCGTTCGGCATGATGTCGATGGTGTCACGGTTCGACCACAGGGAATCGAGCGCGTACTCCCCGGTTCGAGCGAACGACCGTGTCTTGTAGATCAGCGTCGGCGTGTTCCGGTCGACGATGGTCAGCTTCAGGTTCGTGCGGTCGATGAGCATTCGAACGGGCAGGCGCTGCCGGGCAGCGATCGAGAACGCCTGTTCGATGTCGGTTCCGACGATCGCGCTGACTTTGGCCACGCGGTCGCGTCGAAGGGTGTCGCCGACGGATCGCACCGAGATCGCCATCACCGCCGAAAAGACGATGAAAACGACGAGGATCTCGATGAACGTGAACCCGCTGCGGCGCCGGGAGGGGGAGTGTCGCATGCCGGTCGGTAAGGCAGTCGGTGGGCCATGATGACCGCCCCGGCCAACTCGTTGCGGCACGGTGGCTTGCGTTGCGCCACCCACCCTCCGTCCCGCGATGTGCTATGCAAAGAGGTGCGAGTTCTGCACACTTTTGCCCGCCCGCTACCTTAGAGCTGTCGCTCCGGCCGCCCCACTCGCACGCCTCTCGGTCACATGCGCATCGCCAAGCTCGGCGTCGTCGGCGCCGGCACCATGGGGAGCGGCATCGCCGCCCTCGCCGCCTCGGCCGGCATCCCGGTCGTGCTCCTCGACATCCCCGGTCCCGACGGCGACCGCAGCGCCCCCGCCCGCGCGGGGCTCGAGCGGGCCCGCAAGGCGCGACCGGCCGCCTTCATGGACCCTGCCCGCGCGGGGCTCATCACCCTCGGCAACCTCGACGACTCGCTGGAGCTGCTCGCGGACTGCGACCTCGTGCTCGAGGCGATCATCGAGCAGCCGGCCCCGAAACAGGCGCTCTACGCGCGGCTCGAGCCGCTGCTCAAGCCCGAAGCCATCGTCGCCAGCAACACGTCGGGGATCCCGATGAAGGTCCTCACCGAAGGACGCAGCGACCGGTTCAAGCGCCACTTCCTCGGCATGCACTTCTTCAACCCCCCGAGGTACCTCCACCTGCTCGAGCTCATCCCCACCGCCGACACCGCGCCGAGGGTGCTCGACGCCGCGCGGCGGTTCAGCGAGATCGTGCTCGGCAAGGGGATCGTGCTTGCCAAGGACGTTCCCGGCTTCGTCGCCAACCGCCTGGGTGTCTACGGCATGGTGGCCGCGATGAAGGGGCTGATGGAGTCCGACCTCACCATCGACGAGGTCGACGCGCTCACCGGTCCGCTGCTCGGCCGGGCAAAGAGCGCCACCTTCCGCACGGCGGATATCACGGGACTCGACGTCCTCCTTCACGTGTCGAAGGGATTGAGCGCCAGCACGGGCGAGGACTTCTCGATGCCGGAGTGGGTGGAGAAGCTGGCCGCGAGTGGACGACTCGGGGAAAAGACCCAGGCCGGATTCTACAAGAAGGTCGGGAAGGAGATCTCGACCCTGGACTGGAAGACGCTCGAGTACGGACCGCAGCAGAACGTCGAGGATCCGTCGCTCGCCGCGCTGATGAAGCA
>Ga0207701_10006230_pt1 | contig 11931 bp, 11 predicted proteins | sample KBSSwiSSwithPhiX_FD_184294 | JGI IMG/M metagenome (GOLD analysis project Ga0207701, IMG submission 184294) | Switchgrass rhizosphere bulk soil microbial communities from Kellogg Biological Station, Michigan, USA, with PhiX - S5 (SPAdes) (version 2) | ecosystem: Environmental > Terrestrial >...
AAACTCTCGACAAGGCACAAGCCGATCCAAGGACCGACACATCAATGGCCGACGGATGGACAATTTTGGCCGGCGGCTCACCGGTGGAATCGGGTGTCGGCAAAGCTATAGCATTCTTGACAGTTATAAGTGAACGTAGCAGGACGGTAAGTATCCTTGCTGTATTCAATGACCCGGCGTATGTGAAGCAAGTGGATACATTTATCAGCGCTATCGAGCTTGAAAAAGTTGCGGCGACCGTCGGTAATGTCACCGCGGCATCGAATCAACCCACCCTCGACAGCGACGGTAATCTTTTCATACCTCAACCGACGCGTCAGCTTACGCTCGACGATCTCGCGGGCGCATGGGGAGATAACCCAGGCCGAATCGCGACCACCTATGTCGACCGAACTTCCGGCGTTTACGTTGGTACCGATTCGCTGCATTTCACTAACAAATGGACCTTTGATAGCAGTGGACGAGCAGCTAATGATTTCTTTGAGGTCAGAAACGGTAAGAAACTCAGCGATAATACCAGCGGCAGGATCACGATAGAGGGCCGCCTCCTTTCCATAAGGCAGAAGAACACCGCCAAATATGTAATTCGCGGGTGGCTGGAGCTCCCAAATATGACGATCTTGAAGATAGCGGGCCCGTGGTTTGACGACCAGGAAATTCCCGAGAGGGTTTTTAACGACTTTGGTCCCGATAGCCGATTTATCCTTACGACGAAATGGGTGAGGACGAAGTGAGCTGATGGTCGGCCTATCAGGTTATAGCGATCAAAGCTCTGGTGCGAAGCCTGGTGCAGAATCTTAACGGCTTGTTTCGGCAAGGCCGACCTTTTGCAAGAGGACTTGAAAGCGCGCGTCGTGCCTTAAACTCTCGAACTCCCTGTCAAAGGTCATCCACGTCAAATACGGATCATTTTCTGTAAAAGCCGTCTCCAGCCACTCGATCGCCTTTTCATTATCACCCGCGGCCGCATACACAGAAGCAATATTGGCGCCGCTAATATACTTTTCGGCCCTGAGCTCGAGCAATCTGTTCAGAGTTTGATGTACTCTCTCGTTGTTACCTAAGGCAATCTGCAGAATTCCCTGCAGCGACAGTGTCAGAGAGTTTTCCCCCGAAAGCCGAACAGCCCTCTCGCTATGGACCTCGGCGTCATCTAACCTGCCTAGATCGATATAGGAGAACGCCAAATGATAATGGGCCAGATAAAAATCAGGAAATGAGCGGAGAGTGTCCTGGTGTATGCGGACCGATGCATCGATCTCGCCATGATATCGAAAAACCTCGGCCAACCAAGTCGCATTTATCGGTGAGAGAGGGTCGATCTCCTGGGCCTTTTTTAGAGCGATGATGGCCTCGCCGATCCTGCCGACCCGGCACAAAAATGTTCCAAGCAGTTCGTGTACGCCCGAGAAATTGGGGTTGAGCTTGATCGCGTGCAGAAACGAGACCTCGGCACCTGACCAGTTCCAGTCGCAGTGCAGGATCGCGAGGCCAAAGGCGGTGTGGGCCTCGGCAAGGTTTTCGTCTATTTCCAGGGCCTGCAGTGCGGCAGCTTTGGCTTTCGGGAAGTAATCGCGCGGATCATAACCGTCAATGAGCGGAAATATATTATAAATGCCCGCTATGCCTGCATAGGCCAACGCGTACAGCGGATCTATGTCGATCGCTTTTTGGAAACATCTAAGGGCCTTGTCAAATCCCTCAGTCGTACGCTTGGTCCAGTAATACCGGCCCTTGATGAATTCCTTATAAGCCTCGACATTTTCCGTATCGCGCTTAGGGGCGCTCGCGAGGCTTTCGCTCCCGAGCCTTTTGGTAAAGCCGCCTACTATCGAATCGGCGATCTTGTCCTGTACGGCAAAGATGTGTTCAAAATTTGTGTCAAAAACGTCTGCCCACAGCGATCGGCCGGTCGCTGTTTGCAGCATCTGGACCGAAAGCCGAAATTTGTCCTCTGACCGCTGAAATCTGCCTTCCAGGACGGCATCTACCTGCAGCTCGCGGCCGATGGAGCACGGATCCTGTTCCCGAACATTGTATTTGAGTATTGCGCTCGTGGGCCGGACCTGCATTTTGCCGGCCCGATTTAGCTGGGTAATAAGCGCATCGCTAATGCCGAGGCCGAAAACATCATCCGAAAGATTTGGGTCGAGCGGCTGAAACGGCAGGATCGCAATGCTGCGGACCTGATCAAGGGAAGGAGCAGAAGTAAACGTCTGCTGTTCGTCGTCGTTTTGAAGGCTTTGCAGCACTTTTACCCGCAAATGCCTGTGGACGAGCAACCGGGTATCGCCGTTGAACTCTTTCACATCCGCCCGAAAACGATAGCCGCGTTTTGGCAGCGTTTCTATCAGGCTGCCACCATCAGTGTTCAAGATCTTTCGCAGCCGCGAAATGTTTTTAGCCAAATTACCTTCTTCGACAAAAGATTCGTTCCACAGGGCCGCGATCATTTCTTCCTTTGACAGAAGCCGGCCATTGTTCTCGATCAGCAGCAACAGCGTGTCAAAAACCTTATCAGTCAAATGAACGGGCGTGTCCGCGGCGAGCAGGATCCTTTCGCGGGGATAAAGCACGAAATTGCCAAATTCGTAAATACGGTCCCGTGTGTCCCCTTCCTCTTTCATGTCAGAAAAATGTCAGAACCTTGTCAGAGAGAATCCAAGACTTTTTTTCCACGCCAGAGCGACGATGGAACCCGAACATTTTTGCAAACCAATTATCAGTAGATAACGCAAAGTGTAACGCGGGCCAGAAACGAAGACAAGAAAATTCATGAAGCAGAAAACGGAAATTGAGGTTGAACTGAATGAAACCGTCGCCTACACAAGGCGCGGGGAGCGATTCGAGGCGTATTGTCCGCAATGCAAGTCTCTCGTCGAGATGGCGAAACCACATGTGGCCGCCATTGTTGCAAACTCAACCGAACGTGAAGTTTATCGCCTCATCGAAACGGGCAAGATACATTTTGTCGAGTCCGGGGGTGTTTCGATCTGCCTGAGATCTTTAACGAATACCAAACAGGGAGAATTACTATGAGAACGATACCTCTGATACATTTGATACTTGCCATCATTTGCTGTGGTGCCGCCGCCGCAGTAACCGCACAAAGCATAAACCTGCAGCTGCAGGCTGACTATACTATCGGCAATGCGGTCCAGAGTCCGCGATACGCAGTCGGTGACGTCAACAATGACGGTTATCCCGACCTCGTGACCCTGAATAAAAGCAATGCGACCAATCTGGGGCCGATTGCCGTATTTTTGAACAATACGACGGGTGGATTTGGTTCGTCGATCAATATCCTTGCCGGGCCGAACGGGCTAAGTCCGAACGCGGTCGCAATAGGCGATTACAATGAGGACGGCTTTGCCGATCTGGCAATTGCCCAGGATGGCATCTCGAACGGGATAAACCTGCGGCTCGGCAATGGTTCCGGCAATTTTACTACCGAATCGTTCATTGCCGCCGAACGCGGATCGACAGCCATTCTATCGGCAGATTTTAGCCGGGACGGCAATCTTGACCTTGCGATCTGCAACAATACCAACGAATTACGGGTTTTGAACGGTAATGGAATGGGCGGTTTTGCCGCGGCCGTTCCGTACGGAACGTCGTCGACGTGCCAGGACCTCGCCCTCGCCGATTTTAATATGGACGGTTCGCCCGATATTGCCGTTACCACCCGTCAAAACGATCGGGTGCAGATCTTCCTTAACAACGGCTCTGGCGGATTTGGCACTCCGGTCATTACGACCGTTAGCGGAGCCTATCAGATGGCGACGGCCGACTTTAATCGCGACTGCATTCCGGACCTCGCGGTGGGGCAATACTCGGGATCAACGATGTCTATTTTACTCGGGGACGGGTCGGGCGGATTCACGACATCGTCATTTAGTGTTACTAATTCGCCGGCCTATATGACCGTCGGGGATTTTAACCGAGACAAGAAAGTCGACCTCGCCATCCGGCGAAACGCACTGACCGCCGGTGCAAATAACCTTTCAATATATCCGGGCAATGGCTCGGGCGGTTTTGGCACGCCGTTCGAGATGTCCCTGGCGGTTCCGGCAAACACGGTGGAAATGCGGCTCGCGACCATAGATGCCAACAAGGACGGCAAAGCGGATATGATCATCGGTCGCCAGGGCGGTTTCTTTCTCTACGACGGGAATAGTCCGCTCTTTACCCGCACTGACAGCGACTTTGACGGCGACCTTAAGAGCGATCGCAGCGTCTTTCGCCCGTCTGACGGCAACTGGTATATTGACCGGTCGACAAACGGCTTCTTCGGCGTTCACTGGGGAACAGCAAGCGATAAGCTGGTACCGGCCGACTATGACGGTGATGGCAAGGCCGATGTCGCTGTTTGGCGTGCAAACGGTTTCGGCGATCCCGATCACTCATATTTCTTTATCCTGAGAAGTTCGGACGGCACGCTGCAGCAGGAACAGTTTGGGCGTTCGAGTGATATTTCATCGGTTGTCGGTGACTGGGACGGCGACGGTAGAGCTGACGTGGCGGTTTACCGGAACGGGGCAGCGGCGGGCGATCAGAGCTACTTCTTTTATCGCCCGTCTGCTTCGCCGGGTACCAATTTCAGGCCGATCCCCTACGGTGTCAATGGGGACGAAGCCGTCCGCGGCGATTTTGACGGCGACGGCAAGCTGGACGCCGCCGTTTTCCGGCCCTCGAACGGAGTTTGGTACATTTCGCAGAGTTCTAACGCTCAAAACGTTGCCGGCGTGTGGGGAATAGCGAGCGATCGCCCGGTGGCCGCCGATTACGACGGCGACGGGAGGACCGATCTGGCTGTCTTTCGTCCATCAGACAACACCTGGTACGCACTGGGCAGTGCGGCCGGGACGCCCATTTACCGCCAATGGGGAGCTGCCGGCGATGTGATCGTACCTGCGGATTTTAACGGCGACGGCAAAACCGAACCTACGGTCTATCGCCCGTCAGATCAGCGTTGGTACACGCCGCCCTGTGCCGGCTTCACGCAGAACGGGACCAAATTCGGAGCCGCCGGTGATATGGCAGTTCCCGGGTCGCTTTTCCAATAGATAGGAATATGCGGCGAACGCGGTGTGCTGGGGGGCACACCGCGTATTTTCTTGTTCATCGTAGCCGAAATGGGGCATAATCGGTCAAATAACACTTATAAGGGGCTGAAAAAATGAAAATTTTTTTGACGCTGGTCGGTTCGTTGTCGCTCATTTTTCTTGCATCAGCAGGCATCGCCCGCGCTCAGGACAAGGCCCTGCTGGTTATGCCCGGGACCGAGACGCCTGAATCTCATACTTCCGGCGAGAGCGGCGAGTGCTTTGTGTTTGAAAAATATGTGATCAAGACCAATCCGAGCGAGGACGGCGGGGCCAATATCTCTGTTTACCAGCGGGGACCGACTGCCGGCAACGCCTGTGACACCAGCGGGGACGCATGGCTCTACGTTGCAGATTCGGATAATAATTCCTTTTTTGGACTGTCCGGGAAATACATGTTCGTCGACATGGGTACCTCAGTCGACTCGCGAAATTTCGATATCTACGACTTTAGTCTTCACAAATCGGTCTTGAGCCAAGGCTACAGCGGCGACCCTAAGCTGGTTGCTGGGCGGTTCCTGATTTTTGATTTCCCCTCAGACAAAAAAGAGCTGATGAGCACCTGCAAGGACGCCACCAAATGGAAACGCCAGGGCGGCGGGGTCGGCTGGGTCCAGGGGAAAAAGCTCGATCTGCAGACGCTCACCTCGGTAAATGTCGGCACGGTTAAATGTGTTTATATGGAATAACGCGATCTTGTAAGAACAACCTGTAATCAACCCCCTCTCCGGCCGCCATGGCCGGCTTTTTATTGTCGTTTTTATTATCGGGACGTCGCTGACACCTTACGAACCCCATATCACCGCAACCTCTGCCATTTCAATAGTTATAATGTTTACGAACAGTCTAAATAGTTTTTTAAGCGGCTAAAAAAACTATTTTGCCCCTAGGAAACCATTCCGGAGGCTAAAGAAGTCTTGAAAGGTCTGTAACAAAATTCTGATCACAGAACGTTGTTTTCACGTCGAAATAGTTTTTAAAGTTCTTAAAAAAACTATTTTGGGACTAAAAAACTATCTAATTTAGCGAAAAGGCGGTCGAACTCTGCCAGTCTTGTCACAATCCGCTGTCCGTCGGTGTTCTCATTGCATAGGCCAAAAACTTTAAGGAACTTAAATCTATGCTGAGAATTTCGATAATACTGGCGGTTGTTTTGACGATAGGGTTTGCGTGCGGCGTGCAAGCACAGGACGCGGGGAACCGGGCCCGCGAGATGGCGGCGTCACTGGATAAAACAAAGTACAAAAAGAAGGAAAAAAAGGACGTGTCAATAGAGTTTTATATCGACATCCGAAACGAGGTCGCAGCAAAAAGTGTGGCCGGCTATTCAGGCGTTTACTTAGCAGACGGTTATAAGACCGATCTTATTGTTTCAACGGACGGTCAGGCTGCCGCCACCGGCTACGATAGCCCAGCGGGCGATGGAAAGGTCGTTAATTTCGAACTTCGCGATGGCCGTGTCGATGGCGCTGTTTTGACGGGCGTCAAAGTTTACGAGAACGGTGAAACCCGTAAGTTTGAGGGCGTGTTCGTCAACCGCACGGTAAGCACGGGTAAGAACAAGGACAACATCGACACTCAAAAGACAGCGTTTGGGCTCGGCTTTGTCGAGAGCGGGCCTGTTATCGCGGGCGATTCGGGCATTGATTCTCAGTCGTGGACAAACAGGGTGTTTTTGGAACGAAAATAACCGGTTACTCCACAGGGGCATCTGCCTCTTCCCACCCGTGCCAGCCGCCGGCCATTGACCAGACGTTGGTATAACCCATTTTCTGCAGATTATCGGCGGCTAGCGCAGAGCGGTAACCGCCGCCGCAATACAAGATAAGCTCCGCATCCTTGTCGGGAACTGCCCCGACTATGTCCCGCTCGATAATGCCGCGGCCCAAATGCCGGGCACTTTTGGCGTGTGCCGCGCCAAATTCGTTGTCCTCACGAACATCGATCAGGATAGCCCCTGCTTTCATACGCTGCTGCGTTTCGTCAACGCTCACCTTGCGCACGCGGCTCATTGCGTCTTTGACTATTTCGAGAAATTCGGCTGAATGTATCATTTATTCTTTCCTGCGGCCTCGTCTGTCTTGAGTATAGTTTAGGTTGTTGGTTTTACTCACGGCCAAGGCTGCTCTAGCAACTAGCCACAAACCCTGTAAATTCCTATAATTCAAGTTTACGTTGGCGTACGAAATAACTAACTAGAGGGACAATGGCAGAACAATTTGACGTAACAATTATAGGTTCCGGGCCGGGCGGATATGTGGCGGCCGTCCGTGCCGGACAGCTCGGGTTAAAGGTGGCGATAGTCGAAAAGGAAAAAGACGCGAGGCTCGGCGGCACCTGCGGGCTGCGTGGCTGTATCCCGACAAAGGCATTGCTCAATGCCGCGCATCTTTATCAAAAGGCAGGCGAGTTCGAGCATTTTGGCCTAAAGGTAAAAGAGCTCAGCTATGACTGGCCGGCCGTCCAGAAATATAAATCGGACGTCGTTGCAAAAAATGCCGCCGGCGTGACCTATCTGATGAAAAAGAACAAAGCCACGGTCTATAACGGCTTTGGCAAGATCGTCGGCAAGGGAAAGGTCGAGGTCGCGATGGCCGACGGCAAAAAGGAGACCATCGACACCAAGAACATCATTATCGCGACGGGTTCCGTCGTCCGTCCGATCCCGGGTTTTGAAACAGATGGTAAACAGGTCGTTAATTCAGACCATATCCTGGAACTCGGGAGCGTGCCTAAGTCTCTGATCGTCATGGGTTCCGGTGCCGTGGGTGTCGAATTCGCGAGTGTGTACGCCAGATTTGGCAGTGACACGACGGTCGTGGAATTATTGCCGAGAATCGTCCCGCTTGAGGATGAAGACTGCTCTAAGGAACTTGCCCGTTCATTCAAAAAACAGGGCATCAAGGTCGAGACCGGCCTCAAGCTCGACAAGATGGAAAAGTCCAAAAAGGGCGTAAAGGTTTCTGGCAAAAACGACAAAGGTGCCGAGGTAACGCTCGAGGCCGAGATGCTGCTCGTCGCCGTCGGCCGCATGGCATATATCGAGGGGTTGGGTCTGGAGAACACAAAGGTCAAGGTCAGCGCAAAAGGCACCGTCGAGGTCAATGAATACTGCGAAACCTCTGAACCAGGCATTTACGCCATCGGCGATGTTATCCCGACAGCCCAACTTGCCCACCTGGCGTCAAAAGAGGGCATTTTGGTCGTCGAAAAGATCGCTGGTAAAAAGGTCGAGCCTATCAAACACAACCTCGTGCCTAACTGTACCTACTGCGACCCCGAGGTCGCGAGCGTCGGCCTGACCGAGGCCAAAGCAAAAGAGGCGGGATATGACGTCAAAGTGGGCAAATTTCCTTTCTCTGCTTCAGGCAAGGCACGCATTCTTGGTGAGACGGACGGCTTTGTAAAGATCGTCTCCGAAAAGAAATACGACGAGGTCCTGGGCGTCCATATCATCGGCCCGCACGCCACCGAATTGCTTGCCGAGGCCTGCGTCGGCATGGCCCTCGAGACCACCGCCGACGAGCTCGGCCGCATCATGCACGCCCACCCGACCGTTTCCGAATCCGTGATGGAAGCCGCCGAAGGCGTTCACGATCTGACGATACATTTGTAAAGACAGCTGTAGTTGTCAGTGGCCAGTTGTCGGATGTGTTCTGACGATTGGCCTTTTCGTCTTATGGCTCAAACATCGTATCCCCGCAATAAAATCAAGATCTTATTGCTCGAGAATATCTCGGACGCAGCTGTTGCAGAGCTAAAAGCCGGCGGCTATGCCAGTGTTGAATCCGTCAAGGGTGCCTTGACCGAGGTTGAGATCGTTAAGGCGGTGAGAGGCGTTCACCTTCTCGGCATCAGGTCGAAAACACAGATCACAAAAAGGGTGGTTAATGCTGCCGATAAGCTGCTTGCTGTCGGGTGCTTTTGTATTGGCGTGAACCAGGTAGATTTGGCCGCGGCGACTGATAAGGGCATTGCTGTTTTTAACGCGCCGCACGCCAATACGCGTTCTGTGGCAGAGTTGATCATCGGGTTGTGCGTGATGCTGATCCGTAAGATCCCCGAAAAGAACGCGGCTGCACACAGCGGCGTTTGGCTGAAAGAGGCAAAGGGCAGCTACGAGCTTCGGGGCAAAACCCTTGGCATCATTGGTTACGGAAATATCGGCTCCCAAGTGTCGATCATGGCCGAGGCGATGGGAATGCACGTTATCTATTACGACATCGCCACCAAACTGCCGCACGGTAACGCGAAACAGGTTCGCGATCTTAAGGAGCTGCTAAAAACATCGGATGTTGTGACGCTGCACGTGCCTTCTGATCCCACTACGCGAAATATGATGGGCGGCGAAGCCGTAAAAAACCTGAAACGCGGCAGCATTTTGCTGAACTACAGTCGGGGAGATGTGGTCGATCTCGGTGCCGTTGGAAAGGCAGTTAGGTCGGGTAAACTCGCCGGGGCTGCCGTGGATGTTTTCCCCACGGAACCTGAAAGGAACGGCGACCCTTTTTCGAGCGAACTGCAGGGATTACCAAATATCATCCTGACTCCGCACATCGGCGGTTCTACCGAGGAGGCCCAAGCGAATATCGGCCTCGACGTAACCGCAAAGCTGATCAAATATCTCGAACTCGGAACAAGCGAAGGCTCGCACACCGTTCCGCCCGTTAGCCTGCCGCCACAGGCCGGCACGCATCGAATACTGCACATTCACCGCAATATCCCAGGTGTGCTTGGCGAGATAAACTCAAAGCTATCCAAACGCAAGATCAACATAAGCGGCCAATATCTAAAGACCAATGAACGTATTGGTTATGTAATACTCGATGTTGATACCGCGATCTCGAAAGACGCGTTCGAGATCCTCAAAGGCGTGAAGGGAACAATCAGGGCCCGGATGGTTTATTAAGATCAAACTTCCATCAATATGAAACCAACATTTCTAATTCTCGCGTTTTTGCTCGCCTCTCAATTCGCCAACGGCCAATGGGTAAAGCAGACCGCCAATACCACCGCGAGTTTTCGTGGGCTCTCGGTCGTAGATGAAAAAGTCATCTGGGCGAGCGGCACCGAAGGCACGGTGATCCGTACCATCGACGGAGGCCAGCATTGGAACGTCATCAAAGTTCCCGATGCCGACAAACTCGACTTCCGCGACATCGAGGCCTTTGATGCAAATACGGCTTATATCCTCAGCATCGGCAACGGCGAAAGCTCGCGGATTTATAAGACAATCGACGGGGGCAAGTCATGGAATTTGCAGTTCAAGAATACGAACGAAAAGGCGTTCTTCGATGCAATTGCCTGCTGGGACCGAAATACATGCGTTGCAATGTCTGATCCGGTCGACAGTAAGTTCGTTTTGATAAAAACGATTAATGGCGGTTCCAAATGGGAACCCATGAACACAGACACTATGCCTGTCGCAAAAGACGGCGAGGCATCGTTTGCCGCTTCGGGTACGTGTTTGATCATCCACGGAAAGAACAACCTGTTTCTAGTAACTGGTGGCAGCGATGCCCGGGTTTTCAAATCGATCGATAGGGGGCGCTCATGGGTCGTTTATGGCACACCTCTGACAAAAGGCTCAGCAGGAAGCGGAATCTTCTCGATAGCAATGTTCGATGACATAAATGGCGTGATCGTAGGGGGCAATTATGAGAAGGTGGACGAGGTAACTGACAGCTTTGCTTCTACTACCGACGGCGGAAAAACTTGGTCATTAGAAACTGGCTTAGGTGGGTACCGTTCCGGCGTCGCATATATTAAGAGAAAGACACTCGTCGCTGTCGGACCAACCGGAGCAGACGTATTAAAGGAACACAAACCGATATGGGGCTCAACAAGAGAGGAAAACTTCAATGCTGTACAGTCAAAAGGCCCTAATGCTGTTTGGGCGGTAGGAACGAGAGGGTCCATTAGCCAGTACATTGGAATGATGACCATTACACTACAGTAAATGACATATTCCTGGTACGACATTCTCGGAACGGGCGGTGTTGCAACCATTGTTACGACCTATATCCTGCTCCAACTCGAACGCGTTCGCAGCGAACAACTCATATATTCAATGCTGAACGCTGTGGGTGCGGCGCTGATATTGATCTCGCTTTACTACAGCTTTAATTTCCCATCTTTCATAGTCGAATTCTTCTGGCTTTTGATAAGCCTGTTCGGGATCAGTAAAGCCTTACTCCGGCGAAATAAGCTATCATCGGGTTAACGAATGCAAAGCTTCACTACAATTCCATTCAAAACCGACAGCGGCATTTCACAGATCAATGGCGTGGCGAAGTTTTCCTCGGCCGGTATCGTTTTAGAATTCGAATCAAAGCTGTTTGGCCTGATCTCGAGCGGCATTAAGGAAGCCCGGTTGGCAATGATCGACATTTTGGACGTCAAATTTAGAAAGGGCGTCTTTAAGCATGGTGCCAAGATCGAGATCCGGATGAAGTCGCTTGCAAAGCTTAGTGAATTGCCTAACAAAGAGGGAAAGGTAATCTTGAAATTACAGCCCGATGATTTCGAGTCCGCCCGGCATGTCGTCTCTCGTTTTCAGCGAGATATGACGGAACACATCGAGTCTCTGCCGCCTGCGCATACGCCGGTCAGCGTACTGTTCGATGAGAGCGAGGATGTCACTCAGCAGTTAGATCCGGAACGCGAACCATAGGTGTTAAGCTCGCCCTTTGTGCATTTCGTACCGTCTGGTACACCGCCTTCGCACCCCGGATCATCTCAAAACTCGGCGGAGGCTGTACACCCCTGCTGTTAAATGGCGTTCCAGCGAGCCATCCGAATGCAGCATTGGCAGGACCGAAAAAGA
>Ga0207701_10006234_pt1 | contig 11928 bp, 10 predicted proteins | sample KBSSwiSSwithPhiX_FD_184294 | JGI IMG/M metagenome (GOLD analysis project Ga0207701, IMG submission 184294) | Switchgrass rhizosphere bulk soil microbial communities from Kellogg Biological Station, Michigan, USA, with PhiX - S5 (SPAdes) (version 2) | ecosystem: Environmental > Terrestrial >...
TTCGCAGGGTGCTTCGCGTTCCGCTTCCGGTTGATCGTTCTCTCCCAGGGGCTTCGCCCCTCAGACTCCTTCGACGTTTTCCTGTTTCCCCTGATTCTCAGCATTCCGTCCGCATTACTTAATGCTCGCGGGGCCCCACCCCCGCTCGCCGCTGGCTGTCCGTGTCCGGCTTACTCCGCCCACGATTCGCCAGTAGCCAGCAGCCGCGAAGGCGGACGGATCCCGCACCAACGGATCACGGATCTGCCCAGTTCTCTACAGCCTGTCTCTGATCTGACCGATACGCGATCTTGCGAGGTGCTCCCCTATGCGATCACGTACCCTTCGACTCCCATCAGCCGTGGCACTGTTTCTCCTCGCTTCGGCTTTGAATTGCGCGGCTCAAGGGATCGGCGTCGGCGGCAGATTCGCCATGGTCCGTGGTGACGTGCAGTCCGACACCGGCGCGGAAGGCTTTGCCGGCGGACACGTTCGCGCATGGTTGTCGAAACGAACGGCCCTAGAGGTATCGCTCGATCGACGTGTTCAGACCAACCCGACGCGGAATGAAGAGGTTCGCGATTATCCGCTCCAGGGGTCGGTGTTGCTTTCACCGATTCCGGGAACGTTTGCGCCCTATGTGCTTGGCGGACTGGGCTGGTATTCGCACACTGTCGAGAATCTCGCCGGGAAACAGGTCGTCGATTCGACGACGTCCCGACGCTTTGGTACTCACGCGGGCTTTGGTGCCGAGGTGCGCGTGGGCAAGCGCGCCGCCTTTCACGCTGACTACCGATACACCTTCCTGAAATTCGGAGGGTCGGATCCGATCAAATCAGATACGATCGCCGGCGCAATCGCGAAGTCCCACCTGACCGATACCGGCTCGGGAATACATTTCCTGCCGTCATATCAAGGGTCGATGTGGACCACCGGCATGACAATCTACTTCTAGCTTTCCACTGTTCAAATAAGGTTCCGACGGGTTCTACACGGATTTCTGTAGAATCCGTGTGTCTGCCCGCTTGATGACCGGAAGGGGGGCGTATGAGCAGCACATTGAAACGATGCGGTGCCGCGGGGATTGTGGTCGCGCTCGGCGTCGCTGCGGCGCCGCTGACACAGATCCAGTTCACGGACACGAAGCTGAAGAACGGGCTTCGCGTGATTGTTTCAGAAGATCATGCCGCGCCGGTGTTTTCGATCGTGGTCAACTACAACGTCGGGTCGCGCGACGAGCGCAAGGGCCGCACCGGCTTTGCTCACCTGTTCGAGCACATGATGTTCAAGGGTTCGGAAAATGTCGGCCAGAACGAACATCCCTACCTGATGTTCATGAATGGCGGCACGATGAATGGCACCACCAGCAAGGATCGAACGATGTACTACGAGACCTTGCCGGCCAACCAGCTCGACCTCGCGCTGTTCCTCGAAGCTGACAGAATGCGATCGCTGGCGATTACCAAAGACAACCTGGACAACCAGCGCAACGCAGTACAGGAGGAGCGTCGCCTCGGCGTTGACAACCAGCCGTATGGCAAAACGTTTGAAGCGATCGACGAGCTGGCCTACGAGAATTTTGCGTACGAGCATTCAGTGATCGGCTCGATGGCAGATTTGAGTGCGGCGACGGTCGACGATGTCGCCGCCTTCTTCAAGACCTACTACGCGCCAAACAATGCGGTGGTCGCGATTGTGGGTGACGTCGATGCGAAGACCGTGCTGGCGAAGGCGGAGAAGTATTTTGGCGCGATTCCGTCGCAGCCGGCGCCGCCGCAGGTCGACATGACCGAGCCGCCGCAGAAAGACGAACGACGGCTGACACTGGATGACGGGCTCGCGAGGTTGCCGCGCGTGGACATGGCCTACAAGATCCCGCCGAGCTCTTCGCCAGACAGCGACGTGCTGTCAGTGCTCGGCACGATCCTGTCGGGAGGGCGCAGTTCCAGATTCTACGAATCCATCGTGCGTCAGAAGCAGCTGTCCACAGGTGTGGGTGCCGGCACGGACGGCAGTCGGGGTCCCGGCCTGTTCGTGATTTCTGCGACGGCGCTTCCGGGAAAGACGCTGTCGGATCTCGAAGGGGCGATCGATGCCGAGGTCGAGCGGGTCAAGAACGAACCGATCGCCGGCTGGGAGATGGAAAAGGCGCGGACGGGCGCACGCCGTTCGTTTGTCGCCGGCCTCGGCAGCTCTCTGAACCGCGCCGTCGAGCTTTCGCAGGACGCGCTCTTCTTCAATGACCCGGGCCGTATCAACACCCGCGCCGATCGCATCGCGAAAGTCACTGCGGACGATGTGCAGCGGGTTGCGCGGCAGTACCTCGTGAAGACAAATCGCAACGTTATCCTTACCGTGCCCAAGCCGGCAGCGACGAAGGGAGGCCTGTGATGTCAGTCGCGGTATTCGCCTGGCTGCTCGTCGCACTGCTTGCGTCGGCACCACCACAAGCACCCGCCGGGCCATCGCAGCCGTCGACGACACAGATGGTGCTGAAGGGGAAGGCCCCCGTTTCGAATGAAGTCCTGAAAGTCAAGCTTCCACGGCCACAAGAAGCGGATCTGTCCAACGGACTGCACGTGATGGTGCTCGAAGATCATCGCCTGCCCCAGATCACTTTCACGATCATCATCCCGGGAGCCGGTGGCTACTTCGATCCTCCCGACAAGATCGGTCTCGCCAGCTACACAGCCTCGCTCATGCGCGAAGGTACGAAGACACGCACGTCGCCGCAGATTTCCGAGGCGCTTGAAACGATGGCTGCGTCGCTCATCGTCAGCAGCAGCTTCTCGGGCACGACCGCATCGATTGGCGGCAACTCGCTGTCCGAGAACTTCGACAAGTTGATGGATCTGACGGCCGACGTTCTGCTCAATCCGCTGTTCGACGCGGCCGAGTGGGATCGGTTCAAGACCCGCACGAAAGCGCAGCTGATTCAGCAGCGCACCAATCCAAACTTCCTCGCCAGCGAAACCTTCAACCGGGTGGTGTTCGGATCGCACCCGGCCAGCCGCGTCTCTCCGACGGCCGCAAACCTGGACGCCATCACGCCGGACGCGCTGGTTGCATTCCATCGCACACACTACGTCCCGGATCACGCGGCGGTCGCATTTGCCGGCGACATCTCTCTCGCCGAGGCGCGCAAGCTGGTCGAGGCGAAGCTGGGCAGCTGGAAGAAGCTCGGCGCACCAAAGGCTGGCGTCACCGAGCCACCGCCTCTGGGTTCCCCGAAAGTCACGCTGATTGCGCGGCCCGGCTCGGTGCAGACGACGCTCTACGTCGGGACGCAATCGATGAACCGTACTGATCCGGACTACGCGGCGCTGACGGTCGTGAATCGGGTGCTGGGCGGTACGATGGGCCGGTTGTTCCGTCACCTGCGCGAGGAAAAGGGATACACCTACGGCATCGGCAGCGGTTTCACGGCCACGTCGTACCGGGGATCCTGGTCGTCGTCAACGAGCGTGCGTACGGACGTGACCGAACCGGCCCTGACCGACTTGCTCGGGGAAATCGGCGATCTTCGCGATAAGCCGGTACCGGAGAACGAGCTGGCCGATGCGAAGCGGGCGATCGTCGGCAGCTTCGCGCGCGATCTCGAAAGCCCGCAGCAGGTGCTCGGCTATTACGTCGACAACTGGTTGTATGGCTTGCCGGCCGACTACTGGGACACCTACCCGGCACGTGTGATGGCCGTCACCGGCGCTCAAGCGCAGGCCGCGGCGCAGAAATACTGGGCACCCGGCCGCCTGCAGATCGTCGCGGTCGGCGATGCCACGAAGGTGACGGAGATCCTTCGGAAGAAGGGGACGCTCGAACTGTACGACGCGGACGGGAACCCGATGAAGTGACGGTTATTCGAGACCTGCCGCGGCGATGGTTTCCATCGGCTTCTATTCGACGCCGGTTGAGACGATGTTCTCCATCGCCGCGCTGAACGTATCGATCTCTTCCAGTGTTGTGTAGACGTTGGGTGTCACCCGAAGCCCTTCGAACTCGTCGTGGACGATGGGGGTGGCGATGATGCGCCACTTATCCCACAGCCGTCCGACCACCTTCGCCGTCGGAACCCCGACAATCTGGACGTTGGCAATGGCACACGATTGGGCCGGATCCATGCTCGTATGGATCGTGAATTTCGACTGCCGCGAGAGGCGTGTCGCCCATCGGTCGCGCAGGTAGCGCAGGCGCGCGGCCTTGCGCTCGGCGCCGATCCCTTCATGAAAGTTCAGCGCCTCGGCGATGGCGTTGTGGTTCGCTGCCGGGTGGGTACCGATCTCCTCGAACTTTCGGATGTTGCCCGTCTGTGATTCTGCCGCCGGCTGGAGCGGCCAGAGCCCCGCGATGTTTTCGCGCCGTACATACAGGAATCCCGTGCCGATGGGTGCGAGCAGCCACTTGTGCAGACTGGTGCCGTAATAATCGCATCCGAGATCGGCCACCTTGAACGGGAACTGCGCGAACGCGTGCGCACCGTCGACGATGGTTTTCACGCCGCGGCGCCGCGCCTCGTCGCAGATCTTTTTGACCGGGAAGATCTGCCCGGTGAGGTTGGTGATGTGGCAGAAGTGGAGCACTTTCGTCGCCGGCGTCATTGCGCCGAACAGCCGCGTCGCGAGGTCGTCCATCGACGGCGGCGGCACCGGGAATGAAATCTTCTTCAGCCGAATCCCGTCGCGGCGGACGCGCTGTTCCCACGTCGTCAGCATCCGCCCGTAGTCCTGGTTCGTCGTGACGACTTCGTCGCCCGGCTTCAGGTCGATGCCGAGCTGCGCCGTCTGCAGCGCCTCGCTCGCGTTGCGGGTGATCGCCAGCTCCTCCGGATCGCAGCCGAATTCAGCAGCCAGACGTCGCCGCACGCTTTCGATGTTCGGCTCCAGGATCTGCCACATGTGATACACCGGCGCCTGGTTCGAGATATCCAGGTACCGTTTGAATGCGTCGTGGACGACCCGAGGGCTCGGCGAGCAGCCGCCGTTGTTCAGATTGATGATGGTGCGATCGAGCGTGAATCCCTGCTGAATCTCGCGCCAGTACGATTCATCCGTTGCGACATCCGACGCGGCCACATTTTCAACGCGCCGTCCCGCCGCTTCAATGCGCGACAATCCGTCGCCGCGGAATGCCGCGATCGCCACCGCGGTCGCCGACCCCGTCGTGTGCAGAAACGAACGTCGTGTCAGCATGGTCAATTCCTCAAAAGAATTGCTGAATGCTGATTGCTGAATGCTGAATGGCGAAACATCTGGATCGCTCACTCACTGCGCAACCAGCCACAAGCCAGCAGCCGATCGCCAGAGGCCGCGGCGAGACGGACTTTACTGTACTTCCCTCTTGAAACGGTGTCACAATACGGGGATTGGGTCAGACAAGAGGTAAGCGGTCGTGAACACACCTGGTGTGCGGCTGGGCGGCGCCGTCATTACGAATCCCGCGAAACCGTTCTGGCCTGACGAGGGTCTCACCAAACTCGATCTCGCCAAGTTCTACGCCCGCATTGCCGGACAGATCCTGCCATGGATGAAAGCGCGTCCGATCGTCATGGAGCGCTGTCCCGATGGGATCCGCGCATCGTGTGTCTACCAGAAGCGAGCCCCGCACAATCTGCCCGGTGAAGTGCCGACCGTCACCATCCCTGCGCAGTCTTCCGGGTCGACCATCGACTACATGGTCGGCGGCACGCGCAAGACGCTGCTGATGCTGGTGAACCTTGGCTGCATCGCGGTGCACGTGATGAACTGCCGGGTCGACGAGGTCGACAAGCCGGATTGGCTGGCGTTTGATCTCAACCCCGCGGACGGCTTTCCGTCAGCCGCGCGGGTCGCGTTGCTCTTGCGAGCGAAGCTCGAAGATCATGGCCTCGAGCCGTTCGTGAAAACATCAGGCGGGCGGGGGCTGCACATTTTCGTTCCGCTCCGGCGTGGTGCGGAGCAGGATCGCGTCCGCGCGTATGCGTCGGCGATTGCCGGCGAGATGGCGCGCGAGCATCCGAAGCTCGTCACCGTCGAGGCGCGCACGACCCGCCGCCGCGCGCCGGTCTACCTCGACATCATGCGGAACGCCTCTGGCGAGACGATCGCTCCTCCATTTGCCGTGCGGTGGAAGCCACGGGCACCGGTGTCCATGCCGCTCGACTGGGACGAGGTCAGCCCACGGCTCGACCCGGTTCTTTTCAACATCAAGACCGCCGAACGGCGAATGCGCGCCAAGTCGCCATGGTCGAGCTTCTTTGGCCATCGCCAGACGCTGCCACGAGTGTAAGCAAAGCCACGGACTCACTCCCCCCGCCGTACTGCTCCGATATAATCGGCTGCGCGACATGGAGCTTCGCGATCGCGTTGCGCTGATCACTGGCGGCAAACGAATAGGCGCCACGGTCGCCATTGATCTCGCTCGCCGCGGGATGCACGTCGCACTCTCCTACAATCGTTCTCTTGCCGAAGCCGAAGAAGCAGCCGGTGCGGTCAGCCAGGCCGGGCGGCGGTTCGCCATCATCCAGGCGAATCTCTCGCAGGCCGCCGAATGTCAGCGCCTCGTGGACGAGGCGGTACGCCAGCTCGGACGCCTCGACGTCCTCATCAACATGGCGTCCGTTTATGCGTCGGTGCCAATCGACGAGATCGACGAAGCCAGGTGGGACGCGTCCATCGACGTCGATCTGAAAGCTGCGTTTCTGTGCGCGCGCGCAGCCCTTCCGCATCTGAGAGCCGCACACGGTGGCAGAATCGTGAATTTCTCCGACTGGGTTGCCGCCAGCGGCCGGCCCCGATACACGGGCTTCGTGCCCTACTACGTGGCTAAACGAGGCGTGATGGGCCTCACCGAAGCGCTGGCGCTCGAACTTGCCAGCGATCAGATCCTCGTCAACGCGATTGCCCCCGGCCCCATCGTTGCGCCGCCCGGCACAACGGCTGAGGAACACGAGGCCGTGGAGACATCCACGCCGCTCGGCCGATGGGGCGGCGAGTCGGAAATCGTCAAGGCAGTCGCCTTTCTCCTCGAATCCGATTTCGTCACCGGGGAGACCCTGCGGGTTGATGGCGGACGTCACGTCCGCTGACCCTTCCTGCCGGCCCCGCAGTGCCGCGCGAGGGGCTTCGAGCCGGCAGCCGAATTGCTGCACCTGGGTGGGTTTCGCGTTGATCCGTATGAAACCACGCCACATGTTTCTCAGCCGTTCCCCCCGCATTCGACGTGTGCGTCACAAGCGTTGCGTGCCGTGCGCACCGCGCCACCCGTACCGTCGTGAATAGTTCAGCTTCCGATGCGCGCATCCTCGTCGTCGATGATCAGGACGACGTCAGGCAGATGCTCGTGACCGCGCTCGAACTGGATGGATATGTCGTCGATCAGGCGGCGAACGCGGTTGACGGATTGAACCGGTTGCGTCAGGCACGGTATAACCTCGTGCTCAGTGACTACGCGATGCCGGGCGACACGGGCGCGTGGATGCTCAACGAAGCGAGTCGGTTGAACCTGCTTGGAGGCGCAACCGCAGTCATCATTACCGCACACCCGCTGATGCCGGGGACGGCGGACGTCACGGTTATCACGAAGCCGATCGATCTCGACAGCTTCCTGATCCAGATTCGCGAGCTTGTCGGTGTCGCCGATGGCGGGTCGGACAGCACGCAGAGCCCGGCAGAGGAGTTCACCGAATCCGCCATGTCCCGTGATCAGCCGCGATCCCACGAAGACTACCTGGTGGATCTCGTGCTCTACGTGAGCGCGGCCTCGCCGGCATCGATTCAGGCGCGCCGGAATCTCGAACGAATGCTGTCGCGGTTCGAACCGGGGCAGGTGCGGTGGACGGTCCGGGATCTCGAGCGCGAGCCTCTTGCCGGCGAGGAAGATCGAATCGCGTTCACGCCGACGCTCGTGAAGCGCTTTCCAGAGCCGCGCATGTGGGTGCTTGGAAACCTGCGCGAGGCGGACATTCTTGCAGACATGCTGCGCGTCTGTGGAGTTGAGTCGAAAGAATGAGTGCACTCAAGAAAATTGAAACCGGTGTGCCTGGTCTCGACCGGTTGACGCTCGGCGGCATTCCGGAAGGACGCGCGACGCTGATCGCGGGCAAGAGCGGCACGGGCAAGACGGTCATGGGTCTCCAGATTGCCAGCAACCTTGCGCGAAACGGCCTGACGACGATCGTGGTCGCGATCGAGGAATCGCCAGGCGATCTCCAGGACAGCGGTGACACGCTTGGACTCGGCACGTCCGAAATGGTCCGTCAGGGCCGCCTGCACTTTGCCGACATCACGCGTCCGATGGACGGCCCGACGCTCGTGTCCGGCGAGTACGACTTGTTTGGCCTCGTCCACCGACTGGAGGCGCTCGCGAAACAGACCGGCGCACGCGCAGCCATCATCGATTCGGCGACGGCGCTCTTCAGCCCGAGGCCTCCGGAGGAAGCGCTTCGCAGCCACTTCTTTCAGCTCGTGTACGGGTTGCGGAGGATCGGCCTGACCGCCGTCATTCTGGCTGAGGCTCCCGACGACTATGGACGGCTGACGACGATGGGTGTCGAGGACTACGTCTGCGACTTGACGATCGTCCTGCGGAACATCGTCGATGGCCAGCGCCGGCGGCGCTCGATCGAGATCAACAAGTACCGGCGCAGCGCGCATTTCAAGGGCGAATTCCCCTGCACCATCACGCCCCGCGGCCTCGCGGTCTTCCCGCTCGATGCTCGTGAACCACCGGATCAGCACTCGGTCGAGCGTTATTCCAGCGGCGTCGCCGGGTTGGACGAGATGACGCGCGGTGGCTGGCTGCGCAATTCCATCATCATCGTGCGCGGACCAACCGGGAGCGGCAAGACGCTGCTCGCCGGGCTCTACGCGCTGGCGGGAGCGAAGCGCGGGGAGCGCGTTGTCTACTATGGATTCGAGGAAACGCGTCCGATCCTGCTGCGCAATTATCGCGAGCTCGGGATGGCGATGGACTCGTACATCGAGAGCGCGAATCTCAAAGTCATCTGCCGCTACCCTGAAGCCACGAGCCTCGAAGATCTCCTGGTCGACCTCCGGCTCGGGCTCGAGGAGTTGAAGCCGTCGCTCGTCATCATTGACAGCATTTCCTCGATCGAACACGCGTCCTCGCAAAAGGGGTTTCGCCAGTTCATGATCGGCGTCGCCGCGATCCTTCGGGAGTATGGCCGCAGCGCGCTCATCACCCAGACCATTGCCACCTCGGAGATGGCCGAGCACACGGCGCCCTACCTCTCGACCATCGCCGATGCGATTCTCACCCTCGACTACTCGACCGACGCCTACGATCTCGATCGGCAGATGAGGGTCATCAAGATGCGCGGTTCCGATCACGAAACGCATCCGTACCGACTCGACATCGAGCCCGGCGGGTTGAAAGTCCAGAAACTCACGGCGGAAGAAGTTCTTGCCCGGAAGGAAAGAGAGCGGCGGTTTGCCAACCGGTGATGCCGCCGCGACACAGGTCGAACCATTCCTATACATATTCATGAGGCATCGACGGCCCTGATCCCGTAACGTATTCTCTGTTCGCCTTTTAGCCGCTCGATTCAACCGGCAGGAGAATTGCTCCCGTCTCGAATGACGAGATTTCGTGACGGAGAAGGCATGAAGCTGCGTTGGATATCGGATAAGGGTGGCTCTGACAGCGACTGGATGCGGACGGATAGGGAGCCGGAATTCGACGGCGCCAGCATCCTCGTCGTGGAAGACGATGAGGATATTCGTGACCTGCTGGTGACGCTGCTCGAAATGGCCGGCTATGCGGTGACGGCCTGCGCGTCAGCCGAGCACGGTCTCAACGCGCTGCGCGAGGGGATATTCGACTTCGTGCTGACCGACTACGCGCTGCCGAACCGCACGGGCGGCTGGCTGCTGCGTCAGGCCGAATCGGAAGGGCTTCTCGATGCGACGCCGGCGCTCGTGGTCACCGCTCACCCGAACACGCCCGACCTGAGTGGATTCGAAGTCTTTCACAAGCCATTCGACCTCGACGATCTCGTCGCCCACGTCCGGCAGCGACTGGACGGCGATGGCTCGAAGCGCCCCGTCGGGAACCGACCCGTCCGTCCGACGCGATCAAGGGATCGCGACAACGGCGACAACCACGATGAGTGCCCCGAGCCGATCGAGTTGATTCTGTACGTCAGCGCCGACTCGCCGCGGTCGGCCAATGCGATCAACAACATCAGGCGCGTGCTTTCCCGCTACCGCTCCGACAAGGTGAGGTTGACGATCTGCGATCTCGCGAGAGATCCAGCGATGGGGAATGCTGACAGCATCGCGTTTACCCCGACGCTGGTCAAACGATCGCCGGGACCGAGAACCTACATCCTCGGCCACCTCACCAATCCTGACGTGCTGATCGAACTGCTCGACGGATGCGATTCTGATTCGTAGATCCGTCACTCGCCGCCTCGGCGTCAGGGTCTGAGCACGCGTGGCTCCCGGGCGTCGGGGTGGCCACGCGGAGCGGCAGCCAGCCGGCGAGCCCGGTCGCCCTGCGATCACGGACCGAACGCATGTGGAATTGCATTGAAACCGCTTCTAGAGAGTGGTTCAGCGGTTGACCGCGCTGCCGGCGAACACCGATCGCATCGACTCGAGCGCGCCGACCAGCTCCGCGCGATCGCGCGCGAAGCAGAATCGGATGTAGCCTTCGCCGTTGGGGCCGAAGTCGATACCCGGTATGCAGCCGATGCGGCCGCGTGAGATCAGAAACTCCGCCAGCGCCCACGAGATCGAGCCCGACGACGGCGCGCCTTCCGGTTGCCAGTCCGGATTGATCTTGAGGAACGCGTAGAACGCGCCTTTCGGCGGCGCACCGCTGAAGACAGTGCCCGCGTGCTCGCGAATCCCGGCGTAGAACAAATCACGGCGGGCTTGAAGCTCCTGCCGAAAAGCGCGCACGCTTTCCTGCGATCCCTCGAGCGCGCCCACGCCACCGTACTGCACGACGGAGGTGACATTGGTCGCGGTATAGAAGAGCGCCTTCTTCATCCGTTCTCGAAGCTTTGCATCGGCCAGCGCGACGTATCCGAGGCGAAGTCCCGTCATCGCGTACGACTTGCTCATCGTGAACGTGGAAATCGTCCGTTCGTACATTCCCGGAATCGATCCAGGACTCACATGCTCCGCGTTGTCGAAGATCACATCCTCGTACGCTTCATCTGAGATCAGCCACAGCTCGCGCTCGCGGCAGAGGTCCGCTATTGCGGTGACGTCGTCGCGCGTCAGTACGCCGCCTGTGGGGTTGTGCGGGGAGTTGATGTAGATCGCCCTGGTTCGAGGTGTAATCGCTGCCCGCAGTTCATCGAGGTCGTAGCGCCAACCCAGCCGTTCGTGCAGCGGGCACCCGACGGGCACTGCCCGGGCCGCTCTCACGTTGCCCATACACGGTGGCCACTCGGGATCCGGAACGATGACCTCGTCGCCGGGCTCGAGCAGCGCCTGGCAGGCGATGTAGACCGCGTGGATGCCGCCGGTCGTGACCATCACTTCGTCGGGACCGCCGACCGGGATGCCGTTGATCGAGCGCAGTTTCGCGACGAGCAGATCGAGAAGCTGCGGGATCCCCGTGGTCTGGACGTAGTGGCTGCGGTTGTCGTCGATGGCTCGATGCATCGCCTGTTTGACCGTGTCAGGCGCATCGAAGCTGACGTCCCCCTGGTCGAGGCGGAACGGATCCTTGACCGCGTACATCATGTCGCGAATGCGGATGATGCCGGAGAAGGGTACCGCATCGAGGTGGTGGGCCACGGGAAGAGTATAAGTCTTCGCGGCTCGTCCGCCTTCGCGGCTTCGCGGCTTCGCCGCGACTGGCTGGATTTCGGTAGCGGTGCGTGGGAATGCAGCTATTACCCAGTCGATCGATTACTGTCCTGTCCCTTTGAACTGGTCGTCCTCATCGGCAAAGAGAACGTTGAAGCTCGTGAGCGATCCATAGCAGCCGCTGATGTAG
>Ga0207701_10006236_pt1 | contig 11928 bp, 7 predicted proteins | sample KBSSwiSSwithPhiX_FD_184294 | JGI IMG/M metagenome (GOLD analysis project Ga0207701, IMG submission 184294) | Switchgrass rhizosphere bulk soil microbial communities from Kellogg Biological Station, Michigan, USA, with PhiX - S5 (SPAdes) (version 2) | ecosystem: Environmental > Terrestrial > Soil...
TCCGAGAGCTCGGTCGCCTTCTTGGCGGCAGCCGCACCCAGCTCGAACTTCTTCTGCTGGTTATAGAGGTTCGCCAGCATGTTGTAGGCGTCGGGGGTCGGCTTGATCTCGATCGATTTCTTGAGCGCGCTCTCCGCTGCCTCCGGCTCGTTCGTCGCGAAGTACGACACGCTCAGATACATGTAGCAGTCCGAACAGGCCGGCAGCTTCTTGATCAGGTCGTTGAACTTCGGGATGGCCTCGGCGTACTTGTTCGCGTTGTACGACTCCAGCGCCGACGTGATCAGCGGCTTGATGGCGTCCGCATCGTCGCCGCCTGCCTTTGCCGCCGACGTGATCGCCGAAAGACCCGCGGTCGGATTCGCGGCGGCCGTGGCTCCAGCCGGCGCTGGCGCGCGCAACTGGAAGCTGACGAACGCCGGTTCCGCGCCGGAGATGCGCGCCGTCTGCGTATCGGTCAGCGTCTCCTTCGTGGCAGTGACCTTGTACTCGCCCGTTGGCAGCCCGACAAAGAGGAACTCTCCCTTCTTGTCGCTCTTCGTATCGCGCTTGTAGTTGGCGTCTTTCTGTTCGAAGTGAATGACTGCCCCTTCGACAGGTTTGTTCTGCGCGTCGACGACTCTGCCTTTGACGAGCGACTGCGCGTGGGCGGTCGCGACCGAGAGCGCGAGGACGGCAGCGACAAGAACAACACCGCGGAGCATCCTGGTCCGCATAGCAAGCCTCCAGATTGGGCGGCCGCGCCTGGCGCGGCGAACGTGACGGTACGCCACCGGGTAAGCCCGGCTGTCGAGACGCACCGACGAAGTTTACTTGAAGAATCGCTCCACTGCCGCAATGTCGTATGTGACCGGCGCCGGTGGGAGAGATTCGAGGAAACGTCGGCCGTATCCCATGGTGCGCACCCGGGGGTCCAGTATGGCCAGCACCCCACGGTCGCCCCGGTGACGGATCAGCCGGCCGAGCCCCTGCTGCAGCGTCAGAATCGCCAGCGGCACCTGATAGTCCATGAAGGCATCGACACCGGCCTCACGGAGCGCGTCGATGCGCGCGGCGGTGATCGGGTCGCCCGGCGACGCGAACGGCAGCTTGTCGATCACCACGCAGCTGAGCGCTTCGCCGACGACGTCGACTCCCTGCCAGAAGCTCGCCGTGCCGAGCAGCACGGCGTTCGGCGTCTGACGGAACTGCTCGATCAGGACGGACCGCGGGGCGCTGCCCTGCACGAGTATCGGGTACGGCAGCGCCATCTCCACGAAGCGCTGCACCTCGCGCAGCACGGCGTAGCTGGTGAAGAGCAGGAAGGCGCGCCCGCGCGAGCGCCGCAGAATCTCGATCGCTTCCTGCGCCGCGGCCTGTGCGAATCGCGGATGCTTCGGTGCCGGCATGCGGCGCGGGAGGTAGACGAGCGCCTGCGACGGATAGTCGAACTCCGATTCGACGCGAATCTCGTGCGCCTCACGGATGCCGAGGCGACCTCTGATGTACGCGAAGGAGCGCTCGACGGTCAGCGTGGCGGAGGTGAGGACGATCGCGCGAAACCGGTCCAGGATCGACGACTGCACGACGCGTGAGACATCGATCGGTGCGGCGCGGAGGAGGATCGCCCGGCCGCGCCGTTCGAGGAAGTAGACATAGCCTGGATCCGCGGCTCTGATCAGGAACCGCAGGTGATCGCGCTGGGCGCCGGCGCGACGTGCGAGCGACGCCACGGTTTCGTCGATCTCGCCCGCTGCGGTGCGCGACGGCTCCTCGTCCGCAAGCGGAGCCGAGCCTCCGCCGGAACCATCGCCGGTCTGAGGCCGCGTCAGGCCGATCAATTCGTCCGCGAGCTGGTCGAGATCACCGGCGAGCGCGGCGCCGTACTCGAAGACGTCGACGAGCGATTCCGCCGTGTAGCGGGCGCGGCCGTCGGCGCTGCTGCTCACCTGCGCGCCGGTGGTCGACAGCATCGACCAGAACGCCCGCGCGCTGTCGCCGAGTCGCGTCAGCGTCTCGAAGAGCCCGGCCGCCTGCGGCGGCGCGGCGCGCCCCAGCCCGCGGTTCACGTCGTTGACCAGATCCTCGATCCGCAGGTTGCTGCAGGCGTAACCGAAATACTGCGTGGCGACGTCCTCGAGCTGGTGCGCCTCGTCGACGACGAGTGTCGGCGCGGCGGGGATGACCTCGCCGTACTCGCCCTGCCGGATCGCCGCATCGGCGCACAGCAGGTGATGATTCACGATGACGACATCGGAGGCGGCGGCGCGCTGTCGCATCAGCGTGACGAAGCAGTCGCCGTAACGCGGGCACTCGGAGCCGAGGCAGGTCTCCGCTTCGGCGGCGAGCTCGCGCCACAGCGCCACGTCTTCGGGCAATTCGCGCAATCCTGCGCGATCGCCGTCGGGCGTCGTCTTCAACCAGTCGTCGACGATCGACACGAATACGCGATCGCCGCTCTCGATGAGCCGTCCTGCCGCCGCCGTCCCGCCGGTGACGCCGTCGCGGAACATGTCCCAGCGGTGCAGGCACAGATAGTTGCCCCGTCCCTTCATCAGGGTGGCGCTGAAATCGATGCCGAGGGCGTCGCGCAGCGCGGGAATGTCCTTGAAGCAGATCTGTTCCTGCAGGTTCTTGGTCCCGGTCGAGACGAGCACCCGCTGCCGGCTCAGGATGGCGGGAATGAGGTACGCGAGCGTCTTGCCGGTCCCGGTGCCGGCCTCGGCCAGCAGGGTGCCGCCGTCATCGATCACAGTGGCAACGCCCGCCGCCATGGCCTGCTGGCCGGCGCGCGGTTCGTATCCGGGCAAGCTCCGCGCGAGCGCGCCGCCGTCGCAGAACGCCTGCCCGGTTGCGGAGACGAGCGGCGACCGATCCGCTTCCCCGCCGTGACTGGACGAGCCCGTCGGTATGGACTCGTGCGCCGGCGTACCGCCGTCGGCGTCAGGAGGAGGAATGGAGGGGGAACCGTTCACAGAGATGCGTCACCTCGCTTCTCACCGAGGCGAGCACCCGCTCGTCGTCGGGGGACGCGAGGACACGGCCGATGAGATCGGCGATGGTGTCCATCTCCGCTTCGCGCATCCCGCGCGTGGTGACCGCGGGCGTCCCGATGCGGATGCCGCTGGCGACCATGGGCGGATTACGGTCGAAGGGGATGGCGTTCTTGTTGACGGTGATACCGGCCTTGCCGAGCGCGACTTCGGCGGCGCGCCCGGTGATGCCCTTCGAGAACACGTCGACGAGCATGAGATGGTTGTCGGTGCCGCCGCTGACCAGACGGAAACCGCTCGCCTGCAGCGCCGTCGCCAGGCGTGACGCATTGGCCAGAATCTGCCGCTGGTACTCGGCGAACGACGGCTCCATTGCTTCCTTGAAGCAGACGGCCTTGGCGGCGATGACGTGCATCAGCGGTCCGCCCTGGACTCCGGGGAACACGCCGCGATCGAGATCCTTCGCGTACTTCTCGCGGCAGAGGACGAGGCCGGCGCGCGGCCCGCGCAGCGTCTTGTGCGTCGTCGAGGTGACGAAGTCGGCGTGCGGCACCGGATTGGGATGCAGGCCGACCGCGATCAGGCCGGCGACGTGCGCCATGTCGACCATCACGGCGGCGCCGACCGCCTCGCCGACGCGCGCGACCCGCGCGTAGTCGATGTGGCGTGGGTAGGCGCTGGCCCCGACGATGATCATCTTCGGCTTGCGCTCGTGTGCCAGCCGCTCCATCTCGTCGAAATCGATGCGTTCGTCGTCCTGGCGCACGCCGTACGACGCAATGGTGAAGAGCTTGCCGGAGTAGTTGAGCGGATGGCCGTGCGTCAGATGCCCGCCGTGGGCCAGGTTCATGCCGAGTACCGTGTCACCTGCCTGCAGGATGGCGAGATAGACGGCCATGTTGGCCTGGGCGCCGGAGTGGGGCTGCACGTTCGCGTGGTCGGCGCCGAAGAGGGCCTTGGCCCGCTCGATGGCGAGCGACTCGATGACGTCGACGACCTCGCATCCGCCGTAATACCGCTTGCCCGGATAGCCCTCCGCGTACTTGTTGGTGAGCACCGAGCCGGTCGCTTCGAGGATGGCGCGGCTGACGAAATTCTCGGACGCGATGAGCTCGAGGCCATCGCCCTGTCTCACCGCCTCGGCGCGAACGGCTCTGGCAATGTCGGGGTCGGTTTCGGCGAGCGTCCGGCTGGCGAGCGACATCAGGGCGGCGTGCGACATGAACGGAATTGTACATTCAATGCACAATGCTCAATGCCCGATGCCCGGTGTCCAAATCGAATCGATAATCGAACGACGACCGAACATCGAACCGGACGAAGAAACGAACCCCGAACACGGACGCTCGAACAGCCCGCCTTCGCGCGGCACGCTTCGGCGAGGTCTGGCGGAGCCCGAAGGGCGTAGGCGGAAACACGAACCCAGAACAGCGAACATAGAAGCGTGAACACAGAGTCGTCCCGCGTCACTGTCAGCTCCCGTGGCGAGCAGCGCATCCGCCTGGGCCATCCCTGGGTGTATCGCACCGATGTCGTCGATGTCGCCGCGCGAGGCGGGGACATCGTGACCGTCATCGGTGCACGTCAGCGCGTGCTCGGGCAGGCGCTGTTCAGCGATCGTTCGCAGATTCCCATCCGCATGCTGACGCATGGCGAAGCCGTGGCCGACGTCGGCCTGTTGCGGTCACGGATCCGCGCGGCGATCGCCTTTCGCGAAGGGCTCCGGCTCGATGCGACGGCGTATCGGCTGGTGCACGGAGAGGCCGATTTGCTCCCGTCGCTGATCGTCGACCGGTATGGCGACTACCTGGCCGTCCAGACGCTGTCCCAGGGCATGGATCGGCTGCTGCCGACCATCGTGGGCGTGCTGCAGGAGCTGCTGGCGCCGGCGGGGATTCTCGCGCGCAACGATCCGCGCGTGCGCAGCCTGGAGGGGCTGGAGCAGTCGGTCGACGTCGTGCTCGGGTCGGTACCGGATGCCGTGCTCGTGCGTGAAGGACCGATCGAATACGACGTCGACCTGCGGCGCGGCCAGAAGACCGGACTGTTTCTCGATCAGCGCGAGAATCGCGAGGCGGCAGCCCATTACGCGCACGGCCGGCTGCTCGACTGTTTCAGTTACAACGGTGGCTTCGCGCTGTTCCTGGCCCGCGCGTGTACGGAGGTCGAGGCGATCGATATTTCCGCCGACGCGGTGGCGCGGATCGCTGCGAACGCGCAACGCAACCGTGTGACCAACGTCCGTGCCCGCGAGGCGAACGTGTTCGACGAGCTGCGGCGGCTCGACAAGGCAGGCGAGCGCTTCGACACGATCGTGCTGGATCCGCCGGCATTCGCGAAGAACAAGGCGGCGGTGGCGAATGCGCGGGCGGGCTACAAGGAGATCAACCTGCGCGCGATGCGGCTGCTGCGGCCGGGCGGCTACCTCGTGACCTGCAGCTGCTCCTACAACGTCACCGAGCCGATGTTCGCGGAGGTGGTCGAGGAGGCGGCCATCGACGGCGAGACGCAGATGACCCTCGTCGAAAAGCGGTCACAGGGACGCGATCACCCGGTCCTGCTCGGAGTGCCCGAAACCCACTACCTCAAGTGTTTCATTCTGCGGCGCCTCGACTAGCCGACCGTTCTCGAGCCGGACCGGTCGCTGTTTTTGCCGCGTCGTTAAGTAAAATCGAGATTTGGATCTGCGCGCGACCGGCCCGTCTGCTCCCATGCCCTCGCCGCCTTGTCGCGGTTCGACTCGACTGTTCTGAGCGAATCCGCGATTGCGAACCTTTATGACACCCTTGATGCCATGGCCGCGCCCCGAGCGGGTCGCTGCCTTCCTCCCGATCTTCGTCCGCGGACTCCTTGCGCTTGCGCTCGTGGCGCTGGCGGTTTCTGCCATCGCGCAGGAGCGCTCACCGATCGGCAATGTGCCCGCACCGTTCCTCGGGGGTGTGCCCGAGGGAACCGCCACGCCCGAAGCCATCCGGATCTCGATTGCCGACGCGATTTCCCGTGCTCTGGCGCACAACCTCGGCGTCCGCCAGTCGCAGAGCGCGCTCGATGTCGCGCGCAGTGAACGCGCGCAGGCCGTGAGCGATCTGCTTCCGAACATCAGAGGCACGATCACCGAAACACGGCGCAAGAACAGCCTGGAAGCATTCGGCTTCCCGCTTGGCCCCGCGTTTCCGCGCGTGGTCGGCCCCTACAATCTGTTCGAGGCGCGGGTGTACGGGACGCAGTCGCTGCTCGATCTCGCCGCGATGAACGACGCTCGCGCCAACTCGCATCTCGTGAATGCGGCGCAGCACGCCTATCAGGGCTCGCGTGAGACGGTCGTGCTCGTCACGGCGAACCTCTATCTGCAGACGCTGGCGGCGGCGGCACGCGCCGACAGTGCGCACGCCCGGCAGGAGACCTCGCAGGCGCTCTACACCCAGGCTCAGGATCTCCGGCAAGGCGGCATCGTGGCCGGTCTCGACGTGGTTCGCGCTGAAGTTCGTCTCCTCGGCGATCGACAGCGGGCGACCGCGACGGCGAACGACCGCGAGAAGATCAAGCTGCAGCTCGCGCGGGTCATGGGACTGCCGATCGGCCAGGAATACACGCTGAGCAGCGACCTGCCCAACGTGCCGGTGCCGATGATGACCCTCGACGAGGCGCTGCAGCGCGCCTATCGCGATCGGCCCGACTATCTCGCCGCGCAGGAGCGGGTGAAGGCGGCAGAAGCCACACGACAGTCCGCGGTATCCGAGCATCTGCCGACGGTCCAACTGAACGCCGACTACGGCGCCATCGGCCTGACCCTGCCGACATCGCTGTCGACCTTCAGCGTGGCGGGATTGGTGGCGGTGCCGATCTTCCAGGGCGGACGGACGCAGGCCAAGGTCGCCGAGGCGGACGCGGAGCTGCGCAGCCGGCGGGCCGAGGCCGAGGATCTGAAAGCGGAAATCTATACCGATGTCCGCTCGGCGTTTCTCGATCTGCAGGCAACCGAGGCGGAGCTGACGACGGCGACGCGCGGTCGCGAGCTGGCGAATCAGCAGCTGACACAGTCACGCGATCGATTCGCATCGGGTGTGGCGAGCAATCTCGAAGTGGTACAGGCGCAGGAAGCGGTCACCATGGCGGACGAGCAGTACATCGCGGCGCAGTACGGCTACTACGTGGCCAAGGCGCTGCTCGCACGCTCGCTCGGTACAGCGGAAGGCGCAGTGCAGAAGTATCTCGGAGGTTTGCAGTGACGGGGGCGAGGATACGAATTGCGGTGGGCGTGCTGCTCATCGTCGCGGCGGGCATCGGCGTCTGGTTCTGGATGCACCGCGGACGCGAGTCGACCGATGACGCGCAGGTCGAAGCGCACGTGATGCCGATCGCGGCGCGCGTCGGAGGCTCGGTCGCCGACATCTCGGTGCTCGACAACCAGCCGGTCAAGGCCGGCGACGTGCTCGTGCGCATCGATACACGCGACTACGAAGTGGCGCTCGCGCGCGCCCGCGCGGAACTGGCCGATGCCGAAGCCACGGCGCAGGCGGCCAGCGTGAGCGTGCCGATCGCGGCGACGACCACGGCGAGCCAGGTCGCATCGGCGCAGAGCAGCGTGGAGCAGAGCGCGGCGGAGGTCGCTGAAGCCGAGCACGCCATCGCCGCCGCGAGTGCCCGCGTGGCCACCGCCCAGGCGCGGGTCCGCGAGCTGGAGGCCGGCGCGGTCAAGGCGGCGCGTGACGTCGAACGCTTGAAGGGGCTTCTCGCCAAGGACGAAATCCCGCAACAGCAGTTCGATGCCGCGGTGGCGGCGGCAGACGCGTCGCACGCGGCGGCGGACTCCGCACGCGCGCAGGTCGGGGAGGCCGAACAGGGGATCAAAGCCGCCGAAAGCCGCCTCGCCACGACGCGCGTACGGTCGCAGCAGTCCGCCGCGGAGCTGCGGTCGGCGCAGACGGCGCCGCAGCAGGTGCAGGCGACACGCGCGCGGGCGGCCTCGGCCGCGGCCCAGGTGGAACAGAAACGGGCGATGGTCAAACAGGCGGAGCTCAATCTGGAGTACGCCGTGGTCAAGGCGCCGGTCTCCGGCATCGTCAGCCGCAAGACCGTGGAACCCGGCCAGATCATTCAGCCGGGACAGCCGCTCATGACGATCATCCCGCTCGAGAACGTCTGGATCACGGCGAACTTCAAGGAGACGCAGCTGTCGACGATGCGCGTCGGTCAGCGTGTGACGGTGGATGTCGACGCCTATGGCGGCCGCGAGTACTCGGGGAAGGTCGACAGCATTGCCGCGGCCACCGGGTCGCGCTTCAGCCTGCTGCCGCCGGAGAACGCAACCGGCAACTTCGTCAAGGTTGTACAGCGCGTGCCGGTGAAGATCGTGCTCGACGAAGGACAGGACAAGGAACGGCTGCTGCGGCCGGGGATGTCCGTGACGCCGACGGTCTACACACGATGACGCCGCGAGTACCGATCGGGTGATGCGTGTCTGAACAGCGCCACGTCAATCCGTGGCTCATCACCATCGCGGTCATGCTCGCCACCTTCATGGAGGTGCTCGACACCACCGTCGTGAACGTGTCGCTGCCGCACATTGCCAGCAGCATGACCGCGACGACGGAGGAGGCGACGTGGGCACTGACGTCGTACCTCGTCGCCAACGCGATCATTCTGCCGATGACCGGCTGGCTGGCGTCACGGTTCGGACGGAAGCGGCTGTTGATGCTGTCGACCGCGGGGTTCACGCTCGCTTCGTTTCTCTGCGGCATCGCGCCGAACCTGGCGTCGCTGGTCCTCTTCCGCATCATTCAGGGGGCGACCGGCGGCGCACTGCAGCCGCTGTCGCAGGCGGTCCTCCTCGAGTCGTTCAAGCCCGAGGACCGCGGCCGGGCGATGGGCTTCTGGGGGCTCGGCATCGTCGTGGCGCCGATTCTCGGCCCGGTCGTCGGCGGGTGGCTGACGGAGAACTACAGCTGGCGCTGGGTGTTCTACATCAACCTGCCCGTCGGGGTGCTGTCGCTCTTCCTGACCAACCTGTTCGTCTTCGACCCGCCCTATCTTCGTCGCGACGAGCGCGGCATCGACTACTGGGGCATGGGCATGCTCGTGGTCGGCATCGGCGCGCTGCAGTACGTGCTGGACAAGGGGCAGACGGAGGACTGGTTCGCGTCGCGCATCATCACCACGCTGTCGGTCATTGCCGCCGTTACGCTGGTGACGCTCGTGATCCATCAGCTGCGATCGAAGAATCCGATCATCGATCTGCGCGTCTTCAAGCAACGCAGCTATGCCGCCGGCGTCTTCCTGATGACCGTCGTCGGCTTCATTCTGTACGGGAGCCTGGTACTGCTGCCGTTGATGCTGCAGTCACTCTTCGGCTATTCGTCGCTCGAGGCGGGCAAGGCGATGGCACCGCGCGGAGTCGGGTCATTGCTCATGATGCCGATCGTCGGGATCCTCACGAGCAAGGTCGATCCGCGCCGACTGCTCGTGCTCGGGCTGCTCATCGGCGGGATGACGACGCTCTGGCTCGGGGCGCTGAATCTCAATGCCGGATTCTGGGACATCTTCTGGCCGCAATTCCTGCAGGGCGCCGGGATGGCGCTCCTGTTCGTCCCGCTGACGACGGTGTCGATGGCCGCGATCGCGCGCGATCGCATGGGCTATGCGACCAGTCTCTTCAATCTGATGCGCAACATCGGAGGCAGCATCGGCATCGCCATTACGTCGACGATTCTCCAGCGCCACCGCCAGGCTGCCGCCGCGCGGCTCGGCGAGCACGTCACCATCTACGATGGCGTGACCCAGTCGCTCTTCGATCAGATTCGCGGCGGACTCATGGCCGGTGGCGCGGACGCGGTGACCGCGACGCAGCGCACGTATGCCGTGCTTCACGGGATGGTGCTCCGCGAGGCGTCGATGGTGTCGTTCGTGATGCTGTTCCGGCTGCTCGGCGTGATCTTTCTGGCGCTGATCCCGCTGGTGGCGATCATGAGCCGGCCGAAGGCGGGCGACGTCCCGGTCGCCGGGGCGCATTAATACGGGGGTCGGGAGTCATTTACCGAGGACGCTCCGGTGTCCTCGGTAAATGACTCCCGACCCCCTTTATATTCCTACCGCAGTTCGGGCGGGACGCGGCGCTTCGTCGCTTGTTCGAAGGCGTAGGCGAGCGTGATCAGCCGTGGCTCGCTGCACGCCGTGCCGGTGAACGTGACGCCGAAAGGCGTCGGGGGCTCACCCGCACGCACCGGAGCGGGGAAGGGCACGATAATCGACGGGTAGCCGGCCCGCGCCGCGAGCGACGCGCCGAAATGCGCGGGAAAGAGCAGCGCATCGAGCCGTTCTGCACGCAACACGGCGTCGATTCCTTCGGCGCGGGTCAGGCGCAGGTCCTTTTCCCGGTCGTGCCGATACCGCACCGCGTCGCGTTCGACGTCGATGGCATCGGACGCGTCGAGCTGACCCTGCCCGAAGGCGATCGCGCCGTCAGCCTCGTGTGCCGCGTTCCACGTCCGGAGCTCGGACAGCGTCCGCACCGGCGCCGCCGTGCCGAGTGAGGCCAGCCAGGCGTTGAAGTCACGCTTCATGCCGTATCTGAGAACGATCGAGCAGGCGCGGGGCGCCGGCCCGATCGTGTCTGCGCCGGAGCAGATCGGCCACTCGAGCACGTTGTGCTCAGGATCGATGGCGACCGTCGAGGGCACGTTTGCCCGATCCACGACGACGGCGCCGGCGCGGCGAATCGCGTCGATCGCCTCGGTCATCAACGCCTGCTGCGCCGCCGGCAGGCCGCCGCGCCGGCTCAAGCCGAGCGATGCCTCGCTGTCGTAGAAGTAGGCGCGGGGGATTCCGATCCGCGCGCCGCGCAAGCCATCCGTTCGCAGCAGGCGCGTGTAGTCACGACCGGGCGGCGGTGTACACGAACGCGTCGCCGGATCGTGCGCATCGGACGCGGATGCTTCCAGGGCGCCAAGCATCGTGGCGGCGTCGGCGACCGACCGCGCCATTGGACCAGGCGTGTCCTGGTCGGCCGTGATCGGGATCACGCCGTAACGGCTGATGCGGCCCACGGTCGGTTTGATCCCGACGAGCAGGGTCTGGTTCGAGGGATTCAGGATCGAGCCGGATGTCTCGGAGCCCACGCTGGCGGCCCAGAGGCTCGCCGCCGTGCCAATGCCGGAGCTCGAGCCGCCGGGCAGGAGCACGGGCACGTCGATCGTTCCCTGACGGACGCGGCGGAGATCGTAGGGGTTGCTGCTGTAGCCGAGGATGGCGTTATAGCCAGTGGGCATCCCTGGCGAGACCCAGTTCGCCAGTTCGGTCAGCGTCGTCTTGGCAATGATGATCGCCCCCGCCTGACGCAACTGTCCGACGAGAGTTGCCTCGTACGGCGCGCGCAGCGTCCTGAACGCGAGCGCACCGCCGGTCGTCGGCATGTCGAGCGTCTGGATGTTGTCTTTGACCGCCACGGGGATGCCGTGCAGTGCGCCGCGGGCGAGCCGCAGGCGACGTTCGCGGTCGCGCGCGTCGGCATCGGCGAGCGCGGTTGGACTGATGGTGATCGCGGCATGCAGCGTCTCGTTGTACTGGGCGAGGCGCGCCAGATATTGCTCGGTGATCGCGCGCGACGTCGTCCGACCCTGATCGAGCGCGCGGCGGATGTCTGCGATGCTCGCCTCGACTACGGAGAACGGGGGCTGCGCATCACGTGACGGCGACTGCGCCTGCAGCAGCCCCATCATGGCTGCCGCAATCACGAGCGGACGCGCGAGTGAACGGGTCACCGATCGCGAATCATAGCTGCGTCGTGAGGTCGGCATGACACCGAGTCGGATGCGTCGCGAATTGGAGTGCCGCCCCCGGCAGAACGGCTGGGAGCGACAAGCGCCGTCCAAGGGGGCCGGCGTACGTCCCTACGTCGTGCGGCTGCTCGCCAGGAACTGCTTCGCCAGGCGTTCGACCAGTTCCGCGAGCGGCTCGCCGT
>Ga0207701_10006238_pt1 | contig 11927 bp, 5 predicted proteins | sample KBSSwiSSwithPhiX_FD_184294 | JGI IMG/M metagenome (GOLD analysis project Ga0207701, IMG submission 184294) | Switchgrass rhizosphere bulk soil microbial communities from Kellogg Biological Station, Michigan, USA, with PhiX - S5 (SPAdes) (version 2) | ecosystem: Environmental > Terrestrial > Soil...
CTGGACATTCGATACGGTAGCGTCAGCGCATACAGAAGACCACGAGTGTCTCGATCTTTGCATCTGTGAACTCGAGACCAAGCACGTCCGCAGTTTGAAGAGCTGGCCCTGTTACGCAGGCTTGCGCAGCTCGTCGGACATCGAAAAGGTGCAAAAAGAAAGGAAAGGATCCATGCCTAACACGTGTGGCCAGGGCCTCGCTGAGCGCTCGGCGCTTCCCGCGAAGCTGGGCGCGCTCTCGGCCGCGATGGCTGACAACCTCGAAAAGCACCAGCGAACACTCGATTTCACGGATAACAACGCGAGGGCAGAACACGATGCGTATGACGCGGTCGCAACAGCCCTTCGCAATGCGGCAACCCAACTGCATGAGACCGCTGAGCGCATGGCCAGCTACAGGAATCTGCCGATGCCACGGCACGATGCGTCGGCGATGACGTCGCCAGAGATCCGCGACGCATTCGCGACGTTCATCGAGCGCGAGCGCGATCTCTCAGTGCTCCTCAACACTTTCATCCAACAAGACCGCGCGATGCTTGGCGGTGCGTCCGTCGTCCCCGAGCAATCAGCGCCCGTCACGCCGAGCCTCAACGCCGAGGGCAGCGCGCTCAGTCACATGCCGATCGCCGAGACCGGAATGCTCATCCGCAGGCCCGTCGAAGATGTCTTCGAGGCGATCGTGAACCCGGAGATCACGACAAAGTTCTGGTTTACCAAGTCTAGCGGACGGCTCGAAGCAGGCAAGCGCGTTCGCTGGGACTGGGAGATGTACAACGTCTCGATTCCGGTGATCGCGAAGGCAATCGAACCGAACTCGCGCATTGCGATCGAGTGGCCGGGACACGGGAGCCCGACCACCGTCGAATGGAGGTTCGTCCCGCAGAACAACGGCACGACGTTTGTCGGCGTCATCGAGTCTGGTTTCACCGGCAGCGGCGACGAGGTCGTAAAGTATGTGGCCGACTCAACCCAAGGCTTCAGCCTGATGCTCGCTGGTCTCAAGGCGTTCCTCGAGCACGGTGTGCGGCTCGATCTCGCGGCGGACCGTTATCCGAAGGGACTTGAGGTTGTTGGAGGATTTTGAAATGAATTCGACAGAGAGAAAGCTCCACTGCTGTTTCCGATGAGACTGCACGAGCGATTCAGGGATTGCACGGCGTCGGTTACCAGACCACAGACGTGCAGCGCGCTGCCGATTTCCACACGAGGCATCTCGACTTCACGCTGGAACACCAGCAATTGCTGGCGTTCGCGGTGGTGTCGATTGGTGATTTCAAACTGTTGCTGAGCGGCCCTGGCGCTTCAGCCGATCGAGCTTTTCGAGGCTCGTTAGTTCGCGCGGACGCGCTGGTAATCGCGCGTAGGGACGGGGCCCGGCTTCGCTACGTAATTCCCCCTGATATAAAGGAAAGGGCCGTGCGAGACAAACTCGCACGGCACCAGAACGATCCGGCAGGAATCGGCCGGCGGCGGGATCGTCGCCACCGGTTTCGGAGCTACTTCACTCTGAAGTAGGCGGTGATCGTCGTGTTGTCAGCCGCTTGCATGCTGACGGCGAAGCATCCCGCTGTCGTTGGCGTCTTCCAGTTCTGAATGTACTGACTGCCGTCGTAGCGCAGCGTCGTGCCGCCGGTGTTGTCCAACTGGCTCGGGTCGACGTTCAGCGCAGTGCCGCCCACGCAGTTCACCGGCTGAAGCAGGATCGACTTGATAGCGGACAACGACGTCTGTTCGACACCATTGACACCGGCGAAGATCTCGAACTTCAGCGGCACGGTGGAGCCACCCTTGACGACGTTCGAAATCGGATTGACTAGTGTGCTCGGCGTAACCGGCGAATAGAATCCGCCGACCTGCCACGCTGTTGCGTTGACGGTCTTCACCACGGGAACGGCATCCTTGTAGTTGAGGTTGCCCAGCTGACTGAAGGTGACCGTGCACTGGCCGTAGCCGCTGGTCATCGTGAACATCGCGCCGGTGACCGTGCACGACTCGCTGGCGCCATACGTCACCGGATTACCGGAGCCACCGCCCACCGCCGCGACTGTGAAGCTGGTGTTGTAGAGCGCGTTTGCCGGCGGCGGAGTCGTCACAGTAATCGTCTGCGCCGCTTTGTAGACGACGATCCCAACCGAGCCAAACTTGGCGTTGTGATTGAGGTCGCCTGGGAATGTCCAGTTCGCGATGCCGCCCGGCACGTTCGTGAACTTCTCACCCAAGTTCAGGAGACCGGAGAGATCCTGTCCGGTTACGCTGGTCGCCGTCCCACTGGCGCCGTGCGCATTGCCGTCAAACGTGTAGCTCCCACCTTTGACGTCGATGTCCGCATCAGCTTTGTTGATCGTGATCGTTCCTGTACCCGTCGCGTTCTCGTAGTTGCCGTTGGTACTGGTGAAGGTCGCCACCACCGCATACGGTCCTGCGTTGAGCGGCTCGCTGGCGGAGCCGTTGTAAGTGAAGCTGAACGTGCCGGCCACGTTGCCGCTCACGCCGGCCGCGCTTGCGGTCGCCGGGTGCGAGTGGCCGTCGTAGGTAAACGTGCCGCCGGTCACATTGACCACCGGTGTCGCCTTGTTAATCTTGATCTCGACCGAGCCGCTTGCCGGGTTGTAGTTGCCGTTGCCGGCGAAGCTCCAGTTCGCGGTACCGCCAGGCACGTCGACGAACGTCGCGCCAAGAGTCAGCAGGCTGGTCAGATTTTCACTTGCAACACCTGTCGCTGTTCCGGACGCGCCATGCTCAAGGCCGTCGTAAGTGACGGTCACGCCGTTCACATTTACCGTGGCGTCAGCCTTGTTAATCGTGATCGTGCCCGCACCGGTCGCGTTCTCATAGTTGCCATCGGTACTGGTGAAAGTCGCCACCACCGCATAGGTCCCGGCGTTCACGGGTTCAGTGGCAGCACCGTTGTAGGTGAAGCTGAACGTGCCGGCCACGTTGCCGCTGAGTCCCGCCGCGATTGCACTCGCGCCGTGCGCCTGGCCGTCGTAGGTGCATTCGTCACCAGTGACCGTCACCGTCGGTTTGGCCTTGTTGATCGTGATCGTGACGGAGCCGCTCTTCGTGTTGTAGTTGGTATTGCCGGCGAAACTCCAGTTCGCCGTTCCGCCAGGCGCATCGATGAACTTTGCGCCAAGGTTCAGCAGGCTGGTCAGATTCTCACTTGCAACACCCGTCGCTGTTCCGGACGCGCCATGCTCAAGGCCGTCATACGTGACGGTCACTCCGTTCACATTTACCGTGGCGTCGGCCTTGTTGATCGTGATCGCGACGGAACCACTCTGCGAGTTGTAGTTGGCGTTGCCCGCGAAACTCCAGTTCGCGGTACCACCCGGCGCATTGATGAACTTTGCGCCGACGTCGAGCAAGCTCGCCAGGTTTTCACCCGTAACGCCGGTCGCTGAGCCCGTCGCCCCGTGCTCGTTGCCGTCATACGTGGCTGTCGCACCGGTCACAACTACCACCGCATCCGCCTTGCCGATGTTGATGGTGCCGTCACCCGTGGCATTGTTGAAATTCGTATCGGTGCTGGTGAAGTTCGCGACGACCGCGTAGTTCCCGCCATTCACCGGTGCTCCGGTGGACCCGTTGTATGTGAACGTGAACGTGCCGTTCACGTCGACGCCGTTGAATTTCGACGTCGCGCTGGCCGCGTGCGCAGCGCCGTTGTAGGTGAACGTGCCACCGATGACCGTCACCACTGGCGTCGCTTTCGCGATTGTGAACGACTGCTGCACGGGTGGCGCCGGATTGTACTGGCCGTTTCCAGCCTGATTCGCTGTGATTGTGCAACTGCCTGCCGCAGTAATGTGAACCGACGCGCCCGTGAGGGAGCACGACCCTGCGGCGGTAAACGACACGGGCAGCCCCGAGCTCGCCGTCGCGGTCACGTTGAAATCAGCGTCACCGTAGGTCTTGTTTGCGAGAGGTCCGAACGTAATCGTTTGGTTTTGGCTGGTCCTCGTGAAGGTCGCAGTGATGGTCTTGTCCCCGTCCATCTTGATCGAGTACTCGCTCTTCTTGGGGTCGAAGTCTACGTTGGACGACCAGCCGGCGAACGTCGAGCCTGACGCTGCAGTCGCAGTGAGGACTACGTTGCCGCTGGAGTTGTAGACGACGGAGCAGCTACCGGCGGCGCTGTTGCAATTGACGAAGCCCGGGGGCAGGGGGTTGGCGCCGGTGCCAGCCACCAATCCTGACCCATCACCCAAGAAATTGATCGTCAGCGTCCCGGCATCGGTGAACGTCGTCTGCGCCGCGGACGCGATCCCGCGCGCCATCGCGTAGAAGCGCGCTCCCAAGTGGTGGTAGACCTCGTCCTCGCGGGGATAGAAACCGGTGTTGATGATGTTGCCGAACTCGTCTGCGACAGCCTCGAACAGGAAGTCGTCGTGTGTATCGCCGTCTTCACTGACCGTCAGCTTGACAGTTTCTCCGGGTTGCCAACCGGAACCGGTGAAGGTCACGATCTCGCCGGGCGCGTAATCGTCTTTGTCCGTCTTCAGGGTCGCAAAGCCATAGAGCTCGGCCTCGGCCGAGCCGCCGCCGGCGACGAGGACGACGCCGTCGCGCGACGTCGGAACGCTGACCCCGCCCGAGCGTGGTGCCGCCATGGTGTTCGCGTCCGGGAGAAACGCTTCGTTCCAATGCGAGAACCGCTCGACCGAGGCCAGCGTGTTGCCATTCGACGTGCCGCCGGCGATGAGAACTTCATTGTTGTGCGGAAGCAGGATCGCGACGTGACCGCTGCGCGGTGTGTTCAGCGACACGGTCAGCGCAAAAGTTCCTGTCGTCGCGTCGAAGATTTCGGCGGAAGCCACATCCTGCGTTCCATCGTTGCCGCCAGCGACGAGCACGTGCCCGTCGAGAAGCGTCGTCGCCGAGTGCTTCGCACGCGCCGTAACGAGTGACGCAGGCAATTCCGAAATGGATCCGGTTGCGGGATCGAAGATCTCCGCGGTCGCCAGTACGGCGGCGTCATCCGAACCACCGACGATCAGCACGCGGCCATCCGCCAGTCGCGCCGCGGCATGATCCGCGCGTGGCACCGGCAGAACGCCAGCCGTCGTCGAGGCACCGCTTGTTGGATCGTAGATTTCAGTCGATGCAGTCACGCCCGTCGTCGTCCGACCGCCGACGATCAGCACGCGGCCGTCGGCGAGTACGGTTGCCGTGTGACCCGCGCGCGGTTCGCTCAACTGTCCTACGGCCCACGTTCCCGAGTTGGGATCGTAGACGCCGATCTGCGCGACAGGCTGACCGTCGGCGGATGAACCACCCGTAACCAGGAGCCGTCCGTCAGGAAGCACCGCGGAGGCGACGTCGCGCGGGATATCTCCGAAAGGACCGCCGGGCGCCCACGTTCCTGTCGGCACCTGCGGAACGTCCGCGCGGACCGCGTATCCCAACATCGCGATCGCTACCACCGTTAGAAATGACGCCGTCGCGTACCTTACCGAGCGATGCATCACAGACACTCCTGCCCAATTCACCCAGGGACAAAATCGTCCTGAAGTCGTTTGCACAGTTGGGCTGCAACCGCAGAGCCAGTGGGGGAACGACGTGTGGGCGCACCGTCGAAGCCGTTTGATTTGAAACAGTTGTGACGCGCTGAACGGAGGAATGGGTGTGCTGCAGGCGGCAGGGAAATCTGGTTGAGGCCTGCTATTCCTCTAGCGCCGGCCACATTTGATCGAATTCCGTTGAGGTGGCCGCAGACTGGTACCGATGGATTTCAATTCTGGTCCTGACCAGACTTTCTGACTGCAGCCACGAGTTCTCGAGGGCGCCGATCAGCTTCGGAGGCGGTACGACACTGGCTTTCCATTCCGCGTAGAGCGTTGCCGGCGGACATGCCGGTAACGGTTGTGGCGGGGAATCAGTGAAAAACGCGATGGAAGTACCACAGCCTCAAGAAGCGGGGACCGCCGAGGAACCCTCGGTCAAAGCACAACGCAAGTTCAATGTGTTGCGGCAGTTCGGGACGCTCTGGCGATTGAATCCGCGCCGACTGGTAGCGCTGCTCATCCGGGCCTACTCCGATTGGTCTGACGACAACGCCACCCGACTGGGCGCCGCGCTTGCGTACTACACACTCTTCTCGATCGCGCCGGTGCTTATCGTTATTACCGGCATCGTCGGATTCTTCGTTGGGCAGGCAACGGCGCAGGCTCAGATTTCGCCGTGGCTCCAACGTTTCCTGAGCGCGGATGGAGCGCAGGCAGCCGAACTGATGCTCAAGCAGCACGTGACGGCGACCGGTGGAATCATTACGACGATCGTTGGTCTCGCGACCCTGTTTCTGACCACCTCCGCATTCGTCAACGAAGTGCGGCAATCGGTGAACCTTGTGTGGCGAGTGCAGTCTCCACCTGCGACGACCGGTGTGCTCGCGGTCCTACGGACGATGCTGACCGATCGTCTCTATGGCTTTCTGATGGCTGTTGGTGCGGCCCTCCTCATCCTGTTGCTGTTCGCGATCAATACCGCGATTGCTATCGCCGGATCGCACTTTCACGGTTCGTTGCCGCTGCCCGCAGCCGTCCTCCATGTCATTAACTTCGTGGTCAGTTTCCTGCTGCTGACGGCGGTATTCACCCTCGTCTACAAGTCGCTTCCGGACGGCTATGTCGCATGGGGCGATGCGGCAGTAGGCGCCGTGGTTACGGCATTGCTCTTCGATGTCGGCAGCCAGGTGCTCTCACTCGTCGTCGCACAGATCGCTGCCTCGCCCTACGGCACCGCCGCCAGCGTGCTCGCCTTGCTCGCGTGGGTGTATTACTCGGCCCAAGTTTTCTTCTTCGGCGCCGAGCTTACGCGCATCTTCGCGACGACGCACGGCGGTGGGATCGTGCCGGTCCACCGTTCGCTGAGCCGATCGGGATGGCATCGACCGGGTGGGGTTGGAGGATCGACGGTCTTACCGCAGGGTCGTTAGAATTCCAGTGCGGCATTCAGCGTATTGATGGTTACGGCGGACGGGAGGATCAGCCGGTAGACGACCGAACCCGAGGGTGTATCATCTCGCCGATTCCGAGAGGTGATCGCGATGCGTAAAGTTCTCCTTCTTGTTGTGCTCGTTTCCGCCTCTTCCGCGTTCAGCCAGCAGCCGGGCCCGGCCACCGCTCCTGCGGAACAGGTGTCAGTCGATTCCCCGCGGACCACATCCGGCGGAGCAACATTCACCGCGCCCGGCGGATGGATGATTGCGACGACGAAGGGAATGGTGGTGCTGCAGCCGCCGGAACCGGACACGCACATCGCGATTTTCGAATCCGACGCCGCCGACGCGAAGGCGGCTGTCACCGCCGCCTGGGCCGCGTATAAGCCGCAAAGTCACGCGCTGAGGCTGGTGACGCCGCGTCCGTCGCGCAACGGCTGGGAAGAGCGGCAGGTCTTCGATTACGAAACGTCGCCGAACGAGCGCGCGGTGGTGCAGGCGATCGCGTCGCGCACGGGCAAATCGTGGACCGTGGTTCTGCTCGATGGCAGCGAGCCGACATTTGAGAAGCGTTCCGCGCCGATCAACCTGTTGATCGGGAGCCTGCGGCCGAAGGGATATACACGCGAGTCGTTTGTCGGGCGCAAGGCCAATCCACTGGACACGGTTCGTGTTGCGCAGCTCAAGCAGTTCGTCGAAGAGTCAATGAAGCAGCTCGGCGTACCGGGCGCGTCGATCGCGCTGATCGACGGCGGCAAGATCGTTTTCGAAGGCGGCTTTGGCGTGAAGGAGCTCGGCAAGCCTGACCGGGTCGACGAGAACACGCTGTTCATGGCCGCGTCGAACACGAAGGGCATGACGACGCTGCTGCTGTCGGAGCTCGTCGACGAGAAGAAGCTTCGGTGGGACCAGCCGGTCGTTGAGGTGTATCCGACCTTCAAGCTTGGTGATGCCGATACGACGAAGCGGGTGCTGGTGAAAAACCTGATCTGCGCCTGCACTGGATTGCCGCGGCAGGACCTGGAGTGGATCTTCGAGTTCGAGCAGGCGACGCCGGCGTCGTCGCTGGCGCTGCTGGGCACGATGCAGCCCACCAGCAAGTTCGGCGAGGTGTTCCAGTACAGCAACCTGATGGCTTCGGCGGCCGGCTACATCGGAGCGCACCTCGTGTATCCCGACCGCGAGCTTGGCTCCGGTTATGACGCCGCGATGCAGGAAAGGATCTTCACGCCGCTAGGAATGAACTCCACGACGTTTAACATGTCGCGCGCGCTGAACGGCAATCATGCCAGTCCGCACGGCGACGATCCGGACGGCAAGCCATCGCTGGCGAACATGGCGTTCAACTATGCCGTCATGCCGCACCGTCCCGCCGGCGGAGTGTGGACCTCGTCTCACGATCTGATTCGTTACGTGCAGCTCGAAATCAACAAGGGCAAGCTGCCAGACGGCAAGCAACTCGTGTCGGAAGAGAACCTGCTGGCGCGCCGAATTCCGCAGGTACCGCTCGGTGAAGACGCGTGGTATGGCATGGGCCTGGAAGTCGATAAGACCTGGGGCGTCGGCGTCGTTCACCATGGCGGCAGCATGGCCGGCTACAAAAGCGACATCATGCTCCTGCCCGACGCCGGCATCGGCGCGGTGATCCTGACCAATTCGGACAACGGCGGCATGCTGCTGCGTCCGTTCATGCGCCGGCTGCTGGAGATCGTGTACGACGGCAAGCCGGAAGCAGCGGGCGATGTTGCCTCGGTGGCGGCGCGCCAAAAGGCCAACTTTGCAAAGGAGCGCGAGCGGCTGGTGATCCCGGCCGATCCGGTCCAGGTCAAAGCACTGGCCAATCACTATGTGAGCAAAGAGCTGGGTGACATCACCGTGACCGCCGGCAGCGGCGCGACAACGTTTGATTTCGGCGAGTGGAAAAGCAAGGTGGCATCCCGGAAGAACGATGACGGGACGATGTCGTTCGTCACGATCGATCCAACGAATCTTGGGTTCGAGTTCGTGGTGGCGCAGCGCGAGGGCAAGCGCGCTCTGATCGTCCGCGACGGGCAACACGAGTACTGGTTTACCGAGGCGCCCTGAGCATGGACATCGTGTTACTCGGCGCCCCTGGTTCCGGAAAGGGAACTCAGGCCGCATTCGTCGAGGCAGAACTGGGCATCAAGCACGTGGCGTCGGGCGACCTCTTTCGCGAGAACCTCCAGGACCGGACGCCTCTCGGTCTGCGCGCCGAAGGTTTCATGACGAGTGGCGCGCTGGTGCCGGACGAAATCACGATTGCGATGCTCCGCGAGCGCCTCGAGCGTCCCGACGCGAAGGCGGGCGTTCTGCTCGACGGTTTCCCCAGAACCATGGAGCAGGCAATCGCTCTCAGCGAGATGCTGGAGACCCTCAATCGCCAGATCGATGGCGTCTTGTACGTACACGTGCCTGATGAGAACCTGATTGATCGACTGTCAGGCCGACTGATTTGCCGGAAGTGTCAGGCTCCGTTCCACCGAAGCGCGAACCCGTTCCGAACCTGTCCGCATGATACATGCGCCGGAGAGCACCTCTATCAGAGGACCGACGATGCGCCAGAGACGGTGCGGGCACGGTTGACGACCTTCCACCGGCAAAGCGAGCCCGTCATTGACTACTATCAACTCCTCAATCTGCTGACGACGGTGTCTGGATTGGGATCTGTGGATGAAGTGAAGCGAGCAACTCTCGAAGCGGTCAGGGATCTCGCGAAGCGAGGCTAGAGACGTGTTCGAAGCCGCCGAGTTGGGACGAAAGGTGTCGAGCGCCGAGTACAAGTCGCGGGTCCCCGCGCTGCGCGAGGAACTGCTCGGCGTGCAGGACCGGCTACGCGATGCGCGCCAGCCGTCCGTGATCATCCTGTTTGGCGGTGTGGACGGCGCCGGCAAGAGCGAGAGCGTCAACCTTCTCAACGAGTGGATGGATCCGCGCTGGCTGCAGACGAGAGCCTACGGTCAGCCATCCGACGAGGAGCGCGAGCGTCCCGAGTACTGGCGCTTCTGGAGGGACCTGCCTCCGAAGGGGCGCATTGGCTTTTTTCTGAGCGCCTGGTACTCGCGTCCGCTCGTCGACCGTGTTCATCGGCGGTTGAGCCGCGCCGAGTTCGGCGCCCGGCTTGACGAGATCGTCGACTTCGAGCGTGGCCTGACCGATGACGGCGCGCTGATCCTCAAGTTCTGGATGCACCTGGGCAAGCAGTCACAGAAGGACCGGCTCAAGAAGCTGCAGAAAGATGTGCTCACCCGCTGGCGTGTGACGCGGGAACAGTGGGACAACTGGAAGCTGTATGGCCGTTTCATCGATGCGGCCGAAGAGATGATCACGCGCACGAGCCTCGCGAATGCGCCCTGGACGATCGTCGAAGGTGCTGACGAGCGCTATCGCAGCCTGACCGTCGCGACTAACATCCGCGACGCGATCCACAAGCGGCTGGGTGAGGGGACGGGCAATTCCGTCGCTGCGTCTCCGAGCGCGGCGCAGGCGAAGAGCCGCAAGGCGCCAGCGCTCCCGAAGACGCGCCGGTCGAATATCCTCAGCCAGCCGACGATCCTCAGTAAGCTCGATATGTCGCAGCGCGCCGATCAGACGAAATACCGCACGAAGCTCGAGCAGCTTCAGGGACAGCTCAACACGCTTCACAGAAAGGCGCAGCGGCGTGGCGTTTCGACAATTCTTGTATTCGAGGGATGGGACGCCGCCGGCAAGGGAGGCGCGATCCGGCGACTCACCGCGGCCATCGACGCGCGTGCCTGTCAAGTCATTCCCATTGCCGCACCGACGGAGGAGGAGCGCGCGCAACACTACCTGTGGCGCTTCTGGCGCCATCTCGCCCGCCGGGGCCGTGTCACGATCTTCGACCGAAGCTGGTATGGACGCGTGCTCGTCGAACGGGTCGAAGGTTTCGCGTCACCACAGGAGTGGACGCGCGCGTACGCCGAGATCAACCAGTTCGAGACCCAGCTCGTCGCTCATGGAGTCGTCCTCGTCAAGTACTGGATTCACATCACGAAGAGCGAACAGCTCAAGCGTTTCCGCGCGCGCGAGCATGCGGTGTACAAACGCTGGAAGCTGACCGACGAGGACTGGAGGAATCGAAAGCAGTGGGACGTGTATGAGCAAGCCGTCAACGACATGATCGAGCGAACCAGCACGCGTCAGGCGCCGTGGACGCTGATCGAGGCCAACGACAAGTATTTTGCCCGGTTGAAAGTCCTCACGACGGTCTGCGATCGCCTGGAGTCGCATCTCCGCTCACATTGAAATCGTGTTCTTGGTTGATGCGTGGCATGCGAGGGCTGCCGACCCGAGGCCCCGACGATGACGAGAAGACGAAAACGATTTGACGAGCCATCACCTTCGGAAATACCTCTAAGCACTGGGTTCTCATGCCATACGAAAGGCACCTTGCCAAATGGCCGAAGGACTCACATACCGCGTAACATGACGATTCCAAGCGCGCAGGGAACAGAGACCTACCATGTCCTGTCGCGACCCTCGCCGAGATACTAGCCAAACTCGGCATACATACAGAGGAAGCTAGTGAATGGGTTCTGAACGACGTTGCTGCTGAATGGGTCAGGTCTCACGGCATTCGTGAGGACCGTGCCTAGGGAAAATTCGAGTCAGCAGAGAGCAGTCGGCCTCGCACACCCTCACGGCAGCAGCGCTGACTTAGCGCTCTCTTTGCTGATGTCCTTCAGCCAGGCGTCGACAATCTGGTAGAACGCATCCCCGGGTGGCCACCGCCTGAGGAGTAGCTGATTGGGCCTCTCGGGGCGCAGCTGGATTCATGGTCTCGGCGCATCAGCGCGCGTTGTGGCTCCGAAGAGGCTCGCGCAGGCGATCCTCGACGAGATCAACGAGGCGCGTGAGCAGTATCAGCCGAGATTGAAATTCGAGATGCTCCGCATGGTGGCTCCCGACGCGCAATCCACTATCCTGCCATTGCTTGAAGCGGAGCAGT
>Ga0207701_10006239_pt1 | contig 11927 bp, 12 predicted proteins | sample KBSSwiSSwithPhiX_FD_184294 | JGI IMG/M metagenome (GOLD analysis project Ga0207701, IMG submission 184294) | Switchgrass rhizosphere bulk soil microbial communities from Kellogg Biological Station, Michigan, USA, with PhiX - S5 (SPAdes) (version 2) | ecosystem: Environmental > Terrestrial >...
GCCAATTATGACCGCCTGGTGCAGGCCAAGAAACGTTATGACCCGGATAATATTTTTCACTTAAACCAGAATATAAAGCCGTAAGGTACACTTTCGTTTAACCCTATCGAGTTTGCCGGCAAGTTCGTGCTTGGAATCGACGTAGACGCTGAGGTTAAGACTTCGGGTAGGGTTTGGGTTCCGATCTTTACGCTACCAGATTTCTTGGTTTGTTCTCGAGAAAAGCGGCGATGTTTTCTTTCACCTCGTGGAGCAGCCGCTCGCGCGCTTCGCGTGCGCTCCAAGCGGTGTGCGGCGTGACGATTAAGTTGTCTAACTCTTTGGCCGCTTGAATAATTGGATAATCGGCCGGCGGCGGCTCTTTGCTAATGACATCGAGGGCCGCCGCGGCGATAAGTTTTTGCCGCAGCGCTTCGATTAACGCCGCTTCATCGACCAGCGCGCCGCGCGCGGTATTGATCAAGAACGCCGTCGGTTTCATCAGCGCGAGGCTCTGCTCGTTGATCAGGTTGCGCGTTTCCGGTGTAAGCGGACAGTGGAGCGACACAATGTCAGCCTGCCGGAGCAGTTGATCTAGGGAAATTCTATCCTTCGGAATTGCTCGAGTCGATCCGGGACGGGCTGCAATCAAAACCTCGAGCTCAAAGCCGCGCGCCATTTGTGCGACGGCTTGGCCGATGTTGCCGTAGCCGACGATGCCGAGTTTTTTGCCCTGGAGCTCGATTGTGGGATAGTTGAGGAGAGAAAAGATAGAGCTTCTTTCCCAGTCGCCGCCGCGGACGCTGTGCGCATACTTTCCCGCCTGCGTTGCCAATTGTAAAATGAGCGCCATGGTGAACTGCGCCACCGATTGGGTCGCGTAGCCTGGAACGTTGCAGACTTTGGCGCCGCGCTTGGACGCCTCTTCACGGTCGATGATGTCGGTGCCGGTGGCGGCGACGGCAATTAGCCTTAAATCTTTGGCCTCGGCCGAATCAAGCACTGACTTGTCGATGACGACTTTATTGGTGACGGCGACGCTGTGGCCGGCTAAGCGCGAAATCGTCTCGCCGCGACTCGTGACTTGATGAATCGTGCAGTCCCACGTCTCGGTGAAACGCTCCAGTGAGATGTCGCCGTAAGTGGCGGCATCGAGAAAAACGATTCTGGCGCGCTCTGCAGTCACGCCGAAGATTTCTCCCGAGTTTCGAGTCTTTTGGCTTCTTCCCAAAATTGGTCCATTTCTTCGAGCGAGGATTGATCGAAACTTTTGTTCCCCTGTTCCAATTTGGTTTCGATATATCGAAAGCGGCGCATGAACCGGTCGATCGTTTGAGCAAGCACGTCTTCGGCTTCGACGTCTAAAAAGCGCGCGAGATTGACGAGCGACAAGAGCAGATCGCCCAACTCCTCCCCGGTGCGCGCTTTATCGCCGGACTCGGCGGCCTTTTTCAGCTCGCGCATTTCTTCTTCGACCTTGCCCCAGACCGGTTCGATCTTTGGCCAATCAAAACCCAAATGGGCGGCTCTTCGCGTGATGCTTTGGGCGCGGGCCAATGCCGGCATCGCCTTGGGAACGTTGCCGAGCGCCGATTTCGATTCGCCATCTTTTCTCTCGCTTGTTTTGATCTGCAGCCGTTGCTTCAACACCGCTGCCGTATTCTCGGGCAGCGGTTCGCCGGCGAAGACATAGGGATGGCGGCGGATGAGTTTTTCTGTGAGCAGAGCAATAACATCTTTCACGGCAAAGCGTCGTTCTTCCGCGGCGATCTGGGAGTGAAAGATGACTTGCAGCAATACGTCGCCCAGTTCCTCTTTTAATTTTTTTGGATCGCCGTCGTCTAAAGCATCCAGCAATTCGTAGGTTTCTTCGAGCAAGCAGGGCTTGAGCGAGATATGCGTCTGCTCCTTGTCCCACGGGCAGCCGCTCTCGCTCCGCAGTTGCGCCATCACCTCGAGCAATTCACTGAACTTTTGCTCGGTTTCCTTGTCACTCACGACTTAACCTCCTCGGCCGATGCGACTTTTCTTCGCGCCCGGCAGCGTGATAGATCTTACGTGCCGCGTGTTTTGAAGTCCAGAAGAAGCGTTGGAGGAGCCGATGCCAAATGCTGTCATCGATGGAATTGACACCTATTACGAAACTCACGGCACGGGAGTGCCGATTCTCATGTGCGCGCCCGGCGGGTTTGATTCGACGATCGATAAATGGCGCAGCGCCAGCGCATGGACGGGCATCAATGCTGTGGATGCCCTCGCAGCCGAGCATACAATCATTCTTTATGACCGGCGCGAGTGTGGCCAGTCCAGTGGACGGATCGAGCGGTTGAGTTGGGCGAGTTACACGCGCCAGGGCAAGGCGCTGCTTGACCATCTAAAAATCCAATCTGCCTGGATCATGGGCGGTTGCATGGGATGCTCGGTGGCGCTCGCTTTCGGGGTGCATTATCCGGAAGCGACCCGTGGGTTGCTGCTCCACTGGCCCGTAGGCGGCTATCGCTGGAAAATAAACAGCCGGGCGCGTTTTACGCGTCATTACAATTTCACCAAGCAAAATGGCTTGCCGGCTGCCGTCGAACGCGCGCGTGGCGGCAAGAGTTTCTGGATGGATTCGGAGGGCGGTCCATGGGCGACTGAGATCGCGCGCAATCATGCCTTCGCGGAAAGTTTCGCCAGCCAGGACCTAGAGCGGTATTTAGGAATTGTTTTGACCAGTGGGCGCAGCCTATTCGATCGCGATACAGCGCCCGGCGCCGAGCCGGAAGAGGTCGTGGGCGTGAAAGCACCGGCGCTGATTATTCCCGGCGACGATCCGTCGCATGCCACTTCCGGTGCTCACTACTTGCGCGAGCTTCTGCCAAAATCGGATTTTTGGAACGTCATGCCGGCGGAACAAACGACACAGAAAGTGTGTGATCGGGTGTTGGAGTTTTGTCGCAAGCAGTTCTAGATTTCAACACAATTTGCGCCGCGTTGGCTATGGACCGGGAAAAAGAAATCTGATAGGGATTTTTTCACCGTAGTGATCAATATCAGCTCTAGGAGGCTGTTTATGGACGTGACGAGTTCGACGGTTCAACTCAATACTCCGGACGGAAAAATGGATTCTTACGTGGCACAACCCAAGGATGGCGGGACCTATCCCGGGATCGTGGTTATCCAGGAGGCGTTTGGCGTCAATAGTCACATCAAGAAAGTTACGGAGCGGATCGCTGCCGAGGGTTACGTCGCGATCGCGCCGGATATCTTTCACCGTGAATCGGAGCGCTTGATTCCTTATTCCGATATGGCGAAAGCGATCGCGACGATGCAGCGGGTGGTCGACGGCAAAGCGATGGAAGACGTCGCCGCCGCTATTGCGCATCTGAAATCGCAAAGTAACGTGAAGGCGAGTTCGATCGGCGTGATCGGTTTTTGCATGGGCGGCCGGCTGACTTATCTGGCGGCGGCGCATCACGCCAACGATATCAAAGCCGCGGTGCCTTACTATCCCGGCGGTCTTACGATGGGCAATCCGAGCCCGCTTTCGCGCACCGGCGAGATCAAATGTCCGATGTACTTATTCTTCGGCGCCAAGGATCAATTGATTCCGATGGATCAGGTTGGCCAAGTCAATACCGAACTCACGAATAAAAAAGTCGCATTTCAGATGAAGATCTACCCTGAAGCCGGCCACGGCTTTATCTGCGACGAGCGCGGCAGCTATCACGAGGCGTCGGCGAAAGACGCCTGGGAAAAGACCAAGTCGTTTTTCGCGCAGCACTTAAAGTAAGTTCATTTTTGATCAGCGTCAGGGAGAGGAAGGGAAAAGCCTTTCCTCTCCTTTTTTTATTTTTAGACTGTAATTTGATCGGCCAAGGTTTACGACATGGCGCCAAAAGCAGCTAGAGAAAAAGTTACGTTGGGGCTCATCCAGATGAGCGCCGGTGAGAATCCATCCGTCAATCTCGGCAAGGCCGTCGATCGGGTGGAGGTGGCGGCAAAAAAGGGCGCGCAGATTGTTTGTCTCCAGGAACTCTTTCGCTCGCGTTACTTTTGCCAGAGCGAAAACCAGCGGAATTTCAAATTGTCTGAGCCGATTCCCGGTCCGACGACCGAGGCCTTAGGCGCGCTCGCTTGCGAGCGAGAAGTCGTCATTGTCGCTTCGGTTTTCGAGAGAAGATCGGCGGGCATCTATCACAATACCGCGGTTGTCATCGATGCCGACGGCTCCATCGCCGGAATGTATCGCAAGATGCATATCCCGGATGACCCGCTTTACTACGAAAAATTTTATTTCACGCCCGGCGATCTTGGCTTTCCCAGTTTTCAAACGCGCTACGCAAAGGTCAGCGCGCTGGTCTGTTGGGACCAATGGTTTCCCGAGGGCGCGCGCTTGGCCGCCTTGTCGGGTGCGCAGATTTTGTTTTATCCGACAGCCATTGGCTGGATTCCCCATGAACCGCGCGCCGTGGCGCAGCAGCAACGCGCCGCGTGGGAGCTGATCCAGCGCTCGCACGCGGTCGCGAACGGAGTCTACGTCGCCTCGGTCAATCGAGTCGGGCGCGAAGGAAAAATCAAATTCTGGGGCAGCTCATTTGTCGCCGGACCGTTCGGCGAGCTCGTTGCGCACGGCGGCGGCGAGCGGGAAGAAATTATCCTGGCCAAGTGCGATCTCGGCAAAATCGAAGAGACCCGCCAAAGTTGGCCCTTCCTGCGCGACCGGCGCATTGACGCCTATGGCGCGTTGCTGTTACGCACGGTCGAGGACGATACGCGCCGTTAACCGGTTGGTCTTTTTAGCTCTCATGAGTTCTCCAAACGTAAAACCGCCAACGCCGCATTCGCTGGGTTATTCGATGCCGGCTGAATGGGCGCGGCATCGCGCCACTTGGCTTTCCTGGCCGCATAATCGAGAAACCTGGCCGACGTATTTAGAAAAAGTTCGCGACGTCTGGGTGCAAATGGTCTGTGCCCTAGCGACGCACGAGCAGGTCTATCTTTTGGTCAACGATGAAACGACGGAGCAGGACGTTCGAGCGCGCTTGGCCAAAGGTCGTGCGGCGCTGGCCAATGTGACGTTGCTTAAAATCCCCACCGTCGATGTCTGGATGCGGGACTACGGGCCGACTTTCATTACCCGCGCAGGGCAGGAAAATCCGCGGGCGTTAAACGATTGGATCTTCAATGGTTGGGGCGGAAAGTACCAAGCGTACGAGCAGGACGAACGCGTCGCCAAAGAGATCGCGGCGCTGCTGAAGATTCCGGTCTTCGATTATCCAATCGTGCTCGAAGGCGGCTCCATCGAGGTCAACGGCGCCGGCACTTGTCTCACCACGGAACAATGTCTGCTGAACAAAAACCGCAATCCGCATTTGCGCCGCGACGAGATCGAAGATTTTCTTAAAGACTCCCTGGGGGTTAGTCATATAATTTGGCTCGGCGAAGGCATCGTCGGCGATGATACCGACGGCCATATCGACGACATCGTGCGCTTCGTCGCGCCGAGTACAGTGGCTTGTGTCGTCGAAGCCGACTCTAAAGACGAGAATTATAATTTCTTGCGAGATAACTACCAGCGTCTGCAGAGCGCGACCAATGAAAAAGGCGAAAAACTTTCGGTCGTGGCCCTGCCTTGTCCCGCTCCGGTCTACTATGACGGCGCGCGCTTGCCGGCGAGTTACGCGAATTTTTATATCGCCAACGGCGTCGTGCTCGCGCCGATCTTCGATGATCCCAACGACGCCAAGGCGCTGGGCGTCCTGCAAGAATTATTTCCCGAGCGCCGGGTCGTCGGACTACGCTGCAATGAAGTCGTCGCCGGCCTGGGCGCGATTCATTGCGTCACGCAACAAGAGCCTGAAGCGCCTTCCCTCTGAACCCACTGGCTTTGTGCCGGCAGAAGTTTTTGTCATGGCGCCGCGCGCCATGGCTTGCGAATTTCGTTTGCGCATTGCGATTATCGCAGCCTCTACCACGCCAACGGAATAAATATTGTTCGGCCCTTGACAATTTTTCGCACTGACCTATTCTAGCCGGTGTCATGGGCCAGCTCATCCAGATCAACGAACTGCACCAGGCGCGCCGGCGCCGCTCGGAAAAATTGAGCATGGAACAATGCGTGGAGTTGTTGGAGTGGAATCTAAAAAAGAGCGTCGACGATTATTTCGTCGCGCCGCGGGAAGAGCGCTCCATACGCGCCACGCAGATTCGCAAGCTCAGTGAGATTTTGGAGTATGCTGTAAGACTCCTCTGATTGCGCCACGGTCCATCGTGGAACTCTCGAACATCCTCGTCCTGATTCTTCTCTTCTTTCTCTGTTTGGGCTTTCTCGGCTGGATTCTTCTCGGCCGATTGCAATCGCTGTTCCAAGAGAGGCGCGACGATCCATCGTTATTGCTGGTGCAACAGCAGATCGGTGATCTGCGCGTGCAGCTCGGCCAGGTGCTGGAGCAGAGCGCGCAATCGATCCAGCAACAATTAGGTCAAGTGCTCGGAAACGTGAACGAGCGGCTGAAAGAAAACGCCGAAGTCCTGCACAAGACGCAACAAAATATGGGCGAGCGTCTGGATAACGCCGCGCGCGCCGTCGGTAGCGTGCAAAAGAGCTTGGGCGGGCTCGAAGAAGCCAACCGCAGAATTTACGAGGTCGGCAAGGATATCGCTTCGCTCCAGGACATTTTACGAGCGCCAAAACTGCGCGGCGGCTTGGGCGAATTTTTTTTACAGGACTTGCTCGCGCAGATTCTCCCGCCGGAGCACTTCTCCACGCAGTATCGCTTTCGCAGCGGCGAAAAGGTCGACGCGGTGATCCGGCTCGGCCCCTCGTTGGTCCCCGTCGATGCCAAATTCCCGCTGGAGAATTTCAAGCGGATCACGGAAGCGGCGACGGACGAAGACAAGAGCCGAGCAAAAAAGCAATTCGTCGTGGACGTGAAGAAACATATCGATGCGATCGCGGCAAAGTATATTCTTCCCGATGAGGGCACCTATGATTTCGCCCTCATGTATATTCCGGCGGAAAACGTCTACTATGAAACGATCATTCGCGATGAAGCGCCGGCGGAGAAAAGTCTTTGTCATCATGCTATGAGCCAGCGGGTGATCCCGGTTTCACCGAATAGCTTCTATGCCTATCTCCAGGCGATCGTTTTAGGTTTCAAGGGCATGAAGATCGAAGACCGGGCCAAGGAAATCCTTCAATACCTCGGCCGTCTGCAAGGGGACTTTGCCAGATTTCGCGACGAGTTCGCGTTGCTCGGCAAACATGTCGGCCATGCTCAGTCGAGCTATCAGAATGCCGATCGCCGCTTGGAACAGTTTAGTCAAAAATTACTGTCCGCCGATACCGATCAGCAAGAACTCTTCGATCCAGAAGCCGCGCGCCGGGATTGAATTTACGCTGAGGAGCAAAGGGAAGCGTCCGTGCGGTTGACTTTATTTTCCCGTCTCGCCATCGGCTATCTCGCGATCTTTCTGATTGTCGCGTTTGCAAGCGCCTACGTCGTGCTGCAGTTGCGCCGCTTTCACGAGTTGACGGAATCCATCTTGAATGTCGATAACCGGATTCTCGATCACGAGAAGATGTTCGCCGATTTGCTGTTGGCGCAAAGCCGCGCCGAGCAGAAATTTACCATCACGCGGGACGAAACCTGGTACCAGCAATTTGTCAGCCTGAAGACCGACTTCGACAGACAACTCGAGAGCGCTTTTGCTTTAAGGGACGTACCGGCGACGCCGGTCCTCAAAAAAATTCAGGAGGATTTTCGCCGTTACGATGAAATTGTCGAAGCGGAGGCGCGCTTGGCGCGGGCCAACAAGCCTTACCCGCAGACGCGGTATAAACAGGACAAGGACGTTTTAGTCGATGCATTGCTGACATCGTTCGAGAAGCTGCGGCTGAACCAACAGCAGGCGACGAACGCGAAAGTCATGGATCTTGCGGCCGCCGCCGATCATGCGCGCGAGGTTTCGGTGACGATCGCGATCGCGTGCCTGCTGGCGATCTTTACCATGTCCCTGCTGATCACCAAAAGCATCACCCGGCCGATCGACTTATTGAAAAATAAAACGCGGGAAATCTCCGAAGGACACTTCGATGGAAGATTGCGCGTGCAGTCGCCGCCGGAAATCGCCGAGCTGGCTGCCGCCATCGATTCGATGTGCGAAAAGTTGCAGGAGCTCGATCGCTTGAAAGCGGACTTTTTTGCGTCCATGTCGCATGAGCTGCGCACGCCGCTCACTTCGATCAAAGAAGGCACGGGCTTGTTGCTCGACGGCGTCGGCGGCGAGACTTCGGAAAAACAACGCAAGCTTTTAGGGATCCTCGCCGAGGAAAGCAACCGGTTGATCAGCTTGGTCAATTCGCTTCTCGACTTTTCCAAAATGGAAGCGGGCATGATGGCGTATGACTTCGAGACCAGCGCTATCGATCCGCTGATCAAACGGGCCGTCAGTGAGATCACGCCGCTTTTCGAGGCCAAGCAGATTCGCTTGGAGAGCGCGCTCGATCCAGCGCTGCCAGCGGTGCGGCTCGATCCGGAGCGGATGCTTCAGGTGCTACGAAATTTGCTCGGCAATGCAGTCAAGTTCACCCCCAAGGGCGGTCAGGTGTGCGTGACGGCAAAACCGGCCAATGGCAAATTGGAAATTTCTGTGAAAGACTCGGGACCTGGTATTCCCGCAGATAGCCTGGTATCTATTTTTGAAAAATTTAACCAGGGGAGTCGCCAAGGGCCGCATGGTCGACAGGGAACCGGACTCGGTTTAACGATCGCCAAAAGTATCATTACGTCGCACGGCGGAAAAATATGGGCCGAAAGCCAGGTAGGCAAAGGCAGTACTTTCATTTTTGTGTTGCCCTGCTAATATTTGTTTCCGGCTGTAGTCTAACGCAAGAGGCAAATCGGCGCCGGGAAATGCGTGAGGCGCTCAATGCGGCGGATAACCTGTTTACGCAGGGCGATTTCACGGGATCGTTAAATGCATTTCAGAAAATCTCGGACGCCGCTCAGAACAAACCGCCGGCGGACAGAGCGGCATACAGCATCGGTCTCATTTATGCGCACCCGCAAAACCCGCAGCGCGACTTACAGCAGGCGAAGATATTCATGGATCAAGTCAGTCGAAAGTATCCGGACAGCCCGTGGGCGGAGCAGGCTAAAATATGGATCGCAGTATTAAACGACGCCCAAAAGTCAAAACGCCAGGTCGAGAAAGCGCGCCTCGAGCTCGAGGCCTCGAAAGAGGAAGCCGAGAAAAGCCGCCTAGTTCTCGATAAAATGAAACAAGAAATGGATAAGTCGCGCCTCGAACTCGAAAAGACCAAGCAGGAAATGGAAAAGAATAAGCAGGTTATCGAAAAGTCCAAAAAGGTGGATATCGAGATCGATCAAAAACGGCGCGACCGCGGAAGATAACACATATGTCAAAAGGTCGCATACTGGTTGTAGACGACAATCCGAATCTTCTCGAGCTGATCCGCATGCGGCTCGAGTCGGCGGAATTTGAGGTTATGGCTACGGCAGATGAGGAGCAGGCGACTCAGGCGCTCAAAGAACAGCGCTTCGATCTTTGTATCGTCGATCTCATGCTGGCGAACGGCGATGGTCTCACGTTGATGGACGAGTTTCGTTCAATCAATCCCGACGTGCCGACGATTATCCTAACCGCCCATGGCAGCATCGAGAATGCCGTGGAGGCGATGCGCCGGGGCGCCTACACTTATGTGACCAAGCCTTTCGAACCGCCGGATTTATTGCTGCAGATCGAGCGCGCGCTGGAGAACCGCAAACTCAATTCCGAAATCAAGCGGCTCAAAGAGATTCTTAACGAGCGTTATGATTTCGCCAACATTATCGCGCGCAGCGGCAAAATGCGCTCGATCCTCGATGTGGTGACGCGCATCGCCAAGCTGGACTCGACCGTGCACATACACGGCGACAGCGGCACGGGCAAGGAACTCATCGCCAAGGCGATTCATATCGCCAGTGATCGCAAGGATAAACCGTTCGTCGCTTTGAATTGCGCGGCGCTGCCGGAGTCACTTCTCGAAAGCGAGTTATTCGGCCATGAAAAGGGGGCATTTACCGGCGCCGTCAAAAGCACCCGGGGGTTGTTCACCCAAGCCCACGGCGGCACGCTGTTTTTGGACGAGATCGGCGATATGCCGCGCGCCACGCAATCGAAGCTATTGCGCGTTTTGCAAGAGCGGCAGTTTTATCCCGTCGGCAGCGAGATACCGATGGAGGTCGACGTGCGCGTGATCGTCGCGACCAACAAAGACTTGGAAGATCAAGTGAGAAAAGGTTTGTTTCGCGACGATTTGTTTTATCGGATTCACGTGATCCCGATTTTTCTGCCGCCGTTGCGCGAACGCAAAGACGATATCATGCCGCTGGTCGAGTATTTTCTCAGGAAATACGGCGAGCACATGAAAAAGGAAGTGAAGGGCTTGACGCCGGAAGCGCTGCGCAAATTGATGATGCATGATTGGCCGGGCAACGTGCGCGAGCTCGAGAACACGATCGAATACGCCATCGCCATGACGCAAAGCGACACGGTGACCGAAGATTATATTCTGCAAGGCAAAGGCGTCACACCCGAACGCAGCCACTCACCTGTCCAGGAAAAAGTCGATGAATCAGGCTCGGGTTTGCGACCTCTCAAAGACGCGCGCGACGCTTTTGAGCGCGATTATCTCATCCAGGTTTTATCGATGACCGAAGGCAACGTGAGCCAAGCCGCCAAGCTCGCTGGAAAATATCGCGCCGACTTTTATGATCTGCTCAAAAAACATGATCTCAAGGTACACGACTTTAAAAAAGCCAAACCCGGCTGGGCCAACTGAGCGGCTCAGCGACGCTGTTCATTGCGAACGACCTCGCCCGCTTGAGTTTTTGCCGCGGATTAAGCTCTCGCTATAGTCTTCAACTTATTTTCCTGCTGCGTATGCGCCCGAACGGGTCCGCGGTGGGACCCTGGTGCAGTTCAACCTACCTTTGTGAAGGACTTTACCTTCACTTTGCTCGAGAAATTGTTACCGCAATATTAAAAGATGCTGCGATATCAAGCGCAATTGATTTCGACTGTCCGTGGAACGACGATTGCTGATGCCATTCCAAGAAGGGGTCAGCCATGTCAGGCGAGCAATCGGTTCTGGTCGTTGAAGATGATGAAGGCTTGGCGAATATCATTGCCTTGATCCTTGGCCAGGAAGGTTTTGAAGTGCGCACGGCGCACAACGGCAACCTCGGGTATTTCGAGTATTTTCATGAGCCGACGGAGTGGGTGGTCACCGATATCCAGATGCCCGAGCTGGATGGTTTGCAAATGATGCAGGGCATCCGCTCCATCAATCCCAAGGTCAAAGTCGTCTACATGAGTGGCGAAGTGGATAAATACCATACGGCCTTGGACCAGGAGATCTCGGAGTTCGGCGCGGGGGTTTTGCGCAAGCCTTTCACCAAAGGCAATTTGATCGATGAAATAGCCGCGGCGCGAAAGGGCTTCGGTGTAAGACATACGTCCGAAGGGGATTAGCGACGCCAAGAGACGGGCGCTGTCGGACTGATCGCTGGCGCCAGGATGGCGATCAGTTAATGGTCCAAGAGAAGCGACTAACCATTGAGAGCGAGCAAAATCAACGCGACATCGAACGGTTGCGTCGCAAGAACGAGCGCTTGAGAGAAGAATGTATCGAGCGATGAGAGTTGTCACTGAGACGCAAAAAAGGAACATCCTTTTCAGGGAACCTCCATGTCTGTATGGAATCCACTTCAGTCTCGCGAGTCGCGCGCCTGTTGAACCGCCTAACTCTTTAAATTCAAAAAGGATACTTCGTTCCATTAACGTGGTATGAATTTTGGTTACAGGGAAATGCGTGCAATTCCATTCATTCCGCGACCAAAACGATCACGCGGACCAGTTTCTCTCCGATTTGAAGCGCGCTACTCGGGCTTCAGGCGAGG
>Ga0207701_10006241_pt1 | contig 11924 bp, 9 predicted proteins | sample KBSSwiSSwithPhiX_FD_184294 | JGI IMG/M metagenome (GOLD analysis project Ga0207701, IMG submission 184294) | Switchgrass rhizosphere bulk soil microbial communities from Kellogg Biological Station, Michigan, USA, with PhiX - S5 (SPAdes) (version 2) | ecosystem: Environmental > Terrestrial > Soil...
CCACCCGTAGCGGAAGAGGATATTTGCCCGCGGTTTGTTTGGGCGCCGCAGGCGAGCAAAAAGTTTCATCGGCTAGAAGACGACCGAATCTAGCCGCACATTGATTGCGTGAAACGAGATAAGACCCATCGCATCCATGGGTCTCATTTCCATCGCGTGCCGTCTACAGGTTCAGCTTTACGACGCCCTCATGTAGCTCGTTCGGACACGGCGCGTTGGTTGGAACGTCGGTCGCGGCATTGCTCGCTTCGACGAGTTTGTTCTCGACGAGATAACGTTCGACTTCTTCGCCGCTGACGTCGGCCAGCATTTGGCCGTTAATCTCGACACACGGCGAAAGTGGCTGCCCGCTCTTGGTTTCCATTTCCCAGCGGAACGCCGGGTTTTGGATGATGTCTTTCTCAGTGTAAGGCAAATTGTATTTGGCTAGAACAGCGCGAACACCGGCGCTCCAGCCACAATAGGTCTTTAGATATGCGGTGACTTCTGGTTTTTGCATCGGCAGAATATACCACAACTTGGCGAATTGTAACTCCGGTCGGGGTTCAAGAGGTATCAACGCGTTACCTAAAGAGATCGAGAGAGTTGGAAACATAATGCTGGACGGGGTTGGCCGCGGAGCACAGCCATAACTGTTGAACCTCACGATGCATTTGAGTGAATGTTGTGATCCGTTGCGCCGTCGTCGGATTGTTACTTTTAAACGGCGTTTCTCCAGCGGAGACGAAGAAGAAATCGACGCCAAAAACAAATCGCGCGAGCAATGCCCAGATCGAAGCGGCGACACGGCTCCAAGTTTTCCTTGATCGCGCAAACTTTAGCCCAGGCAAGATCGACGGTCGCTACAACGATTTTACCTGGAAGGCGCTTGCGCTTTACCGCGGATCGCGAGGGGAACAACCGCAAGACCCGCCACGACACTCCGGGCCAAACGCGAATGTTCCCCCGGATGTTTCTGGACTCGATTTCAGCAGCGTGGAACCGGTGTTCGTTCCCTACACAGTCACCGAAGCGGATCTTCAAAGTGTTGGACAATTGCCGAGCCACGTAGCTGAGCAGGCAAAAATGAAATTTTTGCCTTATCATGATGTTGCCGACGCAATTGGGGAAAAATTTCACAGCGACATCCACTTCCTTGAACAACTGAATGCAAGGAAGTTGAAGGGACTCAAAGCAGGCGACCAGCTGAAAGTGCCGAATGTCGAGCCATTCGAAGTTGCGTCGGTGAAAGAGATTCAGCCGGGCAGCGAAACTGCATCGCAAGTCGCGAACGAAGTTGAAGATCAACCTCAAACCCAAGCATCGACACCTGCCCAAAGTGCAGCGCCAGGAAATGTCTCCACAAAAGTGGACACGAAAACAAACATGTTGGGAGTTTTCGAAGCCGAGAAGCTGATCGCGGCATATCCGGTGACTATCGGCTCGGCACACACCGCTTCACCAATCGGTGAATGGAAGGTGCGAGGCATCGCCAAGTTGCCCAGATTTCGTTACGACAAGGAGATGCTCGAACATGGCAAACGCAGTGGCAATTACTACATGCTCCCACCTGGACCGCGGAATCCGGTAGGTGTGATGTGGATTGCCCTTAACAAAAAAGGCATCGGCATTCACGGGACAAACGATCCCGCTTCGATCGGAGGCGCTGTGAGCCACGGTTGTGTTCGCCTGGCAAATTGGGACGTGGTGCGACTTGCCACAAAAATCAAAACGGGCGATAACGTCTCAATTCACTGAATTGAGATGAATGAACCACTCGCCTCTCGCGCCCAAGCTATTTTGCACGACTGGGTCCAATCGGACAGCCTGCGGAAACACTGCTATGCAGTTGCTGATTCGATGAAGCAATTCGCGCAGTTGCGCGGCGAAGACGCCGATCTGTGGGAAGCGGTCGGACTGGTGCACGACATGGATTACGAGCGCTATCCGAATCTCGAACGCAGCACCACCGAGGGCCACCCGTTCGTTGGCGTGGCATGGCTGCGCGAGAACGGTTGGAGCGAGGGAGTGTGCCGGGCAATTCTTTCGCACGCCGATTACTCGGGCGTCTCGCGTGAAACGCCTCTCGAAAAAACTTTGTATGCCGTGGACGAGCTAAGCAGCTTCGTCGTGGCGGTCGCGCTCGTCCGCCCGACGAAAAGCATTCACGCTGTTGATGTCCGCGCGGTGAAAAAGAAAATGAAAGACAAGGCATTCGCCCGCGCCGTGAGCCGCGGGGACATCACGCGCGGCTCTGAAGAACTCGGAATGCCACTCGACGACGTCATCGGGCAAGTTATAGCCGCGTTGAAAGGTGATGCGGAGCGGTTGGGCCTCGTAGGAGTGGCATAACGAACCAGCGATTACAGTTTTTCTGCGATGATTTCTAGTACGAGCGGCGTAAGCATCCGGGCATTCGGATTTTTTTCTGCGCTCGCGACTGCGGTGCGGACTTGCTCGGCAAACTTCTGATCGATTCGTCCCACTTCAATCAGCCGTTCGAGGTAAGTCTCGATGAATGTGACGGGCCATTGCCACATATAATCGCGTGGGCCAAGCGAAAAGATATGCGGGATTGTGGACCGAATGACGAAACCATTTTCCCCAAGCAGTTCAGGTAATTGGAGCGCGCCGTCGGGTTCGCCGCCAGATTCGCGCCATGTCGCGATCACGTGCTCGCGGAAACGTTCGTGCATCGGCAGGCGCGGAATGAATCGCCACGTTTCGTAATGCCCATACTCGTGAAAAATAGCGACGCTGCCTCTTGGCATAACGCGCCCAAGTTTTTCGATCAATAACGACTGGTTATTGACAAAGGACACTACCCACCGGCACCACGCGAAATCGTAGTTGCTCTTCGGTAAATCACCTCTCATCAAATCCAACTCGTGGATGCTTACGTTTGCGAGCGAGCGAGCATGGCAGGCTGTTTCCATCGCACGAATGAAGTTTTGCGAACGTTCCAGCGCCACCACTTCACCCGTCGACCCCACGATTTCAGCCAGATCAATGGCCGCATAGCCCGGACCAGCACCGAGGTCGACGACGCGTTTGCCAACGGTGATTCCGGCCCGTTGCCAACAATCCAAAGCAACTGGTCGCCAAACGCGATGTTGCAGGCCGAGCCTGGCTAGTTCCTCCTCACGCGTGCCGAGAACGTAATCGCGTTCCGCTGCCATTCCTGATCGTCAATGATCGACGCCGGATTACAAACGCGATTTTGTCTTACCCAGGCGAATGTCTCGCCGCCACGTCAGCCATTCTCCAGATCGAGAAGAGCGGAAGCGACACGGGAAATTTTCTCTTTCGAAAGTTCGGGATAAATCGGAAGAGAGAGACAGTGTTCGCACAGTGCTTCCGTCACTGGCAGATCGCCTGATCGGTAACCAAGGTGTGCGTAAGCTTTCTGGAGGTGAATCGGCACAGGATAATGAACGGCACTCTGAATTCCGACGTCCTGCAATGCAGACCGGACGCGATCGCGCTCTGGAGTTTCAATAACGTAGCAATGCCAAACGGACTCTGAATCGGAAATGTGAGCGGGCAGCCTGTATGACGAGCCGTTCAGTAATTCCGTGTAAACTCTCGCGCAATCATTGCGAGCCGTGTTCCACTCATCGAGGTGCTTGAGTTTGATGGCAAGCACAGCCCCTTGGAAACTATCCATACGGTAGTTATACCCGATTTCGTCGTGCAAATATTTTTGGCTTTGCGCGTGATCGCGGAGAGAACGCGCGCGCTTTGCAATGGATGCGTTGTTTGTGATCAAAGCGCCGCCTTCGCCGTACGCGCCGAGATTTTTACCCGGATAAAAACTGAAACACGCAATTTCGCTAAACTGCCCTACAGGCTTGTTTCGGTACTTTGCTCCATGCGCCTGCGCGGCATCTTCGATCACTGGCACACCGTGCCGCTCAGCGATCTCCATAATGCGATCCATTTCTGCCGGCATTCCATACAGATGCACCGGGATAATTGCTTTTGTGCGAGACGTGATCGCCGCTTCGAGTTTGTCCGGATTTAACGTGCGGCGGACAGAGTCAATGTCGACGAACACGGGCGTGGCGCCCACGTAACTAATGGCCCATGCGGTAGCGATGAATGTCATCGAGACCGTTATAACTTCGTCTCCCGGTCCAACATCGAGACAGCGCAAGGCCAGATGCAGCGCGCTCGTGCCGCTGTTCAGGCTCACGCAATGATCAACTCCGCAGTACGCGGCAAATTTGTCCTCGAACTCGGACGTCGCTGGTCCCTGGGCGAAGCCCGTCGACTCACAAACCTCCTCCAATGCCCTCAACAAATCGCTGCTCAGCGGCCGATACTGCGCTCGAAGATCCAAATACGGTACAGTTTCCATTTCAGTTTGCATTTACTTCGAAACGCGCGCCAGTCGAGGATTTCTTTCTTTTGCGCTCAATGTAGATACCGATACGCAATGTCGCCGCCGCCCCGTGCTCAGGTGCAAACGGCGGGCCAAGTTTCTCGTGCTCATGCACGCAGCGTCCTTGAGCAAGATCCAAAATAGCTTCTGCGCCTGGTGTCGAACGCCGCCGCTGCGTCGCGGCTTGAGACTAAGTCTGCCTTGGCCATGCCTGTGCCGGTGCCTCTCCCATTGCCGCGTTTCCTGAACCACTTGGAGGACCCAGAGCCTCTACGCAACGCTACCTGAGTGCGCCTGAAGGAGATGGACCACTCCACGCCACAATATAACTGGTGTAACTGGTGGCGCCCGCCGATGCGAGCGCCATCAGAATGTGGAAGGTTTATCTATTCGCGACTACTTTCAGCGCTGGCTTGCTCGCTTCAAGCTGGGCGCTCACGTTCTGGATTTGAGCTGCCTGCTCTTTGAGCTGCGCAGTGAGAACCTGCATCTCTTTCTGCTGCAAGGCCACAGTCGATTTCAAGTCAGCGATACTGGCCTGCTGTTCCTCGACTTTTTTGTGCTCTTTGAGGAATTCATTGAGCAACATCACGTTCACCGCATCATAGCGCACGGTCCAAAGTTTACCGTCCTTGCCGTATACGACTAGATCGCGATTTACTTGCTCTACGTCTTCCGCAATCAAACCAAATTGCGGTGTCAGGTCGCGTTTGACGTCTCGGTCTTTGTAATGAAACGTGACCGGCTTGAGCTTTAGGATGGCTTCACTGGCTTGATCGATTGGTTTAATGTCTTTCTTAAACTGGCGCGATGACGCCACTGTGCCGAGCTGGCCGTCCTGGTCTATAACGACTGCCACACTGGGGGCCGGTCCTCCGGTTGTCACGTTAACGATATTGCCGATAAAGCATCTGTTGGGTGTAACCTGCCCGGCCGCTTGGGTATCGCCCAGGTTACCGAGGCAAATAACATTATCCACGTTCGGGCCTTCGTTTACGCCGGCCTGGTTGCCGATAAAGGTATTGCCATTACCTGTAGTGAGGTTATCGCCCGAACGCCACCCCATAACAACGTTGTTGCTGCCGGAGGTGATGGTCTCCAGCGCTCGCCGGCCAACGACGACATTTTCCTGACCACTTGTCAGGGCGTTGAGCGCAAGGCTGCCGAGCGCCGTGTTAGCGCCATCAGTAAAAGTGGTGCCATTGAAAGCTGCCAGCGCACCGTCACCCACAGCGACGTTAAACTCGGTGGTTGTGTTTTCCCTGAGCGCCCCCGTACCAACGGCCGTGTTAAAACCGGCGGTGGTGTTGCTAAAAAGTGCGTTAGCGCCAATTCCGGTGAGGTGCGTGCCGGTAGTGTTCATGAAGCCCACTCGAAAACCAATGGCCAAATTGAAGTTGGCGTTGTTGGCCCTGAGCGCCTCCGCTCCAATCGCCATGTTATAAGCTCCGGTGGTGTTGCTGCGAAGCGCCCCAGAACCAACCGCCACGTTATAACTACCGGTAGTAGTGTCACGCAGCGCAAGGCCCCCCACGGCGGTATTGTTGATCCCGCTGGTGAGTTGGAGCAGAGCGTTATCGCCCTCAGCAGTGTTAAGGCCGGGATAGCCGCCATCCGGTGGCGGGCTGACCGCTTGCGTGTTTTGGACTAGCTCAAAGCAGGCAAGCGCGAGCGGGATGAGAACAAAACCGCAGCGCCCCGACAGCGACCGGCCGATTGATTTTCTGAGGTGTAGAGTTGTCATATTTTTAATTTTCATTTTTTTGTTGAGTTGGATTGTTGAACTGGACTGACTGCAATCCAGCTCCGCTCGGAATCGGAAACCATCCTCTGGAATACCGATCTGCAGAGACCGTTCTCATTCATTTGGCTGAATCCCGGTCCAGTTGGGTTTAGGATCGCGCGAAGCGGCGACCCCCGAGCGTTTCGATCTCGTCGGAACGTGCTTTGGAAGGTCGCAGGACGTGATCGAGCGCCTTTTATCAGGTCGGCTCGCAGCGCGTCAAGGGCAAACTTCTCGAAATCTGCGCGCGGTATGTCGATCAACTCTGGCGCCGGCCTGTCCCGGGTCAAAGATTGTCGTGTGCGCCGTTTGGGCTGCTTCACCGTTGTCCCGTCAAACACTAATGGAGAGGGTAGACTTCGGCTAACGCAGTGCCTGTACTGTCGTTGGCTCCACGCACAATGGCCGTGTAAGCTCCTGCCGGCAAATGGAGCACGAGTGCCGATTCCGATGCATTTGGCGGCGTGAGCCCAAGCCTCTGGAGGACAATGTTGTTAGGATCGGTTTGCCAGTTGTCGTTGCTTGCGATGGCAGCTCCCTTTGCATCGTAGATCGTCAGCGTGGGGTCGCTTAGCGGATCGCTCACGCCGAAAGGAGCGAGCGATGGGCCAAGGGCGCGCACTACGACGGTCGCACTTTCCACGTCTCCAACGATAAAGCCTTTGATGAGTACGTTATCGCCCGTACCTACGGGAGCGCGGCTGCTCAGGTTTTCTATCGCAGAGTTGGATATCGGCCAGAGGTCGTAAAGCTCCACCAAGCCAATCCCCGGGGTTGAGCCCTTTCCAGTGACTACAACAGTATAGGCGCCAGGTACCAAGTTCTGCAGTAGAGTAGCTGATTCAGACGGATTGCCTGGTGCGAGCGCATTGGCTACGATAAAGGCCGCGCCGATGTCCGTTTGCCAATCGTCGTTAGTTGCGACGAGAGTGTGAGAAGAGTCATACACGCTGAGAACGGGATCGCCGAGAACATCGGGAACCCCGAAGGCGCTTAGTGATGGGCCCAGTGCGCGAAGCACTATCGTCTTAGGCTCGGTCCCGGAGATGATAAAGCCACCGATTAGAACATTGTCACCGCCTGAAACGAACCCGCGGGCAGAGAGATTACGCGGCTGAGGGCCCACCCGCGGAAACTTTGTATTTTCCAGGTGAAGGGCGCTGGAATTATAAGCCACAATACACGGATCGCTTGGGTACTCGTAGTAAAAAATCGTCTCGCCCGCTGCATCTAAGCCCAAGAGCTGGGCAGACCCATTTGGGATCCCCAGACCGCCAACGCTCGCGTAATCGATGAGGTAATTCAGCGGCGCATCCTCATACACGCTGCTGCAGACAGGACTGTTGATAGTTTGGCCCATTTCAAAATTCCACACTTCGGTGGCGATTTTTGCGTTCAAATCCAACTTATACTTACGAGGGCTCGCATAGGTGCGGTTCGCTCCTGCTGGCGTATGCCCCAAGCTCTGTAGACCGTTATCATGAACCAGGATGTTTTGATCGTAGGTGATCGAGACCGCGTGTTGCCCGATTGGAGGAAGGCTCCCGGGTGCAAGCGTGAGGGCAAATCGCCTCAGCGACGGGAACTGGTACCATTGTTTCGTCGGGTCCCCCAGAATCCATTTGATGGCGCTGGTTTCGTAATCAAGGCATATGAGAAAATTTTCCCGGCTGGAAATGATAAGGGAGTCGTCCGCGCGATTATATGTCGCGGCATTGTTATGAAACCAGTCACCCGGAAATGGAGCGAGCGGGTGGACAAACTGAGTTGGATCGTCTCCCCCGGCGACCATGGCTGCGGTGATGATGTCAACCATGTTCCATTGCTTCAGCACGTTGCCTGAAGCGTCCACTTCAATGATCAGCGATTCAATGGCCGTTGCGGTATCTGCTTCCAGTAGGAGCCCTGCTTTGCCATGGTCGTTGTTGTGGTGGAAATCAGTGACACCGATACTGCTGTAATCGCCGATTAAGGTGAAACTGCCATCGAGCTCGTTTCGATATAATTGGGGGCCATGAGCCAAATAGACTGCGTTATCAAAGAAGGTGGTAATAGCGCTCGAAAAGCCAGTCGTGCCAACCCACCGCAGTGCGCCGTCTGTATCGATGATGGCAGGCGAAAAATCGCTACACGAACCCTTAACCATGATGTAGTCGTAGCTCAATTCGGTGCTACGTGTACGTGCTTGCAGCACCTTCGGATTCTTGTATCCGCATGGATCAGTGAAAGCAGTGGTCGTGATTAGGGTGCTATCCTGCTTTGACGAACCGTCCATAAAACGATAAGTGAGTCTCACAGTATTCGTATATCCATCGTAAAGCCCGTAGACTGGCAAAACGACTTCTCCCGCTCCAGCTGGTGGGTGTTCGAAGCCCCGGCTCACAAGGTAATTATTGGAATAGGTGGCTGAAAGTGGCCGAGTGACCGAGCCTGGCTTTGGAGTGATCGTAAACTCAATACTCTTCAATACGCTCGTATCGCTGACCACTAAGGTCAATTTACTGATGAAGGGCGTGGCGCCTGCCGTCTGGCCGATGATTGTTATCGTTGTGTTATCTGCCTGATTGGAGCCAGCGAAATGGGAAAACGCCATGAAGATGGCGCCGATGATGATCACTGAGTACGTTTTCATAGGCTTTCGTTTTTTGTGGTTTCTTCAAGAGACTGCCCCAAGGGTGGTAGAGGAGGCCCTGTCGAGTCCAGCAAAAACTTCAATGAGACGCAATTTTGGGTGGATTTCCTAACTCAACCGCACAGCCAGTTCATGGCGTGAGCGAACCGCGACTCCACTGAAAATGGCTGGTTGGAAGCAGTTTGATCGCAAAAGCGGACCGGAAAAGCCCGACGAACCGCTCAAATTTTCCAGGGCGATTCGTCGGTTTTCTTGCAGATATCGGTAGCGGCTCCGGCCACCAAATCCCATTTACGAAATTGCCCGTTCGATAAATATTGATCTCTTCAAAGCGGCGACCCCAAGACGGGGCGTTCTTCAGAGTCGATTCCCCTTTTCCTTGCGGAAACGCAAATAAATATCGGTTTTTTGGTTGCGCTCGGCGTAGTCCGTTCTAATCACTCCGTAAGATTGCTCAGCGTTCTTGCCTGGGTGCTCTTTTGAGGTGATGGTCGCGTGTGAAATTGCCAATCCGCTTATTCGTTTTCCGTCCTTACCGGAGTATTCCCTTTCGCAAGCTGCAATCGGTCCGCTCAAGCCCAGTCCGTTGCGGGTCCTCCTCTCTTCCTGCAACCAGGACGTTGATAATAACGCTGCCGAATCCTATCCCGGACGTAACCGATCAGGGCAAAACGATTAGTCAAATGGCATAATGGACGAAGAACTGGGGAGTAAATGTGGTTGGAACTGGATTCTCTGTTTGCGAACAAGACGCTCCCTAAGATTGACTTAGCATCGAGCACTGAGTTTCTCCTTTTCAGTCATCATGATCGAAAGACACTGCTCGGACGCGTTACGTAACCTGTTCGAGGTAGTGTGTTTGAGCCTTATCAGCTGTATTGCCACTTAACGTCATGACTGCCTGCACGACTCAACTAAGTCGCCATCACGCGCATTTTCCGTTGGCGGAGTGTTATCCTTTCTGTCTACCATTGTTGGCTCCGAGTTACTTTGCTTACAAGCCGTTGTCCTGGACGTGGCGACATTCTACAGTTACGCCTCGCCCGCTACCAGCGAGCAATGGGTCTGAGGCACAAAGTAACAGCGCCTAGAAATGGCAATGTGCTACATTTGCGGTTCGTCTAGGAATCGCTCGATCTGCGAAATTCCTATGGGTACGATCGTGCGGTGCCTCGAGTGCGACACAGTTTACCGCGCAGCGGTTGTTACGGGGGCGGAGCATAGGAACCTCTACCAAAACGAAGCCATGATGGAAACACCGTTTTATTTGGCTAACAAAATGGCTCTCGATCCAAAAGTCGAACCAATGCCTACCTTTGCACGGGGGCTTAGGCGGCTCGGTGAATTGCGTACGCCCGGTCGCCTTCTCGACGTTGGCTGTTCCTACGGGGCATTTATGCTCCTTGCGCAATCGGCAGGATGGAAGACCTCTGGCGTCGAACTAAGTAAATCTGTAGCGCAATTCGCGCGCGATGAACGGCATCTCGATGTTTTCACCGGGACGGTGGAACAAGCAGCTTATCCCGAAAGATACTTCGACGCTGTCACGTTGTGGGATGTCATCGAGCACCTTGATGATCCAGTCTCTACAATGGCGGAAATCCATCGCATTATGGCACCTGGGGGGATCTTGGTTGTCTTCACGATCAATCAGGAAAGTCTGCTGACCACCATTGGCCAAGTCCTTTACAAGTTGTCTCTAAACAGATGGAAGCATCTGATGGAACTCTTTTACAATATCCATCATAATTTCTTCTTTTCCCCGCACACACTTACCAGCCTCTTAAAGAGAAGCGAGTTTGAAGTGGCAGATGTTCAATTCGGCGCGGCGAACGTCCATAGATGGCGCATCGTGCCTATCAGTCCAGTGATGATCTTTGGTTCCGACGTAATTGATTTTCTGTCAGGGCTGGTTAAACGCAAGTATCGGATGCTTGTTTATGCGAGAAAGGCTGCGAAGGTCTAACGGTTATTTTGATTGATGCGAATCGGGGGTACGTTCACCGCAATTGAAGTCATCTGGTCAGAAAACGAGCCGGACTAGGTCTGCACCCGAGTTAACGCGAGCCGAACCCACGGGCCGACCAATCCAGAAATCGGCGATAGCCGGCCATTGGAACCCGCGTCGGAGACCCAAATCTTCGGGGGTCACGATTTTCGCTTTCGGATTACCACGACATGGTGCAGCGCAAGAATCGGAGCAAGGCGTAAGAGGGCCACTTCCAATTTGCGGAGAAGCGGGATAAGAAAAGAAGGAACGACTTGCCGAAAATTCAGTCCTCCAGAGAGGAGATAGCGAATGTAGTTCGGCAGAATGCGCAAATGCACGATTTCGAGGCGAGGAAATAAAGTATTAAACCTAGCTCGATCCCTGAAGAAGACTAGGTAAGAGAGCGCTTGATTGGGACGCGCCGATTTTTTGTCATGACCGGCACAGTAATTCCAATCCGGTGCATTACAGTCATAAGCCTCGCTGCTAAACAAGTGTTTATAAAGGATTCGCGAAAGCAATCCGAAATAAGGATCAATCACGACGCATCCCCCTCCTGCCTTTAAGACACGGAGGAGTTCATCGAAAAATTTGCGAGGATCAGGAAAGTGGTGAAAACAGTTGATGCAAAATATTGCTCGAACTGATTCGTCTCTAAGGTTCATGTCTTGTGCGTCGATAACCGCATCTAGGTGTGGGGCCGGCTGCACGTCCGTTGAGATTACGTCGCCATAGTATTTCCTAAACAAGCTTGTCCCTGCACCAAGCTCGATCCGATCTCCTGCTACCTTGTCGAAATACATGCGATCGAGAGAAATCGAAGTATCGTAAAACTCCTTGAAAACTTCTCGGATGAGGGGCTTCTGGGCGAGGATCTCCCCGTGCAGGCCGATACGTTCGTAGCCTTGGAGATCAACTCCGCGCAATCTCGGTTCCAAAAACAGGTTCGTGAAGCTCATCGGGAAAGCAATCGTTGCCGTGCTTGTAGCCCCCGCACCGAACGCGCAATCATTTCTTGCAAAGTGATCGATGGGTACGGCAACGATTGGAAATTGCGGTTGATGTGGCCCTTCTGGTTTGCTTTCAGACTAAGAACGCTGGCAGCTGCCTCAGGCAGCCGCATTGATAAAAACCGCAGGATGGTTTGGAGAAAGGA
>Ga0207701_10006242_pt1 | contig 11921 bp, 10 predicted proteins | sample KBSSwiSSwithPhiX_FD_184294 | JGI IMG/M metagenome (GOLD analysis project Ga0207701, IMG submission 184294) | Switchgrass rhizosphere bulk soil microbial communities from Kellogg Biological Station, Michigan, USA, with PhiX - S5 (SPAdes) (version 2) | ecosystem: Environmental > Terrestrial >...
AGATTGGGCGGCGAGTGGGTCAACCATTGGAGTGCCCCATTTCCATAGGCGACGACCGCGGTGAGCGGTTGATTGATTTCATGTGCGATGGACGCCGCAAGTTCGCCCACGGTCGTAAGCCGCGCCACATGCGCGAGCTCCGCCTGCGCCTCTTGCAAGGCCGCGTTGGCGCGGACGCGCTCGGTCTCGTCCGTCGTGACGCCGATGAACTCCTCTCCCGACTCGTCGAACGGTTTGCCCACGGTATGAAGGTGTTTGACGGTCCCATCGCGCAGCATGGCGCGGAACAGGACGTCGAAGGGTTTCTTGTCGCGGAACGCTTGCGCATTGATGTCTTCCAGGAACGCGCGATCGTCCGGGTGAACGAGGTCGACGAACAGCTGGTGCGACAACCCCGTCGTCGCCGGGTCGAGCCCGAAGATGCGCCACTGCTCGGGCGACCAGAACACCTCGCCGGTCTTCATGTTTCTGGCCCAGCAGCCGGTACGGCTCAGCTTTTCGGCTTCGGCCAGATACGTCGCGGATCGCCGCAATCCGGCGACGAGCTCTTCGCGTTCGCGCTCCGCGTTGATGACGGCCGTGACATCCCAGTTGACGCCGACCATGCGCACCGGCCGTCCGTCCGCGGTTCGGATGATTTGCCCGACGCCGCGAATGCTGCGGATGCTGCCGTCCGCTCGCCGCACCCTGAAGTCGGACGAGAACTCGCGATCGCCGCGCAGCGCGGCCTCGACATCCGCTTTGGCCTGCGCCAGGTCTTCCGGCACGAGGCCCCGCGACCACGCGTCGAAAGCGCCGCCGAACTCTTCCTTGCGAACGCCGTACAGCCGATACATCGAGTCGTCCCAAACCAGCCGGTCCTGTTCGACGTCCCAGTCCCAGATGCCGAGCGACGCCGCGTCGATCGCGAGTTTCAGCCGCTCTTCGCTCAAGCGCAGGCGGGCTTCGCTTTCCTTCAACTCGTGCTCGCGGCTCTTCCGCGTCGCGACTTCTCCGACCAGATCGTCAAACGACGTCTTGAGCCTGGCCGCCATGGCGTTGAACGATTCCGCGAGGGCGTCCAGCTCCTCCAATCTGGTGCCCGGCACGCGGATGCTCAGGTCCCCGCGGGCCATCGTTCGCGTCGCGTGTGCCATCTGCCGGAGCGGGGCGGTCACCATGGACGCCAGCACCGCGCCCAGCACGAGGGAGAGCACCAGTGCCAGGGCGAACACCATAGCGGAACGGCTGTTGGCCTTGCGCAAACCCGCCAAATAGAACGCTTCAGGCATGGCCGTCATGAGAGTCCATTGACGGCCGACGCTCTGGTCGCGATACGGGGTTGCGTAGGTCAGCCAGGTTTCCCGCGCGAGCGGCTTTGCCGTGACGTAATCGAAATTGAACTCCGTCGCGGCCGCAGACAGTCCCGATGGCCCGGTGTGCCGCGCAAGAGCAGCAATTGCACTCTCGACCACCGGGTCGCCGGCGGGCGCAGAAGAGGCGACCACCTTGCCGGCCACATCAAGGATGACAGCCCGGCCGTTGGTGCCGACGGCCTGGCTTCGGAGCAGAGAGTCGAGAGTGTCGTCGCGCCGGACACTTGCCGGCGATGGCGAAGCTGCGAGGTAGTCGTCCAGTTGCAGGCGGATGTTCGCCGACATTGCCTGATGCAGCCTTGTCGCCAGCATCCCCGCATCGTCGTCTGCAGTTTGCAGCGCGACGATCGCCGTGGTGCCGACCATCGCGAGCATCAGCGCGATGAACGGCGCGAAGATGAAAATCCGGATTGGCAGGCCTTCCTGCGATGGAGTGTCGCCTCCCGGCGCCGCGCTGCGGCCCGATTCCCAGATCCACTCGCTGCTTCCGATCGCGCGCTCTCTGACGCGTCCGGGGATTTCCGCCCAGAACCATCCGAACCGTCTGGCCAGCGGCAGGGTAACCAGAAAGGCCGCGGGCGCCAGGATCCAGGTAACGGCCAACGTGAAAGCCAGCGCCGAGGTGATGTTGCGGTAGGAGATGGCGGAGGTGAATTTGCCCGAGCAGATGAAACCCCACATCACCGGATCGAACAGCATGATCAGCGCGACGAACAATCCGTAACGGCGCCAGGTCTGCAACCGGCGAAAATCCGGGTTCCGGCCGATGAGCTGATAGGCCATCCAGACAAAGGCGGTCCAAAAAAAATAACCCTCCGCCCAATTCAGCACGAAGCCCGGCGGCACCCCCTCGATCAGGTCCGACAGCATGTAAGCCGGCACGACGGCGATCAGCGCGGGATAGCCGAACAGCACGATGCACAGCAGGACGGCCAGGTCTTTCAGCGACTCAAACGTTTGTGCGCCCGGGACCAGCACAATGAACGACCCGACGTAGCCGGTCGCGATGATCAGAACGCAGGTCAGCGGGATGCTGAGGAACGCCTTCGTGTCCCACCCCTGCCGCGCACGGCCGAATCCCCAGTGCTCCCCGAGCCGGAAGGTGAAACCGCAAAATGCGCAGATCGCCACCAGGAGGCCGACGAGATAGCTGAACCGCCCCCACACCTCGAGCACCGGGAGGGGGATGCTGTGGACGAGCGCCTCCAGCCATGCGACGGCGGCGGTCATGGTCGATCACGCGGCGTCGCGACGGCTGCGCGACGCTGTCGAATGAGCGTGGCGACAGCGCAACGCTCCGCCGCAGCGCCACTCGGAACACCGGGAAAGCCCTGTCGCGTCATGCCTGATCCCGCCGTCCGGACACACATCGTATCGTGAGAAACAATCCCTCCACAGGGGGCTAGCACTACTGCGCGCGCACCTTGCCCAGGGCGGCGAACAGCGCGGAGTCCTGCAAGGGCTTGGTCAGGAACGCGATCGCACCCAGGGTGTCGCAGCGCTGGCGGCTTGCGGCATCCGGCTGCGCGGTGATGACGATCGTGGGAATGGCCACGCCATTGATCGTCAAGCGTTGCAGCAGCTCGAGCCCACTCATTTCGGGCATCTGGAGATCGAGGATCAGGCCGTCCGGCGTCGCCTCGGGCAAGGCCGCGAGGAACTCCCCTGCCGATGCGTAGGCTTTGGCACGAAATGAGTGCGCGCGCAGAAGCCGCGTCAGAGCGTTCAACACGGAAGCGTCGTCGTCGATAATCGCGATCGAGGGGGCGGCATTCGCCATGCAGCAGATTTGTCACCCCATGGCCGACTGTCGAGTTGGACCTTGGGCCTATAATGCCTACAATCTCGCGTAAATTACTGGGAAATCCCGGCCTTTTCGGCCAGACGCACCAGATCGACCAGCGTGCGGACGCCCATTTTCTGCATCACGCGGGCACGATGTACCTTGATGGTCTTTTCCGCGATGCCAAGATCGCCGGCCGTCTGCTTGTTGAGCCTCCCGGCGACAACATGGGTCAGCACTTCGAGCTCGCGCGGCGTCAGGGTTCTGACCCGCGCCTGAATCGACTCCACTTCGGTATGACTTTGGCGCGCTTCGGCGTCGCGCTTTGCGGCCCGCTCAATCGCCGCCAGCAGGTCGCTCTCGTCCACGGGCTTGGTGAGGAAATCGATCGCGCCCGCCTTCATGGCGCGAACGCTGGTCGGAACGTCGCCCACGCCGGTGATGAAAATAACCGGCCGGTGAACGCCGTCGGCTGTCAGTGCCTCCTGCAGCGCGAGGCCGTCCAACCCCGGCATCGACACGTCCAGCAGGGCGCATCCCGGGACGGTCGCATCGTGATCGGCAAGAAAATCCTGCGGCGAGGGGTATGGTTTGACCTCGTAGCGCCTCGCCCGCAACAGCCCGGACAATGCGGTGCGCACTCCGCTGTCGTCATCGACGAGAAAGATCGTGAAATTCTTGTCCGTCATTGTGTCGCGATCAGTATGTCCTGGGCCGGCAACGATAGCCTGGTGGCACCGTGCCCGCATCCCACAGTAAGGATTCGGCAGACTGGCCATCAGGGAAAACCCTGAAGCCGCCTTCAGGGAAAACCTCGCAAGGACCCTAGCACATCAGACCCCTGATGGGACCTTGGTCCAATGGACTACTGCCCAATAGCGAGCGGCTTTGCCGGTCCCGTAAACCGCTCGCATGAATTTGGCACACAGCAGCGCATCATTCGATCGTCCGGCGATGGTTCTGCCGATCGCGCCGGCCAGCGACGCGCCGGCGACGCGCATCCTGATCGCGGACGGACACGAAATCGTGCGCGTGGGCCTGCGATCGATCCTCGAAGCGAAAGCGGGATGGAAGGTGGTCGCCGAGGCGGCCGACGGCAGGGAGATCGTCAGCAGCGCGCTCGCGAGCAAACCGGATGTGGCGATCCTCGATGCCTCAATGCCGGCGATCAACGGCATCGCGGCCGCGCGCCAGCTTCGACAGCGCGCGCCGCACATCCAGGTGCTGATATTCGCCCTGCATCACAACGAGACGCTGGTCGGCGAGGCGCTTGACGCCGGAGCCCGCGGCTACCTGCTCAAGTCCGAGGCCAGCAATCATCTCGTTTCAGCGGTGATGGCATTGACCGCGCTGACGCCGGTCCGCTCCGATGTCGCTTGCGCGCAATCGCGCGCGGCGTCGTTCGTCACGCCAGGGCGCTGCTCCGCCCCACTCCTCACTCCGCGCCAGCGCATGATCGTGCATCTCGTCGCCGAGGGTCACAGCAACAAGGAAATCGCCGCGGTGCTGAACCTCAGCATCAAGACCATCGAAGCCCACCGTTGGGCGACCATGCAGAAGCTGAAGGTGACATCGATTGCGGGCGTCGTGCGCTACGCGATCCGGAACAAGCTGATCGAGCCCTGAATGCGACGATCACGTGCGAACGCGAACGATTTCATAGAGTCGAGGAGGATGCCATGTCCTTGACGAAAGCCGCATCGATGGTCGCCGGTGGCTTCGCTGTTGCGATCCTCGCCGCCAGCCCCGCCGGCGCACAGGTCTCCCCCGCTGAGGCGAAGGTGATCGCAGAAGGGCCGCTTCACTGATTTGTGGCTGAGGTATTTCCCGATCAACCCGTTTTGAGCGGCACGACGCCGGGTACGGTTTGTTCGAACGCGAACACGCACTTCCAGTCCGGCATCATCATTGCCGAAAACCGGTGCCGCTTTTTCAACGCCTTTTCGCGTTCTTGGCGACCTTGGCCGATGGCGGCGCAACCTCATGATCAGCATAGCCGCGGTAGAGGTTGGCGAAGTCGACCGCGAGCTCATAGCAGACGACGATCTTGCGCAGCGACAGATCCCAATGCGCGCCCGGTTCGCCGCAGTCCGCCATCTCGAAGCTCACCGGCCCGCGCCAGACGTATCGATCCGAGAGATGCTCCGCGAGGGTTTCCAGCAGCCGCAGGTGAGCAAAGCTGCGCTTCAGGTACTCGTATTCCTTGCTGTCGGCATACACCGCAGCGACCGGGGCTTTCGCCTGATCGGATTTGCGGACGTGCGGGGTCAGGACCCTTTCCCAGGACCAGGACGCATTGCTGTAGTCTCCCTGGCAGGTTCCCTGGCGCTCATCCGGCATCTTCGTCTTGTCGGCCAGCGTCGAAAATTTTTGCGGATTGCTTCCGACCATCAGGCAAACGATGTTGTAGGCACGCTGCTCGTCCAGGCCGTGCTCGTCGTAATACACGGTCTTGATCTTGTCCTTCTTGTTGCGCGCTTCGCTCATGAACCAGCCATGTGCGGACGCGGTCAGGACGCGGTCCGAGAAGGCATTGCCGAGCTTGAGCCCGGTGACGACCGCGAACGCGTCGGCCGCGTCCTCCTCGCGTCCCAGAACGGGAAGCGCCAGTTCGCTGATGAGCATGTGGCCGACTTCATGGACCACCGCGAAAATGACGTTGCCGGCAACGAACTCGATGATGTCGCGCCGCTGCTGTTCGGATTGGTCCTTGAATCGGGGGTCGTTCGCGAATTCGCGCACGGCCGCCTCCACGCCTGCCCCGAGGCCCGCCTCGAGCGGTGCCTGGGATTGCTGCGCTGCGGCTGGCGCCGGCGCGAGGGCCACACTGATGAACAGGCTCAACAGCAGCGAAGACACGGTTTTCGTCATGGCATTGCCCTCCTTTGGAAAGTCTACCCAGTCGTTCACGAATTCATGAACGCCTTGAGGCCGGTCAGCGCAAATTGCATGCCCATGGCCGTCACGATGAGTCCCATGAATCGCGTGACAACAGCCTGCGTACTTCGGTTGATGCGCGATCCCAACTGACTGGCAAGCAGCAGAACTGCGAATGTCACCCCGGCGCCGATCGTCGAGGCCGCAAGCGCTGACAGCGGCAACCCGGTTGGCGTATGAACGGCCGCCATTGTCACCACGGCCGTGATGGTCCCCGGCCCCGCGGCAAACATGACCAGAGGCGCGAGCGAGTTCGGGATATGGCTACCCGTTGCCGCCGACGGCGGCGCTTGAGCGGGCTGATGGCCGCCGCCCAGCATACCGAACCCCATATAGGCGATGATGATTCCGCCCACGATCTGGAATACATCCAGCGAAATGCCAAAAACGCTCAGCACCCGAAGACCGATCAGCGCGGAGCCCGCAAGAATAATAAGAATGCTGAGCGCGACCCGGATCGCTGCCAGCCGCTTCTGTCGCAAGTCCAGATCCGACGTCAGTGTCAAAAAGATCGAACCACATACCACTGGGTTGATGACCGCCAGAACAGTCACGATCGCCTGCATAAGGTGGTGCAGGCTCATCGCGGAATTCGATCCATCGGTCATGTTCGAGAGCTCGTCACAGGCGCGGCCGGAGCGGCGACGTAGAGCGGGCTTGCATAATACCGGCGCAGCGCAAAGCGCATGACCACGCCGATCGCCGCCGCGAGCGGCACAGCAATCAAAAGACCGACGAAACCAAACAAATAACCGAACGCGAATAGCGCGAACACGATCCAGACAGGGTTCAAGTTCACGCGCCTGCCGACCAGATAGGGCGACAGCACATAGTCCGACAGCGACTGGCCGACGAAAAAGATCGCAGGGACGATCCAGATGGCGGGCCAGTTGGGCCAGAACTGCGCAATCGCGACGCACGTCGATACGGCGAGGCCGGTCAGCGAGCCAAGATAAGGTACGAAGCTTATCAGGCCGGCTGCAATTCCGATCAGCATTCCGTGCTTGAGCCCGATCAGCGACAGCGCCGCCGCGTAGAACAATGCGAGGATGAGGCACAGTATGCCCTGGCCGATGATGAAGCCGCCGATCGTGTCGTCGACCTCGCGGGCAAGAGTGCGGACGGTCTCGCGTCGCGCCGGCGGCACCCAGTTATCAACCACCGCCGTCATCCTGCTCCAGTCGTAGATGAGGTAACAGGCAAGGATCGGGGTGATCACCAACAGCGAGAAGGCCGAGATCAGCGCGCGGCCCCCGGTCCACAGTGAACGCAGGAAAGTGTCGAGCCAGCTCGACGCCAAGGTCGTCAACTCTCCGACCGACTGCTCGGCATAACCTAGTCCCTCTCCGAAAATCTTGGCTGACCACGGATGGTTCGGGTCGCCCGCAAGCTCTTGCAGCCGCCTGAGGTAAAGCGGGAAATTGTCGATGAAATAGACAAGCTGACCAACCAAACCCGGGGCGATCAGGATAACCAAAGCGGCCGCACCGCCAATGAAAAATACCATGATCGCAAGCGTTGCGACGAGGCGATTCATTCCCGCTCGCTCCAGCCGCGTGGCCAGCGGGTCGAGCAGATAAGCCAATACTAGGGCGGCGACGAAGGGCAGCAGAATTTCGCGCAACAGGACGACGACGCCGAGAACGGCCGCAAACAAGGCAATCCAGAATGCAATTGGCCGTGCGATGTTCGTCATCGGGTGAACAACACTCCTAGAGATTCAGCGGGTAGAACCAGTTCGCCCACGAATGGGCGCGGATCGAAATCTTGCGCAGCGCGGATTGCCGGCGCGCGCTATCCACCGGGGAAGATCCGCTTCCAGTCATTCTTCATGTCGACCACGGTCCATTTGTTGATCGCGGCTGCATCCAGCGCCTTGTCGAGCTTCCCGATGTGGGATTGGCGGTCGTAGGCGTATTCGCGCTCCGCATCGGTGTGGTGCACGATCAGGCCCAAACGCACGCCGCCCGACAGCGTGGTGTATTGCAGCATCTCGAGATCGCCGTCGGAGTTGCCGAACGCGGCAAGCGGGCGCCGGCCGATGTGCTGGTTGATGCCGAGCGGCTTGCCCGCCTTGTCGTCGATGAAGTTGATCTCCGGCAGACGGAACAGGATCGGCCTGCCGTCCCGCATCTCGAACCGCGTCTTGATCGAGGAACCGACGACCTGCTCGGGCGGAATGCCGTAGATCTTCTCGGCCCACGGGCGCATGAACTCGATGCCGCCGCCTGAGACGATGAAGGTCTTGAAGCCGTTGGCGCGCAGATAGGCGAGCAGCTCCAGCATCGGCTGGTAGACGAGCTCCGTGTAAGGCCGCTTGAACCGCTGGTCGCGCGCGGACGCAATCCAGTCGGACGCGATTTTCGCGAATTCCTCCGAGGTCATGCCGGCGTGCGTGACCGCCATGAGCTGCATCAGCCCCTTTTCGCCCGAGGCGGCCACCGCCTTCATGTCGCCGTCGAGCACGGCCTGGAACGGCTGCTTGGTCTTCCAGCCCGGGTTCTGCGGCGCGAGCGCCTTGACGCGGTCGAGGATGAAGGCGAGCTGGACGTACATCGGCTGCTCGATCCACAACGTGCCGTCGTTGTCGAAGGTCGCGATGCGCTGATCCGCCGGCACGAAGTCGGGTCCCTGTGTCGTCACGCGCGCGACGAAACTGGTGATCGACTGCTTGGTCGCGCCGTCGTTCCAGGACGGCAGCGGGTCGTTTCCCTGCGCCAGCGCCGATGTGGAACGCAGTGGTCCGACGACCGCGGGTGCGACGGCCAAAGCTGAGAGCAGGACGCGGCGGCTCAATCCACGGAGATAAGAGGAATTCGGGTTCATTTCGGTCTCCCCTGATGACAAGCGCGTTGACGTTGAATTCCGACAGAACCGGCGGAAGCCGAGGCAGCGCGACCTCGATTTCAGAATTTGGTCATGTTCGCCGCCGGCGAGTTTGGATGCTTTGCGAGCGTTTCCTTGTAGGCCTCGACGGACTTCAGCAACGGCCCGATGACCCAGTTGTACATCTCACCGATATTGTGTTCCTCGCGCGGGTCCGACTCGATGTTGAACACCTTGGGGTATCCGTTCATCGGTGCCGCGCTGGCGCCAACGCCTCCCATCAAATGCTCGCCGCCCCAGCCGCTGCGACTCGGCGCCACGTCCACGAAATACGCGCGGAACTGTTTCCAGCGCGCGGCGACCAGATCGGAGCCGACGAAGGTCAGCAGATGGTCGCGTGCTCCCGTGTTGCTGGTGCCGAGCAGCAGCGCCGTCTGGTCGACGCCGTCGATCGGCCGGTCGTTCGGAACCTGTCCTCCCGTGAGACGCGCGAACGTCGGGAAGAAGTCCATGATCGAGACCATCGCGTAGGATGCACGCGGCTGGATCCGCTCCGGCCAGCGGATCATGGCCGCGGTTCGGATCGAGCCCTCGCTCACGTCGCCGAGCGCGCCACGGTATGGTCCGGGCGTCCCGATGTCCGGCATGTCGCCGCCGTATGTTCGCGCTCCGGGTCCGTCCGGACCGTTGTCGGAGGCGAACACCACGATGGTGTCCTTCTCCAGGCCGAGCTCCTTGAGCGCGTCGAGCACGCTGCCGACGATCGCATCGCCTTCCATGAGCGAGTCGCCGAACTGCCCAATGCGCGAAGCGCCCTCGAACCGTTTCGACGGCAGGTTTGGAAAGTGCGTCCGCGAGATCGGAAGAAAGAGGAAAAACGGCTTGCCCGCCGCCTTCTGGCGTTTCATGAAATCGACGCCGTGGTCCACCAATTCCCAGTCGATGTCGCGCCGCACCTCTTCGGTATAGGGCTTGACCGCGCGCAGCGGCTCGCCCCGCCTCGCCTCGACAACGTGGGGGCCTTTTTCCAGCGGGAGATCGAGGGCCTTGGTCTGGCGGCCCTGACGAATGACGCCGAATACGTCCCACGTGTCGCCCGGCGGGATGCCGTAGAACTCGTCGAAGCCTTTGTTCTGCGGCTGGCTGTAGGGCTGCGATCCCAGATGCCATTTGCCGAAGATCGCCGTTGAGTATCCGGCGTCCCGCAGCATCTCCGCCATCGTGACCTCGCGCGCGGGGAGCGAGATGTCCGTTCCGGCGACTGCGACCAGCGACAGTCCGGAGCGGATGGAGTAGCGACCCGTCATGAACGCGGCGCGAGACGGCGTGCAGCTGGGCTCCACCAGGAACTGGGTCAGGCGGAGACTTTCGGCCGCGAACCGATCGATGCGCGGTGTCGGTGCGCCGCGTAGCTCTCCGCCGCCGTAAGCGCCGATGTCGCCGTAGCCGATATTGTCGCCGAGAATGAACAGGATATTCGGCTTCTGTTGCTGCGCCGATGCCGGCGCGACCGCGCAGGCAAGCGATGTCAGCAGCGCGACCCGCAGGCTCCAGCTTCTGTTCATCGTGATGCCCTCAGAGTTGCCGGCTAGGTTCAGACCGTCAGGCGCGCACGCGGAACGCCCACACTGTGAGCGCCGCGCCCTGGCGTCGGCTGACGATGTGTCCTTGCTGCGGTGCTCTCGCGCGCGGACGACCCGGCAACAGCTTTCGCGCCGAGCTTGGCGTTGATCGCTGTCTGCAGGCGGTCGATCTCGTGCGAACATGGGCCGGCATAACTTACCGACATCGATGCAGCGAGCGCCGCCGCGCACGCCACCAGGGATCGCTGAAGATTCATGACTTTGCCTCCCACATGGAAAGGTTCACGAACCACGCTTGCGAAAGGCCACGCTGTCCATCGAATGCGACGGACAACGCGGCGAATCGCAGTCTTGGATCAGCCGCCGCCGGCACCGATGACTTGCGGATGCGTGTCGGGGTTCGCATAGGGTACCGGATTGGCTGGATCCTTCAGATTCGGCACCAAGTCGTTCGATGCGCCACCGGGGGAGCGTCTGATGCTCGGGTATTTCACGATCGACTTGTCGAATGCGATGAGCGTTGAATAAAACATCGCCAAGGCCCAGGCGTTGTCCGAGCCCGCGTATTTGCCCGGCGATGACGACAGCACGCGCGTGCTGGCTGCGCCATTGAACGTCATGTCGTACTTCTCATAGGGATCCATCGTGAGATTGTAGATCGCGCCGATGGCGCCGAGGTCGGCCGTGGCGCCGAGCCAGGAGTCCTTGGCGGTATAGACATATTTCCACGCGATCTTGAGCCATGGCTCCTTGGGGTCGCCGCCGATGTCGGTGCGGACGCCGAGAAAGGTCTCGCCGTCGATGTAAATCCAGGAGTCGCGGGCCGAGTGCTCGGCTTTGCCGAGGATGTAGGCGCTGTTGTCGATGCTGTCGAAGTAGATCGGCTTACCGTTGTTATCCATCATCTCGCCGGTGGGCGGGGCCTTGAGGCCGACCATGGTAGCGAGGGTCGCCCAGCAATCGATGTGCGACATCATTTCGTCGTACTTCGCCCCGGCTGGAATCTTGCCCGGCCACCACATCACTCCCGGCACCCGGAAGCCGCCTTCAAAGCCAGTGCCTTTCATGCCGCGGAACGGCACGGTGCCGGCGTCGGGATAGGCATCCTGCCAGGCGCCGTTGTCTGCCGTGAGGACAACGATAGTGTCGGGTGCCACCGCGCGGATGGCGTCCATGATCCGACCGATGTTGTAATCAAGTTCCAGCATCGAATCCGAGTAGTTGCCGAGCTTCGTCCGCCCTCTGAATTGCGGCGCCGGATTGTTCGGGTTGTGCATCTTCATGAAATTGACGCTCATGAAGAACGGTTTGTCGCCCTTGGCATGCGACTTGACGTAGCCGATCGCCGAATCCGCCTGCCGGATATCGAACGTCGCGAGATACTCCCAGTCGATGGTGCCGGTCCTCCGGGCCGGTTTTCCGGCCTCGCCTTCCCAT